>WNFL01437623.1_pt1 | contig 44881 bp, 41 predicted proteins | sample 5400361 | NCBI WGS metagenome assembly WNFL01 (sample SAMN13153351, study PRJNA577476) | soil metagenome | isolation source: 40 cm soil on Douglas fir-dominated hillslope | place: USA:California | collected 2013-09-17 | reverse complement strand
TGCGCCGCGAGGACGTCTACATCTGCAACACGGTCAAGTGCCGGCCGCCGAACAACCGCAACCCCGAGCCCGACGAGCTGGCCGCCTGCGAGCCCTTCCTCAAGGCGCAGCTCGCCGCGGTCAAGCCCGAGGTGATCGTCACGCTGGGCAAGTTCGCGGCCCAGGCGCTCTTGCGCGAGCAGACGCCGATCACCCGCCTGCGGGGCCAGTGGCGCGAGTACGAAGGCATTCCGGTGATGCCCACCTTCCACCCTGCCTACCTGCTCCGCAGCCCGCAGGAGAAGGTGAAGGTCTGGGAGGACCTGCAATCGGCGATGAAGAAGCTGGGCCTGGAGCGGAAGCGATGATTGCCGCGCTCGCCGCCGCCTCGTTCGTCGCCTATGCCGAGCTGACCGGCTCGGTCGATCCCGGCTCGGCGCGCTACCTGATCGACGCGATCCATGACGCGGAGGGGCAAGGCGCCGAGGCGCTCGTCATCCGCCTCGACACTCCCGGAGGGCTGCTCGCCGCCACCCGCGACATCGTGCAAGCCCAGCTCTCCGCCCGGGTCCCGGTGGTGGTGTGGGTCGGTCCGCCCGGAGCGCGCGCGGGCTCGGCGGGAGTGTTCATCACGCTCGCCGCCCACGTGGCCGCGATGGCCCCCTCCAGCAACATCGGCGCGGCGCACCCGGTGGACATCGTCGGGCGGACCGGGGCCGAGAAGAACACGGAAGTCGATACGATGGCCAAGAAGATCGAGAACGACACCGCCGCGTTCGTCCACGGGATCGCCGAGCGCCGCTCGCGGAACGTGGACTGGGCGGAGAAGGCCGTTCGCGAAAGCGTCTCCATCACGGCCAGCGAGGCGCTGCGGGAGAAGGTGATCGACCTGATCGCCGAGGACGTCCCGGAGCTGTTGCGGAAGATCGACGGCCGCGAGGTGCATCTCGGCGGCGAAACCCGCCGGCTGCGCACCGCCGGCGCCGAGCTGCGCACGGTCGAATGGACGGTGCGCGACCGCGTGGTCCACGCGCTGGCCGATCCGCAGATCGCCGTGCTCATCGGCCTGTTGGGCGTGATCGGCATCATGCTCGAGCTGTACCATCCGGGCACCATCGTCCCCGGCGTCGTCGGCGCCGTCTGCCTCGTGATCGCGGGTGTCGCCTTCCAGATGTTGCCGGTCAACGTCGGGGCCCTGGCGCTCTGCATCCTCGGCGTAGGCCTGCTGGTCGCGGAGATGTACGTGGGCGGCCATGGCTGGTTCATCGCCGCCGGCACCGTCTCCGTCATGATCGGCCTGCTGTTCCTCATCGGGCACACCGGCCGCGGCTTCTGGGCCGACCCGGACTTCGGCCTGGGCTGGCGCGTGGTGATCCCGGTCGGCGCGGCGCTCGGCTTGATCAGCGCCACCCTGGTCTGGAAGTTCACCAGCAGCGCGAGCCAGCCGCTCCAGTCCGGCGCGCCAGGTCTGCTCGGCGAGGAGGGCGAGGTGCGCGAGGCGATCGGCCCCGACGGAGGGCGCGTGCTCGTGCACGGCGAGCTCTGGTCGGCGCACGCGCCCGCGCCCATCCCGGAGGGCGCCCGCGTCCGGGTGGTGGGCGTCCGCGGCCTCACCGTCGAGGTGGTGCCGGTCGAGCATCAGCTCAAGGAGGTCACGTGAGCCCCTTCTGGTTCTTCCTCGTCCCCGTCGGGCTCTGGTTCATCTCGGGGCTGCGCGTCATCCAGGAATACGAGGCAGGCGTGATCTTCCGCCTGGGCCGATTCGCCGAGGTGAAACGCGCCGGACTGAACTGGATCGTGCCCGGCCTCGACCGGATGGTGAAGGTGGACCTGCGCACCGTCACGCGCGACGTGCCGCCGCAAGACGTGATCACCCGTGACAACGTCAGCCTCAAGGTCAGCGCGGTCATCTACTTCCGGGTCATCGACGCGCAGCGCGCCATCATCCAGGTCGAGAACTTCCTCTACGCGACCTCGCAGCTCGCCCAGACCACGCTGCGCTCGACCCTGGGCAAGCTCGAGCTGGACGACCTGCTCGCGCAGCGGGAGAAGATCAACAAGGAGCTGCAGATCGTGCTCGACCTGCATACCGAGCCGTGGGGCATCAAGGTCACCGCCGTAGAGGTGAAGGCGATCGACCTGCCCCCGGAGATGCAGCGGGCGATGGCGCGCCAGGCCGAGGCGGAGCGCGAGCGGCGCGCAAAGGTCATCGCCGCCGAAGGTGAGTACCAGGCCGCGGAGAAGCTGGGCATGGCGGCCGACGTCATCGACGCGCATCCGGCTGCGCTGCAGCTGCGGTATCTCCAGACCCTGGTCGAGATCAGCGCGGAGAAGGCGAGCACCACCATCTTCCCGGTGCCCATCGACCTCTTGCAGACGTTCCTCAACCACCGCGCGCCTCGAGAGCCGCCGCCCCGCGCACCCGCCCAGGTCGGTCCGCCCGCCACGCCGCAGCTCCATCCGCAGGCGCCGCAGCGCCCCCTGCCGCCGCGCACGTCTCCGCAGGGCGACCAGAATGAGTGACCCGTACGGCCTCCGCCGGGTGGTGCGCCCCAAGGGCGCGCTCCCGCAGCAGGCGGAGGTGCTCGATCCGCACCTTCCGCTGGGCCCGGACGAGCTGTCCATCGAGGTGGAGCGGCTCAACGTGGACGCAGCGAGCTTCCGCCAGCTCGCGCAGGAAGCCGGCGGCGACGCGCAGCGCATCTCCGCCCGGGTGGCCGCGATCGTGAGCGCTCGCGGCAAGATGCACAACCCGGTGACCGGCTCGGGCGGCATGCTCATCGGCCGCGTCGCCGAAGTCGGACCCGCGCACCCTGCCGCCTCGGAGCTGAAGCCGGGGGACCGCATCGCGACGCTCGTCTCCCTCACCTTGACTCCGCTGGCGCTGCAGGAGATCGAGCGCGTGCACCTCCGATCCGAGCGGCTCGACGTGCGCGGCCGCGCCATCCTCTTCGCCACCGGGATCTGGGCGCGCCTGCCGGAGGACCTGCCGGAAGCCGTCGCCCTGGCGGTGCTCGACGTCTGCGGGGCGCCGGCCTGGGTGGCCCGCCTGGCTCGTCCCGGCGAACGCGTCCTGGTGCTGGGCGCGGGGAAGAGCGGCTCGCTCGCCTGCGCGCAGGCACGCAAGAACGGCGCCCACGTCACCGCGCTCGACTACCGGCCCGAGGCGCCGCGGATGCTGGTGCACGAGCGACTCGCCGACGCCGCGATCGCGGTCGACGCCACCCAGCCGCTCGAGGTCTACGCCCGGGCGCGGGAGGCGGGCCTGTTCGACCTGGTGGTGAACTGCGCGAGCGTCCCGGGCACCGAGATGGGGAGCATCCTCGCCGCGCGCGACGGCGGGGAGGTCCTCTTCTTCAGCATGGCGACGAGCTTCACCGCGGCGGCGCTGGGCGCCGAGGGCGCTGGGAAGGACGTGCGCCTCACCATCGGAAACGGGTACGCGCGGGGCCACGCGGAGCTCGCGCTCGAGCTGCTCCGCTCGACTCCCGCGCTCCAGCGGCTGTTCGCGGCCCGCGTGGGATGAGGCGAGCGGCCGCGATCGCGCTCGCCGGAGGCCGGAGCGCGCGCTTCGGTTCCGACAAGGCGCTGGCTTCGTTCCGCGGCGCGCCACTCCTCGCCGCGGTGCTGCGCGGCCTCCGGGCGGAGTTCCCGGAGGTGCTGGTGGTCGCCAAGCGCGCCGAGCCCTACGCAGGCTTCGGCGAGCGGATCGAGCTGGACCGCTCCGAGCTGTACACGCCGCTGAGCGGGCTCGAAGCGGGGCTCGCCGCGAGCTCGGCCGAGGTGATGTTCTGCTGCGCGGCGGACATGCCGTTCGCGGCCGACGTCGCGCTGCTCGACGCGCTCTTCGCCGCGCTCGCCGGACACGACGCGGCGGTCCCGGTGCACGCGGGAGCGCGGCAGCCCCTCTGTGCGCTCTACCGGCGCGAGCCGTGCCTGCGCGCCGCTGCCGAGCTCCTGGCGCGCTCCGCCGTCGGCCCCAAGCGCCTGCTGGACACGGTGCGCACCGCCTTCGTGGATTGGCCCGAGGAGCGTCCGTTCCTCGACGCCGACACGCCGGCGCAGCTCGCGCGCCTCGAATCCGCCGGGTGAGGCGCGTCGCGGCTTCAGCCCCGCGCGGCGAGCGGAGGGAGCTCGTTCACGAACGCCACCTCGTCGAAGCCCAAGCCCAAGAACAGCGCGCGCAGCGACTGCTCGGCGGAGGCGCGCGCCCGGGCCTTGAGCACCTGGTCGGCTTCCACCTCACGCCCGAACGCGATGCGCGCCAGCTCGAAGAGCTGCGCCGTCTGCTTCGAGTCGAGGTTGGAGCCGATCACCTCCGTCTCGGCGGGCTTCAGCTCGACCTGCACCTGCACCTTGGGCAGCACCACCTCGACCCGGCGCCCGCTGACGCGCAAGGAAGAGGCATCGAGCTTGGCGAGGTCGACCGCCAGATGCGCCTCGGCGAAGACGATGGCCCTGCCCCGGGGCGGCCGCAAAGACCAGCTCGCCCACTGCACCAGGTCGCCCCAGACGGAGCCCGTCTCGCGCGGATCGGGCGCGAAGAACACCTTCTTGTAGAGGGACACGTCCAGCGTCTGCAGGCGCGCCACCTCTCGCACCTTGAGGACCAGCGCGGGAGCGTCCGGCAGCGGCGGCGGGCGATGGGTGAAGTGCCATACCGCCCCGGCGCCCAGCGCGGCGGCGAGGAGGCACGCGACGGCCGTCGCCGCGAGGGTTCGCATGCAGCCGAATGTACCGTAGGGCCGAGCCGCGGCAAGAACGGTGCCTTGCTCCCCTTCAGGGGGTAGGGTAGGTGCTGCGCTCTTTTGCGGAGGAGACTTGGCGGAGCTGTTCGTCGAACCAGGGAAGGTCGTGCGCGCGCGGGAGCTGGCCCAGAAAGCCGCCCGCGGGGTGCAGTCCTTCATCGACCGGCACAGCACCGTCGCCATCGAGCGGACGGTGCTTCGGCTCCTCGGCATCGGAGGAGCGGGCGCGCGCGGGGCGCCGCTGGCGAATCTCCTGGTGGACAAGCTGCGCGATGCCAAGGTGCTGCACAAGGGCGCGGCGTGGTGGATGGGCCGCGCGCTCAAGGCGAGCCCGGGCCGCGATCCGCTGCAGGCGATCGAGCGCATCGCCGCGCGCCCCGAGAAGCTGCCGCCGCTCACGCCGGCTGAAGACGCAGAGCTGCGCGAGACCATCCGCGCCGATGCCCGGGCGGCTGCGCGCGAGCTGCGCGACAAGATCGAGAAGCGCAAGGAGCTCAAGCGCAGCCTCCAGGTCGGCAGCTTCCCCGGAGCGCCCTGGAAGTACGTGATCGTCGCCACCGGCAACATCCACGACGACGTGGAGCAGGCGCGGGCCGCGGCGCAGCAGGGCGCGGACGTGATCGCGGTGATCCGCAGCACGGCGCAGTCGCTGCTCGACTACGTGCCGCATGGCCCGACCACCGAGGGGTATGGAGGGACGTACGCCACGCAGGAGAACTTCCGGATCATGCGCGAGGCGCTCGACGAGGTCTCGCGCCAGCTCGGCCGCTACGTGCACCTGACCAACTACTCGAGCGGGCTGTGCATGCCGGAGATCGCGTACATGGCCGCCGCGGAGCGGCTGGACATGCTGCTCAACGACGCGATGTACGGGATCCTCTTCCGCGACATCAACATGCAGCGGACCTTCTGCGACCAGTACTTCTCGCGGCGGATCTGCGCCTTCGCGGAGATCATCATCAACACCGGCGAGGACAACTACATCACCACTGCCGATGCGGACGAGGCCGCGCACACCGTCATCGCCTCGCAGCTGGTCAACGAAGGCTTCGCGCACCTCGCCGGCATGCCGGAGGAGCTGATCGGCTTCGGCCACTCCTTCGAGATCGACCCGGCGCGCGAGGACACGCTCCTGCGCGAGTTCGCCATGGCGATGATGGTGCGCGAGCTGTTCCCGCGCAGCCCGATCAAGTACATGCCCCCGACCAAGCACAAGGAAGGGGACATCTTCTTCAGCCATGCGTACGACGTCATGTCCGACCTGGTGGCGATCTCCACGCGGCAGGGCATCCAGCTCCTCGGAATGATGACCGAGGCGATGCACAATCCCTTCTTGATGGACCGGTACGTGGCCCTGAAGGCGGCCTCGTACGTGTACCGGGCGGCACGGCATCTGGGGGACGAGATCTCCTTCAAGCCCGACGGGATCGTCGCCCGCAGGCAGCGCGAGGTGTTCGACAAGGCGCTCGCGCTGCTCGAGGAGGTCGCCAAGGACGGCATGATGGCGGCCATCGGGAAGGCGCGCTTCGGCGACACCGCGCGGACGGAGACGGGCGGGAAGGGCTTGGACGGCGTCTTCGAGCGCGCCCCCGACTACTTCAACCCGTTCCTGGAGATCCTCGAGTCCGATCGACGCGCCGAAGGCGCTTCCGGACGGGCCCCCCTGGGGGGCGAGGGCCAGGCGTGAGTGAGAAGCAGCTCATCCGGCCGTATGGCGATCGCAAGGACGACGGGGTCGTCCAGCTCTCCTTCGTACTGCCGGTTCCCGTCTCGGAGAAGGCCAAGGAAGCCGCCGCGCAGGTGGCCAAGAAGCTCGGCCTCTCGCACGTGCTGGTCGCCTCGATGGAGGCGGCGGGCGAGGACTACAGCTTCTTCGTCGTCTACGGCCGGACCCACCTGCAGCTCGACTACGGCGCGATCGAGGTGCCGGTCGTCGCCCACAGAAAGCACCCCTTCGACGAGCTGAACGACGTCATCGAGCGCGACATCGGCCGCAAGATCGTGGTGGTCGGCGCCTGCATCGGCACCGATTCGCACACCACCGGGATCGACGCGATCATGAACATGAAGGGCTATGCCGGCGACTACGGCCTGGAGCGCTACCGCATGTTCCGCGCCATCAATCTGGGGTCGCAGGTGGAGCCGCACGCGCTGGTCGAGAAGGCCCGGGAAGTCGAGGCCGACGCCGTGCTCGTCTCCAAGGTCGTCACCCAGCGCGACGTGCACAAGGAGGACGCGCGCACCCTGGTCGACGCCGCCAGGCAGGCGAGGATCTTCGACAAGACCATCTGGATCTTCGGGGGGCCGCGGGTCGACCACAAGACGGCGTTGGAGCTGGGCTTCGACGCGGGATTCGGGCCCGGCACCAAGCCCAGCGACGTCGCGAATTACATCTATTATCGTCTGCTCGAGCGACAGGGGCGCGCCCCGGCGCCGCAGCCGACCGCGCACGGGACCCCCGATGCGACCATCCAGGGGGCGGAGAAGCCATGAGCGGCGTCGGATTGAAGGCGCTCTTGCGCCTGCGGCTCGCAGCGCACGACGCGCACTACGGCGGCGGGCTGGTGGACGGCGCGCGGGTGCTCGGCCTGTTCGGCGACGCGGCGACGGAGCTGCTCGTCCGGCTGGACGGCGACGAGGGGCTGTTCCGCGCGTACGAGTCGGTCGAGTTCCTCGCGCCGCTGCGCGCGGGCGACTTCGTCGAGGTCGAGGGCGAGATCGTCTCGGTCGGGAAGACGAGCCGGAAGATGCGCTTCGAGGCGCGCAAGGTGATCGCGCCCCGCCCTGACCTCTCGGACTCGGCGGCGGACGTCCTCGCGGAGCCGGTCGTGGTGTGCCGGGCCGTGGGCACCTGCGTCACCCCGGCGGGCAAGCAGCGCAACCCTCGCCGCTGACGCGGCCGCGCGCGGATGCGCATCTTGCCGCCTGACCAAAACCAACGGAGGCGGTATGCGCGTTCAGGAATTGCTCAAAGGAAACGTCGTCGCTGTTCGCTCCGATGCCAGCATCCAGGAGGTCGCCCGCAAGATGGCCGAGGAGGACATCGGCTTCCTGCCCGTCGTCGACGCGTCGGGCAAGGCGATCGGCACGCTGACTGACCGCGACATCGTCGTTCGGCTCATCGCCAAGGGCGGCGACGTCAAGAACGCCAAGGTCGATCAGGTGATGACCAGGGAGGTGGTCAGCATCCGGCCGGACGAAGACGTCCAGAAGGCGGCGGAGCTGATGCAGGAGCGGAAGATCTCGCGCGTCCTGGTCTGCGATCAGAACGGCAAGCCCCTGGGAGTGATCAGCCTGGGGGACCTGGCCGAGCGGCACGAGGAGGGCGAGGTCGGCCGCACGGTCAAGGAGGTCAAGGAAGGCTCTTCACTCACCCACTGAGCGAAGCTCCGGCCGGCGGGGTAGGATCCGGCCCATGCCGGCTACCCCCGCCATCCTGACCGCGGCGATCTGCGGCGCGGAAACCACCCGCCAGCAGACGCCGTATCTGCCCATCACCGCTGACGAGCTGGCAGCGGAGGCAGAGCGTTGCGCGCAGGCGGGCGCGTCGGTCATCCACCTGCACGTGCGCAACGACGACGGGAGCCCCACCCAGGACCGGGCGCTGTTCGAGAAGGCGATCCGGGCCATCCGCGGACGCTGCGGGGTGATCGTCCAGACCACCACCGGCGGTGCGGTGGGCATGAGCGCCGAGGAGCGCGCGCAGCCCCTTCTCTGCGACCCGGAGATGGCGACGCTCAACGCCGGCTCGCTGAACTTCGGCGACGACGTGTTCCTGAATCCGTTCCCGATGGTGCGCGAGTTCGCCCGGCGCATGCGCGAGCGCGCCATCGTCCCCGAGCTGGAATGCTACGACGCGGGGCACGTGGAGAGCTGCCTCGCGCTTGCCAAGGAGGGGGTCATCGACCTGCCGGCGCATTTCGACTTCGTCCTCGGCGTGCGCGGCGGGCTGGGCGCCTCGGAAGAAAACCTCAGGTTCCTCCTCGGCAAGCTTCCGCAGGGGTGCAGCTTCAGCGTGGCCGGGATCGGCCGCCACCAGCTCCCCATGGCGGAGCTGTCGTTGCGCCTCGGCGGGCACGCGCGGTGCGGCCTGGAGGACAACGTCTACTCGTCCAAGGGCGTCCTGGCGAAGGGCTCCTACGAGCTGGTGGCGCGGCTCGCGCAGATGGCGCGCGAGGCCGGACGGAGCGTGGCCAGTCCCGCGCAAGCGCGCGAGCTGTTGCGCATCCGGCCCCGCGGTTAGACTCCGCGGCCATGCGCAAGCTCCTGGTCGTCGCGTTCGCAGCCGGCTGCGCCGCCGGACAATCCACCTCCCCGGCCCGGACGGCAGATCCCGCGCCGGTCGCACGGCCCGCGCCGGAAGTCCCGTCCGCCGCGCCCGCGGCGATCCAGCAAGCCGCCTCCAGATCCAGCGGGCTGCCGTACCCCGCCACGCGCCGTGCCGAGGTGGCGGACGCCGTGCCCGGCGTCCGCATCCCCGATCCGTACCGCTGGCTCGAGGACGAAAAGTCCCCCGAGGTGCAAAGCTGGATGGAGGCGCAGGATGCCTTCGCCCGCGCACACCTGCGCGGATTGCCCGGCCGCGACGCCATCGCGCGCCGCCTTTCGCAGCTGCTCTACGTCGACGTCCTGGGCGCGCCCAGGCATCGGGGAAACCGCTACTTCTACGCCCGGCAGTTCGCGACCAAGGAGAAGGCGATCGTCTTCGTCAAGGAGGGTCGCCGCGGCCGCGAGCGCGTGCTGCTCGATCCGAACGGCTGGACCGCGGACGGCAGCGACGCGCTGGGCGGGTGGTGGCCGTCGTGGGACGGGAAGACCGTCGCCTACTCGGTCCGCCACGACAACTCGGACGAAGCGGTGATGTACCTGCTCGACGTGGCCAGCGGGAAGCGCTCGGAGGTCGACGTCATCGAGGGCGCGAAGTATGCCGCCGCCTCCTGGACACCGAAAGGAGACGGTTTCTACTACACGTGGCTGCCGGTAGACCGGGGCATTCCGGTCTCCGAGCGGCCGGGCTGGCAGACGATCAAGTTCCACCGCCTGGGCGAGGAGCCCCGCAAGGATCGGGTGGTGGTCGACAAGCTGGGCGATCCCACCACCTTCCAGAGCGCACAGCTCTCCAAGGATGGCCGCTGGCTCGTGCGCACCGTCTCGCACGGATGGGGGCGCAACGACCTCTACGTCCGGGACGCGCGGAAGGCCGAGGCTCCCTGGGTGGCGCTCGCGGCCGGCAACGATGCCCTCTACGACGTGGACGTGTTCCGCGATCGCTTCTACGTGACGACGAACGAGGGCGCGCCGCACTCGCGGATCTTCGCCGTGGATCCGTCGCGCCCGTCGCGCGATGCGTGGAAGGAGATCGTTCCCGAACGCAAGGACGCGACGCTCGACAGCACGCGCCTGGTCGGCGGGAAGCTGGCGCTGGGGTACCTCAAGGACGCGGTGACGCACCTCGAGGTGCGCGACCTCGACGGCAAGCTCGTGCGGGAGATCGCCCTGCCGGACGTGGGCACCGCCGGCAACCTGGTCGGCCGCGAGGACGAGGACGAGGCGTACTTCGAATTCAAGTCGTATACGCACCCGCCGGAGATCTTCCGGACGTCGGTTTCCCGCGGGGGAACGGAGCTGTACTCGCGCGTGAAGCTTCCCGTCGACCCTGCGCTGTACGAGACGGAGCAGATCTTCGCCGCCAGCAAGGACGGGACACGGGTACCCGTGTTCGTCGTGCGCCGCAAGGGTGCGCCGCGCGACGGCAAGGCGCCGGCGCTGCTCTACGGGTACGGCGGTTTCAACGTGGCGATCACGCCGTCGTTCAAGGGAAGCATCTATCCGTGGCTCGAGCGGGGAGGGGTGTACGCCGAGGCGGTGCTGCGCGGCGGCAGCGAATACGGCGAGGACTGGCATCGCGCAGGGATGCTGCAGAACAAGCAGCACGTGTTCGACGACTTCATCGCCGCCGCGGAGGAGCTGATCGAGCGCGGCTACACGCAGCCGTCTCGGCTCGTCATCCGGGGCGGCTCCAACGGCGGCCTGCTGGTCGGGGCCGCCGAGACCCAGCGGCCCGACCTGTTCGCGGTGGTCCTCTGCCACGTGCCGCTCATCGACATGCTCCGGTACCACCTGTTCGGCTCGGGGAAGACGTGGATTCCCGAGTACGGCACCGCCGACGACCCTGCGCAGTTCAAGTTCCTCGCCGACTACTCTCCGCAGCAGCACACGCGCGACGGGGTGAAGTACCCGGCAACCCTGGTGCTCTCGGCCGACGCGGACGATCGCGTCGATCCGATGCACGCGCGGAAGTTCGCCGCCGCCCTGCAACACTCCTCCAGCGGCGGGCCGGTCCTCCTGCGCATCGAGAAGCATTCCGGCCACGGCGGCGCCGACCTGGTCCGCGCGACCATCGAGAAAACCGCAGACGAATACGCCTTCGCCTTCTCCCAACTCCCCCCATCCGACTCCCTCCCTACCGCGTCGCGATAGAATCAAACAGATCACCGCGGAGGCGCGGAGAGCGCGGAGGAGTTTTTCAATCAATCAACTCCGCGTCCTCCGCGCCTCCGCGGTGATTGTTTGTCCCCTACACCGGGGAGATTTCGCGTTTTCGGTAAGGGCGGTCGAGGCGCTTTCCTTCGGTAATGCGCAAATAGTGGGCGAGGAGGGGGCGGGTATCGCGAGGGTCGATCACGTCGTCGACGTAGGCGTGGGCGGCGACGCGGTAGATGTCGATCATCGGCCGGATGCGGGCGGCCAGCTCCTGCTTGAGGGCCTCGGGATCCTCGGACTGCGCCAAGAGCTTGTTCGCCGCGATGGCCACCATTCCCTCGGCGCCCATCACGCTGATCTCGGCGCCGGGCCAGGCGAGCAGGGCGTCGGGTTCGTACGCGCGCCCGTTCATCACGTAATAACCGGCGCCGTAACCTTTGCGCAGCACCACCGTGAGCTTGGGGACGGTGGCCGAGGCGACCGCGTACAGCATCTTCGCGCCGTGGCGGATGATCCCTTCCTTCTCGACCTTGGTGCCGACCATGAACCCGGGCACGTCCTGCAGGAAGAGGAGCGGGATCTCGAACGCGTCGCACAGGTTCACGAACCGCGCCGCCTTGTCCGCCGCATTCACGTCGAGCACGCCGCCGAGGTGCATGGGGTTGTTCGCCACGATGCCCACGCTGCGGCCGTCGATGCGGGCGAGCCCGGTGACCAGGTTGCGCGCCCAGCGCGGCTTCAGCTCGAACAACCTTCCCTCGTCCACCACCGCCCCGATCACCTTGTGCACGTCGTACGCCTGGCGGGGATTGTCGGGAATCACGTCGAGGAGCGCCTCGTCGCGGCGGTCGACCGGATCGGCCGTGGCGCGGCGAGGTGGCTTTTCTCCGCAGCGGAGAGGGAAGAAGGACAGGTACTCCCGCACGGCGGCGAGGCAGGCGGCGTCGTCCGCCACCTCCAGGTCGGCGCACCCCGAGATCTCCGTGTGCACCTTGCTGCCGCCGAGCTGCTCCTCGGTGACGTCCTCGCCGACCACGCTCTTGACCAGGTACGGCCCGCCGATCGCCATCGAGGAGGTGCCCTTCACCATGGGCACGAAGTCCGCCAGCCCCGGGATGTACGCCGTGCCGGCCGCGCCTGGGCCGACCATCGCCGCCACCTGCGGCACCACGCCCGAGAGCACGACCTGCTCGCGGAACAGGTAGCCCGTGTCCGCGAACGAGCCGACGATCGCTGCTTCCTCCGCGTCGGCCGAAAGGCGCGCGCCGGCCGAGTCGACCAGCCAGATCATCGGTATCCGCTCGCGGAGCGCCAGCTCGCGCAGCCGCGCTGCCTTCCGCTCGCCGACCGGCCCGATGCTCCCGCCGTGCACGGTGAAGTCGTAGGACGCGACGCAACACGGCCGCCCGTCGATGAAGCCGGTCCCGCACACCACGCCGTCCGCCGGGGCAGGCCGTTGCGACTCTTCCGGCAGCTGCCCGAGGTGGGTGGCGAGCAATCCGATCTCGACCAGGCTGCCCGGATCGAGCAGCAGCTCGAGCCGCGCGCGCGCGTCCAGCTTGCCCCGCTCGCGCTGGCGACGCAGCCGCTCCTCGCCGCCCATCCGCAGCGCTTCCGCCCTGCGGCGGCGCAGCTCCTCCACCTTGTCGCGCATCGACATACCCGCTCCGCAAATTACCACTATCCGCCTACATTTGCTTCCGGTCGATCGATAATCCTGATGTTTGACCCTCTGTAGAACGGTGGTCTAGCGTGAGCTGACCCGCATGAGCGCCTCGGCCTCTCCGCACCCGCCGCCCGCAGCCGAGGCGGACCCGCTCATCGGGCGTACCGTCAACGACCGGTACCGCATCGTCGAGGCGATCGGCCAGGGCGGCATGGGCCGCGTCTACAAGGCGCTGCAGTCGCCGCTCGATCGGGTGGTGGCGCTCAAGATCCTCGGCGCCGGCCACGACCGCGATCCCAATTTCTACAAGCGCTTCTTCCTCGAGGCGTCGGTCACCGCCAAGCTGACGCATCCCAATACCATCACCCTCTACGACTACGGGCGCACCGAGGACGGCATCTTCTTCATCGCCATGGAGTTCCTCGACGGCCGCACCCTGTCCCAGGTCATGCGGCAGGAGGGTCCTCTCGCGCAGGAGCGCGTGGTCCACGTGGCGCAGCAGATCTGCCGCTCGCTCCGCGAGGCGCATGCGCTGGGGATCATCCACCGCGACCTCAAGCCCGCCAACGTCATGCTGCTGCGGCAGCAGGACGACCACGATTTCGTCAAGGTGCTCGACTTCGGCCTGGTGAAGTTCTTCCACGGCGAGAGCCCGGACGGCGACATCACCAACGCCGGCACCTTCATGGGCTCTCCGCATTACATCGCGCCGGAGCAGGCCCGCAACCAGGGTCCGGATCAGCGCTGCGATCTGTACTCGCTGGGCGTGCTGCTCTACCAGATGCTCACCGGCAAGGTGCCATTCACCGCCGAGAGCCCGGTGGACATCATCTTGAAGCACCTGCACGAGGCGCCGGTGCCGCCCCGCCAGCTCCGGCCCGATCTCGCCATCGACGCGCCGCTCGAGGCCATCGTGCTGCGCTGCATGGCCAAGGACCGTGCCGACCGCTTCCAGTCGATGGACGAGCTCCTCGGAGCGCTCAAGGCGGTGCGCCAGGAGCTGACCGGTGCCGCCGGATCGCGCTCGGCGCCGCTGCCCGTCACTCCCGATTCGCTCCGCCCGCTCCCCGTGCAGACACCGCCTTTGCCGATGACTCCCGGAGCCGGCTCCCGCGCGGTGCGGCCGCCGCCGCTTCCCGCCGATGCTCTGGAGGAACGCGCGCGCTGGCATCGCTTCACCGGAATGGGCGAACCGACCTGGTCGGGCCGGTCGATCTGGTTCGCGACTACCGCGGCGGTGCTGGCCGCGGCCGCGCTCGTGGTCTGGATGGGGAGCGGGCGCCGCCGGCCGCCGAGGCCCACGGTGACGGTGGAGCAGGGCGCTCCGGTGGTGGTCGGCACGTCGGGCCCAGCGGCTCCTACTGCCTACCAGCCGGCGAGCGCCGGACTGACCGTGGTGACGCTCACCAGCGCTCCTTCCGGTGCGGAGGTGAACGATGCCGACGGGCGCGCGCTGGGCCGGACGCCGATGGACCTCCCCGTCAGCACCGGCAGGCCGCTGCAGCTGGTCTTGAAGCTCGAGGGCTACAAGCCGTTCCCGGTCGCGCGCACTTCGCTCTCCGGCGACCGCATCGCCATCACGGCCACCCTGAAGAAGGAACCGTCCAAGGCCGAGCCGCCGCCGGCGCATGTCCGGCGATCGGCCGGCTACAAGGACGATCCGTACTGAGGACTAGCGATGACCCACGCGACGCGCGCCCGAAGGAGTCCGGTCCCGCACGGTCTGTTCCGCGGCGCTGCCTGCGCGCTGCTGCTCTCGCTCTTCGCCGCACCGGCGGCGCGGGCGGACGCCCGCAGCGAGGCGAAGCGCCGCTTCCGCGAAGGGATGGCGCTGATCGCGGCTGGGCAGGTGGAGCGCGGCATCGCCGAGCTGAAGCAGGCCTACGCCATCAAGCCGCACCCGGCCCTGCTCTACAACATCGCGCGCGCCTACGTGGATCTGGGGAAGATCCCCGACGCGCTCGACTACTTCCAACGTTACGTGGCGACCGATCCCGACGACCGCGCGCAGGTCGAGGCGGTGATGACCCGGCTCTCCGGCGCCGTCGGCGCGCGGGCGCCGCCCGCGCAGCCGGCGGCGGCACCGGCCGTGGACATCGCCCAGTTGCTCGCCGCGTTGCAAGAGCTGATCGAGCGCAACAAGGCCCCGGCGACGCTGGCTGCTGCGAAGGGAACCGCTGCGCGGGGCGCGGCGCCGGCCGCCGCGAGGAAAGACGACGAGGGAATGTTCGAAGCCACCGCGGTGACCGCCCGGACACGGGCCACCGCGCAGGAGATCGCCTCCGCGCTGGAAGGCGGCCACACGGACGAGGACATTTTCGAGGAACAGGTGGTGACCGCGGGTGTGCACGCCAGCTCGGAAGCCAGGGCTCCGGCATCGTTGACGGTGATCACCGCCGACGAGATCCGCCTCACCGGCGCGGCGAGCGTCCCCGAGATCCTGAGGCGGGTCCCCGGCGTGGACGTCGCCGAGATGAACCCGTCGGACACCAACGTCTCGGTGCGCGGGTTCAACCGGCGCGTCGCCAACAAGGTGCTGGTGCTGGTCGACGGCCGCAGCGTCTACCAGGACTTCCTCGGCGCGACGCTGTGGCCGTTGCTCGACGTCTCGGTGCAGGACATCGCTCGCATCGAGGTGATCCGCGGCCCCGGGTCCGCGCTCTACGGAGCCAACGCGTACGCGGGCGTGGTGAACATCATCACCAGGACCGGCGACGAGGTGAACGGCGGGCGCGCTTTCTTGCAGGCGGGCAACTACGGGACGCTCCAGGGTGCGCTCTCCGCGGGCGGGCGAAGCGGCAAGCTCACCTACCGCACCAGCCTCGCCTACGATCGCGCGGACAAATGGAGCACCGACGCTCCCGCGGGCTCCACGCCGCAGTTCTCGCAGCCGGCGCGCAGCCGCGAGATCCAGCGCGCCGAGGTCGCCGCCGACTACCAGTCGAGCGGCCTATCGATCCGCGGCGGCGCCGGGTTCGACAACATGAACGCGATGGAGGTGTTCCCGCTCGGCTCGCTTCGCACCTTCGGCAACGAAGGGCAGGGCGGGTTCGTCCGCGCCGAGGCCACCTACGGAGAGACCGACGTCAAGGTCTACTGGAACGCGCTGCGCATGCGGTCGGGCCCGGAGTACTGGCCGTTTGCCCTGCCGTCGATCCTGACCAGCGTCCGCTCGGACGTGATCGACGCCTCCGCCCGCACTGGCGTTGCCTACGAGTTCCTGGGCCGGCACCGCTTCAACTTCGGCGCGGGGTTCCGCTACTCGACGGCCGACTGGGGATTCCTCGCACCGCGCGCCGACGGAGGCACGCGCTACACGCAGGAGCATTTCAGCGGGTTCCTGCAGGACGAGTGGGAGCCTTCCCGGCGCGTCACAGTGACCCTCAGCTACCGCATCGACCGCCACCCGCTCCTGGCCGACCAGCACATCACGGCGGGAGGCCTCGTCCACTCGCCTCGCGCAACGGTGCTGGTGGAGGTCGCCCGAGACCAGTTCCTCCGCTTCACCACCGGGACCGCGTTCCGCGCGCCCACGTTTCTGGAGTCCTACGCGAATCTCTTCGCGCCGGTCACGCCGGGCGCGGGCATCCGCTTCCGGGGCGACCTGAACCTGAAGCCCGAGGAGATCCTGCAGGCGGAGCTCGGCTACAAGGGCCACATCGGCGATCAGCTGACGCCCGAGGCAGTGGTGTACGTCGAGCGGGTGCGCAACCTGATCACCGACGGTGCGCTGCAACCCGCCCCTTCCGGCAGCTCGTCGGGCGGCCAGACGTTGCTCGGGTCCACCGGGTTCCAGAACGAGCCGAACACCTTCGTCGGAATCGGCGCCGAGCTGGGCCTGCGCTACCAGCCGGCGGACGGCGTCGACGTGAGCATGAACTACTCCTTCGAGAAGATCTCCGATTGCACCTCGACCTGCACGAGCGACCACCTCGCCGCGAACCAGTCGTCGGCCACGGTCGCCAATACCGCTCAGCACAAGCTGAACGTGGTGGCCACCTGGCGTACGCGCGCGAACTTCGACCTCGGCGTCGACGCGCATTACGTCTCCAGCGTGACCTGGTTCGAGAAGTCCTTCGATCCCAGCGCGCCCGCGGGCGTGGTGCTGGCGCCTTACGCGCTGCCCGCATATACGCTGATCAACGCGCGCGTCGGGTACCGCTTCATCCGCGACCGGCTGGAAGGCGGCGTGTCCGTGTACAACCTGCTCGGCGACGACCACCGCGAGCATCCCTTCGGCAGCCCCATCGGACGCCGCATTTTGATCACCGCGGCCGCGTCGTTCTAGAACTGCGGCCGCGATGCGGCTGGTCTCCATCGGCCGGGAGAACCTGGAAGGCGACGGGCAGGCCGACCGCCGCCGGCACGGCGGGCCGGACATGGCCGTGCTCGGCTACGCCGAGGAGCATTTACCCGCGTTGGCGAGACGAGCTGGCCTTCAGGGATCTTCCCTATGGCGCATCCGGCGAAAACCTCACCGTCGCCGGCGCCACCGAGGACTCGACCTGCCTCGGGCGACGTGTGGCGCGCCGGCACGGCGCTGCTGCAGCGATTGGCGCGAGCATCTCGTAGGCTTGCTCCGCAGGGGCCTGAGCGCCCAAGAGCGCGTCAACCACGCAAAACGAAACGGGTCCGGGGATCCCAGAGGGCTCCCGGACCCGTCGGGGGGTTCGCCCGTTCGCCTCTATCAGCCGCGTTGCGCCGCGGGATCGTCGTCGAGCATGTCGTTCGGCGAGGGGATCTTGCGCAGCTCGGCCTTGGAGATCTTCCACGCCTGTTGCACGACCCAGCTCAGGGAGCGATCGAGCCGCTGAGCCTGCTGCTGGATCTCGCTGAGCATGTCCTCGGGAAAGTACAGGCTCTGCTTGCGCGCGTCGTTGGCCGACATCTATTCGCGCTCCTCGCCCGGTGCACGGGCCTCGGTGCCGATCACGTCGTTCACCGAAGGAAAACGCATGATCTCGTTGCGCGCGATCTTCCAAGCCTGCTGCACGATCCACGAAAGCGAACGGTCCTGCCGGTTCGCCTCCTCCTGGATTTCCCGCAGCATGTCCTCGGGGAAGTAGAGGCTCTGCTTTCGTTTGTCAGTACCCGCCATCAACACCCTCCGGGTGCCAGCGCCGCCGCTTGATGCGGCGTGTGCCCACGTGCCATCACCCTGTCTAGACTTGGACGACAGCGGGGTCAAGGATCCGCCTTGTAGGTCCTACGCGGAGCAAGCGGCCACCTCCCTGTAATTCCTCCTGCGCAGCACGAGGCTCTGCTGAAACGTAGGCCGAGGTCCTCCGCAGCCCCACGCGTCGTCTCGCGGCCTTGCGCAGCCACAGCGGTTCTCGCTGCGCTTCGCCCTGTCCACTGCCATGCACGTAGCGCACTCGTCGCCGTGGCACGCGGTTCGCAGGACTTGTGTAACCGAGAGGTGACCATGTCGGTGAGCGGACTCATCACCACGAAGGACGTGCTGAAGCACAGCGCGACCATCGTGCGCGAGTTCGGGGCTGGCACCTATCTGCGCTGCTGCCTGGCCATCCTGCGCGGGCGCCGCACTACGTTCCTCAGCCTGGTGTTCTCGCGCTGAGCCCCTCGTCAATCCGCTGACGGAGCCGTCAGCGTCATGACTACCCGTCCAAAAATCAGACTGCGACGAAAAAGGCTGACCAGGCTCTCGCCTGGCCAGCCCCGATGGGCTCGGAGGGGGAGGGGGGGACCCCCAAGCCCATTGCCTTTCGAACCGTCCAGCCGCTTGGCTGGTCACCGTCCAGAAACCTGTTGCCCGCGCTCGTTGTTCCCCGCCGCCGATCCGGTGCCCTCTCTCGCCGGAGAAGTTGGGTTTGAAACACGCCCGGCGCAAGGGCACACGACGCACAAACCCCTGAAAATCCGACCGATCGGAGCATAACGGGCCTGGGTTCCAGCCGCAGCGTGGCGAGCGCGAATGCGGTCCACGCAGGCAGGCGAGCAGGCACCCGCTCCATGCGGCCTCTCGATGTCCTGGTTCGGTAGAATGGCAGACGATGACCGGCGACCCCGTCGAAGTGGCACTGCTCGCCTGCGCCGATCTGTTGCCGCGAGGCGCGTCGGTGCTCGCCGCCTGCTCGGGAGGCCCGGACTCCGCCGCGCTCACCGCGGAGCTGGCGGCCTGCGCAGACGCGCTCGGCGTGCGGGTCGCCGTCGGACACGTGGATCACGCGCTGCGTCCCGAGTCGGCCGGCGACGCCGAACAGGTCCGGGATCTGGCGCGATCCTTGGGGCTGCCGTTCCATCTGCGCCGCCTCGAGGCGCTCGACGTGTCCGAGCTCGGCCTCGAAGGGGCGGCGCGGGAAGCGCGCTACGGTGCCCTCGCGCAGCTTGCCGCACAGGCGGGAGCCGATCGGGTTGCGACGGCGCACACGCGCCGCGACCAGGCCGAGACGGTCCTGTTGCGGCTCGCGCGCGGCGGCGGGTCGGGAGCGGTTGCGGGAATCCGGCGGAAGCGCGCCCTGACCGAGGGCATCCTCCTCGTCCGCCCGCTCCTCGGCGTGACGCGCGAGGCGACCGAGGCGTATTGCCGCGCTCGAGGCCTGCGCGCGGTCGAGGATGCGCACAACGCCGATCCGCGGCGCGCGCGGGCGCGGTTGCGCGCGGTCATGCCTGCGTTAGCCGCCGCGCTCAATCCCCGGCTGGAGGAGGCGCTCGCCGGAGCTGCGCGCATCGCCGCCGAAGAGGACGTGCTGCTCGATGGGCTGGCCAGGGAGGCGCTCGACTCCGCCACCGCCGGCGAGGGCTTCTCCGCCGAGCGGCTCGCCGCGGTGCCCACCGCGCTGCTCCGCCGCGCGCTGCTCATGGCCGCTCAGGGCAGTGCGCGTCCGGAGCGCGGCCATCTGGAACAGTTGGTTCATTTCCTGACCGGCCGGCGTACAGGGCGGCTCGACCTTCCCGGCGGACGCGCGGTGATCGAGCGGGGCGTGCTGCGTTTCGAGTCGAACGCTGCGCTGCCTCCGCCCCCGGTGGACGTGGCGGTCCCCGGCCCCGGCGTCTACCGTTGGGCCGGCCGCGCGCTCCATGTAGGCGCAGGTGCGCAACGCGCGGATCTCCGGCTGGCTCCGTTCCCCTGGACGCTGCGCAAGCGCCTCCCCGGTGACCGGTTCCGCGTTGCCGGGGGGCCGGAGAAGAAGCTGGGGGACGTCTGGCAGGCGGAAGGGGTCCCCGCCTCGCGCCGCGAACGCATCCCCCTTCTGGCGGATGCAGGGGGCCGCGTCTTCTGGGTCGAGGGCCTACCGCCGGGGCCGGCCTGCGCGGCGCCGCCCGAGGACGCGGTCCGGTTCGAATTCGCGCCGGAAATGGATGCCTTGCGCTAGCGGTTCCCCGGCAAGCGGCGAAGCGTCCCCGCTTTTGCTACCATCCCGTCCCGTCAGGCCACTGCGGAGGAGCCTTAGGTGAGACAGTCGTACAAGACCTTCTTTCTCTGGGCGGTCCTCATCCTCCTGTTCTTCTCCTTCTACTCGATCTTCTCCCGCCAGCGCGGCGCCGAGCCGACCGAGATGCGGGCGAGCGAGTTCTACGCGGCGGTCGAGCGCGGCGACATCGCCGAGGTGACGGTCAAAGGGAACACCCTGCAGGGCAAGCTGAAGAACCGGCAGGACTTCCGCACGGTCTCGCCGCTCGACACCCAGCTGCTCGACAAGATGCGCCAGAAGGGCGTGAGCCTCTCCTTCGAGAAGGAGGACTCGCAGTCGCTGTGGGCGCAGTTCCTCGTCTCCTGGATGCCGCTGGGCATCATCTGCGTCCTGTTCATCTTCCTCATGCGCCAGCTGCAGGCAGGCGGCGGCAAGGCGATGAGCTTCGGCAAGTCCAAGGCGAAGCTGCTCAGCGAGAACCACAACAAGGTCACCTTCGCGGACGTCGCCGGCATCGACGAGGCCAAGGACGAGCTGGAAGAGATCATCCAGTTCCTCAAGGACCCGAAGAAGTTCACCAAGCTCGGCGGGCGCATCCCCAAGGGCGTCCTCCTGATGGGCTCGCCGGGGACGGGCAAGACGCTGCTCGCCCGCGCCATCGCCGGCGAGGCCGGAGTGCCGTTCTTCAGCATCTCGGGCTCCGACTTCGTCGAGATGTTCGTCGGCGTGGGCGCGAGCCGGGTGCGCGATCTCTTCGAGCAGGGGAAGAAGCACGCTCCCTGCATCATCTTCATCGACGAGATCGACGCCGTCGGCCGCCACCGCGGGGCGGGCCTGGGCGGCGGCCACGACGAGCGCGAGCAGACCCTCAACCAGCTCCTGGTGGAGATGGACGGGTTCGAGTCCAACGAGGGCGTGATCCTCATCGCCGCCACCAACCGCCCCGACGTGCTCGACCCGGCGCTCTTGCGGCCCGGCCGCTTCGACCGGCGCATCGTGGTCCCGCGGCCCGACGTGAAGGGTCGCGAGGGGATCCTCAAGGTCCACACCAAGAAGACCCCGCTCTCGCCGGAGGTCGATCTCGACTCCATCGCGCGCGGGACGCCCGGTTTCTCGGGCGCCGACCTGGAGAACCTGGTCAACGAGGCCGCGCTGCTCGCTGCCCGCAGGAACAAGGAGCGCCTGGACAACGGCGACTTCGAGTTCGCCAAGGACAAGGTGATGATGGGCTCCGAGCGGCGGAGCATGATCATCAGCGAGAAGGACAAGAAGATCACCGCCTGGCACGAGGCCGGGCACGCGCTGGTCGCCCGCCTGGTCCCGCAGTGCGACCCGGTGCACAAGGTGACCATCATCCCGCGCGGTCCGGCGCTGGGGCTCACCCAGATGTTGCCCAAGGAAGATCGCCTCAACTGGAACCGCCAGGCGGTGCTCGATCGCATCGCGATGGCGATGGGCGGGCGCATCGCCGAGGAGCTGCAGTTCGACGAGATCACCAGCGGCGCGAAGAGCGACATCGATCACGCCACCCAGTTCGCGCGCAGCATGGTGTGCGAGTGGGGCATGAGCGAGAAGCTGGGCCCGCTGGCGTTCGGCGAGGAGCAGCAGGAAGTGTTCCTCGGCCGCGAATTCGGCCACCGGGCGCGCAACTTCTCCGAGAAGACCGCCATCGACATCGACGACGAGGTCCGCCAGATCGTCACCACCCAGTACCAGCGGGCGAAGCACCTCCTCGTCGAGAACAAGGCTGTGTTGGACCGCATCGCCGCGGCATTGCTGGAGTGGGAGACGTTGGACGGCGCGGACGTGGAGGCGATCCTCTGCGGGCAGCCGCTGAAGGCCCGGCCCGCGGTACCCGCCAGGCCGCCCGAGGCCAAGCGGCCCGAGGTGAAGGAGAAGTCGAAGATCCTCGACGCGCTGGGAGGGTTGACGGCGTCGGTGCCGAAGGTGGAGACAGGTAAGGCCTAGTCGCCGCTTTCGATAGCTTTCGGTAGGGCCGGTGCCTTGCGGCGCCGGCCCTTTTGTTTTTGCATGGTTAACCAAACGGGCCTCGGATGTTTCACGTGGAACGTGACCTGGGGAGAATCCGGATGAAGAGAATATCGATGGCGGTGCTGGCGATGGTGCTGGGCGTTTCGGCGGCCACGGGGGCGGCGGAAGTGGATCGGCGCGAGCGGCGCCAGCAGGAGCGCATCGCCCAGGGTGTGCAGACCGGCCAGCTCACGCCCGGCGAGACCGCCCGGCTGGAGCGGAAGGAAGCGCGCATCCACCGCGAGATCGAGCGCGATCGCGCGGCCAACGGCGGCACGCTGACGCCGGCCGAGCGGCGGCGCATCAATCGCCAGCAGAACCGGGTCAGCCGGCAGATCTACCGCGAGAAGCACGACGCCCAGCAGCAGTCATCGGCGGCTCCCCGGTAGGCGCTCGGACGCCCCGGCTGCCTGCGCTACGGTACAGTGCGCAGGTGCCGAGGCTGATCGAGCTGCAGAGGGAATCCGATTCGCTGGCCGCGTGCGCGGCCGCCGGGCGGCAGGTGCGGGATCCGAATCTGCGCGGGTGGGCGGCGTTGCTGCCCCTGCGGCCCGCGCTGCTCCAGGAGGGTTTGCGTCAATCGGGAATCCCGGTGCTCCGCGGCGAGAAGGGTGCGCTCGCATTGGGCAGCATCTCGCAGCTGTGGTCGGCGGCGCGGAGCCTGGCCGACGCGGTGGAGGACGGCGGCGCGCGGGCGCTGGCGACGGAGCTCGCCCGCCGCGCCGGGAACGTCGAGGCGCCCCAGCAGCCGTGGCTCCTTCCCCGCTCCCGCCTTCCCGAAGGGCGCGTGCTGGTCATGGCGGTGCTCAACGTCACGCCCGACTCGTTCTCGGACGGCGGCAGCTTCGCCGTGGCCGATGCCGCCGTGGAGCACGGCCTGCGGCTCGCCGCGGAGGGCGCCGATCTGATCGACGTGGGAGGCGAGTCGACCCGTCCCGGCGCGCAGCCGGTCCCGGCCGACGAAGAGCTGCGCCGCGCACTGCCGGTGATCCGCGAGCTGGTCCGCAGGGCCAAGGTGCCCATCTCCATCGACACGACCAAGGCGGAGGTCGCGCGGGCGGCGATGGAGGCCGGCGCCGAGGTGGTCAACGACGTCTCGGGTCTGCGGCGCGATCCGGAGATGGGGACCGCGGTTGCGCGCGGGGGCGCGGCGCTGTGCCTGATGCACTCGCGCGGCGAGCCGCGGGACATGCAGCAGCATGCCGCGTACGCCGATCTCCTCGGCGAGATGCAGGACGAGCTGCTCGAGGGGCTGCGACGTGCTCGGGAGGCGGGCGTGCCCGAGGAGCGCATCGCGCTCGATCCGGGGCTCGGATTCGCGAAGACGGCCGAGCACAACCTTCTCCTCATGCGGAGGCTACGCGAGCTGACGCAGCTCGGGAGGCCCTTGCTGGCCGGCGCCTCGCGCAAGTCGTTCCTGGGCAGATTGAGCGGAAAGATCGCCCCGGAGCGGTTGACGGGATCGGTCGCCGCTGCCGCCGTGCTGGCGCTGAACGGTGCATCCATCTTGCGGGTCCACGACGTGGCTGCCACGCGGGAAGCGCTGGCCGTCGTGGACGCGGTGCGTTCGTCGGCCAGTTGACACACAACCTGACCCTTGCAAGTTGCTCCGCGGACGCTCGCACACCTACATTGCAGCCACCCGATTGGAGCCAGATGGCCTTGCGATTGACCGAGAAGCCGTCAGAACCCGCCCGCCGGCTCTTCGGCACCGACGGCATCCGTGGCGTCGCCAACGTCCACCCGATGACGGGCGAGATGATGCTCCAGCTCGGGCGCGCGGTGGCCTACCTCATCCGCAACGGATCGCACCGCCACCGCGTGGTGATCGGGAAGGACACGCGCCTCTCCGGATACATGCTGGAGACGGCGCTCGCCTCGGGCATCTGCAGCATGGGCGTCGACGTGCTCATCTGTGGCCCTCTGCCCACGCCGGCCATCTCGCAGCTCACCGTCTCCATGCGCGCCGACGCGGGCGCGGTGATCTCCGCCAGCCACAACCCCTACCAGGACAACGGGATCAAGTTCTTCAGCCGCGACGGATTCAAGCTCCCCGACGACATCGAGATGAAGATCGAGGAGCTGATCGCGAACGACGAGCTGCATCACCTCCGCCCGACGGCCACCAGCATCGGAAAGGCGTTCCGCATCGAGGACGCCGGCGGCCGCTACGTGGTCTTCGCCAAGAGCACCTTCCCCAAGGACCTCACGTTGGAGGGGCTCACCATCGTGGTCGATTGCGGCCACGGCGCCGCCTACCGCGTCGCGCCCACCGTGCTCCAGGAGCTGGGCGCGAAAGTGATCACCATCGGCGCCGCGCCGGACGGCAAGAACATCAACAAGGGCTTCGGCGCGCTCCACCCCGAGACGATGTGCAAGGCGGTGCTGAAGACCGGCGCGGATCTCGGCATCGCGCTCGACGGCGACGCGGACCGCCTGATCGTGGCCGACGAGAAGGGCAGGGTGGTGGACGGCGACGCGGTGATGGCCGTCTGCGGGCTCGACCTGCTCCGGCGCAGGGCGCTGCCGAAGAAGACGGTGGTCGCCACGGTGATGAGCAACCTGGGGCTCGATCAGTGCATCGCGAAGGCGGGCGGGCGGGTGGTACGCACGCGGGTCGGCGACCGATACGTGGTCGAGGAGATGCGCAAGAACGGGTTTTCTTTTGGTGGCGAGCAGAGCGGGCACCTGATCTTCCTCGAGCACGCCACCACCGGCGACGGCACCGTGGCGGCGCTGGCGCTGCTCAGCGTCATGGTGCAGAGCGGCAAGCCGATCTCCGAGCTTGCCAAGGCGATGGACGTCTACCCGCAGGCGCAGCTCAACCTTGCCGTGCGGGAGAAGCCGGAGCTGGGCTCGCTCCCGGGCGTGATGCGCGCCATCCGCGACGTGGAGAAGAAGCTGGGCAAGGAAGGCCGGGTGCTGGTGCGCTACAGCGGCACCGAGCCGAAAGTGCGCGTGCTGGTCGAGGGGCCGGACAAGAAGCTGATCGAGTCCCACGCGAGCGGGATCGCCGCCGAGTTGAAGAAGGCGATCGGGAGCTAAGCTCCGCCCCGCAAATCGAGCTCCCAGGTGTCCCCGACGAGGGTCGTGCCCGAAGCCGTGATGCGCCTTCTCGTGCGAACGACCGCAAGCGGCGCGGAAGCGCACCGTCGCCGGGCGAGGTAGACTCGAAGGCTGCGGAGGAGCTCGATGCGGCTCGGCGTCAACATCGATCACGTCGCCACGCTCCGGCAGGCGCGGCGCGGGAGGTATCCGGATCCGGTCGCGGCGGCGGTGGTGGCCGAGCTGGGCGGCGCGGACCAGATCACGCTGCACGTGCGGGAAGACCGCCGGCACGTGAACGACCGCGACCTCACGCTCCTCCGGCAGACGGTGAACGGGACGCTCAATCTGGAGATGGCGGCGGTGCAGCCGATGGTGGATCTGGCGCTGCACGAGCGGCCGGATACCTGCACGCTGGTGCCCGAGCGCCGGGAGGAGCTGACCACGGAGGGCGGGCTGGACGCGATCGGCCACCGCGACGAGGTGCGCCGGGTCACCCGGGCGCTGCGGGACGGAGGGATCGAGGTGTCGCTGTTCATCGATCCCGACCTGGAGCAGGTCAAGGCGAGCCACCGGGCGGATGCCCAGGCGATCGAGCTGCACACAGGCCGGTATTGCGAGGCGCGCGGCGCAGACGAACGCAAGCGCGAGCTCTCGCGCCTGGTCGACGCCGCCAAGGCGGCCGGCAAGCTCGGTCTGCGGGTGGCCGCCGGCCACGGGCTGGACTACTGGAACGTGAAGCCCGTCGTCGGCATCGAGGAGATCGCGGAGCTGAACATCGGCTACGCGATCGTGTGTCGGGCCGTCCTCGTCGGGCTGGAGCGCGCCGTGCGCGACATGAAGGAGCTGATCGCCCGGCCGGGGCGCGCATGAGGCTGCTCACGGCCGCCGAGCAGCGCGAGCTGGATCGCCTGGCCGCCGAGGTCGGCCTTCCGACCCGCGTCCTGATGGAGAGCGCGGGTGCCGCCGTCGCGCGCGAGGCGTCGTCGCTGCGGCCGCGCACCGTGGCTGTCTACTGCGGGCCGGGGAACAACGGAGGGGACGGGTTCGTCGCCGCGCGCCTGCTCCGCGAACAACTGGGCGGCGACGCGGTGACCGTGGTGGCGACCGCTCGGGAGAAGCTGCGCGGGGATGCGCTCGCAGCGGCGCAGGCGTGGTTGGGAGCGGTGGTCGCGCAGGCTCCGCAGACCGAGCTGGTGATCGACGCGGTCTTCGGCAGCGGGTTGTCGCGGCCGCCGGCCGGGGCGGAAGCGGCGGCGATCGCCGCCATGAACGAGGCCCGGTCCCGAGGCGCGCGGGTCCTGGCGGTGGACGTTCCCTCCGGAATCGACTCCGACACCGGCGCCGTGTACCCGGTCCATCTCGCCCGCGCCGACGTCACGGTGACGCTGCACCTGCCCAAGCGCGGGCTGTGGCTCTACCCGGGAGCGGCGTCGGCCGGCCGCATCGCGGTCGCGCCCATCGGCATCCCGCGCGCGCTGGAGGACCGGCTGGAGGCCGCCCCCTGCGAGCTGCTCGACGAGCAGTGGGGGCGCGCGCTGCTCACGCCGCGCGATCCCACCGCGCACAAGAATGACTTCGGGCACGTGCTCGCGGTGGCCGGATCGCCGGGCAAGTCGGGTGCGGCCGCGCTGGTCGTGGAGGCAGCGCTGCGCGCCGGCGCCGGCCTGGTCACGCTGGCCGCGCGCCCGGAAGTCTTGCAAACCGCCTTGCCCGGCGTGCCCGAAGCGATGGGGTTCCCGCTGCCCGGCTCGGGCCCGCTCGGGCCCTCGGACCTCGGGCCGCTGCGCGAGGCCGTCAAGCAGAAGACCGCCGTCGCCATCGGGCCCGGCATCGCCCGCGGCCCGGAAACGGCCGGACTGATCGCCGACCTGCTGCCGGCGCTCGATCCGGGCTGCGCCTGCGTGCTCGACGCGGATGCGCTCAATGCGCTGTCCGAGCACCGCGACCGCCTCGCCGAATGGCTGCGCCGCGCGCCGGTCCGCCCGCTCCTGACCCCCCACCCGGGCGAGTTTGCGCGCTTGACCGGCGAGGAGGTGGAGCGGATCGAGTCCGATCGCATCGGAGCGGCTGCGCGCGCGGCGCAGCGCTTCGGCGCCTGCGTCGCGCTCAAGGGAGCCCGGACCGTGGTTGCCGATCCCGAAGGCGCCACGGCCATCTGCGCCCACGGCAACCCCGGAATGGCGACGGCCGGCTCGGGCGACGTGCTCACGGGCATCTCGGCCGCCGTCCTCGCGCGCAGGTCGGGCGCGGGTGGAACGGGCGAGCGCGCGCGGCTCGCGGTGCTCCTGCACGCGCTGGCGGGGGACCTCGCCGCCCGGCGCGTAGGGCAAGCGGCGCTGGTCGCGAGCGACATCTCGCGGGTCGGCCTGCCGCGGTTGTTCCGGCGCTGGCGGCGATGATCCTGCGCTCGCCGGAGCAGACGCGCTCCCTGGGCCGGCGGCTCGGGGCGCTGCTCCGGGCGGGGGATTTCGTCGCGCTCGTCGGCGAGCTTGGAGCGGGCAAGACGCTCCTGGTCCGCGGCGCCGCGGAAGGCGCCGGAGTGGCCGATGCGGCCAGCTCGCCGACGTTCGCGCTCGTGAACCTCTACCGCGGCGGCCGCGTCGCGCTGCAGCACCTGGACCTCTACCGGCTCGCCGGACCTGCGGAGCTGTTCGCGCTGGGCTTCGAGGACCTGCTGGCGGAGCCCGCCGCGACTCTGTGTGAATGGGCCGAGCGGGCAGGAGCCGCTCTTCCCGAAGATCGGCTGGAGATCCTGCTCGAGCCGGCCGGTCCGAACGAGCGGCGCGCCACGCTGCGCGCGCACGGGACCCGCGCGAAGGAGTTGCTCGACGCCCTGCTACAGGGCGGCGCGGCGCAGCCGTAGGTTCTCGTCGACGCCGACGATCATCTCCGCCCGCACTTCGCGCCACGGGCTGCGTCCCTGCGGCACCGGCTCGTGGAGGCGCGGATCCTCGCTGGCCACCGCGAACCACGCCACGCGGCCGTCGCGCTCGGGCTCGGCCGCCGAGACGTACAGCGTCCGGCCGCGCCGGCAGGCGAGCATCGTCCGGCCGTCGGTGGCGAGGAAGGTGGTCGCCGCCTCCGTGCCGCACCTGCGCACGACGATCTCCACCGCCTCCGCGAGCGCGGCCGCCGCATCGTCGAACCGGGCGGTGGTCGGGTCGCAGCGCCGGGCGAGGCGCGTCAAGAAGACCAGGAAGCAGCGTTCGCTGTCGGTCTCGCCCCGCAGCTTGTCCCGGAGCGCCGCATCGATCTCCGATTCGACCCCGGCGCGCCGTTCCTCCCAGCCGGGAACCGTGCCGTTGTGCGCAAACAACCAAGGACCCCACTCGAACGGATGGGTGTTCTCGAAGGAAACGCGTCCGATGCTCGCCTTGCGGATGTGCGCGAGGATCGTGGAGGCGGTCACGAAGGACGAGACCTCCTCGAAGTCGTCGTCGCCGTGCGCCGCGGTCAGGCTGCGCACCACCTGCGGCACCCGGTCGACGTACCAGCCCAGTCCCCACCCGTCGGGGTGCTCGCGGCTCTGCACGCGCAGCGCATTCGCTCCGTGCAAGAGCTCGTGCGCGACGCCTCCCGGAGCAGCGGCGCGGCAGCCGAATAAACGGCACATGGCGCCATTCTACGGCGGCCGGCAGGGTGGCCGCTCCTCCCTGTTTCACCCCGTGCGCGGGGCGGCGCCGCGGTGGGCGCGCGTCCGACATGCGCCGCGCGTCAAATCCTCGCTTCGGGCGGGTCGCGTGCTAGGGTCGGCGGCGCGTGGCTGACGACATCGCATCGAAGAGCGTTCGGTGGCTCGCCCGCCTCGCCGCCTGTGCGCTCGCCGCGGGCTGCGCACGATACTCGGGGCCGCCGGACCCCGACTTCGCCAACGCCCGCGACCTGTACCAGCGGCTGTACGCCACCGAGCTCGACGAGGCCTACGGCGATCCCAAGATGGACGAAGTGGTCTCGCTGCTCCGGAACGTGCACAAGCGCTCGGTGGACGCGCCTTCGGCCCAGGCATTGCTCCACGCCATCGAGCACGGGCGGGAAGAGCTGGCCAAGGTGCACGCCGAGCGGGAGAAGCTGAGCAAGGCGGCCTCCGAGGTGGTCGCCGCGCCGAGCAACATCGATCCGACGCGCGTGCTGGGTCAGGCTGACGCCGGTCCGCCGCAAGATCCCTACGGGCCGTCCGCATCGGTCGCGCAGATCAACAGGGACAGCGGCGGGTGCCTGGTCTCCGGCGAGCCGTTCAACGAAGGAACCACCAACCGGACCGGCACGTTGTACCGGCTGGCCCCGAATCCCGTCTGCAGGGACAAGCTCCCCGGCTTCGTCGGGCAGGTGGTGATGGTCTCCGACGGAAAGATCTATCGGCGCATACCGGAGTCGCAGGTGCCGCGCCCTCCGCCGGCGGCCGCTCCGGACGCCGGCACCGGGGCGCGCGGCGGCGCAACCGGTCGCGCCGCGCCGCCGACGACGGATGCCGGCGTGCAGGAATCCCTGGTGGTGCCGGGCGGTCCCCCCCCGCCAGGCGAGGCGGCGACCGCCACCGCGCGCGCCGGCGCCGCCGACGGCGGGTACTGAGCCAGCTCCCCGGTGGACGCCCAGCGCCGTCCCGGGCGGCGACTGGCGCGCCGATGGATGGTCTGTTAGGGAACTCCGCCCGATGGCGGAGCTGGCCTACACCTTCTTGAAGCTGCTGCCGCGCAACACGCTCTCCCGCGCCGTGGGCGCCGCCTGCCGCATCCCCGCACCGCGCCCCGTGATGCGCGCCGTCATCCGCACTTTCGCGCGCAAGTACGGTGTCGATGCCTCGGAGGCCGAGCGGGCGATCGAGGAGTACCCCACCTTCACCGAGTTCTTCACCCGGCGGCTCAAGCCGGGCGCCCGCCCGATCGCGCCCGGGGAGTTGGTCCCCATCTCGCCGGTGGACGGAACGATCGGCGAGGTCGGGGACATCGTGGAGGGACGCTTGCTGCAGGCGAAAGGCAAGCACTACACGCTGGCCGGGCTGTTCGGCGGGCCGCAGGCCGAGGAAGACGCGCGCCGATTCACGGGCGGCGCCTTCGTGACCATCTATCTCGCGCCCTACGACTACCACCGCATCCACGCTCCCCTGGGCGGCTCGATCACCGGCTACGTCAACGTGCCGGGCACGCTGTGGCCCGTGAACCGCCTCGGTGTGCGAAACGTCGACCGCCTGTTCTGCGTCAACGAGCGCCTGACGACGTTCCTCGACACGCCTCGCGGACCGTGCGCGGTGGTGGCTGTCGGAGCGATGAACGTGGGCCGCATCCGCGCCGTCTACGACGACGTGGTGACCAACGCGCGAAGGACGCGCGCGGTGGTGCGCAAGCAATACGAGAAGCCGATCCCGATCGAGAAGGGGGCCGAGCTGGCCATCTTCGAGATGGGGTCCACGGTGGTGGTCGTCTTCGGTCCCGGCGTGAAGATCGCGCCGGAGGTGGTGCCCGGGCGGACGATCAGGTTGGGCGAAAGGCTCGAGTGATGGGCCAAAAGATTTCGCCCGTGAAGGGCACGCGCGACGTCCTGCCCGGCGACACGTACCTCAAGAAGGACGATCCGTGGATCCGCACCGGGCACCTGCACCTCATCGAGCAGGCGGCGCGCGAGCTGTTCCCTCTCTACGGATACCGCGAGGCGCGCACTCCGGTGCTCGAGCGGACGGCGCTGTTCGCGCGCGGCATCGGCGACGCGACCGACATCGTGGCCAAGGAGATGTACACCTTCGAGGATCGCGACGGGACCCAGGTCTCGATGCGGCCGGAAGGGACCGCCTCCCTGGTGCGCGCGTACGTCGAGCACGCCGTGCAGCAGCAGGAGCCGGACACCAAGTGGTGGTACGCCGGCCCCATGTTCCGGCACGAGCGGCAGCAGCGGGGCCGATACCGCCAGTTCACGCAGATCGGGGTCGAGGCGCTGGGATCGCCGGGGCCGCGGATCGACGCGGAGCAGATCGAGATGCTCGACCGCTGGCTGCGGGCGCTCGGCATCCCGTTCGAGATGCATGTCAACACGCTGGGAGATGCGCAGTGCCGCCCGGCGTACCGGACGGCGCTGCAGGAGTACTTGCGCGCGCGCTCCGCCGACCTGTGCGAGGAGTGCCGCAAGCGCACGGAGACCAATCCCATCCGCGTGCTCGACTGCAAGAACCCCCGCTGCCAGGAGGTCGCGGCGGGCGCGCCGAAGATGGAGCAGTTCCTCTGCGCGCCCTGCCGCGAGCACTTCGACGGGCTGCGAGCCGCCCTGGATCGCCTCGGCGTCGCGCACGTGGTGGATCCCAAGCTGGTGCGCGGCCTCGATTACTACACACGCACTACCTACGAGGCGATCGCCACCGCCGGCCTCGGATCGCAGAGCACGGTGGCGGGGGGCGGGCGCTACGACGGCCTCATCCGCGAGCTGGGCGGCGGCGACGTGCCCGGCATCGGCTTCGCCGCCGGCGTGGAGCGCTTGGCTTTGCTCGTCGCGCAGGCGGGGCGCGAGCTGGCGGTCCGGCCGCTGGTCTTCTTCGCGCCTCTGGGCCCCGAGGAGGAGGCGCGCGCCGACGCGCTCGCGCTCGAGCTGCGCAAGGCGGGCATCCCCGCCGAGGTGTCGTTCCGGCGGAGCAGCCCGGGCAACCAGATGAAGCGCGCGGATGCCCTGGGCGCCCGTTTCGCGCTGGTCCTGGGGGACGCGGAGCTCAAGTCCGGGCGCGGAAAGCTGAAGGAGCTGAAGACGGGCGCGGAGCACGAAGTCGACCTGACCGATCTCGCGGGTGCGCTGCGCAGGCTTGCGCCGTGACCCTGCTTCTGTGGATGCTCCTCGCGGTGCAGCCGCGGTTCCTAGGTCCGCCCGAGAAGAAGCCCGATGCGGGGACCGCCCGCGCCGTCCAGGCGGGGGACCCGGCACCGCCGCTGTCCGGAGAGCTGGAGGATCCGGCCGGAACGCAGCGCAGGTTCGACCTGGCCGCGATCGTCGGACCGGCAGCGACCGACCCGGCGCCCGCGGCGCTCATCGCCTTCTTTGCTCCCGGACGGCCGGGGTGCGCGGACGAGCTGCAGATCGTGCGGCAGCTGGCGGGCGAGTACGGGCCGCGCGGGCTGCGCGCCGTGGTCGTCGACCTCGGGAGCGAGGGCGATCAGGGCGCGCCGCCCGCGCTGGCGGACGCGCAAGGGGTGGCCATCGCGGTGCTGTCCGACCGATCGCAGGTTTCCGCGCGACGCTGGCTCGGACCGCGGCCGCGGTTACCGGCGCTGTTCGTGGTCGACCGCGAAGGCACTGTCCGCGCCGCTGCTGGCGCGTTCGGGCCGCAGGAGATCGCTTCCCTCCGCGCCGCGATCGACGACGCCCTGGCGCGCTGAGGTCGCCCGCCCCACGCGTCAGCGCGCGCGCGCCTGCGATTTGCGAGGCAGCAACTGTTTGCCGATCTGCTCCAGGCCGCGCGGATGTTCCATCAGCGCCTTGGCCGCATCGGAGTACCGGCGCGCCCACCCGGCGAAGTCGTTCAGCGCGTCGTGGTGCTTGTCCAGCAGGTCCTGGAACTCGGGCCAGTCCTGGTGCTTGGTGTGGAAGGCGACCACGTCCTCGTCCGGCTTCTGGATCGCCCAGTCGACCAGCGCCTTGGTCTGCTCGGGGTGCAGGCCGTCCCAGGTGAACAGCTTCTGAGCAGCCCGGGGATCCTTCCTTATCCAGCTCGCCAGCGCCCGCGCGGCGTCTGGGTGGTGGAGCTTCCATTCGGTCAGCGGAACGGCCGCGGCGGCGATCAGGCAAAGAGGAAGTGCGCGGAGCATGCGGTACCTCCGCGGCAAACGCTGCGTACGGCCCCGCTCCCGCGCAATCAGCAGGCGCTCGACCTAGCGGCCGGCCGGGCGCAGCCGCCGCGACAGCACCTGGATGATGCCCATCCCGATCTCCGGGCGCTCCTGCAGGATGTCGCGAAAGTCGTCGCGGCCGATCTTGAGGAGCACCGCGTCCTTGAGCACCGTGACCGAGGCGCTGCGCGGCTGCGAGTCGAGCACCGCCATCTCGCCGAACACGTCGCGGGCGCCTAGCTGGGCGAGCTGCTCGCCGCCCCGGTGGACCTTCACCGCGCCCTCGACGAGGAGGTACAGCGCGTCGCCGGGCTCGCCTTCCGCGAAGACCGGATCTCCAGCGGCGAAGGGCTGCTCCTCGGCGATCTCGGCGATGGTCGCCAGCTCCTCCCCGGGCAGGCCGCGGAACAGATCGATCGACTTGAGGAAGAGGACCTTCTCGACGGTGGTGATCATGCGATGGCTTTCCGTACCTTGAGCAACCCCGCGGCGGCCCGGCGCACCGATGCTGCGGAATCTTGCAGCAGCCCCGCCAACAGGCCGCGCGCCTCGTCGCGCGGAAGCGCGCCGAAGAGCGCGCAGGCCGCGGCCTCGCGCAGAGCGGGCCGTGCCGACCGGAGGGCGAGCCGCAGCGCCGGCGCCAGGGCGCGGCGATCGAGTCCGCGGGCATCCTGCGACCAGCGGACCGCGCACGCCGCCACCCACCCGCCCGACTCGCCGGCGGCAAGCGCCGCCACCAGTTGCTGCGCCGGGCGCGGATCCGGCTGCACGGCGTCCGCCCGCCGCTTCACCTCGTCCAGCGCGGCGAGCACCAGGCGCTTCCACGGATCGGGCAGCGCGTGATCGAGCACCTCGATCGCATTTCCTCGGGAGGCGGCCGAGTCGCTGCGCAGGTACTCTCCCACCGCCTCCAGCCTGACTTGCGGCAGAAGCACCTCGAGGAGCAGCAGCGCCTGGAGCACGCGGTGGTCGCGCTCCTCGAGAAGCGCCAGCGCGAGCAGGTCGGCGACGGTGCGGGGCAGCTGCCCGGGCAAGAGCGGGGGAAGGTCGAGCCGCTTGAGGCCGGCGAGCGCGAGGCGGGCCGCCGCGAGCTCGGCGTGGATGGCCGCCTCGACCCGCTGCACGTCCACGCCGATCCCCTGGCGGCGACGCGTGATCCGCGACAGGCTGCGCGCGGCCGCCTTGCGCACCGGGGCCGATCCGGCCGGGAGGGCCAGGACCAGCGCCTCCACCCCCTCACGCGTGGCGAGGCGCTGGAGCACGAGCGCCACGCCCCGGCGGCAACCGGCGTCCGCGGCTTCGTCGGTCAGCACCTCGCGGAGCGCCGGCACGATGCCGGGCCCGAAGGCCGTCAGCGCCGAGGCGGCCTCCAGCACGGTGCGCCGGTCCTTGAGCTGCTCGATCAGCGGCGGCAACAGCTCGGGATTCCGCAGCTTGCCCGCAGCGGCTATGGCGCGCCGCCGGACCTTCGGGTCCCGGTCGCGCAGGAAGGCGACCAGCGGTCGGTAGAAGCCTCGCACTCCGATGTTCCCCAGCGCCTCGGCCGCGGCCGCCCGGTCGTTGGGGTCATTGGCGCAGAGCAGCGCGTTGAGCGGCTCGGCGGCGGCGAGCACGCCATCGAGGCCCGCGTGCCGCACCAGCGCGGCGGCGCCGGCCGCGCGCACCACTGCCACGTTCGCGGCGTCGAGGAAGGGAAGCACGGTCGACACCGCCTGCTCCCGCTCGATGGCGCACACCGCCGCGAGCGCGGCGGCGCGGACTTCCGGAGCGGGATCCGCGAGCAGCTCCCGCATCGCCCCGTGCGCCGCCTCGACGCGCCCCTCTCCGAGCTGCTCCACGGCGGCCGCGCGGATGCGCGGATCGGCGTGGGCGAGCAGGTCGTGCAGCTCGGTGGAAAAGTCGATCCCGGGGACGTGTTGCAGGAGCGAGATTGCGTGCAGGGCGGTGGGCGCATCTCCCTTCAGGGCCACGCGAAGCGCGCGGACGGTCGCGTCGCTCGTGGCGGCGAGCGGGATGGCAGCCAGATCGAGCTGGCGGCGCTCGAGCGACTCGACCAGGCTGCGCACGTACTCGCTGCGCGCGCGGAGCAGCAGCAAGATCCAGAACGCGACCAGCAGGAGCACCGCTAGCGTGAGCGGCCGGCCCTTGCCGCCCGACTGCTCGTAGAAGAGGAGCACGGCGCCGGTCAGCGCGATAGCCGTCGGCTTGAGGATGCCGTCGATGAACGCCATCGCCCGCCCCCGCACCGAGGGCTGCACGGGGACGTAGAGCAGCTGCATGGAGGCGTCGTTGATGGTGTAGCGGAAGATGGTGTCCGACCCCTTGGCCAGGCTGGCGACGAAGAGCCCCGGGTTCGGCACCGCGGCCGAGAACCCGGAGCCCAGCGCGAGCCCCGCCGGGAGCGGGAGGAGCGAGGCCAGGATGCCGTAGCGCTCGAGCAGGCGGCCGGTGATCCAGATCTGCACCGCCAGCGCGATCCCGCCGCAGATCCCGTAGAACTGCCCGAAGTAGCCGGCCAGATCGTTCTGCCGCAGCACCGAGGCGGCGGCCAGCTTGAACTGGAAGTCGACCACCGTCACCGCGGCCGCGCTCACCGCAGCTACGGCAGCCACGAGCATCAGGTGGCGGTTTCCCAGGAACGACAGGCCGGCGCGCGAGAGGACGGGTACCGTCCGCCGCGCCCGCCGGCCGGCGATGAGCGGCGCGGTGGAAATGAGCCGCGCCCCCGCGCGCGCCAGGATCGCGCAGGCGGCGAGCTGCACGACCATGAGCCACAGGAGGTTCGGCGCGCCGATCCGCCGGGCGTAGCGGGAGACGAGCAGGCCGAAGATGACGTTTGCCAGCGTGCCGCCGGCGCCGATGAGGCCGAAGAGGCGTTTCGCCTCGCGCGCGTGGAAGACGTCGTTGGCCATGGTCCAGAACTGGATCACGACCAGGGAGGCCATCGCTTCCACGAAGACGTAGAGCGCGGGGTAGACCCAGCGGCCGGCGCTGAACTGCACGAGGCCCCAGAATGCAGCGCACATCGCCGCGCAGCTCGCCGCCGAGATGGCGTTGAGCGCGCCGCGCGGAACCTTGTCCGCCACGCGCGCGTACCCATACGAGACGGCGACGATCGCCGCCGAGGACAGGATGTACAGCCAGGACAGTCCGCGCGCCGTGCCATGCGCCAGGTACAGAGCGTCGCGCACCGAGCGCCCGACCACGACGGCGCCGATCGCGCTCGCCGCGTACGCGGCCATGATCGCGGTGCGGCGTTCCTCGCCGGGCCGGATGCGGAATCCGGCCTCCAGTGCTCGTTCCAGCGTGCCTGGCATGGCCCCGCCCCACACTAGCAAGGCGCTACGGCGGGCGAAGCATTTCCGGGTGTGGCGCGGAGTGAGTGCCTGTCGCGATGTGTAGCGACGGAGGGGAGCAGGGCGAAGGCGCTAGAAGCCTCCCCCGAGGGCGGCGTAGCAGTCGAGGATCGAAGCCCTGCTGCTCTCCAGGCCGTGCGCGCATCCCACGCGCACGTCGGTGGGAAGCACGTAGCCGAGCACCACTTCGGCGCGCAGCTCGGCGCCCGCGCCGGCGTGCAGCGCGAACGGATGGTTCACGGCGCGGAAGCGTCCGTCGTCGAACGGCATCCAGGCCTCTCCGACGTCGCTGAACACGGCGGCGTGCAAGCGGCGCAGGTAGATCGGCAGCGTCCAGGCTCCGGTCTCGACGTCGATGAGCGGGAACCGGTACTCGAAGGTGCCGAGCACGAACGCCTCGCCGGCGAACGCGCCGCGGGCGAATCCCCGCAGGATCCGCACCGGGGCGCTGACCGGGTTCAGGATGGTGCGGACGGGGTCGCCGGAATCGAAGCCGCCCAGCGAGAACAGGTGGCGCTCGGAGAAGTCCCCCCGCGCGACTCCGCCCGCGAGCCGGGCGGCGAAGACGTGGTGGAGAGGGACGCCGTCCTTGCGCCAGGGCAGCGGGAAGAAGCGCGTGTACGAGCTGGTCAGCTGGCCGAAGGTGAAGTCGGAGCCCAAGGGCTTGGCCGCCACGCGCGCGGTCAGCGCGAAACGCTGTCCTTGCTCGAACGAAATGCTGCGCACGAACCTTCGCGCGTCCGAGTAGACGTAGGAGAGCGAGGTGGCGGCGATCAGACCGTCGGGCGGGTTGTCCCCGTTCAGCGCGGGAGTGTTCAGCGCAAAGTGCGTCAGCTCGTACTGCAACCCGATGCGGTGGCTGCGCTCGACCTGGGAGAAGCCGAAGGACGCGGACACCGTTCCCTGCACGACCCGCTCCGTGTAACCCGGGCCGGCGCCCGAGGCGGTGTCGACGTCGCGCAGCGTGGTCAGCGAGATGTCGGGGTAGAGGGTGTGGTTGGTGTAGACGAGGTCCCAGCCCGGCTGCCTGGAGTCGATCGCCCACCACGCCGCGGCCTGGTAGTCGTGACGTTCGGCGACGTCGAAACCCGAGGTGATCGCGCCCACGGTGGTGCCGAGCGCATCCGTGCTCGCGTACGGAAACCACCAGTGCGGCCGGAGCGTGGGCAGCGGATCGTACGGCCGGACCGGGTAGATCTCCTCCGGAGGCAGCGGGGAAGGCTGTGGCCGCTCCACCGCCTCGGCGGGAGCGCGTTCCGCGGGCACGAACGCCGCCGGATCGAACGGCATCCGCGCCAGGTCGTAACCGCGCGGCCCGTAGGTGACCATGGCCAGCTGCGCGCCGTCGGGAGACACCTCCGGCTCGAACGCGCCGAGCACCACGTTGGTCGCTCGCCAGAGGGTCCGGTCGTCGAGGCGGAAGGCGTACACGTCGAAGACGCCGCTGCGGTCGCTCGAGAAGAGCAGGTAGCGGCCATCCGGGGACCAGGCGGGATCGCGGTCGAAGGCGCGATCGCTCGTGACGTCGCTCGGACCGCCGCCCTCCCGCGCGATGAGCCGCACGTCCCAGGTGCCTCCCCGGTGGTGCAGGAAGGCGATCTGCCTGCCGGACGGGCTGAAGCGCGGCGAACCGACCGGCTCGCCGTCGGCGTCTGCGAAGAGCACGCGGGGCTCGGGAGCGCCAGGCTCGACGAGGCCGATCGCCGTCCCGCCGCCGGGCTTTCGCCAGGTGAAGACCAGCGCGCCGTCTCGCGCGACGTCCGGCTCGCTGGCGCGGAGCCCGCGGGTGAGCCGCTCGGTGGAACCCGTCGCCGGATCCAGCGCGTAGAGGTCCTGCACGTCGGCGAACTCCTGGTAGATCTCCGTGCGCGCGTAGACGATCCGCCCGCGCGGATCGACCGCGATGGTGCCCTCGCCGTAGGTGTCCCCGAGGTGGCGATCGCCTTTCCGCGTGGGGGTATCGAGGCGCGTCCCGGGCCGGCAACAGGGCCCCGGGCGCAGCCCCCGCAGCTCCGGCAGCCGGTCCGGCCCGGCGTTGAAGTAGTAGAGCGTGGCCGAGTCGGAGCTGAAGCGAGGCGAGTGCGTCCGCTCGCCCAGCGCGGTGAGCGGTTCCATCTCCGTCTCCCCCGCGGCACGCACGGAATCGCGCACCGCGGCGGCCTTCCGCTCCGCGGCGGCGCGGAACTCGTCGTACAGCTCCAGGTAGCTCTTCCCCAGGACGTGCGCGGAAGAGAGGTTCACCGCCAGCGGGATGGGGCGGCCGCCGAAGTCGTGCGAGAGGTCGCGCAACGCGCCGAACCCGTACTCGTCGCCGATCCAGGTGAGGAACCGACCACCCACCGTGTACCAGTCGCTGGCGCGCGGCCATTGCAGCGGCAGGCTGGAGAGCCGGTCGATGCGCGGGAGCTGGCCGGACAGCGCTTCCGCCCGCACCGACATGTCCTCTGTCGAGGCGCGCACCCGGCCCGCCGCGCTGACCTCGCTCTCGGCCATCACCGCCATGCCCTCGATGATCCAGGGGGGCTGCGCCCCGTTGGGGATCCAGATCTTCCCGAACAGGGAGTTCGCGGCAGCGGGCACGCCGGAAACGGTGTCCAGGTGGAGGATGTGCGTGTACTCGTGGTTGATCAGCTCGGCGACCCAGTCGTCGAAGTCGCTGATGGTCGAGCGCGGATCGGGAGTCGCCGCGTAGCCGTGCACCCGGTCGTAGAAGAGCGGGGTGGCGCTCCCGTTGGCGAAGTCGGTGTCGTCGGTGAGCACGATCTGCGTGCGCTCCGAGGGCTGGTGATCGAGGAGCGGCGAGAGGCGCGCGTGCGCCTCCTCGGCGATGCGCGCCACCTTGGCCGCCAGGCGGTACTCGCCCTGGTGGAAATGGATCTCGAAATGCGGCGTGTCGAGCGTGAGCCAGGCGTAGCGCGGGTCGAACCCGAGCGCGGCGGGCGCCCACAGGAGAGCGCAGACCCAGGCCTTGCGCATCAGGACGCGGCGGCGCGCAGGCGCGTCGGCTGGATGCCGGCCAGCCACTTCTCCAGGCGCAAGGTGAGCAGCTCGGGCTGCTCGATGGGCGCGACGTGGGTGCCGCCGGGGACGGTGAGCATCTCCGCGCCCGGGATCCGGTCGTGCATCTCCTCGGAAAGCCAGTACGGGGTGAAGGTGTCGTGGGTGCCGGCGACGATGAGCACCGGGACGTCGACCTGGGGAAGGTGATCGAACGCGCTGTGCTCGCTGGCGTGCTTGAGCATCCCCAGGAAGAGCTGCGGATCGATCCCGGAGAGGTGGGCGAAGTAGGGCGCGAAGTCCTCGCGCCGCACCACCTTGCCGTTCACCTCCAGGTGCGTGGCGAGCTGGTACGCCCATTCGCCCCCGACCACCATGCGCCAGAGCAGGTGGGTGGCCTCGGGCCATTTCTCCGCGGCGCCGAGCAGGGCGGGAAAGACGTTCTTCAGCATCTTGGAGTCGTGGAAGGTGTCCAGGGGCAGCCCGTGGCTGCCGCAGATCAGCACCATCCCCAGCACGCGGTCCGGATTGCGGCGGTGGTACTCCAGCGCGACCTGAACTCCCATGGAGTGGCCGAGCACGACCGCCTCGCGGGTGCCGGTCTGGTCCAGCACGGCGGAGAGGTCGTCGCAGAGGTCGTCGAACGTCACGCGCGAGCGGTCGGCCGGGACCCCGCTGCGGCCATGCCCGCGGTAATGCCAGCGGACGACGCGGTGCCGCTGGGAGAAGTCGCGCACCAGGTACTTCCAGGCGAAGCCGTCGCAGCCGATGCCGTCGCAGCAGACGAGCGCGGGCCCCCCCTCGCCAACCCTGGACCAGTAGATGCGCGTGCCGTCCTTGCCTTGGGCGTAACCCTCGTCGCCGCCTTGGGGAAGCTCTTCGGCCATGTTGCTCCTACGGTAACGCAGAACCGGCCAGGCGCGAGGTTTGACTTGCGGGACCGCACACGAATCCGGATCATCGCGCCGTGGCGCACCACCACCATGAGACGATCGCTCCGGGGCAGCTGCGCGAGGGAGAAGCAAAAAAGCTCTCCCTCACCCTGTTCCTCGCGCTCATAGCCACCGTCGCCGAGGCGGCGGGTGGTTGGGTAGCGCACTCGCTCGCACTCTTGTCGGACGCCGGACACATGCTCGCCGACGTGGGCGCCATCGCGCTCTCCCTGATCGCGCTGCGCATCGCCAGCCGTCCGGCCGACGCCAGGCGGACCTACGGGTACTACCGTCTCGAGATCCTTGCCGCGCTGGTCAACGGGGCGGTGCTCATCGCCATCGCGGTGGGCATCGTCTTCGAAGCGTGGCAGCGCCTGATGGACCCGCATCCGGTGAACGTGCGGGTGGTCGTTCTCCTGGCGCTGGTCGGCATTGCGCTCAACGGCGCGGGAATGTGGCTCACGCATGCGCGCAACTCGAGCATGAACCTGCGCTCCACCTTCCTGCACCTGGGAGGCGATCTGCTCAACTCGGTGGGTGTGCTCGCCTCGGCGGCCATCATCGCCTGGACGGGGAGGCTGGAGGCGGACCCGCTCATCTCCTTCGTCATCGCCGGGACCATCGTGTGGAGCGCCGTGCGGCTCTGCCGCGAGGCCGTGGACGTGCTGCTCGAAGGCGTCCCCGCCCACCTCGATTTCTCGGAGGTCAACCAGGCGCTGGGCCAGGTGTCGGGCGTGGCCGCGGTGCACGACCTCCACGTGTGGACCATCACCAGCGGCCTGGTCGCGCTCTCCTGCCACATCGTGGTGAGCTGCGAGGGGCCCGATTGCCGGAGCCACGACGAGATCCTCACCGACGCCCGGCAGGTGCTGCGCGAGAAGTTCCGCATCGAGCACACCACCATCCAGTTCGAGAGCGAGACCTACCAGCACGACGACGTGGTGCATTGATGGAGGGCGCCTGGGCCCGAAGGCCGGCCACCGCCGTCTCGCGCCTCTCGGGCCGGTCCCTGCTCTTGCTCAGCGCGCGCGATCTGCTGGTGGCCGCCGGGGATTCCGGAGTGCTCCTGGTGGCGCTGGTGGCGCCCGCTCCGGCCGCGAGCTTGGGATTCGCCCGCGCCGCGCGCGATGCAGGCGCGCCGCTCCTGCTCTCGCGCCCCAGCGGCGCCGCGGACGAGGTGGGGCCGGAGGAAGCCCGCGACGACGCCGCCTTCGTACAGTCGGCGCTGAAGGCGGCCGACGAGCTGCATTTCAAGGGCCCTCTGGCGCTGCTCAAGGAGCCACCCCGGGCCGGCAGCGCGGTGCCCGAGGCCGATCGCATCCGGCGCGAGATCGAGGTGGGATTCACCGGAGTCGCGATGGCCACCAGCGCGGAAAGCACGCCGGCCGCCCGCGACGCGGCCCTGGTCGCCTCCCACGTCTGCCAGCTGGAGCTGGGCCTGGAGATCGTGCCGCTGGGCGGGTCCGCCGAGGTCGCCGCCGAGCTGGTGCGGCAGCTCAAGTCGCGCGGCGCCCCCCCGAGCGCGCTGCGGCTGGCCGAGCCCGATCGGGGCGTGGCGGCCGAGCTGTCGCCGGTCGCCATCAGCACCACGGCGGAGCTGGCAGCCGGAGAGCTCGCGCGCCGCGGGGTGCGGCAGTTGGTCGCTGCGGGGCCCTTCCTTCGCGCCCTCGAACGCGCCGCGCCGCGCGAGCTGCTCGATACCCTCCAGGGCTGGGCAGACGAGCGGGGCGCGACGCTGGAGCAGGCCGCCGCGCGCCACCAGCGCCTCTTGCGGGATCTCTCGCCCTCCGACCAGGACAAGCTCGAAGCGCTCTGCTGCTTCGAAGCCTTGGAGCTGTACGCGCGCGCCGGAGCGGCGAAGACGGGTCCGGTCCTGCTCCAGCGCGTCGCCGCCGTGGCCCGGAACGAATGAGGGTGGTCGGAGGCGACCTGCGCGGGCGGACCCTGCGCGCGGTGCCCGGCCGATCCACGCGGCCCACCGCCGACCGGGTGAGGCAGAGCCTGTTCGACGTGCTCGGGCAACGCTGCGACGGTCTGCGGGTGCTCGACCTGTACGCGGGGACCGGGGCGCTCTCCCTGGAGGCGCTTTCGCGGGGAGCGACCCACGCCACGCTGGTCGAGCAGGATGCCAAGGCGGCGCAGGTCATCCAGCGCAACGCCGCCGAGCTGGGCTGCGCGGACCGCTGCACGTTGGTGCGGGACGACGTGGCGCGGGCGCTGCCCCGGCTCCGCGGACCGTTCGACCTGGTGTTCTCCGACCCGCCCTATGCGCTGCGGGCTTCTCAAGACACCTTGGACGCGCTGACCCGGCGGCGGCTCGTGGCGCCGGGGGGAAGGGTGGTGCTCGAACGGGACCGCCGCGAGGCAAGTCCCACCCTCCCGGAGGGGCTGGAGCTGGCCGACGAGAGGCGGTACGGGGATACCGTGGTGCTGGTGGCGCGCCGCCGTTGACGGCGACCGCGTCGGCAAACGAGGATGCGGCGGTGCGCATCGCTCTCTACCCCGGCTCCTTCGATCCCCCGACGCACGGACACCTCAGCATCATCCAGCGCGGGCTCCGGATCTTCGACGGACTGACGGTGGCGGTCCTGAAGAACCCCGCCAAGGACGCCGTCTTCAGCGTGGACGAGCGCGTCGAGCTACTCAAGGGGGCGCTGGGCAAAGACGGGCGCGTGCAGGTGAAGACCTTCAGCGGCCTGCTGGTCAAGTTCGCCCAGCAGGAGGGCGTGAACACCGTCCTGCGCGGGCTTCGAGCGGTGAGCGACTTCGAGTACGAGTTCCAGATGGCGAACATGAACCGCAAGCTCGACCGGGAGATCGAAACGCTGTTCATGATGACGGGCGAGGATTACTTCTACATCTCGAGCCGGTTCGTCCGTGACGTGGCTCGGCTAGGAGGAGACGTGGCAGGGATGGTGCCCCCGAACGTGCTCGAGGCGCTGCGGCGGAAGTTCGGGCCGCCGCAGGGAGCGCAGAAATGACCGCCTTCTCGCGCCGGGTGCTCGCGGCGAAGCCGTCCGCCTCGCTCGCCGTGTCGGCGCGCGCGATCCAGCTCAAGCGCGAGGGCCGCGACATCGTCTCCTTGAGCGTGGGCGAGCCCGACTTCCCCGTCTTCCCGCACGTGGCCCAGGCGGTTACGGACGCGCTCCGCAAGGGGTACACCAAATACACGACCTCCTCCGGGATCGCCGAGCTGCGCGAGGCGGTCAGCGACTGGATGCACGCCGAGGTCGGGCAGCGCTACGCCGCCGCGCAGATCATCTGCACCGCCGGCGCCAAGCAGGCGCTCTACAACGCATGCCAGGCGCTGCTCGACGAGGGCGACGAGGCGGTCATCCCCAACCCGTACTGGGTGAGCTATCCGGACCTCGTGCGCCTCGCCGGCGCCACCCCGGTCGACATGGTGACCCGAGCCGAGGACGGCTGGCACCCACATCCGGACGCGCTGGCGCGGGCCATCACGCCGCGCACCAAGGTCGTGATGCTGGGCAGCCCCAGCAACCCGACGGGCGCGGTCTGGTCCAGGGAGGCGATGCAGGGCATGGCGCGCGTGCTGGAGAAGCACCCGCGGATCACCGTGCTGTCCGACGACATCTACCACCGGCTCGTCTTCGGAGGCGTGCGCGCCTGCAACATCCTCGAGGTCGCGCCGCAGCTGCGCGATCGCACGGTGCTGATCAACGGCTGCTCGAAGGCGTACGCGATGACCGGGCTCCGCTTGGGCTGGGCCTGCGGGCCGCAGGAGATCGTCTCGGCGATGAACAAGGTGCAGGACTCGAGCACCTCGAACCCCAACTCGCTCGCGCAGTACGCCGCCGTGGCCGCGCTGCGCGGGCCGCAGGAAGGGCTGGAGGCGATGCGCGCCCAGTTCGAGCGGCGGCGCGATCTCATGGTCGAGCTGGTCCGCGGCATCGCGCGGGTCCGATGCGCGCGTCCCGAGGGCGCGTTCTACGTCTTCTGCGACGTCTCGGAGTATCTCGGGCGGGTGCCGGACGACGTGAAGCTCTCCCAGGTCTTGCTGGAGGAGCACGGCGTCGCGGTGGTGCCCGGCTCCGCGTTTGGCCAGCCCGGATATCTCAGATTGTCGTTCGCCACCTCCGACGAGCAGATCCGTGCGGGCGTCGACCGGATGTCCCGCGGGCTGCAAGCGCTGGTCTAGACCCCGAACCCGAGGTGCACATGCGAAACCTGCTCAGGGCAATCGCCGTCGCCGTCGCGCTGCTCTTCGCCGCCCCGACCGTCTCCTGGGCGAAGGCGGCTCCCAGCGCGAGCAAGAAGAAGGCGGAGAAGCTCGACCTCAACACGGCCAGCGAGGATCAGCTCAAGGATCTGCCGGGGATCGGCGACGCGTACGCGAAGAAGATCGTCGCGGGCCGTCCCTACAAGGCGAAGGACGAGCTCTGGGAGAAGAAGGTCATCCCCAAGGCGACCTACCAGAAGATCCGCGACCAGGTCGTCGCCCGCCA
>WNFL01162570.1_pt1 | contig 45055 bp, 38 predicted proteins | sample 5400361 | NCBI WGS metagenome assembly WNFL01 (sample SAMN13153351, study PRJNA577476) | soil metagenome | isolation source: 40 cm soil on Douglas fir-dominated hillslope | place: USA:California | collected 2013-09-17 | reverse complement strand
AACACAGGCACCTGATCGACGGCAGTTCACTTGCAAGAGACATACCAGTGGAAAATTCGTTCGCGCGTGCGACATTGCCGTTGCGGCGCACGCATCTTTGTTGGTGACTGGCGACAAATGCGGCGACCAAAATTGTAAGGCGCTGAGCATGTGCCTTTGCGACTGTCGTCGCTCGGCTACAACCAAGCCGATAAATGGCCGAATCGGACAGCCGGATGAAGTGATTGACGTGGCGCGGCTTTTTTTGCACGCCTGTCTCGCATGAAATCGGCGTTTCGCGTCTTCGCCTGACCTCCTTCAAACGGTGCCGGCGAATCCGTGGAAACCGTGACATACCCCGTTTCGTGAGGGTAAATTTTTCCGGTATCGATGCAAGATTTGCAAGAAGCCTGTACCCAACGGAATGTGGCGACAAACGACGGCGGCGCAGGAAGATGACGCAGGACTGAGGGGGCAAGTCTCAGCGTTAGTTGGACACTTTTCTGACAGCGTTGTGACAAAGTCTCAGCGTTACTGGGACAGCTCATAGCCGATCCTGGCGGGGTTTAGCAGGAAGGTCGTTCGCAACTTCCGCAAGCAAGTGATCATGATCTGATTGGGGTCCGCGCGGGGCGTAGAAGCGGATCTTTGTTATAGGCGTAGTCCATTCTTCGAGGCGCTGAACTGGATGCGTTCAACTATGATAAACAGCACACTAAGACCCTCTTGATCTTCAGCGTGTCCTACTAACGCTGAGACGTGGGTGTCCTATTAACACTGAGACTTGCCCACTGAGGACTGAGGACTGAGGACTGAGGACTGAGGACTGAGGACTGAGGACTGAGGACTGAGGACTGAGGACTGTAGTTGGATGTCCTTTTTAGAGGTTCAGTTTTCGATTCAGCGTTTCCTTTTCTTCCGACTCCTTCTCCGCCATTGGGGGAGAAGGCCGGGATGAGGTGGCTCAATACCTCCTCGGACTTCCGTAGGATTCATCAAAAAGCGAGAACGGCGGATTGCGCCCGACCAGGCTCTCGATCAAGGTCAGCTCCAGGTCGGTGTGATTCTTGAATGGCGCCGGAACAATGCGCCTGCCCTTGTCCGGCCGGGCGAGCACATAGCGCGGCGCGTCGTGATGGGCCGAGACGATGCTCTCGGTGATCGCCGGATCGTCGGACGCCGCAATGTCGGTTGCCCCGTAACAGGTGCACACGTAGGTCAGATCGGGCTGCGCTTCCAGATAGAGTCCGGTGCCGCGGATGCCGATGGTCGAAGTCGGACCGCTGACCGAGCGCGCGCCTTTGCCGAACACCGACAGCAGCGCACCGGTAAGCAATCTCAACTGGTTGGCGAAGACGCCGCTGCCCTTCAATTCCAGCCTGCTGTTGTCGCGCAAGATGAACGCATCCGAACCGACGACGAAGATGGCTTGCGCTGCTTTTCCGGTCTCGACCGTGTCGTTGACGCCGACGTGCGTTGCGAGGGTCGCGGCCTTGCCGTTGACGGTGACCGGGCCGGACACCTCGTAAAAAGAACGCCCGGCAGGCAACGGCCCGGGTACTTTCCCCAGCGGCTGCGCGATGGCGGCGCCAAAGCCGAATGCGCCGCCCGCCGCAAGCAGCCCGTTAGCCAGCGCCCAGACCAGCAACTCGCGGCGCGCGGGATCGATGTCTTCGGATTGCTTTGTCATAATGACGCCCTTTGGCATACTCTGGCGACGAGATTAGCATCGTCGCCGCCGAAAGGGAAAGGCCGTCCATGGACAACCTCAGCGATTCGCGCACGAACCTGCTTGTTGCCGCCGTTTTCACTGCGTGCCTGACGCTCCCCGTTTCCGGCATTGCCACGGCCGATTCGACGAGGTTCGGCCTCGACGCCGAGTATGGCCACGACACCAACGTCAATCGCGCCGCCATCGGCAAAGAAGAACAATCCGACGATTCCGTTTCGGTCGAAGCCTATGCCGCGCGCAGCATCCTGCTGTCCACCCGCAGCGGCCTCGTGCTCAAGGCCGCGATGCACGTCACGGAGTTTATTGAATTCGGCGATCTGAGCAGCCTCGGCGTTTCCGGCCGAGCCGCGTACCGCATCCAGCCTTCGCCGGGATTCACCAGTCCCTGGATCGAGCTGGCCGGACAAGTCGACGGATTCAAGTATCGCGACAGCGATATTCGCGACGGGTATGCCGCGTCGGCCACCGCAAGTGTCGGCAAATATTTCACCGACCGCATCCGCGCGGAAGCTGGCGTGGGTCTGGACCGGCGGGGCGGCGGCGAGGGCGGCGTCTATGATCTGTCAAACTGGAAAATCTGGGCTGCGCTCGACTACAAACTCACGACGAAGACCACGGTCTACGGGTCCGCGACCTGGATCGACGGTGAGCAGGTTTTCACCTTGTTCAACACCGCGGCCTGGGCGCCCCTTACCACTGATGCCAAAGCAAAAGCTCCAGATCCTGTTTTCTCGTCGGCGTTCGGTGGCGCGCCCACCGCATACCGCGTGGATGCGCGAACCAATCGCTACGAACTGGGCATCAACATCGCGCTGACCGGAAGCAACGCAGTGGACCTGGGCTGGAGCCACTTCGATTCCCGCGCCGATCAGGGAAGCGGCAAGTACGATGGCGACGCTTTCCGCGTCGGCTATTTATACCGCTTCCGCTAAAACGCGCTTCACCTCAGACGTCGTTGCGCCAGGCCCGGTCCGGGGTGGTGAAAAGACGGTCGGCTTGCGCCGGCCCCCAGCTTCCCGCCGGGTAAGACTGGATGGAATCCGGCGTTCGTTCCCAGTACTTCAACAATGGATCCACGACCCGCCATGCCCACTCGACTTCATCGAAACGGATGAAGTTGGTGGCGTCGTCGCGAATGATGTCGGATAGCAGCGCCTCGTAGGCGTCAGGTTGCGGCTCGTGGTCCTGCCGATAACCCGCATTCATCTGGATCACGTGGGTCTGCATGCCCAATCCCGGTTGCTTGGCGTGAATCTCCAGATGCATGCTTTCATTCGGCTGCAAGCTGAGCAGTATCCAGTTCGGCGTCATGCCCTCGCTCCGGGTATCGCGGAACAGCTGTTGCGGCGGATCCCGGAAGCGCAGCGCAACCATCGACGTCTGCTCCTTCAGGCGCTTGCCGGTGCGCAGATAGAAAGGCACGCCGCGCCAGCGCCAGTTGTCGATGAAGAATTTCGCGGCGACGAAGGTTTCCGTGGTCGAATTTGCGGGAACGCCGGCCTCATTGTGATAGCCGGGGACGGATTGGCCTTCCACCGAGCCGGCGCCGTATTGCGCACGCACCGCGTTGGCCTGAATTTCATCCGGGGCGAACGCACGCACGGAGCGCAATACTTTCACTTTCTCATCGCGCAGCGTGTCGGCCTCGAGCGCGGCAGGCGGTTCCATCGCAACCAGGGTCAGCAACTGCATCATGTGGTTTTGCAGCATGTCGCGCAGAGCGCCCGATTTGTCGTAATAGTCCGCGCGCGTCTCGATGCCCGCCTGCTCGGCCACCGTAATCTGCACATGGTCGATGAAATTCCGGTTCCACAATGGTTCGATCATGAGATTGGCGAAACGGAATACCAGCAGGTTCTGCACGCTTTCCTTGGCCAGATAGTGGTCGATGCGATAAATCTGGCGCTCGTCGAACTGCCGGTGCAGCAGCTCGTTGAGCTTTTGCGCGCTCTCTATGTCTTCGCCGAACGGTTTTTCCACGACAACGCGATGCAGGCCGCGCGGTCGATTCAGCCCGACCTGGGTGAGATTGTTGACGATGGCGCTGAAATCCTCGGGTTTGACGGCGAGATAAAACACGATGTTCGAACACACGCCGGTTTTCGGCTTGCCCAGCTCTTCCAGCAGCCGCTTGTAAGCTTCTACATCCTGCAGGTCGCCACGAACGTAGCTGAAGCGCGCGGCGAAGCGGGCGAAACATTCCGGCGTGAATTGCGCCCCGAGCTTTTGCCGCAGCGCCTGTTCCATGTGCGCCGTCCAGTCGGCGTCCTTCCACTCGCGCCGCGCAAACGCGACGAAATTGGTGACGTCCGGCAGCCGCTTGGCCAGCTCCAGCCGATACAGGGCCGGCAAGAGTTTGGTCGCCGCCAGATGGCCGGTCGCACCGAAGATGACAAAGCTGCACGGATATAGGGCGTCGTCCTGGTTCACGGTTTGCCTGCTTCGGGAAATGGAAGTTGGTTGGGCAGTCGACATTTATACACGTTCCGCCGCGGGACATGAAATTCGCTCTTCTCTCCATCAACTGCGCATCACGAAGACACGAAGGTCACGAAGAAACACGAAGAAGAGCAGAAAAGGGACGTTGGGCGAATTGGATACGGGTCGCAGTTCGATTTTTGGGGATAACTGACGACATTGCTAACGAGGGCAACTGCCTCCCTCGATTCTGCCTTTCTTTGTGTTTCCTCGTGTTTCTTCGTGTTCTTCGTGTCCTTCGCGTCTTCATGATGCGCAGTCGTTGCCCTAGCATTGACTCACGCGGTCCGCGGCACCAAACTTCCGGCCAGTCCAACCGCTGCCGCAAGGAGAGTCCATGCATCGCGCAACATGTTTCGCCGCCGCCATCCTGGCGATTGCTTCCAACGCCGGATTCGCAGCCGACATCAGGACCGACCTCGACCGCCTGGCCGATGAACTCGAGCCCAAAGTGATCGGATGGCGCCATGACATCCATGAGCACCCCGAACTCGGCAACCGCGAAACGCGCACGTCGGGCATCGTGGCCGAACACCTCAAAGCGCTTGGATACGAAGTCCAGACCGGGGTTGCGTACACCGGTGTCGTGGCGCTTCTGAAGGGCGGCAAGCCGGGTCCTGTCGTCGCGTTGCGCGCGGATATGGACGCGCTGCCGGTGACCGAGGAAGTCGATCTGCCGTTTGCATCGAAAGTGAAAACCACCTGGGCCGGCAAGGAAACCGGGGTCATGCATGCCTGCGGTCATGACACGCATGTTGCCATTCTGATGGGTGTGGCCGAGGCGTTGTCGAAGATCAGGGATCAGCTGCCGGGCACCGTCAAACTCCTGTTCCAGCCCGCAGAGGAAAGTCCGCCGCCCGGCGAGGAAGGCGGCGCCGCGCTGATGGTGAAGCAGGGCGCGATGGAAAACCCGCATGTCGACGTCGTCTTCGGCCTGCACATCACGTCGATCATCGAGACCGGCACGATCGCGTACCGTCCGGGCCCGATGATGGCCGCCGCCGATATCGTGCGCATTACCGTGCAAGGGCGACAGACGCACGGCTCCGCACCCTGGTCCGGTGTGGATCCGATCGTGGCTGCCGCCCAGATCGTGCTCGGATTGCAGACCATCGTCAGCCGCCAGATCAATGTCACGCAGGAGCCGGCGGTCGTCACCATCGGCGGCATCGACGGCGGCAACCGCTTCAACATCATTCCCGACAAGGTGGAAATGGTGGGCACCGTGCGCACGTTCGACGAGAAGATGCGCGATGACATCCACCGTCGCATCAAACTGACCGCCGAAAGCATAGCCGCCGCGAGCGGTGCGACGACCATCGTGTCCATCGAGAAGCCTTACGCGGTGACCATCAACGATCCGGCGCTCACCGAGCGCATGCTGCCGACCCTGAAACGCGTGGCCGGCGAGGGCAACGTCACCCTGCGTCCCAAGACCACCGGCGCGGAGGATTTTTCTTTCTTCGCGCAGCAGGCGCCCGGGCTGTTCATCTTCCTCGGCGGCTCCCCCAAGGGCACCGACCTGTCCAAGGTTGCCTACAACCATTCGCCGCGCTTTTTCGTCGAGGATTCGGCCATGAAGCTCGGCGTGCGTGCGTTGCTGAATCTGACGGTGGACTATATGGAGTCATCGCAGAAGCGATGACTCCGGTGAACGGTGAACAGCGATCGGTAAACGGTAAAAGCGAAACAAGCTCTATCTTCTGCTGGACACCGTTCACTGTTCACCGATCACCGTTCACGGCCCCATGAACTACCTCGCCCACCTCTACCTGTCCGAGCCGACCGAGGATGCCTGGCTCGGCAGCCTGCTGGGCGATTTCGTGAAAGGTCCGCTGGATGAACGCTACGGCGAAGACATAACCCGCGCGATCGCGCTGCACAGAAAGATAGACAGCTACACCGACGCGCATCCCGTGGTGCTGCAGAGCAAATCGCGGATCAGCGCGGCGCGGCGCCGCTACGCCGGTATCATGGTCGATATGTTCTACGATCATTTCCTTGCGAAGTACTGGCGCGAATTCCACGACGAGCCGCTCGAATCTTTTACCGCCCGGGTTTATGCGATGCTCGGCCGGCAGCACGCGATTCTCCCGGAAAGGCTGCAGCGGATGGCGCCCAATATGGCGCAACGGGATTGGCTCGGGTCCTACGCGCAAGTCGGCTCCATCCATGCCGCGCTCGATCGCATGGGCCTGCGGTTCAAGCGCGAGAATCGATTGCTGAATTCGGCAGACGAGCTGGTGGAGCATTACGCCGGGCTGGAATCCGATTTCCGCGAATTCATCCCGCAGGTGCGGGAATTTGCGAAGCGTCATCATCTGGCCATTGTCGGTTAGCGGGTCAGTACCGGTATCCTTCCAGCACCAGGTCCTGGTACTCCGGATGCCGGTGGATGAAGCCCGCCGTGAACGGGCATAACGGCATGACTTTGAGTTTTTGCGCGCGTGCATAATCCAGCGCCGTGCGCACGATGCGGCCGGCGATGCCCTTGCCTTCCAGTTCAACGGGCACTTCGGTATGTTCGATGATGATCATCTCGCCGGCGAGCAGGTATTTCGAGAATGCGATCTTGCCATCGAGGTTGATCTCGAAGCGCTTCGCCGTGATGTTGTGCACGACGGGTAAATCTACGTCGGTCGGCATGTTCTACTCCAGAAAAATCTATCACCGCGAAGGACGCAAAGGACGCGAAGGAAAGGCAAGAACAAGAAAAATCTAGTGTTGACCGTTCATTGTTGACGATTCGCCACAGCCAGCATTGACGATGAAGGTCAGTGAACGGTGACGCCGCCTAGTATCACTTTTATTTTTTCTCCTTTTTCTTTTCCTTCGCGTCCTTGGCGTCCTTCGCGTTGAACAGGTTTCATATTTAACAAGGCGGGCGATGTTGGGCCCACGGGCGGATGCGCTCGAATGCGCGTGAAGCCTGCAGCACCCGCAAGTCGCGATGCCGGCCTGCCACGATCTGCAATCCGACCGGCAGACCGGCCGGCGTGAAACTGCAGGGACAGTTCGCCGCAGGCAACCAGGTAAGATTGAACGGATAACTGAAACCGGCCCAGCGCAGCCAGTCCCACGGATGCTGTTCCCAATGCGGCGGGATCAGATGATCGGCGGGAAATGCCGCGACCGATAGCGACGGTGTCAGCAACAGGTCGTAACGCTCGAACAACGCGCGCACCTTGTCGTACAGCGCGAGCCGCTTTTCATCGAGCCGGCAATATTCCGCGGCGCTGAATTTCATGCCGTGTTTCACCAGCGCGACGAGCCCGGAATCCATGCGGTCTTCCCATTCGCCGAGCAAAGGCCCCAGGCGGCTGGCGAAGTTCGCCGCGAAATGCAGTTGCTCCATCTCGATCGGGTTGTCCCAGCCCGGCTTGATCTCATCGACCTCGCAACCGAGTTCCTCGAATGCCGCCGCCGCCTCGCGGACCGGCCCCGCCACTTCGGCATCGACTTTCAGGTAGCCGAGGTCCGGACTGTAGGCGACCCTCAGACCGGCGATGCCTTCGTCGAGACGCGCGACGAAATCCTCCGGCGGGGATTCGAGGCTGGTCATGTCGCGATCGTCGGGCCCGGCCATGGCCTGCAACATCAGCGCGGCATCGGCAACCGTGCGCGTCAACGGCCCGACATGCGAGATCAGGCCGTTCGGCGGCGTCGGCCAGTAAGGCACGCGCCCGTGCGACGGCTTGATGCCGTAAACGCCGCAGAACGCCGCCGGCATGCGGATCGAACCGGCGCCATCCGATCCCTGGTGAATCGGCCCGATGCCCGCTGCGGCACACACCCCCGCGCCAGCGCTCGACGCGCCGGCATTCATGCCGTGCTTCCACGGATTGTGCGTGATGCCGGTGAGCGGACTGTTGCTGACGCCGCTCCAGCCGAACTCGGAGACGGTGGTCTTGCCGATCGAGATCGCCCCGGCCGAACGCAGGCGTTCGACGTGCAGATGGTCGAAATCCGGGATTCGGTTGCGATGGATGTTCGATCCAGCCATCGTGCGCACGCCGCGTGTGAAGGCGAGATCCTTGATGCTGGTCGGCACGCCATGCAGGATGCCGAGGGAACGCCCTTTCATGACTGCATGCTCGGCTTCGACGGCCGCGTCCATCGCGGCATCGAACGTCGGCGTGCAAATCGCGTTGAGCCGCGGGTTGAGGGATTCCGCACGCGCGATCGTCTCGCGCATGACCTCCACCGGCGAAACCGTTTTCTCCCTGATCATGCGCGTGAGTTCGGTGGCCGGGGTGAAACTGAGCTCTTTGCTCATTTTTTTGTTCGCTCCAGTTTTGGCGTATTCGCCGAAACCTCGGCGAAGGCGGTAATTCTAACCGCGTGCGCTTCGCATACGCGGGGCTTGCGCGTCACTGTCCCCAGCAGGCGACAGGTTTTTTTCCTTCAAAACAACGGCATCAGGATCGGTGCGCGGTGCGGTGACGCCGTCCGGCTACAGTCCTGCCTGTTTTTTTGCACCTCCCGCGTGACATACATCGCTTAACCCGCTGATATCACAACGGTAGCATGCTGCTGGCACGATGCTTGTAATGACGACCGGGTAGCAGCACACCGCAAGGGGAACAAAGGACGACGAATCGGGGGAGGAAGGCAGGAATCGAAGAAGAAAACCAGCGTCGAATCGAAGCCGATCCGACAGAGCCGATGCCACTAAACATCGACCGATTTATCCGTTTGTTCATTGTGGAGGTAACAAATGAAAATTCAAAACGCCAGGTCGCGGTATCTTTTCAAAGTGCTCGTCGCCCTGCCCCTGCTGGTTTCGGCTGGCCTGTTGGCAAACATGGCGCCGCTGACCGCTGCTGCTCATCACTACCAGCCCGCCGAAGTCCAGCCCATCTGGATGAAAATCGACCTGAATAACGACGGCAAGATCAGCCGGGATGAGTTGCGTGAAGAAGATCCCTCGTTGCTGAGCAAATTCTACAAGGCCGACCTGGACCATGACGGCGTGCTGAGCCTGCGCGAACTCGAAGTCCTGCTGCTGAGCGTCTGACTACAGAATAGACCGAAAATCTCACCACGAAGGCACGAAGGACACGAAGGGTCACGAAGAAAGGCAAGAACGAAGAGAGTGTTGGACAGTAGTAACGCCGGTGATGGTGGATCTGCACATCAGTCGGACATCCTCATCCACAATTCACATTCGCCCGGCCTCCATTTACTGTTTTCTTCGTGCAACTTCGTGTCCTTCGTGCCTTCGTGGTGCGCACTTCCGTAGAAAGAAACGTGCTGCGCAGTTCCGTAGGTAGTATCAGTCGATAGATGCGACCACGCGCCCGACGATGCTGCCCGCCTTCAACTGATCGAGCGTCCGGCTTACTTCCGAGAGCGGGCGTTTCTCGATCGGGATCGGCCTGATCTTTCCCGCGCGCGCCAGCGCGATGACTTCCTTCAATTCGGCGACGCTGCCCACACTCGATCCCTGGATGCGCCAGGCGCGTTGCACCACCAGGACCAGCGATACCGGGATTTCTCCGCCGTAAAGTCCCACCACGATCAGTTTCCCGCCTTTACGCAGCGCACCGAGTGCGAGCGTGGCCGTGTCCGCGGCACCGACCAGATCGACGGCGCCGTACAGCGGTCCGCCGGCGGCTTCCAGCAGCTTTTTCGCCGCGTCCGGATCGCGTCCGTTGACGGTCGCGGCGGCGCCCTCTTTCTTCGCGGCTGCGAGCTTCTTGTCGTCGATGTCGACCACCACGATGCGTTCATGGCCGAGGGCCTTGAGCATTTCGATCGCCATCAATCCCAGGCCGCCGGCGCCGAATACCGCCACCCATTCGTCGCGCGGAATCGGTTTCAATTGCGCGACCGCCGAATAAGTCGTTAGGCCGGAGCACGACAATGTCGCGGCCCACATCGGATCGATCCCGCTCGCGTCCACCAGATATTTCGCGTCCGGCACCAGCAGGTGATCCGCGTAGCCGCCGGGTCTCTGGATGCCGATCCAGCGCGGCGCCATGCAATGGTTGTCCATTCCCTCCAGGCAGCGCGCGCATTTCCCGCAACCGATCCACGGGCACACCAGCCGGTCCTGCCCGATCGGCACGTTCTTCGCGTCCGGTCCCGCGGCTACCACGGTGCCGAAAGGCTCGTGGCCCAACGTCACCGGCGGATTCATGCCGCGATCGCTCATGTTGAAGCGCTTGCCTCCGCCCAGGTCGAAGTAGCCGTCGCGGATATGTACGTCGCTGTGGCAGACCCCGCAGTATTTGAGCTTCAGCAGCACTTCCGTGCCGGTCGGCTTCGGCGTCTCCTTCTGCGCCTTCTGCAGAGGCTTTCCCCACTCGACCACGTCGTAACTCAGCATTGCATTCTCCTCGTTATGTTCTTATCGGCATTTGCCCTGTGACCGAATCCTAGCACCGCCACGTCTCATTCGTGAAAAGCGAAATTTTCACCGAAAAGGACGCGAAGGACGCAAAGGAACAGTGGGGGTAAATGCCGCGAAAATACGGACTGCGCGAAGACGTGCGCGGATTGCCATTGATCTCATTTGTCATTTCGGATCTTTTGATTTTCCTTCGCGTCCTTCGCGTCCTTTGCGGTGAAAGTTGTTTTGGCCCCTCAAAGCCACTTCGACTTGCGGAAGCGATAGAACAGATAGCAGTCGATCGCCACCATCATGCCGACCGCCAGGGGATAACCGTAGGCCCAGTCGAGCTCCGGGATGTTCTTGAAGTTCATGCCGTACACACCGGCGATCAACGTCGGCACCGCCACGAGGGCGGCATAGGAGGCCAGGCTTTTGGTCACCTCGCTCTCCTGTATGGTCAGCAACGACAGGTTGACCGTGATCGCCGTCGTCACCATTTCGCGCAGGCTTTCGATCGACTGGTTGAGGCGCACGAGATGGTCGTAGATGTCGCGAAAATATTCCTGGAGCCGCGCGCACTGGTAAGGCACGCGCCCGCCGTAGAGCTTGCCGATCGCCTCGAGCAGCGGGCTGGTCGCGTGCTTGAGCGTCATCAGTTTCTGCTTGAGCCCGTAAAGCGATTCAATGATGGCGCGGCTGTTCTGCCCCGCGAAAATTCGCGTCTCGATTCCCTCGAGTTCGACTTCGAGCGCGTCCAGCACCGGAAAGTAACGATCCACCACCGCATCCGTGATCGCGTACAACACGTAGCCCGCGCCATGCTTCAGCAATTCTGGTTCGCGCTCCGAGCGTGCGCGCACCCCCAGAAATCCCTTCTGCGTGCGACTGCGTACGGAAAGGATGTAGTTGCGGCCGACGAAGACATCGGCCTCGCCGACATTCAGGTCGTTGTCCACCATTTCGACGATGTGCAGCACGGCGAACAACGTATCGCCGTATTCCTCGACCTTCGGGCGCTGATGGCCGTTGCGGGCATCCTCGACCGCAAGGTCGGGTAAATCGAACTCCTTGTGCATGGCGTCGAGCTCTTCGGGCGTGGGCTCGAACAGCGCGACCCACACGAAACACTCCGGCCGGCAGACAAAGCTGTGGATTTCGCTGGGCGGGATATCGGCAAGCTTTTTCCCTCCCTCGTACGCGACGCAGTTGATGAACATGGCTTTCTCCCTTGCCGAATCCTAGCATCGCCGGGGGCGCTTCGCGCAAGGGCAAAGTTCAACATGAACCACGGAGGACACGGAGTACACGGAGGAAAGACAAAAGAACTTAACGGGGTCAGGGCGTTTCTTTGGTCGATTACCCGATGCGCCGATAATTTAACCGAACGAGGGCGCAAGACGCCGTGCCGTAATTCACCCCCACTGCTCTTTTTCGCTTTCGCTTTCCTCCGTGCCCTCCGTGTCCTCCGTGTCCTCCGTGTCCTCCGTGGTTCAATCCTTTTGCCGGAGCGGTTGGTCAGTAAGGCCGGCGGCCGATAAAGTTGCCGGGGGGATCATAGTTGCAGGCCACTATTAAGGATATGTTGCAGATCGCCTCGCCGCAGCCCAGTGCGGTGGTGTCGCGCCATACCATCTGCGTGTAGTGGCCGACGGGCTGCCAATTCGATTCCGTCAGCACGCCGCCGTGATAGTTCTTCTTTTCCGATTCCCAAGCCTTCGCTGCATCCACGGCGGTGTAGAAACCGGCGGTCCCCTGAAACAGGTTTTCGCCGTACTTGTCTTGCGTGCGATGCGCCATCCGGCAGGTCGTGGCAGCAAGATGGTCAGCCCATTCCTGTGCATAAGCCGCCAGCGCCGGGGACCATTTGATCGGACCCACGCCGACGTCGGCGCGCACTTTGTCGTGATAGGCCGTAATGACTTGAATATTCTTCGCGGACATTTTCGAACCGGGGCCGGGTTTGGCCGCGGGCTCTGGTTCGCGAGCCACCGGGACCGGTGCAGGGTTTTCCGGCTGCGGTGCGCAACCGGAAATCAGCACAAGCCACAGCGCGGTGATCAGCCGGATGCAAGAGCGTTCCATCCGGGCCTCGACCTGGCTTCTCGCGAATTGCCCGGCCCTTTCAGTCTGACCGATCATTGCTATTCCTCGCTGGCACTTCCGTGTCCCAAGAGGCCGAACAGAACTTCCTTCTGGTGTTCGCCGAGCAGCGGCGGCGGTTTTGCAGAATCGAGTGGCGTTGCCGACATCCTGATCGGACTCGCCGTCATCTTCAATGATCCCGCCGGCGCATAAGGGACTTCGACGACCATGCCGCGCGCCTTCACCTGCGGATCGTCGAACACCTTGTCGATGGTGTGGATCGGCCCGCAGGAGACGCCGACATTGGCCAGGACTTCGCTCCAGTCGGCGACCGGACGAGCGCGAAAAATGGCTTCGAGCAGCGGCGCCAGGACGGCGCGATTGCGCACGCGCGCCGAATTCGTGGCAAAGCGCTCGTCCTTGGCGATCTCGGGCCGTCCCGCGGCCTCGCAGAGTTTCCGGAACTGCGCATCGTTCGCGGCGGCGACGATGACGTGGCCGTCCGTGCATTCGAATACCTGCGACGGCATCACGCTCGGATGCACGCCGCCGTTTCTTTTCGAGACCACGCCGGCGCCGAGATAAGCCGAGCCGATGTTGGCCATCGACGCCACGCCCACGTCGAGCAAGCCGATGTCGATATGCTGGCCTTCGCCGGTTGCCTTCCGGTGCAGCAGCGCCGCGAGGATGCCAATCACGGAATATTGTCCGGACATCAGGTCGACCACCGCGACGCCGACCCTTTGCGGCGTCGTGCCCGGTCTGTCCTCCGGTTCGCCGGTCACGCTCATCATGCCGCACATCGCCTGCGCAATCGGGTCGTAGCCCGCGCGCTCCGCGTACGGCCCGGTCTGGCCGAAGCCGGTGATCGAGCAATAGATCAATGCCGGGTACAACGTGCGCAGCGATGCGTAGTCGAGTCCGTAGCGCGCAAGATCGCCGACTTTGTAATTCTCGACCAGGACGTCGCATTGACCGGCGAGTTCGCGAATCCGCTGCTGGGCATCCGCATCGGCAAGATCGAGCGCCACCGATTTCTTGCCGCGATTGCAACCGGCGAAGTAAGTGGTCTCGGCCGTGTCGTTGCCTTGCGCGTCTTTCACGTACGGCGGCCCCCAGTCGCGCGTATCGTCGCCCGTTCCCGGCCTTTCGACCTTGATCACTTCCGCGCCCAGATCGGCGAGGATCTGCGTCGCGAACGGTCCCGCCAGCACCCGCGTCAGGTCCAGGACTCTAATGCCTTTCAATGGTCCGCTCATTCATCTCACCATTAAGTCAATACGACTCTACATCTCAACGCAAAGGCGCAAAGGACGCAAAGAGCGCAAAGGAAAGCGAAAGAAAACGAAACGGGCTAATAGCCGCAGCAGTTACGTGGTTGCCAACGCGGCAATTGCAACTTTTTCCCCCTCTGTCCCTCATGTATTTCTTTGCGTCCTTTGCGTCCTTTGCGTCCTTTGCGTCCTTTGCGTCCTCTGCGTCCTCTGCGCCTTTGCGTTGAGGTGGAGACGACCTTCTCCTGCCACAAGAATACCCGAGAGCCGATATGATGTCGCAAAACGTAGAGGAGACAGTCGCATGACTATCAGAACAGAACAAGCGGCGGACGCGCTGATGCGCGATCACGCCGCGAAGAAAAAGATCGTCCCGTTCGCACGGGACTATGGCGCCACCGACCTGGCGGGGGCCTATGCGATCCAGGCGGCGTACGTCAGAAAGCTGGAAGCGGTTCTCGGCCGACGCGTGGGCTACAAGATCGGACTGACATCGAAGCGCATGCAGGAAATGTGCGGCGTCAATCATCCGAACTCCGGCGTGGTATTCGAGAAACGGCTTCATAAGAGCGGCGTCGCACTCTCCCTGTCCGGACTGGGCCGGCTCGGCATCGAATTCGAATGCTGCGCCCGGCTCGGCACATCGCTGACTCCGCGCGGCAAACCCTACACGCTCGAGGAAGTCGCCGCTGCGGTGGATGCCGTTTGCCCCGCCTTCGAAGTCATCGACGACCGCAATTCCGACTATCCGCTCGACCTGCTCTCACTGGTCGCGGACAACTCGTGGAACGAAGGCAACGTGCTCGGCGAATTCAAAACCACCTGGCCCGATCTCGGCACGGCAACGAGTGTGCTCGAGTGCAACGGCAAGGTGATCGACGAGGGCAAAGGCTCCGACGTGCTCGGACATCCCTTCGAACCGCTGCGCTGGCTAGCCAACAACCTCAATGAACTCGGGCAAACGCTGAAGAAGGGCGAGATCGTGCTGACGGGGAGCTGGGTCACAACCCGCTTTCCCAAGGCCGGGGAGCACTACAAATATACGATCAATGGCGTGGGGTCGGTGGAGATTACTCTGGCAGCGTGACTGTCGTGACTGTCGTAACTACGTGAATGTCGTGAATGTCGTAAAGGCAACACCGTCACGATAGTCATGGTTTCATCGGACCATTACGAAGCAGGCTTCCGCCAGCTTCTTCGCGGCCGTTGATCGGAAACGTTATGCCGCAACACGGGACCGGACCGGGTCTGCGTAAATAGCGCCAGCTTGCTATGCTGGCTAAATGAAAGTCGGTGAAATACTGCGAATGCTGCAGGAGGACGGCTGGTTTCTGGTAGCAACACGCGGCAGCCACCGCCAGTTCAAGCATTCTGCGAATCCCGGTCGGGTCACGTGCCAGGTAAACCTGCCGATGACTTGGCGCCTGGCACGCTAAACAGTATTCTGAAACAGTCTGGATTGAAGAAATGAGGGGCCCATGCGCTATGCGATCGTAATCGAAAAGGCCGAAAGCAACTACTCGGCGTACGTTCCGGACCTGCCGGGGTGTGTAGCTACTGGCGGCACCATTGAGGAAGTCGAATCCCAGATTCGCGAAGCAATTGAGTTTCATCTTGAAGGTTTGCGTGAATATGGCACTCCCATTCCGCCACCCGCCAGCCGCGTCGATTACGTCGATATTGTGGCATAACCCGTCGCTCAACCGGACGCGATAAAGCGCCGCGCCCCGGTTAGCTTTTGCGTTATCCCGCCTATGCGAAGCACAGTGAAGCAACGCCGGAATGGTTCGGATTTTGCCGCACATTGACGCGGAAATGTCGGCCGGGCCAATATCCTTCGACTGCGAGCGCATCGTTTTACCGCGGCGTCGGGTGGCTCATCACGATGGAGAAGTGACATGGTGAAGCAAGCAAAGAATACGATTTGCCTTTGGTACGATGGCGACGCCGAGGACGCGGCGCGATTTTACGCCAGGACGTTTCCCGATTCATCCGTTGGCGCGGTGCATCTCGCGCCGGGAGACTTTCCGTCCGGGAAGAAAGGGGATGTGTTGACGGTCGAGTTTACGGTGATGGGAATTCCCTGCCTCGGGCTCAATGGCGGACCCGCGTTCAAGCACAACGAGGCTTTTTCGTTTCAGGTCGCAACCGCTGACCAGGCCGAAACTGATCGTTACTGGAACGCAATCGTCGGCAACGATGGCGAAGAGAGTGCGTGCGGCTGGTGCAGGGACAAATGGGGCTTGTCCTGGCAGATTACGCCGACTGCCCTGATCAAAGCCATAACCGATCCCGATCCCGCTGTCGCCAAGCGCGCCTTCGATGCGATGATGCAGATGGAAAAGATCGACATCGCTGCCATCGAGGCGGCGCGCCGCGGTTGAGTTTGCATCTTCGAAGCGTGCATCTCGGAAGCGCAAGGGGAACGTGACGGAGCGATAGTGACAATGATTCAGTCTGAACCCGGCTCCGGTTTGCATCCGGCGAAACCCCTGCATCGCGCGGGCTTTCGCGGCTGCCATCCGCGACGTTGCGCGTAGAGTCAGCGTATGGGAACCGTCTACTTCGAAGACCTGGAAGTCGGCGCCGTGCATCTCGGCGGGGAATGCATTTGCGACAAGGAGGAGATGCTGGAGTTCGGCCGGCGCAACGATCCCTGGCCCTTCCACGTAGACGAAGCCGCAGCCGCACATTCGCCATTTGGCGGGCTCATTGCCAGCGGGGGTTACATCATCACCTTGTGGTACCGCTCGCTCATCGAAATCTACAACACGCCGAAAGCAACCTGGGCATTCCTCGGCGGCCTTGACTGGAAGGTCAAATTCCGCGCCCCGGTTCGCCCGGCCGACACCCTCCGTGTCAGGGTGACGATAAAGGATAAACGGGGTTGGATAAAACCCGGTCAAGGCGTCGTTACTCTGTATAACGAGCTCCTGAATCAACGCTCCGAGGTCGTTTGCGCTGTCGAAGTGATGGTGCTGCTGGCCACACGGCCGGATGGTGTCACAGTAGCTTCGTGAACACGGGCGCAAAAACTGCGCCCAACCCTGAAGGAAAAGAGAAACAGGACGAGCATCGATTTTTCCCTCCCAGGCAGTTCATTGGTCCGTTTTATCTCGTTGCCCCGACCCACAGTCCTTCGAATTCCCGATCATCCGAAGCCTGGCTTGCCGGCGTTATGCGCGCCAGCGCACCGAGTCGGCCGGGCATTGCGCGTATGTTCCCCGTGGGGAATCCCGCCCGCATCGCGGAATTCTTCGACCCGCGATCAATCAGCGAAAGGAACGGACATGTCCGGCTATTTCGAACTTCACAAGAGCACCGACGAGAAATTTGTCTTCAACCTGAAGGCCGACAACAACGAGATCCTCCTGACCAGCCAGACTTACACCACCAAGCGGCACGCCCTGGACGGTATCGAGTCGGTCAGAAAAAATTCGTCGAAGGACGCCCTGTACACGCGCAAGCATTCCATCGCCAAGCAACCGTTTTTCGTGCTCAACTCCACCAACGGCGAGACCATCGGCTCGAGCCAGATGTATGCCTCGGGTCCCGCCATGGAGAGTGGCATCGCCAGCGTCAAGGAGAACGGCGCATCGAAGACGTCGAAGGATAACGCATAGGTGATTCCGTAAGGATCGTGACCGCGCGATGCGCTGGCGTTCCCGGGGGATGCCGGTGTTGCCAAAATCGCGCGAACTCATTGGCAGTGAGTGTGGGCTCAAACACGAGCTGTCGACTCACTCGCATCCGCATTTCTCCACGCGCACCATCGACATTTGCATTGATTCCGAATCGGATGAATTGTCGAAAGACGCCGGAACTCGACGACCTAGTCGACCTTGCACAGGCAGTAGAGGAATTGCTGGGTCGTGCCAAACGGCGTCTGGTGGAGTTCCGACTTGCTGTCGACCAACTTGAAACTCGCACCAAACTCCCCATGCAGCGAGTCGGCGTCGTAGCGAACCACATCCAGGCCGCTGCACTTGTGAGGGCCTTCCGGGCCGAACGTAGCGACAATCACGTACCCGCCCGGCTTCATGGCCTGTGCGGCCTGCCGGACATAGGCGGCACGATCTTCCGTTCTGGTAAGAAAGTGAAACACAGCGCGGTCATGCCATAAGTCGTAACGACGTTTCGGCAACGCGACTTGCGTGATGTCCGCCACCAGCCACGTTATATGATTCGCCAATTCGCCCATGCGTTTTTTGGCGACTTCTATCGCAGTTTGGGAAATATCAAGCACGCTGACATCCCGATAGCCTTTTGCGAGGAGATCGTCCACGAGGGTCGATTCGCCTCCCCCGACATCGATGATCGATGCGGAACAATCGGGAACGGCCGCCTGGATCAGTTCAAGAGAGCGTTCGAGGTGCGGCCGGTACCAGCTCACGGCATCCGGTGCTTTCGTTCGATACACGGTGTCCCAATGGGCCTGAATTGTCATTGCAATGCTCCTTCCAGGATTCGGCTACGCGCCAAATCCCCTCTCTCGTTGCATGGGTGGACAAACAGTTGTTCCATAGCTGCAAAATACGCAGCAATCGCCCCGCTTGGGTGTGAGAGTTTCCTTACATGAATCGCACTGGTAGAAGTGCAGACAGGAATCTGTGGCCATCGTCTCCTGCTTCGAGAATCCGCACAAGGGGCAGGTGATCGTGGACTGCAATAATATCGAATTCATGGCCGGTTGATATTACGCGCCCCGGAAACATAGCGATACAAGGCTGCAGGGAAGGTTCGCGCTCAATGGGGTCGAAAGATGGAACCACGAAGCCGCTTTCGCGGTCGGGAGGATTGGAATGGCAAATTGGAATCGTCACAATCCTTACGACCACACGAGCGCTATGAAGATCTTCCATTGTATGGATACTCGGAATGTCGAACTTCCCCCCCACGAGCAATAGGACGAAACTGTAATGCGCCGACTGTTAGTTCCTCACCATCTGCAGTTTTGAGGAGTCAGAAGGAGACGAAATGGAAAGTACGGATCTCACAAAAAAAGCCAAGGACCCGGTATGCGGGATGGACGTCGACACCGCAATCGCCAAGCATCGGCATACTCATCAGGGCCGCGAATATTTCTTTTGCAGCACGCGTTGCCTTGATAAATTTCGTTCTGCTCCGGCGCGATACCTGACACGCGAGCCTGACTCCGCTCCGGCAGAAAAAGGCGTGATCTATACCTGTCCCATGCATCCCGAGATCCGCCAGGACCATCCGGGCAACTGCCCGAAATGCGGCATGACGTTGGAACCGGAAATGCCAACGCTCGAGGAAGAAGAGAACCCGGAACTGCGAAACTTCCGCCGGCGTTTCTGGTGGACGCTGCCCCTGACTGCGGTGGTTACCGTACTGGCCATGTTCGGACACCGTCTCGGCTGGTTCGCAGCGAATTCGCAAAGCTGGATCGAGTTAACCTTGACCGTCCCCATCGTCCTGTGGGCCGGCTGGCCTTTCTTCGTGCGCGGGGCGCAGTCCATCGTCCATCGCAGCCCGAACATGTGGACCCTGATCGCAACGGGTACAGGCGCGGCGTTCATCTACAGCGTGGTCGCCACCGTTGCGCCGGGACTGTTTCCCGACTCCTTCATGTCGATGGGCCGGATCGGTGTCTACTTCGAAGCGGCGGCGGTGATCATATCGTTGACGCTGCTCGGGCAGATGCTGGAACTCAAGGCGCGATCGAAAACCTCCGCGGCAATCAAGTCGCTCCTCGGACTCTCTCCAAAGACCGCCCGGCGCATCGGCGAAGGCGGCGTGGAGGAAGACATCCAGATCACCCACGTCCATGTGGGGGATTTGCTGCGGGTCAGGCCGGGCGAAAAAGTGCCGGTAGACGGCGCGGTCACCGAAGGTAGAAGCGCTGTTGACGAGTCGATGCTGACTGGAGAACCCAACCCGGTGACCAAGCGCGCCGGCGACAAGCTGATCGGCGCCACGCTCAACACCAGCGGTGCCCTGATCATGCGTGCGGAGAAAGTCGGATCGCAAACCGTGCTGGCCCAGATCGTCCAGATGGTTGCGCAGGCGCAGCGCTCCAGGGCGCCCATGCAGCGCATGGCAGACAAGGTGGCGGGCTACTTTGTGGTCACAGTCGTCGCAATTGCAGTCTTCACTTTTTTGGGCTGGGGCTTGTTTGGTCCGGAACCGAGCTGGGTCTACGGACTCATCAACGCCGTCGCCGTCCTGATCATCGCCTGCCCTTGCGCGCTGGGCCTGGCGACGCCGATGTCGATCATGGTCGCAACAGGAAAAGCAGCGAGCCATGGCATTCTGTTCCGGGATGCGGCGGCGATCGAGAATCTGCGCAAAGTCGATACCCTGATCGTCGACAAGACGGGCACGCTTACCGAGGGGAAACCCGCCTTCGGGCAAGCGATAGCCATCCCTCAATACAGCGAAGACGAGGTCCTCAGACTGGCGGCCAGTCTCGATCAGGGCAGCGAGCATCCTTTGGCCAACGCCATCGTGCGCGCCGCGCGCGAACGCAATCTTGCACTCGAGCCAGTCGGCTCATTCGAGTCCGGTAGCGGCATCGGCGTGCGTGGAACAGTGGGTGGGAAGCAAGTGGCGCTGGGTAATGCGGCACTGATGGCCCAGATCAACGTCGCCGTGGAGAGCCTGCAAACGCAGGCCGAAGCGCTGCGCAAGGAAGGCGCCAGCGTGGTCTACGTTGCCGTGGATGGTGGCCTGGCAGGCCTGCTCGCCATAACGGACCCGATAAAAACCAGCAGTGCCGAAGCACTCGCTTCCCTGCGGGCCAGGGGACTGCGGGTTGTCATGGCGACAGGCGACGGACTGACGACCGCGCAGACAGTGGGACGGCGACTGGGAATCGATGAAATACATGGCGGCGTGAAACCGGCTGACAAGCTGGCCCTGGTGGAGCGGCTGCAGCGTGAGGGCAAAGTGGTCGCGATGGCCGGGGATGGCATCAACGATGCGCCCGCCCTGGCAAAGGCGGATGTGGGCATTGCCATGGGCACAGGGACCGACGTGGCGATGAACAGCGCGCAGATCACGCTGGTCAAGGGCGATTTGCGGGGTATTGCCCTCGCCGCAGCCCTGTCGGACGCGACCATCCGCAACATGAAACAGAATCTGGGATTCGCATTCGTTTATAACGCGCTCGGCATCCCGCTTGCCGCGGGCCTGCTATATCCGTTTACTGGTTGGTTGCTGTCGCCGATGATCGCAGCACTGGCCATGAGCCTGAGTTCAGCGTCGGTCATTACCAACGCATTGCGCCTGGGAACTTTCTCGGCGATATCCCAATCGAACAGCCTCGTCGGTGAGTTAGTTGCGGTTCCTGACCAGGGGAAAAGCTCGTAGGGTGCATTGTCTTACGCCCTGGAGGACTACGCATCCATTCTGCCCGTCGAGGACGTAGTTAGGAGGACGGGCTCGACCGGGCTCCAGGATGTGCTCTACAATGAAGGCGATTTTTGAGGATTCAACTGAGTGCCATGAATAGCAGCTTTCGCCGAATGAGTGTTGCCTTGGGCCGTGTTCTGGTCGGCGCGATGCTGTTCGCTCAAATGGTTAATGCCAGCCAGGCGTGCGTAATGCCGGCCCTTTCTCCGGCCATGGCATTTGCAAGTGCGGATCACCATAGTGATTGCGCCAAACGGGTCAATCCAAATAGCTGCCTGCAGCAGTCGACGGCAACCGATCAAAGTTTCAGCCACGCTGAGCTTCCGTCCTTGGGAATGCCGAGTGTGGTGGTTCTTACTCTTCCTCGTGCATTTATCGCGACGACGTCATGTATCGTTGCAACTGCGGTACCGCACCGCTCTACCGATCCCCCTCCCGCGATTCGCTTCTGTAGTTTCCAGATTTAACCTTCGCACGCACTGAATCTGCCGCATCAGCGGCTGTTCGTGTTTTCTTTGCGGAGGCATCATGAATTCCTTGGCTTTCCCTGTCGGGATGACCCGACTGATCCTCGTCAATCTGACGAGGAAGTACCCCAGCAACGCGCTAAAGGTCAAACTGGCCAGCGGGCTTCATCGCAGGGCTGTCGCATTCCTTTTTCTAGGTGCGCTGGCGTCTTCGGAAATCGTCCTTGGTGACGAGTTCCTTACGCTCACCGAGGCGCAGCACCGCGCGGTCGAACGTTCCCGGCAGTTATCCGCCCAGGATTCAGCGGCCCTGGCATCGCGGGAAATGGCCATCGCCGCCGGTCAACTGCCCGATCCGGTTCTCAGGTTCGGCATCGACAACTTGCCGATCAACGGCCCCGATCAGTTCAGCGTCGGCAACGACTTTATGACCCAGCGTCGCATCGGCATCGTGCAGGAATTCACGCGTTCGGAAAAGCGCCAGTTACGTGCCGAGCGATTCGAGCGCGAAGCCGACAAATACTTGGCCGAGAAGACGGGCGTTGTGGCTACGATTCAGCGCGACACGGCGCTTGCCTGGCTGGATCGCTACTACGCGGAAGCCATGGGAACCGCAATTGCAGAGCAGATCGAGCAGGTCAAGAGAGAAATAGTGGCTGCCGAAAGCGCCTACCGCGCCGGCCGGGGCAGTCAGGCCGACGTCATCGCGGCACACGGCGTCCTGGTGGGCCTGGAGGATCGCGCCAGCGAATTCAACCGGCGCATCGCCACCGCGAAGACCGGTCTGGCGCGCTGGATAGGCGAGGGAGCGGACGCCCCATTGGGCGTCAGGCCCGAGATCGATTCCATCCGGCTGGACTCCGGCTCGCTGGAGTCCGACCTTCGCCATCACCCGCAGATCGCCGTCCTGTCGAAGCAGGTGGAAGTGGCCGCCGCCGACGTCCGCATCGCACAGGCCAACAAGAAGGCGGACTGGAGCGTCGAGCTGAGCTACAGCCAGCGCGGTTCGGCATATTCCAACATGGTTTCACTGGGTGTTTCGGTTCCCTTGCAATGGGATCAGAGACAACGCCAGGAACGTGAGATCGCTTCAAGAATGGCTACGACAGAGCAAATCAGAGCGCAGCTTGAGGACATGCTGCGAGCGCATGTTGCGGAAGTGCGGTCGATGATCCAGGAATGGGAAAACGGCCGCGAGCGTCTCGCGCGCTATCAGCGTGAGCTCGGGCCCATTTCGAAAGAACGTTCCCGGGCGACGCTTACCGCGTATCAGGGTGGCAAAGCGAGTCTGAGCGAAGTGCTGCTTGCCCGTCGCAACGAGACGGACGTCCGGCTGCAGGCGCTGCAACTCGAAATGGATACGGCTCGGCTCTGGGCGCAACTCAATTTCCTTTTCCCAGAAAATTCCAGCGCAACGCAGGAGCACGCGTTCCCCTCCGGATCTCCGGCAAGGAGCGCGCAATGAAGTCTATGAATATTGCCGCCGCGTCGGCGGCCATTGCATTTTTGGTCGCGGTCGGCTACGGCCTTTATTGGATGGGCATGCACGACGGCCTGAGCATGAACAATGCGAACACCGGATCTACGGTGCAGGCCGATGGCGGTATGCAAAAAGATTCCGCGGACGCGTCGGGCAAAAAAGTTCTCTACTGGCATGACCCCATGGTGCCGGGACAGAAGTTCGACAAGCCCGGCAAATCACCTTTCATGGACATGCAATTGGTCCCGGTATATGCAGGCGATGTAGGCGATGAGGGCACGGTCAAGATCAGTCCGCGGATACAGCAGAACCTGGGGGTGCGCACGGCCAACGTGACCATGGGAAATCTTACGCAGGTGGTCGAGGCGGTGGGCAGCGTTGCTTACAACGAGCGCGACGTGGCACTCGTGCAGGCGCGCAGCAACGGTTTCGTCGAAAAGCTTTTCGTGCGCGCGCCGCTCGATCCAGTGCGCAAGAACCAGCCGCTGGCCGAAGTCTACGTTCCCGAGTGGGTCGCGGCACAGGAAGAGTATCTCTCGGCCAAACGCATCGTCGCTAGCGGCCTGGGTGACCGGCTGGACGGCTTGCAGGAAGGGGCAAGACAACGTATGCGACTGGCCGGCATGTCGGAGGAGCAGATCGGCCTGGTCGAATCCACCGGCACCGTCCATGCGCGACTGACCGTGAATGCGCCGACTAGTGGCGTCGTCACGGAACTCGGCGCGCGTGAAGGCATGACGATCATGGCGGGAGCGATGTTGTTCCGCATTAACGGGCTGAACACCGTCTGGATCAATGCCGAGGTTCCCGAAAACATCGCGGCGCAAGTACGTCCAGGCAATCCCGTAGAGGCGCGCACGCCCGCGCTGCCGGGCACTACGTTCAAGGGCCGGGTGAATGCCATCCTGCCGGAGGTCGCTGTTGCTACCCGTACGCTCAAGGTGCGCATCGAGGTCGCTAATTCGGACGGTCGACTGGTCCCCGGTATGTTCGCCACGGTCAACTTTGCACCGGCCGCTAAAAAACAAATGCTGCTGGTGCCCACAGAAGCGGTGATCCAGACTGGCAAACGCAGTGTCGTGATGGTGGCGCAGGGAGACGGCGGATTTGTGCCGACCGACGTGGAGGTCGGCGTCGAATCCAACGGACAGACCGAAATCCGCAGCGGCCTCAAGGCAGACCAGAAAGTTGTCGTCTCCGGCCAGTTCCTGATCGATTCCGAAGCCAGCCTCAAAGGGACGATCATGCGCATGGGCGACGCGGCGATGGCAAAAGATGAGATGGCGGGCGGTCAGACGCATCGCGGCGAAGGCAAGGTCGAACGCATCGACAAGGACAAGATCACGCTGTCGCATGGTCCGATTCCCTCATTGCAATGGGGACCGATGACCATGGGGTTCAAGCTGCCTGCGAATGGTCTGCCCAGGAATATCGAAGTAGGCGATACCGTCGCGTTTGAAATCCGCGATGCCGGGGGCGGGGTATTCGAGATTACCTCGATCGTCCCGAATCCGTCGCCCCCTGCTCATTCGATGAAGGGCAATGCGAATGATGGTGGTGCGGACAATATGAAGGGGATGAAGAAATGATCGCCAAGCTGATTCGCTGGTCGATCGCCAATCGCTTCTTTGTCCTGCTAGCCACGCTGATGATCACCGCCTGGGGTGTCTGGTCACTGTCCAAAACGCCGCTCGACGCGATTCCCGACCTGTCCGATGTGCAGGTCATTATTCGTACTACATATCCGGGCCAGGCACCGCAGATCGTTGAGAACCAGATCACCTATCCGCTCACCACCACCATGCTCTCGGTACCCGGGGCGAAGACGGTGCGCGGCTATTCTTTCTTCGGCGATTCTTTTGTCTACATTCTGTTCGAGGATGGCACCGATCCCTACTGGGCACGGTCCCGGGTGCTGGAGTACCTGAACCAGGTCCAGGCACGTCTGCCGCCGCAAGCAAAAACCGCCTTGGGGCCGGATGCCACGGGGGTCGGCTGGATCTACGAGTACGCGCTGGTGGATCGCAGCGGCCAAATGGATTTGTCGCAACTGCGCGCGTTGCAGGACTGGTTTCTCAAATACGAACTGAAGGCCGTGCCGAACGTGTCGGAAGTGGCGAGCATCGGCGGCATGGTGCGCCAGTACCAGATCGTGCTTGATCCGGACAAACTGCGCGCCTACAACATCCCGCACGGCAAGGTGGTTGAAGCCGTCCGCAAAGCCAACCAGGAAACCGGCGGTTCGGTGCTGGAACTGGGCGAAGCCGAATACATGGTGCGGGCTTCGGGGTATCTGCAATCCCTTGACGACTTCCGCAAGATCCCGCTGACGACGACCGATGCCGGCGTGTCAGTACGTCTTGGAGACGTCGCACGCGTTCAGATTGGTCCTGAAATGCGGCGCGGCATCGCGGAATTGAACGGCGAAGGCGAAGTGGCCGGCGGCGTCATAGTCATGCGCTCGGGAAAGAACGCGCTGGCGACCATCGACTCGGTAAAGGCCAAGCTCGAAAAACTCAAACCGGGATTGCCGCCGGGGGTCGAAATCATTCCCGTCTACGACCGCTCGAGCCTGATCAAGCGCGCGGTGAAAAACCTCGAAGAAAAGCTGATCGAAGAGTTCATCGTTGTTGCGGTCGTCTGCGTACTGTTCCTGTTTCATTTTCGCTCCGCCTTTGTCGCCATCGTCTCCCTGCCTCTGGGAATTCTGGCCGCCTTCACCGTCATGTACTACCAGGGTGTCAACGCGAACATCATGTCGCTGGGCGGCATCGCGATCGCGGTGGGCGCCATGGTCGATGCGGCCGTGGTAATGATCGAGAACGCCCATAAGCACATCGAGGCATGGAACCACCATCATCCTGGCGAGACCCTGAAGGGAGAAGCCCATTGGCGCGTGATCGGCGACGCCGCCGCTGAAGTGGGGCCGGCGTTGTTCTTCTCGCTGCTGATCATCGTGCTGTCCTTCATCCCGGTGTTTACGCTGGAGGCACAGGAAGGACGCCTGTTCTCCCCACTTGCTTTTACCAAGACCTACTCCATGGCCGCAGCGGCGGGTCTTGCAGTGACATTGATCCCGGTGTTGATGGGTTATTTCATACGCGGGCGTATTCCGGGGGAACAGACGAATCCGCTGAATCGCTTCCTGATTGCGCTTTACCGTCCATTACTGGATGCGGTTCTGCGCTTTCCCAAAATCACTCTCATTGCCGCGTTGGCGATAGCGGTCATCACCATCTGGCCCATGAGTCGCCTGGGCGGCGAATTCATGCCCCCCCTCGATGAAGGCGACCTGCTCTACATGCCTTCCGCGCTGCCGGGTATTTCCGCGGGCAAGGTAGCGGAGCTGTTGCAGCAGACCGATCGCTTGATCAAGACCGTACCGGAAGTGGCCAGTGTGTTCGGCAAAGCGGGCCGCGCGGAGACCGCGACCGACCCGGCGCCGTTGGAGATGTTCGAAACCACCATCCAGTTCAAGCCGCGCGATCAGTGGCGGCGAGGAACTGGACCGCATCGTCAAGGTGCCGGGGCTCTCCAATATCTGGGTGCCGCCGATCCGCAATCGCATCGACATGCTGGCCACCGGCATCAAGAGTCCTGTGGGCGTGAAGGTAGCGGGGACGAGCCTGGCGGAAATCGACCGCATCACCGCCGACGTGGAGCGCTTGGTGAAACAAGTACCGGGCGTTTCATCCGCGCTGGCTGAACGGCTGACCGGCGGGCGCTACGTGGACGTGAAGATCGATCGCGACGCCGCGGCCCGCTACGGCATGAACATCGCCGATGTGCAGGGCATCGTCTCCGCCGCCATCGGCGGTGACAATATCGGGGAGACGGTCGAGGGATTGCAACGCTTTCCCATCAACATGCGCTATCCGCGCGAAGTCCGTGATTCGCTCGAAAAATTGCGGCAGTTACCGGTGCTGACCGATCGCGGCGCGCAAATCCGGCTCGGCGACGTGGCGGCGATCCAGATCAACGATGGGCCGCCGATGCTGAAGAGCGAAAACGCCCGGCTGTCGGGCTGGGTCTACATCGACATACGCGGGCGCGATCTCAGTTCGGCGGTGCGCGATATGCAGCAAGTGGTGGCGAAAGAGGTGAAACTGCCTGCCGGCTATTCGATCTCCTGGTCGGGGCAGTTCGAGTTTCTGGAGCGTGCAACGGCAAAGCTGAAGATAGTCGTGCCGGCCACCCTGCTGATCATCTTCGTGCTGCTGTATCTGACGTTCAAGCGCTTCGACGAAGCCTTCCTGATCATGGCTACATTGCCATTCGCCCTGGCAGGAGGCATCTGGCTGCTGTGGTTGCTCGGGCACAATCTGTCGGTGGCGAGTGCCGTGGGATTCATCGCGCTCGCCGGCGTAGCGGCGGAATTCGGCGTCATCATGCTGCTGTACCTGAAACATGCCTGGGAGGCTCGCCTCGCGGCAGGGAAGACCAGCGAGGTCGACCTTCTCGATGCGATCCGTGAAGGTGCGGTGCTTCGGGTGCGTCCGAAGGCCATGACGGTGGCGGTCATCATCGCCGGACTTGTTCCGATCATGTACGGAACCGGAACCGGTTCGGAAGTCATGCAGCGCATCGCAGCTCCGATGGTGGGCGGCATGATCACCGCACCGATGCTGTCGATGTTCGTGGTACCTGCCGTCTACCTGCTGTTGCGCCGGCCGCGTCGGAAGCGGATGTCGCGTATGGCCGTGCAGGTAGACCAGCCCTCCGCAGCGAAGTCGAGTTCTCTGTTTGGTGTGGATACGCGGTAAGGTCCGGACGATTGCATGAATGGGCATGGTTCCAACTTCATCGCGGGTTTATGTAGTACGTGTTGGTCGTAACTCTTATCAACCAGTAAGCAACAGGAGTCGAAAATGAACTCAAGCAAGAGAAATGTAGTGAAGGCGTTCTCGGGTGCCGCCATCGCCGCCGCGGCCGCGAGTTTGTTTTTAAGCGGTACAGTCGTTGTCTCACCGGCAAATGCCGAGGAAGCCAAGGTGCAATGCGCAGGCGTCAATGCCTGCAAGGGAAAGAGCGAGTGCTCGTCCGCCAAAAACGGATGTAGCGGGAAAAACGCCTGCAAGGGCCAGGGCTGGATGTCGATGAGCGAAAAGCAATGCCTCGCAAAAGGCGGCAAGGTGGAGAAAGGCTAAGGTTTTTCACGTCCGCGCGCGATTGGGGGGAGCATGCCCCGGCATGCCCCTTTGGTCCCTCGGCCGGGAATCTTTGCCCCGCTTACCCGGTAATTCCGGGCAGTGCCCGACGCAGGAAGTCAGTCCGTTGCCCGGCGCGCTACAGTACGTATCGCCCACGTTGCACGCGGGGTCATGCCTGCGTCGCAAGTCTATTGGCAGCGCTGGATTTCGACCGTGGCATGGACGATTTCCTCATGCTGAGCAAGTTGTTCCCTGACACGCTGAGGCGTCAGCGCCTCGTCGTGGGTGACCAGGCTTACCGCGCATGCGTAGGATTGCTTGCCGACGCGCCAGACGTGCAAATCGGCAATGCGAGTCTCCCCGGCATCGGGCCCGGTCTCCACCGCTTCGCGAATTTCCTCGACGACAGGGTGGTCCATTTCCCGGTCCAGAAGCACCTTGCCGGTTTCCGCGAGAAGATTCTTCGCCCAGGCGGCGACCAGCGCGGCTCCGACGATCCCCATGACGGGATCAAGCCACGACCACCCGTAGAACCATCCGCCGGCCAGCGCCACGATCGCGAGAACCGATGTCGCAGCATCCGCGATCACGTGCGTATAGGCCGATTTCAGATTCAGATCGTGATGATGCTCCTGGTGTTTGTGCCCGCCATGGTCATGCACACCCGGGGCCTGATGATCGTGCGCCCTGCCCAGGATGATCGCGCAGACGATATTGACGAGAAGTCCGGCCATCGCGACGATCATCGCTTCCCGAAAATGGATCGGTTGCGGTGAAAAAATACGCTCGACCGAACCGAATACCATGAGTGCGGCGACACCCAGCAGAAAAATGGCACTGGCGAATCCGCCGAGCACCTCGATTTTCCAGGTGCCGAACGCGAACCGCGGATCGACTGCATAACGACGTGCGGCCGCATAAGCGAAGGCACTCAGGCCGATGGCAATGGCGTGCGAACTCATATGCCATCCGTCGGCCAGGAGTGCCATCGAGTTGAACCACAGGCCTGCCGCGATTTCCACAATCATCATGGCAGCCGTAATCCACATCACAGCACGGGTCCCGCGCTCAGCCGCATGGTTTCCCTCGTCGAACAGATGGTCGTGGGTCCAGCCTGAAAGATCATGTGTATGCATGGCGAATTCCTGTTGGATATCGAGAGTCTGGACAGCGGAAAGGGTCGAAAGTTTTCGGCTAACCTGGCCGGGCAGAGCGGCGGCGCCGGCGCATGCTCCGTGTCAGTCAAGGGTCTCGAGGAGTCAAAATTACGATATCGAGTGAGAGCCCCCTATCCGATAGAATATCCCGGGATATCAGAAAAAGGGCGGAAATAAATTGTCGGCCAGTTGCTGCGAAGACAAGAGCTGCGAAATAACGGCAATGCGCGAAACCCACGCCCGCGTGCTGTGGATCGTGCTGGCCATCAATGCGCTGATGTTTCTGGCGGAAGGCTGGGCCGGCCTGCTGGCACATTCGACTTCGCTGCTCGCAGACGCCCTCGACATGCTGGGCGACGCCCTGGTCTACGGGTTCAGCCTCTTCGTGCTTGCGCGCTCGGTACGCTGGCAGGCGAGCGCCGCTCTGGCGAAGGGCGGCTTCATGTTCGCTTTTGGCGTGGGCGTGCTCGGAGAAGCCGCCTACAAAGCGTTCCATCCGATCATGCCCAACGTCGAAGCGATGGGAGTGGTCGGAGGCATCGCGCTTGCCGCGAATCTGGTCTGCTTTTTTCTGCTTTACCGTCATCGTGGCGACAACCTCAACATGAGTTCCACCTGGCTTTGCTCGCGAAATGACTTGATCGCGAACGCCGGCGTGCTCCTCGCCGCCGCAAGCAGCTATCTGCTCGCCTCTCGTTGGCCGGACATTATCGTCGGCGCCGTCATCGCAAGCCTTTTCCTCAACTCTGCGCTCAAGGTGCTCGGCCAGGCCTCGCGGGAAGTTCGGGCGCTGGCCTGACCATACCGTGGTGCCGGAAGCCCGGAATTCTCCTGCTCACTTCGCCTGGGGCGGAGGAGCGGATGCCGTGAATATGTAGCGATGAATTCTCCAGGCGCCGTTTTCTCGCTTGAACAGAAAGAACTCGCTGTTGGCCACGTCCGCTTCCATGCCGGTCGCGATCACGGTGAACCGTCCCGTCGAATTGGTGCGGACCCACGCCGTGTCGCCGATGACTTCCGCTTCGTGAACCTGGAAATGCCCGTCGAGCTTCAGCGTCGCGAAAACCCATTCGTAGGCATTGCGCACGGCCTCGCGGCCGACCGCGGGCGGCGCGTACTCGGGCATGAACACCGGATCGGAACTATAGAGGTCGAGAATGCCGTCGACGTCTTTGCTCGCGAGCCCTTTGCTGTACGTATTGAGCAGTTGTTCGAATTGCGCTTTGGCGCCGTTATCGGCAGCAAAGGTCGGCAACGAGATAACCGCCGCCAGAAAAGCGGCCAGAACTGCGCTGAGTTTGATCATGATGCGCCTTACTCCCTTTCGCGAGATCGCCTGATTGACCTCACCACCGTCATCTTTTTTTCGCCTTCCTTTGCGTCCTTTGCGTACCCCTGAAGGGGGTATTGTGAAGAATCCTTTGCGTTGAGATGTACCACTATTCTGGTTCAGATCCCTCTTCGTCCGAAATCCGCGGCACCAGCGCGTAATCTTTGCCATGCCCGACGGTGAAGTCGTTGCGGCCGCTGCGATCCTTGCCACGCAGCAGCCAGATAGGCCGCTTGCTCATGCTGAAGGTGACGCCCGACTGGACATGTTCGTCGCCGGTTGCTCGCTCGAACACGGAAGCCGCCGGCATGTAACGGATCACGAAGCCCGCGCGGCGCTTCGGCGAACGGTTAGCGTTCGATCCATGAATCAGATAAACGTCATGCAATGAAAACTGCCCGGCCTTCAACGCGTCGTCACGGCCGCTGGTCTCGTCGAACTGCGAGGGTTCGACTTCCTGGTTGAGCACGACATCGCTGCGGTCGGTGACCCGATGCCGGTAGATGCTGCCGTTGGCATGCGATCCGGGAATGTAGCGCATGCAGCCGTTCTCGGGCATTGCGTCGTCGAGCGCGATCCAGACCGAGCAGGTCGCAATCGGGCGGATCGGCCAGTACTGCCCGTCCTGGTGCCAGGGGATCTCCTTGCCGGTCAGCGCCGGCTTGCAGAACACCTGGCTGCCCCAGAGGATGATGTCTTCGCCGATGAGCTGCGACACCAGGTCGAGGATGCCCGGGTGGCGCGCATATTCGAGCCACTGCGCCGCGGCCGCTTCGTCATGCGTCTTGCCGTAGGGAATGTGCGGACACACCAGCGTCTCCGGCGCCAGGTGCGCGTTGTCGCGCAGCAACTTGTCCAGCGACTCGCGCATGCGCCCCAACTGCTCGTCCGGAATCCGGAACGGCGACTTCAGCAGACCGTCGGTCCGATACGTATCAAGGTCCTGCTGATCGAGCCGCCATTGGCCGCACATGATTAGGCCTTTGTTCGTGAATGTCGTGAATACGTGAATGCGTGAATGTCGTAAGGGCTAAAGAATGCTCGCGCGAAACCTCGCGCTTGAGATACGGCATTCACGACATTCACGATATTCACGGCCCTTCAGGCTTTTACCCACGTCTCGCTGAAAGCGAGAAACGCCGTGCTGCTGTCCTTCTTGCCGGCGAACTCGCGCGGGAAGGCCTGGCCGGCAACGGGACTGCCGTTGATAGTGGCGCTGCACGAGCGCGAATCGACGAACAGCGAAATCATTTCATGCTTGCCTGTGGCGGAGCGTTCCTTGTCGAATTCGACCAGGAAAGGCGCGCCCAGTTTGTTCCAGGAAAGCTGGACCTGTCCGATGGCGGAGCGGAACCATTCGGTGTGCACGCTGCTGCCGTCGCCGCCCGCCATGAAATCCCACGCCGGCTTCACTTGAAGATTGGCGAGCCCGGTCGCCCCCTTGAAAGCGCCGAAGTACGTCACGAAACCCTTCTTCACGTAGTCGGCCAGCGGTTCATTGTCGGTCAGGCAGACGTTCGGCTTCTTCGGGTTTTTGCCGTCACCATGAGGATCGAGCAGCATGAAGGCCGCATGTCCCTTGCCATGCTGAGAATGGACGACGCGGAAATAGCTGATGAGCGATACGAACGGTCCGTCGACCTTGTCCTTCAGATACATGCCGGGGTTTTCGCCCGACCAGTCGATTGTTCCTGGATTGATGGGTATGCGTGCCATTGTTATTTTCCTCCCCGGTTAAATTTCAATATCAATCTTTTGCCACAGAGGTCACAGAGGACACAGAGAAAAGCAGAATAAAATAAAATTCCAGGAAATGGAATCCGACTCCAGACGGTCGAACTCCTATCTGCTACGTGCCTGGCGGTTTTTTCTTGCCGTTCTCTGTAACCTCTGTGTCCTCTGTGGCTAGTTTGGCTTTCCCTGCGTTACTTTCAGCCGGCGCCCCAGATATTGAGTTCCTTGTATCCCGTCGTTGCATCCGGCACGCGCGCAAAACGCACTCCGCCCATGTCGGCCACCACGATCTCCACCGTGGTATGGACGACGCAACCATGCACGAGATGTCCGCCGACCGCTTTGCCGTCGGCACCGGCGATCGACAGATGCAGATGCACGCCGCTGGGCGATATCGTGCCCGAGAGCGAGACGATTTCAAACGGGCCGGTGAATTTCGCAAAAGTTTCCGCACCGGCCAGCCGCAATGTTGCCATCGTAAGGCTGCCCACCGCGCTGAGCACGCAGCCGGCCTCGACGTGATGCTCGTGCGCCAGGCGCTCGATCGCATCGCGCAAGTCCTCGCCCGGCGTGAGCCGGGCGGCTACGGTGCGCAAGGAATGCGATTCGGCGGATTGCATGAGGATACTGGTTAACGGCGCTTGCGGACGGAGAGAGTCATGTCGTTATATGAAGAGGTTGTTCGTGACTGCGTGACTATCGTGACTGTCGTGACTCGTAAAGGCGAAGCCAGGGCATTGAAACGATAGTCACGCAGTCACGGCATTCACGGCTTTCCATCCGTCACGGTCTTGAAGTCCGCCGGCATCACAATCTCAATCAACTCCAAGTCATCCGAATGCGCCAACTCGGTGTGTTTTATTCCCGGCGGCTGATGCACGCAGGAGCCGGCCTTCAAGGTGACTTCGCCCACGCCTTCGTAGTTGAATTTCACCCAGCCCTTGAGCACGTACACCATCTGGAACTGGACTTCATGGTGATGGCGCTCCGGTTGCATCTGCATGCCGGGCTTGGCACGGATGACATGCGCCACGATTGCGCCGTTGGTTGAGTCGCGGATGCCGAGGTCACGATACTGGAAGAAGGGACGCAGTCCGTCGTCCCTGAATTCGCTTGTGTCGGTGTGGCTTACCGAGAATTTGTAACTGTGTTCCATGATGCGCTCCTTCGGCGGGTGGTTCTGCGGGCACAGCTATTATCGCGCCATCCGTAATTTCAGTTCTGGTAATGCAGGCGCAGGCCCGGGCGCGGCCAGTCGGCTTCCAGCAACGTGCCATAAGTGGACAGGGTCACGTAGGCCTTGCGCATGCCGGCACCGCCGAACGCCAGGTTCGTACAATAGTGCTCTGAAGCTTCGTGGAATTCGAGCCACTCGCCCGCCGGGGAGATCACGCTGACGCCGCCGCGTATCAGAGTCGCGACGCAAACATTGCCGTTTTCTTCCACCGCCATGGAATCAAAGCGCTGGTAGCCGGGCAGGCCCGCCACCAATTTTCCGCCATGGGGCGAAGGCCACGGCTGTCTCTCCAGTTCACCCTCGCCGGTGATCCGGAACGACCACAGGCGGCTGGTCTCGGTTTCCGCGACGTACAGCGTATTGCCGTCGGGCGAGAGCCCCACACCATTGGGTGTGATGATCGGGAATACGGCTTCCCTGATGAGGCTTCCGTCCGTGCGGGCGTAATAGACCGCGCCGCGATCCATCTGGCGCCCGTATACCTTGCCCAGATCGGTAAACCAGAAACCGCGCTTGCCGTCGAAAACGATATCGTTGGGCCCTTTGAGGGGAACTCCGTCGCATTCGCGGTAGAGCACCTCGACGGCACCCGTGGACAAATCGACGCGCTCGATGCGCCCGCCCGAGTAATCGTCGGCGCGGCCGGATGGTCGCATGTAGCCATCCGCCTCATGATGCCAGCGGAATCCGCCGTTGTTGCAGAGGTAGCACTTGCCGTCCGGGCCGATCGCAGCACCGTTCGGGCCACCGCCGGTCTGTGCGACGACCTCGACGCGCCCCTTTTGGTCGACGCGCGACAGCGTACCGCGCTCGATTTCCACCAACAGTACCGACCCATCCGCCATTGCGACGGGGCCTTCCGGGAATCTTAATCCCTTCGCAAGTTCGCGCCCCTTCAGTTTGAGCGTAGCCGTCATCGCCGGCCCCTCCGTGTTGTTGTTGTTCTTAAGCCGAACGCTTCAGCGCGCGAATACCAGCACGGTTGCGCCGCTCTGGCTTTCCAGCACGAGTTGTTGCCCGTCCACCCGGTACTGCGTCGTGCGCCGCAAGGATTCGAGAAAAGTCCGTTCCTGTGCCATCAGCGGCTGCGCCCCCGCCATTCTCGTGACGGTGAAGCCCGCACGCGGCCATTCCAGACGCCCGTCGACATCGAAACGATAAGTGCCGCTAAACCGGTTCACCGATGCGTTGCCCGCAATCTTGCCCGAGGGATCGAAAGCAACGGTCACGGTCGAGTCCGGAACAATCGGTTTCTCCGTGCCGTTGACCACCCATTTGACCAGACGCCACTCGATACCGCGCGATCCCGCCGTTGCGGACCCGGTCGTCTCGGCCGGCTTATCCAGTTGCGCGGCGGGAAGCTCGACCGCGACGGGCGGTTCCGCAACGGGGGGCGGTTCCGTGCTTTTCGTGATGCGCGTTTCGGACACTTCCGGCGGCGGGGCCGTTGCCGCAACCGGAGGCGCCTCCGAGTCCGCCAGGAATTCCGTCAGTTCCTGCTGGCGTGCAAGGGTCGCGCGAATCTGGCAATCCTTCACATACTCCGCACTATTCGCGCCGGAGGTGGCCCGGATTCCCTGCCAATTGCATTGCGCATCGCGATACGCATTGAATTTGCGCTGGCTGTCGATGAACGCGCCCAGCACCGGACGCCTGCCGCGCGCTTGCAACTGCTCGAGGCGCTCCTGAGCGGCTTTCAAGGTCGCATTCAACTGCTGATTGGCCGCCTTTAGTTTCGCGTCCAGGCAGACCAGGGGCGCGCTCGAGGTCGCGCATTCCTCCATCGGGGTCGCGGCCGCCATGCCGGCGTAACCGCAGAATACGGCGATCAGCGCGATCGCCAGTTTGCAGATCCTCACCACACTCTCTCCTTCAATGCTTGCGTGAAACCGAAGAACCGGGCTGAACCACGGAGGACACGGAGGAAGAACAAGAAAGAAGAAGATCAATGTGAGGGTTAAGAGCGGATCGACTGTTCGCAAACCCGTGCGCCCATTCTTTACCGCGCCGGATAATCAGCCAACAAAAAAACTTAACCCTCGAATTTTCTTGTCTCTTGTTCTTCCTCCGTGTCCTCCGTGTCCTCCGTGCTTCAAGATTTGTCTGAACGCTACCGCGACAAGACCTGCTCGCACCAGCGCGCCACGCGCAGCACCGTCGCGTCGGCGCCCGGACGTCCGACGACTTGCAGATTGACCGGCAGGCCGCTCCTGGATTTTCCGCAGGGCATCGACAGCGCGGGGAAGCCGCAGAAATTGATCGGCGAAGTGAAACGCGTCAGCAACGGCGCAACGTGCATCGTCTTGCCGCCCAGTTCCATGATCATGGTACCGCTTTTCGGTGGCAGCACCGGCATCGCCGGAATGATCATGACCTCGGCGTCGCTGAACGAGGCGATCATCGATTGCCTGACCTGGTTGCGCAGTTGCTGCGCCTTGATGTAATCGACCGCCAGATAAAACTGGCCGGTCTCCAGGCGCAGGCGCACGTCTTCGCCCAGCTTGTCGCCGTGCTGCGCCAGCAGATTCCAGTTCGCCTGACTGCCCTCGCTGGCGATGGTGATCAACTGGATGCCGGGTGCGAGTTCGATGCCGGGCACGTCGACTTCGCCGATGGGTGCACCGGCTGCGCGGAAGCGGGCCAGCGCCGCATCCATCGCCGCGCGCACTTCGTCGTCGAGCATGTCGTAGAAGAACTTGCGCGGCTGCATGATGCGAGGCGCCGTGATCGCGGCATGCGGCAGCATCGAGTGTTCCGGCAACCCGGCCATGACTTCGAAGGCAATGACCGCATCTTCGACATTGCGCGTGATCGGCCCGATGTGGTCGAGCGACCAGGCCAGCGGAAAAACGCCTTCACGCGGCACGGCGTCATAAGTCGGCTTGAAGCCGACGATGCCGCAACAGGCGGCCGGCTGGCGAATCGATCCGCCGGTGCAGGAACCGACGGCGACCGCGGACAGTTCGGCGGCAACGGCCGCAGCCGATCCGCCACTGGAACCGCCGGGTATGTAGCCGGGATAGCGCGGGTTCTGGACGTGGCCGAAATGGGGGTTGGCGCTGTTGATGCCGAAGGCCAGCTCGTGAAGATTGGTCGTGCCCACGATCAGCGCGCCGGCCGCACGCAGTCTTGCGACCACCGGCGCATCGCGTTCCTGTACCCTGGCTTCGATCGCCCTGGTGCCCGCGGTCAATGGATAACCGCGCACCGACATGAGATCCTTCACGCCCACCGGCACGCCCGCGAGCGGCCCGATATCTTCACCGCGCTTGAGGCGATGGTCCAGGCCATGGGCTTGTTCCATTGTCAGCGCCGGATTCACGGTGATGAAGGCATTGAGGTGGCGATGCGCTTCGATGCGTCCGAGGAACAGTTCGGCGATCTCCACCACCGATAGCTTGCGATTCCTGACCTGGTGGGCGATCTGGGCCGCGCTGGCAGATACCAGTTCACCCGGAACCGAGGAGGGCACATAGCGCCCCGCCGGGAAACTTTCGATTGGAACTGCGCCGGGCGCGGACAGGACGGGCGCGGTCGCGGGCGCGACGGCAGCTTCGAAGACTTGTTCGATGTCGGCGAGGCCGAAGCCAAAGCGTTGCTCCCAGTCGGTAAGTCTTTCCGGGTGGGCATAGCGGCGAAACGCCGAAACGGCGCGCAGGAATTCGGTGGTCGGTCGGGACATGGGATCGTGAATACCGTAAATGTCGTAAATAAGCGAATGTCGGAAAGGCAGGATTGCTGCGTCTTGAGGATTATTGTTCTTAGTTTAAAACGAATTCGTGTTTGGAAAATTTCAAGCCGTTACGATATTCACGACATTCACGTCATTCACGACATTCACGGCCTCTACAGGAACAACGTGAGAACGCCGGTGTACCCATACAACCGGTTGTGCGATATCTCGCCGTTGCAGAAAAAGCCGACCAGCGGGAAGTCACCGAGCGCTTCCTGGATCATGCCGGCCTCAGCGGATTCGTCGCTGAACAGGTTCGGCCCACGTCCGACGCAGGAATAATACAAGCCGCCGCGCGGGCGCCCGAACAGGCCGCTCTTGATGCTGTCGAGCATGCGGGACATGTCCTCGGCCGCGCTGGGTTCGTCGCGACGGCAGAACATGATCTGCGCGCCGGTCTTCGGCACATCGCCGATCGCCACCAGTTTATGCACCGGATCGATGCCGACGAGGTTACGCACCAGATAGTCGCCGGTACCGGAGCCCGATATCGGCAATCCGGCAAACACGTCACTGCCGGTTTGCGAGAAATCTTTCCAGCCCAGCTCGCCCATGTCCTCCTTGAACACGTCGAGTGCGGCACGGCCATCGAGGGAGATGATGATGTTCTGTTGGCTGCCGGTGATGGTGTGTCGCGGACCGATTGGCGAACAGCCTTGCGTAAGCCGCGTCGAGACCACGACGTCGTCGGAGAACAGCACGCCCGACAAGCCGCCTTTGGCGACGCCATCTGCGATCTGCACAACTTCGCGCCGCGAACTGGTCAGCCCGCCGGCGACGAAGCCGCTTTCCAGGCAGCCAGCCAGGTCGGTGATCAGACGCGGCAACTGGGCGTTGCGCGGATCGCCGTGGACGATGGCAAAATTCGCCGGCAATTCGCCCATGTGCAGCGACTGGCGCTCGAGGTCCGGCGGCGAGCGCAAGCCGGAGAACACCCGAAAGCCGCCGTCTTCGAAGGCACACAGCATGATCGCGACCGCGGGTTCGTCGTAATACTCCCGGCCGGTGGCGATCACGCCCATGCCGACGGTTCCCGACCAATGCAGGATGCCGGTGTTGGCGCGGAAGTAGGTCACCATGTCCGCGACTTCGCCGGCGAAATTGTCGGTGACGTAGAGAAAGCCGAGATTGGCACCCGACGGGCCTTTGCCGGCCTGGTGCAGGCATTGCGCCGCGGCGTCGCGCCAGTTCGGCGACGACGCATGGCCGCAGGTAAACGGGGCGCCGGGGGAAGTCATGGATTGGGGGAATCGGTGAACGGTGAATGGTGGTTACCGAAAGTCGTTAGCGAACTATTCCAGCTCTTGAGATTTCCTTTTTCACCGATTACCGTTCACCGATCACTGTTCACCGTTCACAGCACCAGAATCGTCGCCAGTCCGAGGAAGCAGCCCATGCTGGCGATGTCGGTCGCCGTGGTCAGGAAAATGCTCGACGCGGTGGCCGGATCGAAGCCGAGCTTCTTCAGCGTCAGCGGAATCATGGCGCCGGCCACCCCGCTGACCACGCAGCTCGCGATCATTGCCAGCAACACCGCGACGCAGAGCTGCAGCGCAGCCGGATTGTGCTGCGATGTCGCGGTGATATACATGCCAACCGCGGCCACGAGCCCAACCAGCGAGCCATTGAGAAAGCCGAGATAAGCTTCCTTGACCACCAGGCTGCGTTCCGAGCCGGCGCGCAATTCGCCGAGCGTCATGCCGCGCAGCGTGACGGCGAGCGCCTGGCAGCCGGTGTTGCCGGACTGTCCGGCCAGCACCGGCAGGAACAACGCGAGGATGACGAGCTTGTCGAGCGTGCCCTGGAAAAATCCGACCACCGCGGCGGCGAGAAAGGCTGTCAGCAAATTCAGCTGCAGCCAGGGATGGCGGAATTTCAGGCTTCTCGGCCAGGGTGTGGTCAGCCGCTCTTCCTCGACGCCGACCATCGACGCGGATTGCCCGCTGATCTCGAGGCTTTGTTCCTCGAACATGGTCGAGCCGCGCACCAGCCCGACCAGCCGGCCATGCTCGTCGCACGCGGGATAGACCGGGTAGTGGCGATTGAGGACCGGCTTCATCGCGTCCGAGAGCTGCATGTCCGCCCGCAGGCAAAACGGATCGGCGAGCATGACATCCGCGAGCTTCTTGTCGCGCGCGCCGAACAGCAGGTCGCGCATCGTGATCAGGCCCACCAGCTTGCCGGATTCGTCGGTGACGAAACCGTAGGTCACGAATGCGGTCTTGATCATGTTGCGCAGGCGCTCGATCGCGTCGCCCACGCTGATGTGCGGCGGAAAAACCGCGATGGCCGGATCCATCATGCGGCCGATGCTGCCGTCCGGATAAGCCTGGTTGCGTGCCCATTGCCGCGCAATTTCCGCCGGAACGGTGGCGAGCACCCGGGCGACGAAGTCCTCGGAGAAGCGTTCAAGGATTGCGGTGGCCTGCCCGGGATTGAGCTCGAGCAGGACCTGCCCGGCGACGTTCGGCAACTCGCCCATCAACAGCTTGGCCGCGTCGCGGCTGTCGCGTCGCTTGATCTCGCTGATCAGAGACCGGCGGCGGAGCTGTTCGTTGCTGTATGCAGAATTGGTCTGACTGGTTTCCATCCGCCACCTGAGTCGAAAGTCGCCGCCGGGATGCATTGCGGGGCCCGGTTCCCGCGCCCGTCGAGCCTGGCGCCGTCTGCCGCGGCAGTTTACCGTGCTCCGGTCGCCTCGCCTATGCCGGCGGTGTACATTAGCTGCAGACCATTCCTTCAAGACCCGACATGAGCCTCGATCGTGTGACGCCCGGACGCAACCTGCCCGAAGATTTCAATGTGATCATCGAAATCCCGATGAATGCCGACCCGATCAAATACGAAGTGGACAAGGACACCGGTGCGCTATTCGTCGACCGTTTCATGATGACAGCCATGCATTACCCCTGTAATTACGGTTACATCCCGCAAACTCTGTCCGAAGACGGCGACCCCGTGGACGTACTGGTGATCGCGCCCTTCCCGGTCAACGTCGGTGCAGTGATCCGCTGCCGGCCGATCGGCGTGCTGCAGATGGTCGATGAAGCCGGCGGCGACGCCAAGTTGCTGGCTGTCCCGGTCGACTCGGTGCTGCCGATGTACAAGCACTGGCACAAGCCGGAAGACCTGCAACCCGAGCGCCTTTCGCAGATCCGGCATTTCTTCGAGCATTACAAGGACCTCGAACCCGGCAAATGGGTCAAAGTCGCGGGCTGGCTCGGACCCGCGGAAGCCCGTGCCGAGATCATGGCGAGCGTAGCCCGCTACCGCGAGGCAAAGCCGAAACCGAATTTCTGACCGGCGGTACGCCAACACTGTCCCCGCAAGGAGACAGGCAGGCAGCGCACCCGGCGCGGATTTCCACGATCGCATCGCCGGCAGGGGGCATCCGGGGTACACTTGGCCCAGTACCCTCACCGGGATTTCCGTGACGCCTAAACCGCCGGCCATCATCGACCGCCCGCGAGAACGCGAGCGCCTTCTTCTCTTCCTGATCCCGGGGCTTGCCGCCCTGCTGGTCGTCACCCTCTTCGCGCTCGCGTTTTTGACCCTGGTCAAGTCGCGCGATGCCAGCCTGCGCGATGCCGAGCGCACCAGCCGCAACCTCGTGCAGATCGTCGAACAGGGCACCGCCAGGATGCTGCAGTCGGTGGACACGGCGCTGCGCAGCGCGGCCGACATGTGGCAGCAGGTCCCGGCATTGCGCGACCCCGCCGGGACCGGAATGCACAACCTGCTGGCACAGAAAATCGCGCAGTTACCCCACGCCCGCACCCTGTTCGTGCTCGACGCGCGCGGCATGCTGGTGCACGACTCCGATTTGCATCCGGGCACGCCGCGGGATTTCTCGGATCGCGAATTCTTCAACTGGCACCGTTCGCATTCCAGCGGACTTCATATCGGCAAACCGGCCGCCAATCGCGGCGGCGGCGATTGGTTCGTCGTGGCGAGCCGGCGCCTGGACGACGCCGAAGGCCGTTTCGCCGGCATCATCGGCGTGGCGCTCGAGCCCGCTGCGTTCCGGGCGATCTTCGACGACATCGACGCAGGGCGCGACGGCGCAATCGGCCTCATGCACGAGGACGGCGAGTTGATCGCCAGTGCCCCCGAGGCTCCTTCCTGGCTGGGCATGCCCACCGGCGGCAACCTGACGCTGAAAGCCCTCCAGGCGACTCGAGGTGCGCGCACGCTGCGCAACGTCAGCGCCGTCGACGGCGTGGCCCGCATCTACAGCGCACGACGGGTGACGGATGCGCCGCTGATGGCGGAGGTCGGCCTGAGCGAGCACGAAGTGCTGGCGGGCTGGCGCGAAGAAAAAAGGGTCACGATCGTCATTTTGATCGGGTTCACCCTGGTCACCGCCGTGCTCACCTGGCTGCTGATGCAGGAACTTCGCCGCCGCAACGAACTCGCGCGTTCGGTCGCCCGCAGCGAGCAGTTGCTGCGCCAGGTACTCGATACGTTGCCGGTCGGCGTCTGGGTCGCCGACAGCGAGGGCAAGTTGGTGCTGGGCAACGCCGCCAGCAAGCGCATATGGGGAGACTCGCGCGCGAAAGGCGTGCAGCATTTCGCGGACCTGAGGGGCTGGCGGCCTGAGACCGGTGAGCCGCTCAAAGCCGCCGACTGGGGCATGGCGCGCGCGCTGACGGCCGGCGAGTCCTCGCGTAACGAAATCGTCGACATCGAAAGCTTCGACGGCAACCGCAAGACCATCCTGCACTCGGCTGCACCCCTGCTTTCCGCGGAGGGCGATATCGTGGGTGGCGTGGCGGTCAACGAAGACATTACCGAGCGGCGCGCGCTCGCCGACACCCTGCGCGAAAGCGAAGCGCGTTACCAGGCGCTATTCGAGCACAGCATCGACGCGGTATTCCTGATGCGCCCCGACGGCGGCATCCTGTCAGCGAACGCGGAGGCATGCCGGCTGCTGGGTTATACCGAAGGCGAATTACTCGCGCTTGGCAGCGCAGGCCTGACCGATCCCGCTGACCCGCGGGTGAAAGCGCTACTGGACGAGCACCGGCGCGAAGGCGCGGCGCGCGGCGAAATGCCGATGCGACGCAAGGACGGCAGCTGGGTCCCGGTGGAGGTTTCCTCGACCACCTTCCGCGACCGGTCGGGCGAGTTGTGCGCCAGCCTGATCATTCGCGACATCACCGAGCGCAAGCGTGCCGAAGAGCACATCGAGTATCTGGCTTATCACGACGAGCTGACCGGCATTCCCAACCGCGCGCATTTCCAGCGCTCTTTCGAACACACGATCGCGGCCAGCCAGCGCCAGGGCCTGAATCTGGCGCTGATGGTGGTCGACCTCGACCGCTTCAAGAACATCAACGACATCATCGGCCACGAGGCCGGGGACCAGTTGCTCAAGCAGGTCGCCGCGCGGCTGCGCACCTGCCTGCGCGACAGCGACGTGCTGGCACGGCTCGGCGGCGACGAGTTCGTCATCCTGATGCAGGACGCTTCCAGCATCGAGGCGGTCAGTTCCGTTGCCAACAAGCTCCTCGAAGCCACCTCGCGGCCGCTGATCATCGACGAGCAGGAATTCCTGATCACCGCCAGCATCGGCATCAGCACCAGCCCGCACGATGGTACCGACCTGCGGACGCTGCTGCGCAACGGCGACGTCGCCATGTATCGCGCGAAGGAATCCGGCAAGAACGGATTCCAGTATTTCTCGCCCGACATGGACGCCCATGGACGCGAGCGCCTGTCGATCGAATCGGCGCTGGGACGCGCCCTCGAACGCCACGAATTCACGCTGCATTTCCAGCCGAAGATGCAGGTCTCCACGCGCAACACCGCCGGCATGGAAGCGCTCGTGCGCTGGCACCATCCCGAAAAGGGCCTGATACATCCGGGCGCCTTCATCGCCATCGCCGAGGAGACCGGCATGATCGTGCCGATCGGCGACTGGGTTCTCGCGGAGGCCTGCCGCCAGGCGCAGGCACTGCGCGACGCCGGCCACGACAATCTGCGCGTCGCGGTCAACCTCTCCGTCCGCCAGTTATATGACCAGGGATTCGCGTTGCGGGTCAGCGAGGCGCTCAAGCGGACCGGTTTCCCGGCGCAAAACCTGGAACTCGAGATCACCGAAAGCATGGTGATGCGCGATGCCGAAGGCTCGATCAAGCTGCTGCAGGCCTTGCGCGATACCGGCGTGCGACTCACCATCGACGATTTCGGCACCGGCTATTCGTCGCTCGCCTATCTCAAGCGCTTCCCGATCGACTGCGTCAAGATCGACCGTTCCTTCATCCGTGATCTGCCGGACGATCGCGACGACGCCTCGATCACGCGCAGCATCATCGCGATGGCGCACAACATGAAGCTCGAAGTCGTCGCCGAAGGCGTGGAAACCGAATCCCAGCTCGCCTTCCTGCACGCCTACGGTTGCGACGAAATCCAGGGCTACCTGTACAGCGAGCCGCTGGACGCCGAAGCTTTCGAGCACTTCCTGGACGAACATGCCGACCGGGGCAGTTCGCCTGCGCGCATTGCCTTCGTCGGAGGGCAGGCCGCGGACTCTACAAAAGCGCCCCCGCAACGCCTATAATTTCCGCTTCACGCTCTACTAGCGGAGAGTTTTCCATGCCTGCCACCGCAACCGCGCTGCAAACCCGCGACGAACCGATCCTGCTGCGCCAGGACGCCGGCGGTATCGCCACCGTCACGCTGAACCGCCCGAAGCAGTACAACGCGCTTTCCGAAGAACTGCTGACCGAATTGCAATCGACGCTCGAGACGATCGCAAAGGACGAATCGGTGCGCGTGGTCGTCATCGCCGGCACCGGCACGGCATTCTGCGCGGGCCATGACCTCAAGCAGATGCGCGCCAATCCGCGCAAGGCTTACTACGACAAGCTGTTCGCGCAATGCAGCGACGTCATGCTGAAGATTCTGCATTTGCCGCAACCCGTGATTGCGCGCGTGCACGGCATTGCCACCGCGGCGGGATGCCAGCTGGTCGCGCAGTGCGACCTCGCGGTCGCGTCGGACGCCGCGCGCTTTGCCGTTTCGGGCATCAACGTCGGCCTGTTCTGCTCGACGCCGAGCGTATCGCTCGGCCGCAACGTTTCGCGCAAGGAAGCCATGGAAATGCTGCTGACCGGCGATTTCATCGATGCCGCAACAGCGAAGGAACGCGGCCTGGTGAACCGTGTCGTGCCGGCGGACAGGCTCGATGCCGAGGTCAAGGCGTTGGCCGATGCCATCATCAAGAAATCCTCCGTCGCCGTGACCACCGGCAAGAAGATGTTCTACAAGCAGATCGAAATGGGTATGGAAGCGGCGTACGAATACGCCGCGGACGTGATGGCGTGCAACATGATGGCGGAGGACGTGGGCGAAGGAATAGACGCGTTCATGCAGAAAAGAGAGCCGAAGTGGAGAAACAAATGAACTGACCTTGCCCCTGGAAAACGTATCTCTTAACTGGGTGTAAATTACCTGGAATGGGAGATACGAAATGACGAGAGAGAAGAGCAGGCGAGCGGCGTACA
>WNFL01395461.1_pt1 | contig 45082 bp, 37 predicted proteins | sample 5400361 | NCBI WGS metagenome assembly WNFL01 (sample SAMN13153351, study PRJNA577476) | soil metagenome | isolation source: 40 cm soil on Douglas fir-dominated hillslope | place: USA:California | collected 2013-09-17 | reverse complement strand
AATAGCCTATACCTGAGGGGAGTTTTGGTGACATCCTTGTAGGAGGAAAACGAAATGACCGCGTTCAGTTTTCTACGGATAAGCCCCGACACCGAAATAGTCAGAGATAAAGACGGCGACCTTTCCCTGATATACAACGGCCTCCACTACACTGGAACCGACAACGTCCCGCCGGAAGTATTGGCAAACATCATCCTATGCATAACCCGCGACTATGGAGACACGCGACTCTGGCCTGAACTAGCGCGCCAGCTCATCTCGGCACGCACGAATATCGAGGTACAAGGGGTAAACCGCGCATCCCCGGCCTGACGGCCTCCTAGCGCGGTGCGACGTCGCGCCCTTGCGGCGAACTATCCCGTTGCCCTGCGCACACGCAAGCGCTCGGTGTAGTAGTGCTATCCTCATCGACGTGCCGATAGAGCTGGCTCGGTTAGTTAAGACAGATTCCTGCGTTTCGTAGGTGAATGCCCTGCGGTTGCGGGTTTCTCCACCAGCGTAAGCCGGTGGGTAACCCGGATCTGTTTCAGGCTGCTTTCGGTAAGGTCCGTTGGGTGAAGTATGCCTCGTCTGGAGTTCGATCGCCGAGCGCGGTGTGCGGTCGCCGAGCGTTGTAGAAATCGAGGTATCGTCCGACGCCGGCTTTGGCCGCACTGACGCTGGCGTAGGCGTGCAGGTAAACCTCTTCGTATTTGATTGACCGCCACAGCCGTTCCACGAACACATTGTCGCGCCAACAACCGCGCCCGTCCATGCTAATCGCCACCCCGTAGCCGTGCAGCATCCCGGTGAAGGCATCGCTGGTGAATTGCGTGCCCTGGTCGGTGTTGAAGATTTCCGGTTTGCCGTAACGTCCGATGGCTTCCTCGACGGCGTCGATACAGAAATCGGTCGTCAGCGTGTTCGAAACCCGCCACGCCAGCACCCGCCGCGTCGCCCAATCCATGACGGCCGCCAGGTAGATGAAGCCACGTTGCATCGGCAAATACGTGATGTCCATGGCCAGACGTGGTTGGCCTGCTCGATAGCGAGGTGGCGCAGCAGGTACGGGTACACCTTGTGCGCCGGATGCCGCTTGCTGGTATTGGGTTTGCGGTACAGCGCCGTAATGCCCATCTTCTGCATGAGCGTGCCAATGTGCAGGCGACCGGCGCGAGGGTGGCCTTCGCGTGCGAGGATCTTGCGCAACTGCCGCGCGCCGAGAAAGGGGTATTCCAGATGCAGTTCGTCGATGGCGCGCATCAATGCCAGATCTTTCTCTGACGTTGGCATCGGCAGGTAATACACGTTCGACCGTGAAATATCGAGTAACTGCGCCTGCCGCTTCACCCGCAGTGCATGCGCCTTGATGATCATCGCTTTGCGCTCGCATCGCCGACGCGACCGAGCGCGACTTCCAAAAAATCGACTTCCAGCGCGAGCTGCCCGATCTTGGCCTGCATCTCCTTGGCGCTCGGACCCTGTTCTGGTCCGCGCTTCTCAGCCGGCGACATGAACACGCCGATCGCACCATCGAGCAATTGGGTCTTCCATTGCGTGATCTGGTTGGCGTGCACGTCGAACTTCTCGGCCAGCTCCGCCAGCGTCCTGTCTCCCTTCAACGCCGCCAAGGCCACCTTCGCCTTGAACGCCGCCGTGTGGTTCCGTCTCGGCCTTCTCATTGCACTGCTCCTTTGCGGGCGATATCCTCGCCCATCAGAGCAGGTCATTCACTTATACGCCAGTCCCGTTTTGCCGAGCCAGCCCCTCCATGTGCCGCCGGGCTGAAGTGTGAGTTTGCACACGCCTTCTTCTCGGAGTCAAAGGAATAAATAATCCCAACCACTGGATATCAATGACATTTCATCAGTCTTTCTTCTCGATTTGGCGGTGCTTCGAACGATGTTCCGCTACCATGCGGACATGGGCGTTTTACATAACTTCTCAGAAAACTTGTTCTGCACAAACTTGAATCTCAGGATCAAGCGCGGCGCGCTATGTGTCCTAGCACACAGACGCTTGTCTGCGAAAAATCATTACATGTCTGCTTGCTGGGGGGGGAAATCCTCTTATTTTTTATTATCGGGTCGCAATGAAATATTGCCAGTTGCACAAGTCTAGTCAATTTCTCTCGTTGTACATCTCTCCTCGGATATCGCCATGCCGGAATTAACAAAACCTGCTCCTCTTGAAGATGAAGCCGTAAAACCGCCCGACTTTACCAGCCGCCGGAGCGAGACCAACCTACTGAAAGCGGGCGCGTTGCAGAATGCGATTTTGACCAGCGCCAATTTTTCGATTATTGCCACCGACGAGAAAGGCATCATCCAACTTTTCAATGTCGGCGCCGAGCGCATGCTCGGCTACATGGCCGTGGAAGTTGTTAATAAGATAAGCCCGAGCGATATTCACGATCCGCAGGAAGTGCGGGCGCGCGCTCAGGCACTTAGCCTCGAGCTTGCCACTACCATTGCCCCGGGTTTCGAGGCGCTGGCGTTCAAGGCTTCGCGCGAAATCGAAGATTCTTATGAATTGACCTACATCCGCAAGAATGGCAGCCGCTTCCCTGCCATCGTGTCGATCACGGCGTTGCGCGACGACAATGGCGACATCATCGGATACCTCCTGATCGGCACCGACAATTCCGTACGCAAGCGCGTCGAATCGGAACTGAACGAGGCCATGGCCGCCGCGGAAAAAGCCAACCGCGCAAAAACGGACTTTCTGTCCAGCATGAGCCACGAATTGCGCACACCGCTTAATGCGATTCTTGGTTTCGCCCAGGTGATGGAATCGGGCGTCCCTTCCCCGACACCGTCACAAAAACGCAGCCTTGATCAAATCCTCAAGGCAGGTTGGTATCTATTGGAGTTGATTAACGAGATTCTCGATCTGGCAATGATTGAGTCGGGCAAGGCAACGCTGTCTAGAGAGCCGGTTTCCCTGATCGAAGTCATGCTCGAGTGCCGGGCAATGATCGAACCGCAGGCGCAAAATCGCGGAATCCGTATGACGTTTCCCCGATTCGAAGTATCACATTTTTTCGTCAATGCCGACCGTACTCGGATCAAACAGGTTCTCCTTAACCTCCTGTTCAATGCAATCAAGTACAACAAGCCAGGCGGCGCGGTTTCAGTCGATTACATTTTAAATCGCGATTCAGTTCGCATCAATATTCGCGATACCGGCCCGGGTTTGACTCCCGAACAGCTTTCGCAGCTTTTCCAGCCATTCAATCGACTTGGACAAGAGACAAGCGCGATTGAGGGGACTGGTATCGGATTGGTGGTAACGAAGCGGCTGGTAGAACTCATGGGGGGCAGCATTGGTGCGGAGAGTACCGTCGGGATAGGAAGCGTGTTCTGGATCGAAATGAGTGTGACGGCGGCGCAGCAACTTACCGATCAGGTGACGGAGTTGGCGGTGCCGAGGTCGCCGCCAGTCCCGAATGGCACGCCGATGCGCACGCTGCTGTATGTGGAAGACAACCCGGCGAACCTCGAATTGGTCGAGCAACTTATTGAGCGTCGACCGGATTTGCGCCTGTTGAGCGCGCCCGACGCTAATCTCGGCATAGAGTATGCACGCGCCTATCGGCCCGAGATCATTCTGATGGACATCAACCTGCCCGGAATGAGCGGGATGGAAGCCATGAGAATGCTGCACGCAGATCCTTTGACGGCGCATATTCCAATCATAGCGCTCAGTGCCAACGCGGTGCCTCGCGACATCGAAAATGCCCTGGAGGCCGGCTTCTTTAACTATCTCACCAAACCAATCAAAGTAGACCGGTTCATGGATGCGTTGGATGTGGCACTACTCTTCGCACAAACTGCATCGGCACAGGCAGTCGGGAAAGAGCAGTTATGAAGATCGACGAATCAGCAATTCTCAATGCCAGCATCCTTATCGTTGATGACCAGGAGGTCAATGTCACTCTGCTCAAACAGGTGCTGAGCGAAGCCGGTTACTCTTGCCTTGAATCGACGCAAAATCCCCACGACGTCTGCGCGCTGCATCGACAAAACCGGTATGAGCTCATCTTGCTCGACGTGCAAATGCCCGGTATGGACGGATTTCAGGTCATAGAAAGCCTCAAGACAAACGCGACAGACGACTACCTTCCTGTCCTCGTCATCACGGCCCAGCCCGACCACAAGTTGCGCGCATTGCAAGCCGGCGCACGCGATTTCATCAGCAAGCCGTTCGATATTGTTGAAGTTAAAACGCGCATTCGCAATATGCTGGAAGTGCGGCTGCTCTACAAAAAACTTGAGCATTACAACAAGGAGCTCGAAGAGACGGTGCTGGAACGCACGGCCGAATTGCGCGAAAGCGAAGCGCGCTATCGTAGCCTTACTGAACTAGCCTCGGACTGGTATTGGGAGCAGGACGAGAACGGAAACTTCACCAAGGTATCGGGTCCCGTGTTGGAAATGCTAGGCATCCAGGTCGGCGCCCTCGTCGACGATGCAAACCGTCACCAGGTGGCAGATTGGAATAAGGAGGAGCGCAAGCAGTTGCAGGCGGTCATTGCCGATCGGCGGCCTTTCCTGGATTTCGCTTTCAGTCGAGCCAACGCCGATGGCTCAATACAGAGATTTCTAGTGAGTGGCGAGCCGATGTTCAATCGATACTGCGGCTTTATCGGTTACCGAGGAATTGGCGTCGAGCTCCCCCCAAAAACATAAAATAAGCGCTTCGCGTTACACGATGTCATTGACCTCCCCTCCAAATCAAAACCATCTTCTTGCCGCCTTGCCAGTAACGGATCTCGCGCGCCTAACGCCGCATCTGCAACTCATGCCGATGCCATTGGGTGAAATGCTCTACGGACCCGGCGGACAATTGCGTCATGCATATTTTCCCACCACCTCCATCATGTCCTTGCACTACGTCACCGAGTCGGGTGCATCCGCCGAAATCGCAAGTGTCGGCAATGAAGGGGTCGTTGGCGTCTCACTGTTCATGGGCGGAGATACGACTCCCAGCTCAGCTGTTGTACAAACCGCAGGTCAAGCCTACAGGCTGGAGCGGCGCTTGCTCACTGAGGAATTCAATCGCGCCGGCACTGTGCAAAAGTTGTTGCTTCGCTACACTCAGGCGCTTATTACGCAGATGTCGCAGACCGCCGTCTGCAATCGCCTTCATTCCGTGGAGCAGCAGTTGTGTCGCTGGCTGTTGGTAACACTCGATCGCGTCCCTTCGGGTCAGTTCGTCATGACTCATGAGTTGGTAGCGAACATGCTGGGCGTTAGGCGCGAAGCTATCTCCGAAGCAGCCGGCCATTTGCAGCAAGCTGGCTGTATTCGATACCGCCGAGGCCACATTGTGGTGCTCGACCAGGCGGGACTGGCGACCCGCTCTTGTGAGTGCTATGCCGTAGTTAAAATGGAGTTGCGGCGCCTTCTGTCCGACCTGTCGTAGCTCGCATTTAGTTCTTTGTCTCTGAATGCTGCGAGAGCGATAAGGTTCGCCCCGACGGGAACAGCGGTCTTCGACCCACGCAATTCCCAATGCCTCTGAACGCAGTTTGCCAAACGATGCCTCGACATCGACTCCGCGACTGTCTGCTTCTCGTAGCGCAACTTGCTCACTCCATAGTCCGTTCCATTTTCTGCGGTCGTAAAAATTCGGAAGAAGTGATTTTCGGCAAAATATTGAAATGACGCTATGTGTGCTACCACACAGATGCACGGTACTCGATAGCGCAGGCTACCTACAGTTGCGTTTCTTATCGGCCATATCCGGCACGAATCTACTGCGACTGATTTACGGGGGGCAGCGCTGGACAGTTAGGTTGCGATTGCCAAAACGAAAGTAATGCATTCCTAAAAGGTACGCACATGAAAAAATTCGAGAGTCATTCAAGCCGCCTGACATGGGCTATTGCTCTATTGCTGAGTGTGGTTGTCGCCGGTTGCGGGGGCGGTGGCGGCGGCAGCGTTAGCAATGCGACAGCTGCAGGCGCAGGTACTGGCGTAGGAGGCGCCGGCCGTGGCCCATCGCCAGTAAACCTGGGGACAGCCGGCAATTTCAGAATTTTGGCGCAATCAAATATTACGGATGTTTCGGCTTCCGCGATTACTGGCGATGTTGGCTTAAGCCCCGCAACCGGAGCCGGCATCGGCCTCACTTGCGTGGAAGTCACCGGCGTCATCCACGACGTCGACAATACGGGGCCCGCTCCTTGTACAGTTATGGACGCTGCAGCGTTAACGGTTGCAATAAACGACAAGGGGACGGCTTACACCGATACCACGGGACGAGCGCCGGACTACACCGAGATGGGGGCGGGGGATATCGGCGGGCTGAATCTTGGCCCTGCGACGTACAAGTGGGGTACCGGCGTGCAGATACCGACAAATCTTACGTTGACGGGTGGCCCGAACGATGTTTGGATCTTCCAGATCGCACAAGGCCTTAGTGTCAGTTCAGGCGTGCAGATCATCTTGGCGGGCGGCGCACTGCCACAGAACATTTACTGGGCAACTTTTGCCGCAGCGGACCTTGCAACGACCTCTCAATTTAAGGGAACGATCGTGTCACAAACCTCGATTGCCATGAAGACCGGCGCAACTATAAACGGTCGATTGTTGGCGGGCACGGCGGTAACTTTGCAACAGAACACGGTCGGCCCGTAATAAGCACTGCTGGGACTGTTTGAGACGGCTGATCAGCAGGGCTTCGCACGTCGCGAAGCTTGCTCGATCGGCCGTATCATATGTAGCTTATCGGTTATCGCGGTATCGGCAAAGATGTGACGGCCGTCAGGGGAGGCCGAAGCACGCATCGCTTATCTCGCTATTCTTTCAGTTGTCGCAATTGGCATCCCTGTGCTCCGCAAATAATAACGTCGCGCCAACTTTAGCGATCACTATGGCCGATCATGCAACAGCGGTCACTAAGGAATACTCGTGGTGCAAGCCTGTGGGGTGCGAATTCGCAGTATGACGGAATCCGCCTGTACTGGGCAGTCTTGAGTCTGGCGGCAGTCAGGCTAATGTTCGCTTATGCGCGAACTTCTGATCCTCGCCACCCACCTGCTCGCCACCTTCGCGAAGTTGCTGCGCCCAGGTGGCGCACGCGCCATCGCCGCAGAATCGTTGTTGCTCAAACATCAGCTGCTGATCAGCAATCGTTCTGGACGTCGGGCGCCGAATCTGACCACCTTCGATCGCCTGGTCCTCGGGTTGACCACGCTGTTCCTGAGTTCTGGCAGAATCCGGAAATGCGGCGCGTTCATCAACGCCTGCGACGTTGTTCAAATTCCACAAGGCTTTGGTGGACCGGAAATACCGGCTTCTGTTCTCCGCCTCGTCCCCTCGCCGTAACCCCGGCCCGAAAGGCCCGTCCGTGGCACTCATCGCGGCGATCGTCGAAATGAAGGGCCGCAATCCCAAGTTCGGCTATCTGCGCATCGCGCAGCAGATTTCCTATGTGTTCGGTGTCAACCTCGACAAGGATGTCGTGCGTCGCGTCCTCGCGAAACACTACCGCCCTGCGCTAGGCGCCGATGGCCCTTCGTGGTTGAACTTCATCGCGCAGTGCAACGACAGTCTGTGGAGCGTGGACCTGTTCCGCTGCGAATCAGTCCTATTGAAAAGCCACTGGGTGATGGTTGTCATGGATGTATTCACCCGCCGCTTTGTCGGTTTCGGCGTGACTCGCGCACCTATTGATGGCATGAGTGTCTGCGGGATGTTCAACCACGCTGTGGCCGGCCAACCGCGACCAAAATATCTCAGCACTGACCACGACCCTCTGTTTCGCTTTCACCGTTGGCTTGCCAATCTGCGGGTGCTCGAAATCGGGGAGATCAAATCGGTTCCCTACGCTCCGGTCTCGCATCCGTTCGTCGAACGGCTGATCGGCACGATCCGACGCGAGGCCCTCGATCAGATTGTTTTCTGGACCGCGCTCGACCTGACGCACAAGCTCGATGCATTCCGCTGCTATTACAACGAGCAGCGCGTGTATCGCTCGCTCAACGGTTCAACACCGGCCCAACGGCCGGCGCAACAGCGCCCGCCCCTGCCAACCTCGATCATTTCGGCTGGCGGCAGTATTGTCACAGCCTATTTCAGATTCCGGTGGCCGCTTGATTAGTAATTCGCATCCCACAGGCATGCGCTTCACTTATGCCTGAAGAGACCAAAGATTCGCGCATTTCGCCGTTCAAATCGTAGACACGCCGAAAATGACTCATTGCTTCAGCCGATCAGTGACTTACGGAGCCACATTACAAGTTAAGCAGAAAGTAGTGATACCGTCCAGTAAACAAGAGGATACTGCCAGTATCAGGGGAATATGATCATTTTCCCTGACAGAGTTGGTTATCTGCGCCCTTCCCGCGATTTTTTCCGCGTGACCTGCCTCCAGGGCCAATCCATGTTTCGGCAGCAGGCGGCCCGTATCTGCGAGCAAACCGTAGTCTGACATTATCGACCACGATGCCGCGTGTACCCAGGCTTATTAGCCTGTCGCTCCAAGACAATGCCTGAGTGTCTGGAGCGGTGAAAAACTTACTCTCAAACGATGTCTGAGAAAGGTATTTCAATGAGTGTTCAAGCGGAAGAGATTGTGCCGAAAACCGATTCAAATAATGGCACTGGCGAAAAGCCACGTGGCCCTGAGGGCATCACGGAATTTCGACGGCGGGAAACACTGCTGAAGACAGGCGCTTTGCAAGACGCCATTTTCAACAGCGCCAATTTCTCGAGTATTGCTACCGATGCAAAGGGTGTCATTCAGATCTTCAACGTTGGTGCCGAGCGCATGCTCGGCTACACAGCCGCCGAAGTGATGAACAAGATCACGCCAGCCGACATTTCCGATCCGCAGGAAGTGATCGCGCGCGCAGCGGCCCTAAGCCTGGAACTGGCAACCCCGATTAGGCCGGGCTTCGAGGCATTGGTGTTCAAGGCCTCGCGCGGCATCGAAGATATTTATGAGCTGACCTATATCCGCAAGGACGGCAGCCGCTTCCCTGCCATCGTCTCGGTTACGGCACTGCGCGATGCGCAGGAAAATATCATCGGTTATCTGTTGATCGGCACCGACAATACGGCCCGCAAAGAAGTCGAGGCGGCCCAGGCGCTGCTCGATCAGCGACTGCGCGACCAGCAGTTCTATACCCGCTCCCTGATCGAATCGAATATCGACGCGCTCATGACGACCGACCCGCAGGGCATCATCTCGGACGTCAACCAGCAGATGATTGCGCTTACGGGGCGCACGCGTGATGAATTGATCGGCGCGCCCTGCAAGAATTTCTTTACCGACCCGGCTCGGGCCGACGCCGCAATCAAACGCGTGCTCACCGAGAACAAGGTGAGCAACTATGAACTAACCGTGCGCGCCCAGAACGGCGAAGAAACGGTGGTTTCATACAACGCCGCAACCATTCACAACCGCGACCGCAAGCTGCAAGGCGTATTCGCGGCGGCGCGCGATGTGACCGATCGCAAGCGCTTCGAGCGCACCCTGGAAGAGAAAAATATCGAGCTGGAGCATGCCAGCCGTATGAAATCGGAGTTCCTGGCCACCATGTCGCACGAATTGCGCACGCCACTGAACGCCATCATCGGCTTCTCGGAGGCGCTCAAGGACGGATTGATGGGCCAGCTAAGCGATATGCAGCACGAACACATCGGCGATATTTTCACCAGCGGGCAGCACCTGCTGTCACTGATCAATGACATTCTGGATTTGTCGAAGGTCGAAGCAGGCATGATGGCACTCGAACTGGAGGCGGTCGACTTGAATAGCCTGCTGTCGAACAGCCTGTCGATCGTCAAGGAAAAGGCTGCAGCCCAGCGCATCCGTCTCGAACTCGAGACAGGTGAAGACTTAGGCCTACTCCAGTTGGACATGCGCAAGACCAAGCAGATTGTCTACAACCTGCTGTCGAATGCCGTCAAATTCAGCGCCAACGGCGGGCGCGTGACGTTGCGCGCGCGCCGCGTTCCGCGTAGCACCGTTTGCACGCTGTCCGGCGCCTGGCCGGTGCACACCTTTCCATTGGCCCACAACGAATACAGCGAATTTCTCGAACTATGCGTCAGCGACAACGGCATCGGCATTTCGAAGGAAAACATGGCGAAATTGTTTCAAGCCTTCAGTCAAATCGACAGCAGCCTGGCGCGCAGATTCGAGGGCACCGGTCTCGGCCTGGCGATGGTCAAACAACTGGCCGAACTACATGGGGGCACCGTGGCCGTGGCCAGCGCCGAGTCCGAGGGCGCGCGCTTCGCGGCCTGGTTGCCGCTGCGCGCGCTGGCTCCGCCTGCTACCACTGCGACCACCGTCGGTGCCGCGATCAGGCCTGTGGTCAAGCCCCAGGAACGCATTGCACTGGTGGTCGAGGACAACGACCAGGCGGCTGACTTGATTCGCCTGCTGCTCGAAGCCGAGGGCTTTAGCGTTTTGCGCGCTGCCACTGCCGAGGCGGCCCTTCTGTCAGCGCCGCAGCAGACCCTCAGCTTAATCACGCTGGATCTTCAGTTACCGGGCATCAATGGCTGGGAGTTTCTGCTGCGAATACGCGAAATCGGCACTTTGGCCCACGTGCCGGTGGTGATTATCTCCGCCCTGCCGGTCACCAATTTGGCACTGACGCGTGGCGCCGCCGCCGTGCTGGAAAAGCCGTTCAGCAGCGCTCAACTGAAAGCCTGTCTGGACATTCTGAGCCTGCATCAAACTTAGGAATGCACACTCACCGTATTGGTCGTAGACGACGAGCCTAAAGCAGTCGAAACGATTGCCGCGTTCCTTCCGATCGTGATGTGGGGTCCTCCAAGAGATCAAGACGCTGAACCGCGCTGCGTTCAATAGCAAAGGGCATGGTCACCCCTATTGTCGAAAACGCCGAGCTCGAGTAGGTCTGTGTTATTGCCGAGGTACCGCTTCCTTACTAGAGAGGGCACTAGATGGCCAGAGTATTGATCATTGAAGACAACCCGGCGAACATGAAACTGGCCTCTCTTCTGCTGCTTAGTGCCGGCCATGCGGTGTTGCGCGCCGTCGATGCGGAGGCCGGCTTGACCCTGGCGCGCGCCGAGCAGCCGGACCTGATCCTGATGGACGTCCAGTTGCCCGGCATAGACGGCCTCGCGGCGACGGCTCTGTTGAAAAAAGATCCGGCCACCGCTGCCATTCCCGTCATTGCGCTGACCGCGATGGCGATGAAAGAGGACCGAGAAAAGAGCCGGGTCGCCGGCTGCGACGCGTACATCGCCAAACCGTTGCGCTACCAGGAATTGTATGCAGCGATCGATACGCTATTGGCCACGGGGGGAGCTGTAAGCGCCCAGCGAAACAAATCCCGTTCGTTGGACGCCATGTCCAGCTCCACGGCCACCATCCTCATCGTCGACGACGAAATCCAGGGGCGCAAGCTCCTTGAAGCGCAGCTGCGGCCCGAAGGTTATGTCACGCTCGGCGCCGCCAGCGGCGAAGAGGCACTGGCCTCGATTGCGCAGCACGCACCGGACTTGATTTTGCTCGACATCATGATGCCGGACATGGACGGATACCAGGTAGCGAGCATACTCAAAGCCAACCCTGCCACTTCGACTATTCCGATCATTATGGTGACAGTGCAAAGCGATCGCAGCGCCCGCTTGGCTGGTCTCAATGCTGGAGCGGAAGAGTTTTTGACGAAGCCAGTCGACCGGGCCGAATTGTTGTTAAGGGTACGCAATCTATTGCGCTTGAAAGAATTCAGCGATTTTCTCCAAAACCATAGCTCGATCCTGGAACGACAGGTGCAGGCGCGTACGGTGGACTTGCAACGCTTCCGGACAGCGATGGACGCAACCGCTGATGCGATTTTATTGGTGAACCGCACCACCATGCGCTTTGTCGAGGTCAATGCGGGGGCGTGCACTATGCTCGGCTATACTCGCGAAGAATTGTTCCAACCCCGCCCACCGCAAATAACCACGGATCCGGTTGAACTTCTGGAGGGCGCGTACGATGCCATCATCGCTGGTCACAATAAGAACGAGTTGACGGAAACCTTGTGGCGGCGCAAGGATGGTTCCCAGTTTCCGGTCGAAGTGCGTCGAGACGCCCACCTCTCCGGTGCGGACTGGATCATTGTCGGCGTGGCGCGCGACATCACCGAGCGCAAGACAATTGAGGAGGAAATCCGCGAAACCAAGAGCTTTCTCGCTTCCATATTCGACAACATTCCTAACTCTATTTTCGTTAAGGATGCACGGGATCTGCAATTTGTGCGCGTCAATACGGCCTGCGAGACATTGACTGGTTACTCGGAGAAGGAATTTATGGGGAAGAGTGACTATGACTTTTTTCCCAAAGAACAGGCCGACTTCTTCGTTGCCAAAGATCGCGAAGCACTTGCCGGTAAGCAGCGTGTTTTCATTGTCGAAGAAACCATAACATCCAAGGACGGAACGCAAAAGTTACTACAGACCAAGAAATTTCCTATCCTAGACAAGCACGGGCATCCTCAATACCTCCTCGGCATGTCCGAAGACATTACCGAGCGCAATCGGGCGCAAGAAATGTTGCGGAAGAGCGAAGCACGTTTCCGCGGCTTCGTCGAGCAATCGCCCGATGCCATGATCATTCACCAGGCCGGCAGGATCGTTTTCGCCAATGACGCAATGGTCCGGTTGCTGCGGGCCGGCAATACCGGCACCCTTCTCGGCAAACCGGGGCTATCGCTGGTGCATGCGGGGCACGCAGACATCGCCGAGCAACGCAAGGCGCGGCTTTACTCTGGCCAGACCGTCCCGCTCATCGATCAGGTGTATCTGAGATCTGACGGAACGTCGGTGGAGGTGGAGGTCGCTTCCTCGCCCATTGTCTTGGAGGGCCAACCGGCAGCGCTCGTGACCGTACGGGAGATCACCGAGCGCAAGGAACAGGAAAGAAAGATCGCAAGACTGAACCGGATCTACGCGGTATTGAGCGGCATCAACTCGGCGATCGTTCGTATCCGCGACCGACGTGAACTGTTCAGGGAGGCGTGCCGCATCATCGTCGAGCATGGCCGCTTCACGCTTGGCTGGATTGCAGTGCTCGACCATACGACCGGGAAGCTGACAGCCGTTGCCCAGGCGAGCCTGCCTGCCAATGCCGGTGTTGACGGCGACTTCTTTGATGTATCGGTCGCACTCGTGCCGGGAGGTACGGCGGAGGTCGCACTCCGGGAAAAACGTTCCGCCATTGACAACGCAATAGAGAATGCACCCGGGTTAGTCCATGAAAACGAAGCGGACACTTTGAAGGTGAGACGGGCCGCCATCGAATTGGGCGCCAAATCGGTCATCGTGCTGCCGCTGGTAGTGCAAAGAGAAACGTTCGGTATCCTTACCTTATATGCGCCGGAGCGAGACTTCTTCGACGACGAGGAAATAAAACTGCTGAATGAGCTTGCAGGTGACATTTCATTCAGCTTGGAGTTCATCGCCAAGGAAGAGAAGGCCGATTATCTCGCCTACTACGATGCGCTCACCGGACTTGCGAACCGCAGTCTGTTTCTCGATCGGGTGGCGCAGCATATGCGCAGCGCTGTCAGCGGCGGACACAAGCTGGCCCTGTTTCTGATCGATCTGGAGCGGTTCAAGAACATCAACGACAGTCTCGGCCAGCCGGCCGGCGACGCGCTCTTAATCCAGGTGGCGGAGTGGTTGACGCGCAACGCGGGCGACGCCAATCTGTTGGCGCGAGTCGGTGCTGACCATTTTGCCGCAGTGCTGCCGGAAGTTAAGCAGGAAGGCGACGTGGCCCGGCTCGTCGAGAAATCGATGGCAGCCCTTATGGACCATCCGTTCCGCCTGAATGACGCCGTGTTCCGGATCACTGCCAAGGTTGGCGGCGCGCTTTTTCCCGATGACGGCGCCGACGCCGACACTTTGTTCAAGAACACCGAGGCCGCGCTCAAAAAGGCCAAGATCAGCGGCGATCGATACCTGTTTTACACGCAGAGGATGACCGAAACGGTGGCCGTCAACCTCACCCTGGAAAATCAACTGCGCCAGGCGCTCGACAAAGGCGAATTCGTGCTCCATTACCAGCCCAAGGTGAACCTCCTGAGCGGCAAGCTCACCAGCGCCGAGGCGCTGATCCGCTGGAATGATCCGCGCACGGGCCTGGTGTCGCCGGGCCGGTTCATCCCGATCCTGGAGGAAAGCGGATTGATCTATGAAGTGGGGCGCTGGGCGCTGCGCAAAGCCGTCGAAGACTACCTGCGCTGGCGCGCCATGGGCCTGGCTGCGGTGCGTGTCGCGGTGAACGTTTCACCGCTGCAACTGCGCAATCGTGGCTTCATCGCCGAGATCAAGGAGGTGGTCGGCATCGATCCGAACGCGGCGGCCGGACTGGAACTGGAAATTACCGAAAGTCTGATCATGGAGGATGTCCGCCACAACATCTCCAGCCTGCAGGCAATTCGCGACATGGGCGTAAGCATCGCCATCGACGACTTCGGCACCGGCTTCTCATCGCTTAGCTACCTGTCCAAACTGCCGGTGGACACACTGAAGATCGACCGCTCGTTCGTGATCGACATGACTGTCGGACCGGAAGGGTTGGCGCTGGTATCCACCATCATCAACCTGGCGCATTCGCTGAAGCTCAAGGTGGTGGCGGAGGGGGTCGAAACCGAGGAGCAATCGCGCCTGCTGCGGCTGCTGAAATGCGACGAAATGCAAGGCTATCTATTCAGCAAACCGGTGCCAAGCGGGATCTTCGAAACAAATTTCTTGGCCCCACTTTCCGGCGGGTGACGAATAATGATGTAGATATTGAGCGCGAGCGACTGGGCCTCGTGACAATAGATATGATGAATCGTTGTTTGCCTCCACCTGGACCGAACGTTGGCTCAGGTTGGTATTCAAATATATTTTCATAGGGAGCATTTCGTGGCTATTGGAACAGTGAAGTGGTTCAACCTAGTAAAAGGATTTGGTTTTATTGGACCAGATGACGGCTCGAAAGACGTGTTCGTGCATCTGTCAGCGCTGGAGCAGGCGGGCCTAACGACATTGACAGAAGGCCAGAAGATGCAATACGAGTTGGTCAAGGGCAAGGATGGCAAGACATCAGCCGGGAATTTGAAGGCGATCTGATCCGTTGCCGTCGGACCGGGGACGAATGCAGACATGAACCTTGTTTGGCGTTTTTATATCGACCCGGACCATCGGTGGAAATGGCAGCGTCTTGCCTTTGACCGGACAGTAATTGCCGAATCAACTAGGGCTCATAAGGACTACGAAGCGTGTTTAGTTGACGCCCACAAGAGCGGCTATGATTTTGAGCCGTCTAAAAAATAAACATTGGCCATATGTTGGGTAACGCACATACGAGATAGCGGGAAAGGCTTTAATCTAATAGGCAGCAGATGCTGCCGAAAACGATCAAGCCATTGTCAAAATCTCTCGTAATCGACGCGGAGAACTCCACGGGCCGAAGTTCCTTTCTGGCCGCGAAGTATCCGCCTACTGGGAACCACCTGCTCGCGGCGCTTCCCGCTGCGGACTATGGGCGGTTGCGACCGCATCTCGAAGCCATTTATCTGCCGCTTGGGTGGTCTTTGTACGAATCCGGCCGGCCCATGACGCATGTATTCTTCCCCGTCGAAGGAGTCGTTTCTATGCTGTCGGTGATGGGCAATGGGGAGTCCTCAGAAATCGCCACGATCGGAAATGAAGGCCTGATCGGGATTTCACTCTTCCTTGGTACCGAGAGCACCCCAAGTCGCGCCATTGTGCAAAGTTCAGGGCTCGCCTACCGCCTCCGGGCAAGCGATGTGATGAAGGAATTTAACCGTGGCGGGGAGTTTCAGCGCCTGCTATTGCGTTTCACTCAGGGGCTGATGGCACAAATTATACAAACCGCTGCCTGCAACCATCACCATAATATCGACCAACAGTTCTGCCGTTGGTTATTGCTGACCCTGGACTGCGTGCCTTCCAATGAAATCATCATGACGCAGGAGATGCTGGCGCACATGCAGGGGATACGTCGGCAAGGCATAACTAACGCGGCGACTGACCTTCAGGCCAGTGGAATAATTCATTACAAGCGCGGAAAAATTACCGTCTTGAATCGCCGCAAATTGGAGCAGCGGGCTTGCGAGTGCTATGGGGTGATCAAACGCGAATCCGACAGGTTAGTTCTTATGGGCAAAGCGAAGGTGCGACAGGCCAGTGAGCGCGTCGCAAGTGATAGGCGTGGAAAAGATCGTCGGGATGTGAAGCCAGTAGCTTCACGGCGGTAAGGTAAAGGGTCATGCCTACAGTGACAGACCAAACCGACATGCGGTCCAGTGATGTGTTCGGTGTCGTCTGGTTTTTGGGAACGTCCTAGATACCTAGCCTATTCCGGTTTTCTCGCTGGGCTGGATGAACTGGCGCGCTAGTGCAGGCCAGTGGCGCATGTCCCCAATGTCGCGTGTTATGCATGCAGTGACAACGGTCGGTGCATTATCGTGGCTGTGTGCCGGCTGCGCGGTGGTGTTCCGAGATTGACGCAGCTTCACCAAATACCCTGGCGGGCGCCCGGAATGAGGGTTGCGCGGCGATAGATCGCCGCGTTGCCTTCCTATTTTCCCGCCGCAGCCTTCTGCATTTCGTCCATGCTACAAAGTGGTTTGCCGCCCAGTTGCATAGACGCCACGCATACCCGGTTGTTGAAATGGTCCCACACTTGAACAAACCCTAGCGGCGCGGTGTTTGTTCCGCCGCTGATAGGCGAGTATCGAAAGTACAAGGCGCCGAAGTACCCCGTAACGACGATAAGCACAGCCACGACAACCCAATCGCCCTTTAACATTTCGTCTCCCCTCATACCATTCGGAATGGTGGGAAAGTTTACCTGTTCATCAACTCCGTTATCCGCCCAGCCGCAACCGCAGCGGCAGCCGTCACGGACTCACTAATGGGTAGGCATACCGGCGCGTTGTCTGCGCATTCCGATGGGGGCATCTATGGGGGCAACGGCAATGCCCTCAACCGGCTAGATCGGGCATCGGCGCGGATCACAGGGGATATCCGGATTGCGCGCCCAGTATTTGTTTTTATCTTGATGCAGCTATCGCAACTGCCGCACAGCTGTCACCTTATCCGGCCTCACGAAACCGGTGACATCTAGCCAGTCTTCCGGGATTTCCCCGGCCCGTCTCCATGATGGGCGTCCCTTGGCCAATTTCAATTGCCGCTAAGGTACCCATCCCAATGGACATCCGCGAGGCGCCCGTTATCGGGTGGACCCACATGCCCGCGAGGAAGAAAATGTAACGATTCGCCAAATCATGCATTTTTAATGCGTTGCGCACGTCTGCAGCATGCCGCGTGATGGGACTGACTAACCGATTTACAAACGGGCGGGTAAGAATTACCGGAGATCAGGGAGACAACGTCTTCACGCGCTCGATCCGCTTTCATGACTAAGACATGATTCATAAAATATTTCGCCGGGACCGGATTTTGCAAATGGGATTGAGAAAAGGAGAAAGTACATGATCAGGGCAACGAAACGCTGCGGAAACGTCGCGAGAGCGTACGGGGACCATACTTACTAAAAAAAACGCCCGACTATGCCGGGGAGGCAGAAGAAACGTTGGTGAGCGGTCGGCTTGTTCCGAATATCATTGGAATCCTCGGTGGCATGCAGGCCGGTTTCCGCGACCGAGACGAAACTATAGGTGCGCTATGCTTGGATGGAATCCTCGTGCTGCAAGGGTTGCATGGACCGCTGGCATCGTGGCCGTGGCGTTCTACGCTGTGTACACGGTGCGCAAAACGCTTCTGATATTTGTATTGGCGCTTTTCCTCGCCTATATGATCGCACCGTTGGTGAACGTTATTGAGCGGTACAAGTGGCGCCGCATTCCTCGCGGCGTCTCTGTCCTGGCGGCGATGTCGTTGCTGATTGCCGTACTGGGTATCAGCGCAGTGCTGGTTGCTCCGTTGGTTTCAGAGGAGGCGCAGAAACTGGCTGAACAGTTGCCGAAATTGACCGAAAAGACGACGCTCGTCGACAAAATTCCCCTGCCAGGCTGGCTTGAACAATTTCGTGGGCGACTCAGTCTGTTTGTTCAGGAAAATATAAAGGCCGGGACAGCCGCGGCACTCCCTTTCGCCAAGGACATAGGCACCAAGATTTTCTCGTTTGTGGGAAACGCGATCTTTGTGGTTCTGATCCCGATTCTTGCGCTCATATTTGTGACGGACGGGCCGCAAATAAAAGAGACGCTTGTAGGGCTCAGCCCGGCGGAAATGCGCGGAAAACTATCACACGTTCTTTCGGACCTTCATGACGCCCTGGGCAAGTACGTGCGCGCTCTAGGCCTGCTTTCCCTTGCCACGCTGATCGCCTACGGCGTGGTATTCAGCGTGGCTGGAGTGCCCTACGCCATTTTGCTGGCGACAATCGCGGCTCTCCTGGAAATCATTCCCTTGCTGGGACCCCTCGCGGCGGCCGTGATCGCACTTTTCGTTGCAGGAATTTCCGGATATGGCTATCTGTTTTGGATTGCCGCCTTCATTCTTGGCTACCGGATTTTTCAGGATTACGTGCTATCTCCTTACTTAATGAGCGGCAGCATTGGAATGCATCCGGCGTTGGTTATTTTCGGACTCCTTGCCGGAGAGCAACTTGGGGGCGTTGCCGGGATCTTTCTTTCGATTCCAGTGATTGCCGCGCTGATTATCCTGGAAAAGCACGTTCGTTCCAGCTCCCAGAACCTATGACGCGCCGGATGACCGCGGACGTCGTCGGCGACGAGAAGGGCCGCCTACGACAAGCATCTGTGCTTGCGCGATCTCTTCAATATCGGCGAAAGTTCACGCAGCACCGTCAGGAGCAACTCGCTGATTTACAGAAAATGTGATTGAGCGGGTGGTGCGCCATCTCTTCTTGGTGAATGCTGGCGGCGCAGCTGCTGGAATTCGGCTTCCCCGAAGGCCGGCCGCACCATATCAGGTCAGTCCTGCAGCATCTTAGGCTTTGCCCGGGCAGCAATGGAATGCCGAGGCTAGGATCTGACGTTGAAGCGGGTGAATGGCGACACGCATGACGAATGTCAGGACGCTATCAGTCCTGTTCTGCTGATGGTTTCGGCGCTGGTCGATTTCGCAGTATGGCTCTTACCTAGGCGGATCCATTATTGTCGATCGACGTGATATCGAGGCAAACGCGGCGAATTCTGGGAAAGCGCGCCTGGATTTTTTTCTTGAATCTCGCCACCGCATTGCGGATGTCGTGCACGTCGTTGTCCGGATGAAAACGCAGGTCGATGGCTAGCAGGACATCCTCCGGCCCGAGATACAAAGTCAGGAGGTCGCGGACTTGCTGAACGGCCGGATCCGCGCTGATGATCTTGCGCAACTCCGCGAGTGTCGCCGGTTCCATGCCTTCACCGACCAGCAGGCCCATGCTTTCATAGACCATGATCAGCGCGCTGATGCACAACAGGGCGCCGATGAGGATCGACGCCAAGCCGTCGAGCCAGGGAATATCCAGCAAGGCGCTGAAAGATATTCCCAGGAAGGCGAACACGAGGCCAACCAGCGCCGCGGTATCCTCCAGCAGCACGGAAAACGTCGTCGGATTTTTGCTGACGACAATGGTTTCCATGATTCCGCGGCGGTGGCGCCGCTGTTCCTTGCTGAATGCCCTCCAGCCGAAATACCAGGATACGCTCTCGAAGATCGCAGCCGCGCCCAGCACGGCGTAGCTCCACCATGCGGTCTCGGCCGGCTTGCCCTCGACGATATGCATGGCACCGGTCACGATGGACATGCCGCCGCCCAGCCCGAAGATCAGGATCCCGACGACGAGCGTCCAGAAGTACAGTTCGTGTCCGTAACCCAGCGGGTGATGCTCGTCGGGCGGCTTGCGGCTGCGGCGCATGCCGTAGAGCATGAGGCCGCCGTTGCACGTATCTACCAGCGAATGAATCGCTTCGGACAGCATCGCCGAACTGCCGGAGAGCGCCGCGGCGAGAAACTTCGTCGCGGCAACGAGCAGATTACCCACGATCGCGGCGATCATGGATTTTGTGTTTTCAGTTGCCATAACAAGTTGGGCGCAATCGCGGACCGGGAGTGCTTCGATACTGGTTAGAGGCGCGGATTCGAATTCGTTCCACGCGATATGGCTGCCCATTGGCCGTCTTCAACCGAACCCTATGCCGTGCCGATGAACCAGATTCCTAAGATTGTCTCTCCGGAAGTCTGAAGAATGCAGGCTGGGGCGATACGCGGCTTGTTTCCGGTGATCTTGCAAAGGAGATTGCCAAACTGAAACAAGAACCCGGTCGGAATCTTCTGGCACACGGCGGAGTACAGTTCGCCCAATCCCTGGTCCGTACAAGGTCGATCGACGAATACCGATTAGTCATTCATCCAATCGTTTTGGGAAGAGGAGAGCGAGTCTTTTCCGATCTTGCCGCGCCGATGCGCTTCAAGCGCTTGAATCAGGTCAGTTTCAAGACTGGTCTGATCGCCATGGAGTTTCAACCGGCGTGAGAGAACGCCGGAAACCAAAACAAAAAAAGACCCGGAATGAGATTGTCATCGCCGGGCCTGATGCTTCAGGTGTCTATTCTCAGGGGAGGAGGGGATGAATAAGCACCCGACGCCATCATCAGCCCTTGCTCGTGAGCAGGTAATCGGTTGAATCCCTGATTTTGCTGGAGTCGATTACTGGAAAGGGCGCCCTGTTCATTTTCATTATTTCATAGGCTTCAGCTTTGCCTCGGCCGCCTCGTGATCGGCTTTAGCTTTTTTCGCGCAGGCTCTCTCTTCTGAGCCTTTGAGCTTTTCACATTCTGTCTTGGCCATTTTATAGTTGGCCTCTTCTTGTTTTTTTGCGGCCTTATACTCATCAGTCGCTGCGTAAGCTCCGCAGCCCAATGAGAGAGTGAACAGGCCAATTGCAAGGGTGGATAGAGCCTTTTTCATAATTTTCTCCTAATGTTCGATCCCAAGCGGATCTGTTTGTTTTGAGCGCCCTGTTCATCTTCTAGTTCCAATGCCACCAGCATCTCCTATTGCAACCAATTCGGTGGCATGATCCAAATGGCGCACGTTGGAAAATCACCGTGAGGCTTAATTTTTCGTCTTCGGCATCCAAGATGCCTAGAAACCATTGCGGTCCGTTCTCGAAAAACAAAATGCGATGTCCGAGGCGGCGCGAGGCCGCCTCCGAATGCTGGCTCTGCAATGGAAAAGACGACTGCTGTGCTTAGATCGTGATGGTTCCGTTATTCGTTTGTCCCGCGAGGCGCGATGAACTGGCGCGCTAGATCAGGCCAGTGTTGCGTGTCCCCATAGTCGCGGGTTATACATGAGGTGATATATCCCAATATTTCCGGTGGAATGAAGTCGTTTCCAGCGTAGTGTGATCCTTTGAACGTCAGGGAAAGGTCACCGTTTTTATCTCTGATTATCTCGGTGCCCGGACTTATCCGGAGAAAGCTGAGCGTGCTCATGGTCGTTTTCCTCCTACCAGGATTTCGTCATAGCTACCCGAAAGTTGGCGTCTTAGATTTTTTAATACACGTATTCGATTCCCCACCTAGCCCTTGATTCATCTTCCGCAAATGCTGAAATTCTATTCCCGACAGCTAGGGTAATTCCGTTCTAACGGCGCTCGACGAGAGGTAGCTGGAACTAAGCGCGAGGTCGCGCCGGCGGCATAACTGCGTTCGAAATCTTTCCCGGAGGCGCGCGAGAGTTGCTTAGCTTGCGCGTGATGTATCTCGTCCGACGAATCGGCCAGGGAAGTTAAGCGGCTGTTGGCTAGCACCCGCAATTCCTGATGCGTCTTGCCGTAATCCTGCTCCATGTTCTGGCCGTAAAGACAGGCGCCGTAGAGCACTGAGACAATGGCCAAGCTGACCGATGCAGTGGATTTCATAATGGGGTCGATGCAAAACGAATGCCAGCCGTACAACGGGTACCGAGCCGCCTCTTAGTCCCCTGTATTCCCCGTATTGTTGATTTCGACCAACCTGGCTTTCGCGCTTCAACAGTAATTGTTACGTCCGAGTCGTAAATTTCGCCCTTGACTGTCGTTGCCATCTCTGCGCACGGCAGTCCGGCAGACTGGATTTCCATGCACCTTGTGAGGCCAATGACAACGCGTTGGCGTGAATGATCCAAAAGAACTACGCAATGTAAGGCGTCAGCGGCTGCACCTGTTCAGACTCGCGACCGCTTGATCAAATCCACCCCCCAACAGGTGATTGCGATCGGACTGTCTGAGGCGAGAAAGTCAGCAGCGAAAATGCCTCGAAAAAAGAAAACCGGAGCGAAGCGGTCGTGTTTTCGGGGGCGTGCGAGCGAGACTATTGGCTCTCGGGAGGACGTTCCCCTTCACTCTTTATTGTCGCCAACCGGTCTTGCAATGAAGCGAGCAATGTTTGCAACCCGCTCTTCTGCTCTGGCGTAAAACCCACTGCCATCCCCAGCCATTTGGCCGTCCTGTCCTGCAGTCGTTCTACGTTTTCAACGTGGCGTTCTTTCGAACGTTCGTCTTTTAGCGTGGTCATACTATCTAGAATCAGCCCTGCGAACTCCACTTGCGACCACGCGAGGGCATACATCTTAGCTCTTCGTTCGTGCTGAAGAGTTAGAAACGTTTCTCGAAGTGCCGCCGTTTCTTTCGCGAGCCACAACAAATGATCGAACGCGACCGGGTCCACCGGTTTTAGCAAAAAGTGGTCGAAGCCCGCTTGCGCACAGAGGCGTCTACGGAAGTGCTCTCCATAACCCGATACGGCCGCAATAACCGGTTCCTTGCTACATTTCATTCGACGAATGACGCGGGCGACATCCAATCCGTTTATGCCAGGCATAGTAACGTCGAGTAGTACCAGGTCGGGAGAAAAAGATGTCACTTGTCGGATAGCGTCACGACCAGTGAAGGCCATGTCTGTAGTATGCCCTCGCAATTGAAGGATGCGCGCGATGCTCTGACAGGTGTCCACCTCATCATCCACGACAAGGATGCGTACGCCGCTAAGATCGGACGCGCCGTGAACTGCCCGGGTCGGTTCAGCATCCATAGTTTGCCTCTTTTTATCACAAGGACCGGACGAACTTAGGAACGACGTATTGACGTATTTTAATCTAGATGGCTTTCGCAGAATATTCAATAGCCATATGACGGCGCAGCTACGTAGCGTAGGGGGTCTGTTGCCCTCAATTTTGTTTTGTGAAGGTGCCATGCCTTTGCGGTTGGGCAGCCGCTGTATTTTCCCCCGACAGCAACTCCGCCACCGGCTGCCACATTTAGAGTAGCATGGTCACTAGCTAAGCTGCTATTTCGCTAAAGCAATCATGTCTGAGCCGGCCTCTTTTGATTCGCCTCCAGCACCGGACTTTTCGCTCACGGATGCCGGGGCTCCTGATGCAGCGCCGGCAGCCAAATTTCCAATCGTCGCTATCGGCGCTTCGGCCGGCGGTCTCGCAGCGCTATCCAAACTGCTAGAAGGGATGCCACCCGACAGTGGAATGGGTTTTGTCGTAGTAACCCATCTGGATCCGGTCCGTGAAAGTCATATGCCTGAATTGCTGGCGCGGCACACTCTGATGCCGATCGCTCATGCGCAAGAGGGGCAAAGGGTGCAGGCGGATCGTATCTATGTAATTCCGCCCAACGCGCTACTAACCATCGAGGATGGTGTCCTGCATCTCGGATCGCTGCCTCAACGACCACACCAGACGAAGCTGATTGATCTGTTCATGACCCATCTCGCCCGCGATCAAGGATCGTCCAGCGTCGCAATTGTGTTGACCGGCATCGATGCCGACGGAACGATTGGATTGAAGCAGATCAAGGCCGAGGGCGGAATGGTAATGGTGCAAGACCCATTCTCGGCGGAATACGGGAGTATGCCGCGCAACGCGGTGGCGACCGGATTGGCTGATTTCGTGCTGCCCGTGGAGCAAATGGGCTCGGCGCTGATGGAGTATGTCCGCAACGCCGGGCTGCGCGATTATATCGGCCATCGAAGCTCGCCCAGCGAATCGGAGGAAGTGATGCGCATCCTTCTCGCCCTGCATATGGGCGGCGCGCCCGATTTCCGGGAATATAAGCTTGGCATGATCGTGAGACGGATCAAACGCCGCATGGGGATCCTGGGCATTCCCAATCTTGCCAAGTTCCGCAGCCATATCGAAGCATCGCCAGAGAGCCGCAAAGTTCTGGCCGACGATTTTCTGGTCGGCGTGACGGAATTCTTCCGGGAGCCCAAGAGCTGGGCCGTGGTGGCAGACTCGATCCTGCCCGACCTGTTCAAGCGCAACGAAGACAAACCGCTGCGCGTATGGATTCCTGCATGCTCCTCGGGAGAAGAAGCTTATTCGCTGGCGATGCTGCTAAGCGAGCAGGCTCCCTCGCCGGAGGCGCGGGTGCGGATTGAGATTTTCGCGACCGACATTGATCGGCAAGCATTGGATCGTGCTCGTGCCGGGATTTACCCTGCCAGTGTGACCCATGCCGTTTCCCCCGAACGACTGCAGCGGTTTTTCCTGCAGACCGGCGACTCGTTCCAGATCAAGAAAGAGCTGCGCTCGCTGATCCTGTTTTCACCGCACAATCTGCTCGCGGATCCTCCTTTCTCGCGAATGGATATCGTCAGTTGCCGCAATCTGCTTATTTATCTGCAACTGCCCGTGCAACGACATATTGCATCTTTGTTCTCGTTTTCCCTGAACGAGGGGGGCTTTTTGCTTCTCGGCCGCTCCGAGAACCTTCCGGACGCCCAGGAATCGTTTGATGAGGTCTTTCCCCCAGCACGCATCTTCAAACGAAAACATGGAATCCGCCCTCGCGCGTTGAACCTCAATTTACCGGCACCCATACGAGAACAAGGCCGCGTACACGAATCCGGCTCTCGGACGAGAGGACAAGACAATGCACAGTTGGTTCAGAAAGCGCTGCTCGCGCGCTTTACTCCCGCCGCAGTGCTCGTCGATCGGTCCTTACAAGCGTTGTACTTTCATGGAAATGTCGAGCAATTTCTGCGTCGTGCGCCGGGCGCTCCAACCGACAGCATTCTAGAAATGGCTCGCAATGGTCTCGCGCTTAAGGTCCGATCCGTATTTCATCAGGCGATTGACGAGAATCGCATGACATCGGTGGACGCGGAGATGGTTAACGAGAACCAACGCGTCATGGTGCGCATTACGGTGGTCCCATTGTCCGATCGCGGTTCAAGTCCAGTGTACCTGACGACATTTGAAAATCTTTTCCAGGCTCCTGTATCCGATAAGACCGCAACACGTAGCGGCGAAGAATCACTCGAAGTGTCTGATGTGGAGCGAGAACTTCGCCAGGCGAGGCAGGAAATGCAGGTCATTATTCAAGACCTGCGTGACACGAATGAGGAGCTCAAGGTCTCCAATGAAGAAAGTATGTCGGCGAACGAAGAACTGCAGTCCGCCAATGAAGAACTAGCGTCGTCCAAGGAGGAAATGCAGTCGCTCAATGAGGAAATGACCGCTGTCAATTCGCAGCTCGAGGCCAAGGTCGTCGAGTTGGAAGCGGTGAATGATGATCTCCATAATTTCCTGCAAAACACAAGAATTGCCTGTTTGTTTCTGGACCGTCAAATGCGCATCAAACGTTTCACGGCTCCAATTACGCGACTGTTTACGGTCATCCCGTCTGATGTGGGACGGCCTATTACCGGTTTCGCAAGTCCGTTAATCGATCATGAACTGATTGATTCGGTCCAGCGCGTGCTCGCCGATCTGAAGAGTGTCGAGACCGAGCTTCGCACCAATGACGGGACATGGTACTGGCGCTGCATTCAACCCTACGAGACGGCCGACAATCACATCGAAGGCGTAGTGGTCACCTTCACGGATATTACGGGTTTGAAGAAGGCGGAAGAAGGTGTGCGTCGACTGGCAACAGTGATGCAAGACTCGAACGACGCCATCACCGTGCACGATTTCGAAGGTCGTATCCTCGTATGGAACCACGCTGCCGAACGCATGTATGGCTACAGCGCTGCCGAAGCCCAAGCCATCAATATTCTCACCGCGGTGTCCCCGGCCCGCGCGCCGGAGTATCAGGCCATGATGGAGCGGTCGCATCATGATGAACCCATGCCGTCCTTCGAAACACAGCGCCTGACAAAGGACGGTCGAACACTGGATATCTGGCTCACCGCTTCCGTATTGCATGACGAGCAAGGACGTCCTTATGCAGTGGCGACGACCGAACGGGATATATCAGAACGATTGCGCACCGAGCATCAGTTGCGCTATCGCGCCATGCGATTGCAGGAAGCCGACCGCCGCCGGACCGAATTCCTTGCCATGCTCGCGCACGAGCTGAGAAACCCATTGGCGCCGGTGCGCAATGCCCTGCACCTGATTCGCGAAGGCAACCTATCTACCGAGCAAATGACCTGGGCGACGGGGCTAATGGAGCGCCAGATTTCGCATCTCACGCGGTTAATCGATGATCTCCTCGATGTGTCCCGCATCACTTCCGGAAAGGTGCGCTTGCAGCGTGAAGCCATAGACCTAAGAAGCGCGATTAATAACGCGGTGGAAGCAGCTGATCCGCTGCTGCAAGCGCGAGCACACCGATTGTCGGTAAACCTTCCGGAAGAAGCGATATGGCTGTTTGGCGACGCGGCCAGACTTCAACAAGTCATCGGTAATCTGCTTACCAATGCCTTTAAATATACCGAGAAGGGTGGTGAGATTCTTGTCGACGCGATACAGGATGATCGCGAAGTCACGCTTCGAGTAGTCGACAGCGGCATGGGAATTACAAGTGAACTGCTCCCACAAATATTCGAATTGTTCATTCAAGGCGATCAGACCATCGACCGTTCTCAAGGCGGTCTCGGTATCGGGCTCACGCTGGTCCGGCAACTTGTGGAAATGCACAGCGGACGCGTGGAGGCACACAGCGAGGGTGTCGGGAAAGGTAGCGAGTTTGTCATCCGGCTGCCCATCATTTCTATAGAAAGTGAAAGTAAATCAAAAGGCGTAGGCCCGCCGCCAGAACAGAGAGCCTCCTTCCAGCCCCGCCGGGTGTTGATTGTGGATGATAACGTGGATTTCGCTGACAGCATGAAGGTGCTGCTGGAAATGAAGCGGCACGAGGTGCAGGTCGCCCATGACGGCAAGTCCGCAATCGAAGCAGCGCAGGCGTTTGTTCCGGATGTTGTCCTGCTCGATCTGGGGTTGCCCGGAATGAATGGATACGAGACCGCGCAACGGTTGCGCACCATGGCAGAAATGCGGGATGCAATCCTGATTGCCGTGAGCGGTTACGCGCAGGAAGAGGATCGCCAACGAGCTGCACGCGCAGGATTTAATGTCCATCTCAAAAAGCCGGTCGATTTTCAGCAAATTCTTGAGGCAATGCAAAGTAAGTAAGTAAGGTGCCTCGGTTGGATATTGTCAAATTGGGGTGCTGAAGCGACGAGGTGAACGACGTGCGTACTAACGCATACGCACACCAGCGCGAATCCTGCGAATTCACACAGAGATTGCTGTCTCGTGGTTCATGCCCGTGATCTCAGACCAGGACGCGAACCGCCCTGCCATTAATGTCCGATAGTGGCACGCCCGCATACCGTGGCGACCAGGTCGAAAATGGTTCGACACTTGCGCATGCACCGACAGGAAGCGCTGGGCCTGCCTCATCGATTTGAATCGTCGCATGGTGCGTTCTCTCGCGCGCGTGGGTTGGTGCGAGTTCTCGGCCCGGTTGTTCAGCAACCGTCCACGATGATGCGTAACGCCGGGAATCAAATCTTTCTTTGCCGCCAGCGTAGCTGGCAAGCTTATCGGTCACGATGGCACGCGGCGCATACCGACAATCTTTGAGCCGCTTGCGGAAGAAACGCTTCGCGGCTTTCGCATCCCGGCGCTTCTGCACCAGAAGGTCGAGCACTTCGCCACTTTGATCGACCGCGCGCCACAGGTACACGAGCTCGCCGTTGATCTTGCAGAACACCTCGTCGAGATGCCACGTGCCTCCGGGGCGACCACCTCGGTGCCGCAGACGGCGGGCGTACTCCGTTCCAAAGCGCAATCACCACAACCGGATCGCCTCGTAGGAGACGTCCACGTCGCGCTCCAGTATCATCTCCTGGATATCGCGAAAGCTCAGGCAGAAGCGAAAGTATAGCCATACACAGTGGGCAATAATCTCGCGCGGGAAGCGGTAACCACGGTAACTCGGGGCTGTTGAGGATCCATCAGCCCATTGCATCATCCTCGGCCTATTTGATTGACCATACCCTCAGCGCCGCCTTGTTTGAACGCATCAGTTCGCGCGGTGCGGACCAATGCTGAGGCCAGGGGCGCTCGGTAATTCTAAATAGCGTCCAGAATTTTGGTTCCGCCGGGGCCTCATTCGATGCCAACGAATTTAATGAGATCATCTTTCGAGAGGGGGAGGGAGACAAGGCTTCCCTGAATGAGGTCGCAGCCGTCCTGGCGGAGTGCTTCGCAGGTATCGGAATCTTCGACGCCGACCGCGACCACTCGCATACCCAGAACATGGGCCAAATCGATGACGGACCGGATGATGGCGCCTCTTGCTTTTTCCCGTAGCATATTGTTCACGAATGATCGGTCGATCTTTATCTCATCGAGCGGTAATTCGCTTAACCGCATCAAGGACGACTGTTCATTGCCAAAGCCGTCGGCCGCTAGACCTACGCCCAGTTCTTTGATTCGCTCCAGTGTGTCAGTCGAATTCAACACCTGGGTCCTGCTGATCGATGCATTGAGTTCAAGTACGACGCGGTCAGACGGGACATCCCAGAGCGTGAGTGCCCGGTCCAGCATGTCAGCAAAATCTGACTCCGGAAATGAGAGAGCCGATATATTAAGACCGAGCCGAATGTCTAACCCTTGCTGGCGCCAGTCCGCGCAGTGACGAAGCGCGGTGCCCGTTATCCAGTCAGTCAGACGCGACATTAGGCCGCAGCGTTCGGCGACGTAAAGTATCTCAACAGCCGAGATGGGGCCTTCTCGGGGATGGGTCCAGCGTAACAACGCTTCCGCAGCGGTAATTGTGTTCGACTTCAAATCCAATTGAGGCTGGTAAACCAGCGATAGTTCGCTTGCCTCAATTGCTTCCTCAAGATCGGCTTGCAGGCGGAACTGAAGGGCAGGCAGTTCTTGGTCGCTCCACTCAAAGACCCGGAATTTTTCCTCTCGGCGCCCCGCCTCCATCATCGCTATGTTGGCGCATCGAAGAAGTTCGGACGCGTCTTCGACCTGCTCTGTCAGTACCGCAAGCCCGACTTGAGGCGTAATGCGAAGACGCGCGCTTATCACGTCGAACGGCTCGTCAAACGCCCGTACCAGTTTCTCGGCAGCGAATGTTGCAATCGCATCGCTCTGGAGACCGGCCAGTAGGCATGCGAACCGACCACGACCGATCGAGCCTACCGCATCAGAAGGGCGCAGCACTTCCTGAATGCGTTTCGCCGCAAGAACCAATATGCGATCGCCGGATTCATATCCCAGCGCGCCGTCCGCCAGGGAAATGGAATCAAGGTTGATCATCACGAGCGCCAGCACGGCATCGCCTTCGACGTGGTCGCGGATTGTTCCTCGGAGAAGCGCTAAAAAATCTGCGTATGAAAGCATGACGGCGGTCAGGCGATGGAATCCCGGAATACCTGCGGCATCCTGATTGGTATTCAGAGGTAATAGTTTTTCGGATCTATGCCGTACATCCCGAATTCAAGGCTTCGGCCTATTTCGTATTCGACGCCATACTCGGTCTCCCGGTCCTTGAGGAAATCGATCACCACCGGCGACGCATAGGGGTGTTTTTTGGCGTCCAGTACCAGAAGAATCCGGGGCTGTAATCTGCTTTTGCGATTCTGGCCGACGACGATCCCCACCGCCCCAGTCGTGAGTTCCACCAGGCTGCCGACTGGATAAACGCCGGTGCATTGGATGAAATGTTCAACAAGTCCCTTGTGAAAGAAACGGCCACCCCATGTCTGGAGGAGCTGCAGTGCTTCATGGGGCGGGAAGGGCCGCCCATGCGGCCTTCCCATGACCAGATCTTGAAAAGCATCGACGATGGCTGCCATTTTTCCATGAGGACTGAGTTGCGCGCCCCGGAGGCCCGCGGGATACCCGCTCCCATCCTCTCGTTCGTGATGCTGTGAAATCATGTGCGTTACACGGGCGGTCACGCTGGGCAAGTCTTGAATCATGGATTCGCCGAACGCGACATGTTTTTTGAAAAGCGAATGTTCGGCAGGAAGAAAGGGAGTTGCTTTCTCGAGGAGTTCGGTCGGCAGCTTCAGCTTGCCAATGTCCATGAGCAATCCGCCAAACCCAAGTTCGGCCAGTTCTCCTCGCGTCAGGGCGAGATAACGGCCAAAAGCAAGCAGGTAAACCGCAGCGTTAATCGCCCGGTCATAAATAGAGCTTCTGGTGTTTCTAAGTTGGGCGAGGAACATCAAGGCGTCCGGATTGCGTACTATGCTTTCGCACAAGCCGTCGACCCCCTGCTTGACCTGTTCGATGTCTAGATTGAGCCCATTCTCCGCAGCAAGTTTTACGCTGCTCAGAATCTGTGACGCTGTCTCCCGTGCTTCCGAAGCCATTGGGAGTTCTTTTTCCACTGGATGCGCGTCGGCGTATTGGGTCCTCCCGCGCAACGGTGACTCAGCTAGGGTAGAGCCAATCGCATGGCCGCGTTCGTCGCGACTCTTCAGCGTGTCATTCTCTTGCCCTCGCAATTCGTCGATAAAGACGTATTCGCAGAACTGCGCCATCTGTTCGACATCTTTTTCGGAACGAATCAGCCGTCCTTGCAGCATATACGGCGTGTCCACCCAGGGGCGGTCAAGCTCCGAAACGTACATCCCCGGTTTCAATTCTCGGACCAACACTTTGCGTTTCACTTGGGACTCCGCATCAACTTGAATTCTCTGGCTTCTTGCGCGACGGGCCGATGCCACATCAACGAGCCGCCGTTCTCACCAACATTGTTCTCCAGCGGAAAGAATGAGGAGGATCTGTTTAACTGCGATAATGAACGTTTCGCAGTGCAGTAACTATCACTCCGGAAAGTTTCCACAGGAAATGGCAACAGTCACCCGGCCGCCCAGGGGCTTCCTGGATCGTCTTATCGCCGCCCTTCAGCAGGATGAGTTCGTCTTGTATCAGCAGTCCATCATCGCGGTAGCAATGCCGAGCAGGGTGGGCCTGTTCCAGGAAATATTCGTGCGATACAAAGAAGAAGACTCCAAGCTGCTCCCGCCTGGGGCCTTCCTTCCAATTCTGGAGGAGTGCTACCTTTTGCCTTACCTCGACCGCTGGGTAGTGAATCGACTCGCCCGTTGGGCGCGTGAATCGCAATCCAGGAAACCGATCCCGGAAACGACGCGCAGTAATATCAATTTGTCCGGACAGACGCTCGCCGATCCGCACTTCGGATCATACGTGCGCAAATATGTGGATGGATCATATCTTGCAAATGGGGCACTTGCTTTCGAAGTGACTTGGACAGACGCTTTGGACCATCTGGAGGCGCTCCAGCGTCTGATGACCGAACTGCGCCGTCATGGCTGCGCCCTTACGCTTGCTGGGATCGATGGCAGTGACCGTTCAATTGAGGTGCTCAAATCTGCGGCACCGGATTTCGTGAAATTCAATGCCGTGAGTATTCCCGTGGAGCAAATTTCGGAAATCCATCGTCATTGCCAGCGGCTAGGCGCCAAGACGATCGCGGAGCATGTGGAGACGCCTAAGACGCTCGAACAATTGCGTCAGATAAAGATCGATTTCGCCCAAGGAATCGGCATCAAACCGGTGGCGCCGCTGATTTAATTGAAGGCCAAGGAGTGCGTCGCGAAGGTGGGGCCAATCGACATTCGCAAGCCCCTGAACAAATAAAAAATTTGTCATATCGTTCGCGCTCCGTCGATTCTATCGCCGACGCGCGACGCGACCGTCGACTAGCGATGCGTGCTGATTAAAGTCATAAGCGAACTGCCGGAGACGGTGAAGTACCTCCTGCGTGGACATGCCTTGTTCAGATGCCGGCCTCAACCCACAGCAGGTCATTTGGATCATCAGGTCGCCGGTAGCTGGGTCGAGGGTGATGTGCTCAAGTCTTCCCAAAAAAATGCTCCTACGAATGAAGCGGCATTCTAACATTCGCTTTTGTGGAATCGCGCGCACGCAGATCGCACTTGGCCCAAAAACCGGAGTCGAGGTCCTTAGGATCTCGAATGGTCAACAAAGTATGTTCTCGCTGCCGGTAGTCAGTCTTTTGCCCAGCGCACAATATTATATCGCCTACCGCCGCCTGCGTACCTTTTGGTGGTCGTTTTGATAAACGGCACAATGTTGTGAGGCGCAATGACCAATCGCGGCACTAAGCGACATGTGGTGATCATGTGGCGAAAATTCACCATTTCGCCGCATGGCGCGAAGCCGCGCTACAGTGTTTATGTAATTTATAGCGTCCAATATTCGGCATCGAGGCCGGCCACTATTGTGCAAATGATGGTATGCCGCTTGCAAGCTGCGACGGAGCCCAGCGCGGAACTGATTGAGCCGTTTCAGAATCCAACCTGGACCGATACGCCTGCTTGTAGGACAACGTCTGATTGCCCGGTTTCTAAAGAAGTCTAGAATTAGAAACATACGTGTGGAAATACAAGTAGGCACAAAAAAATACAACTGTCGGTCGATGTCAATAACAGAAGCCCAGCACTACGAGCTCGTGATGCGTGACGCCAGGGACAACGTGTTCCTTGTTGCCGTCCGGCAAGCCATCGATACCCGGCTTCTCGTCGTTGAGTTTGACGCGGATCGGGAGCCGGGTCTGCACCCAGAGCACACCCTGGCAATTGCAGTCCGCGATACCCACCCCCTTTGCCGTCAAAGCCGACGGCATCCCCCACGAATGGCTTCCTGTCAGCACCGGTTTCATTGACACCCGTTTTTCGAAACTGGTTGGCGGGCAATTGGGAGGTTTATTTGACGGACGCGACCCAATGAAAGAACCCATCGCATCGACTGCGCAGCTATCTGCGGAAACAAGCCGTGGTCAGGAATCAAAGGAACGGATTGCACGATGGCGACGCATGGCCGTGACCATCGCCAAGCGACATCCTCATTGGAGCACCGTTGAGATCGCCATTAAAATTCAACGGTCCGTTGCAGGTCGAAAACGGGACGGTGTTTTGACCTATTCCCTGGACAATATCGCGAGGAATATTCGTGGCGCTAGAAACTCTCGTGAGAATGCTGACTAGGGTGGAGAATCATTTCGTTATCTGGAAGATCAAGGTGATGATGTGCAGAAGCCATTAAATGGCATCTTCGATAGTCGGGAGGCGATGCAGCGGAAAGCCTGGACGAATGGTGAACTAGCGGGACGTTGGCCTGCGGCAATGTGCACAGACATGAGGCAAACACTTACACGGTGGGAACGCAGGGTGCTGGAAAAGCCTTGGGGTTTTTACCCGAGTCCGCCTCACGCGAAGTAGGCGGTACCAGTCGAGGATCTTGCGCACGACGCTGAGTTGATGTTGGGAGAACTCCAGCGCGCTGGCATCAGGTATCACGCGAACCGGGTGGACACCGCTGAAGAGTATCGGCGGGAACTTGAGACATTCCAGCCCGATGTGATCTTGTCCGACTTTACCGTGCCGAATTTCGACGGCATGGAAGCGCTTCGGATTGCCAGCCGGTCCTACCCCCACATCCCGTTCATCTTTGTGTCCGGCACCCTCGGTGAGGAGGATGCCATTCGCGCGTTGAAAAACGGCGCGGCAGACTACATTCTGAAGAACAACTTGCTCCGTCTTCCTGCCGCGGTGGAAAGGGCGAAAAAAGAGGCCGAGGAGCGACATTCACGCCAGGCGCTCGAACACCAGTTGCGTGAGAGCGAGGAGCGATACCGTGGGCTGTTCCAAAGCAATCCGCATCCGATGTGGGTGTACGACATCGAGACGCTGCGTTTTCTGGCCGTGAACGACACTGCGGTGGCACGCTATGGATTCAGCCACGAAGAATTTCTGGCGATGACCATCAAGGACATTCGCCCAGAGAAAGAGATCGCCCGGCTCCTCGGTCACATTGAAAAACCGCTTCCATTGGTCAACAAGCCGGAAATCTGGCGACACCGAACGAAGAGCGGTGAACTGGTCGACGTAGAAATCGCGTCTCACGATCTTGTGTTGGAAGGCAGGCCAGCCCGGATCGTGGTGGCCTACGACATTACCGAGCGCGTCCAGCAGCAGGAGAAGATCGCTCGGCTGAGCCGAGTCCTAACAATACGGAGCGGCATCAACTCGGCCATCGTGCGCATCCATGATCGCCAAGCGTTGTTCGAGGAGGCGTGCCGGATCACGGTCGAGGAAGGCGGATTCACCATGGTTTTGATAAGCATGGTCGATCGGAGCTCGATGAAGATCGTCCCGGTCGCGTCGGCAGGCGTGGATGAGGAACTCATGACCGCCATCAAAGGCCACTTGTCATCTAGCGAGAGCGCGTCGAAAACCATGATCGGCAAGGCGATCAGGGAGAAGAAGATCGTTGTGTCCAACGATTCGCTAAGTGACCCCAAGGCTTTATTGGGCAAGCAACATGGCAAATCCGGAGTTCGCTCGTTGGCCGTACTGCCGCTGATTGTGTCGGATCAAGCGGTGGGCGTTTTCGCGCTATATGCCAGCGAGAGTGAATTCTTCCATGAAGAAGAGTTGAAGTTGTTGACGGACCTGACCAGCGACATATCGTTCGCGCTGGATCACATCGAAAAAGAGGAAAAGCTCAACTACCTCGCCTACTACGATGTGCTCACCGGACTCGCGAACCGCAGCCTGTTTCTGGAGCGGGTGGCGCAGTACATGCGTAGCGCGGTCAGCGGCGGCCACCAGCTTGCCGTGTTTATCCTTGATCTGGAGCGATTCAAAAACATCAACGACAGCCTCGGCCGCCCGGCTGGCGACGCGCTCCTAAAACAGGTGTCGGCGTTTTTGTCGCGCGATGGGGGAGACCCGAGTCTGCTGGCGCACCTGGGTGCGGATCATTTCGCCGTCGTGGTGCCGGAGTTGACGCAGGAAGGCAATATTGCGAGCCTGCTCGAAAGGAAGATGCGAGCGTTTCTCGACCATACGTTCCGCCTGAACGAAACGGAACTCCGGATAGCCATCAAAGTCGGAGGCGCGCTTTTTCCCGATGACGGCACGGACGCCGATACCCTGCTGCAGAACGCCGAGGCGGCCCTCAAGAAGGCCAAAGCGAGCGGTGATCGCTACCTGTTTTATACGCAGAGGATGACCGCAACGGTGGCCGGCAACCTCACCCTGGAGAACCAGTTGCGCCAGGCGCTCGACAAGGGCGAGTTCGTGCTCCATTACCAGCCCAAGGTGAACCTCGTGAGCGGCGAGATGACCGGCGCCGAAGCGCTGATCCGGTGGAATGATCCGCGCACGGGCCTGGTGCCGCCGGGCCGCTTCATCCCGATCCTGGAAGAAACCGGACTGATCTATGACGTCGGGCGCTGGGCGCTGCGCCAAGCCATCGCAGACTACCTGCGCTGGCGCAGTGCGGGCCTGGCCGCGGTGCGCGTCGCGGTGAACGTGTCACCGCTGCAACTGCGCCATCACGGCTTCATTGCCGAGATCAAGGAGGCAATCGGCGTTGACGCGCGGGCGGCGGCCGGACTGGAGTTGGAGATCACCGAAAGCCTGATCATGGAGGATGTGCACCACAACAGTTCCAGCCTGCATGCGATCCGGAACATGGGCATCAGCATAGCCATTGACGACTTCGGCACCGGCTTCTCTTCACTGAGCTACCTGTCCAAACTGCCGGTGGATACGCTGAAGATCGACCGCTCGTTCGTGATCGAAATGACGGCAGAGCAGGAGGGACTGGCATTAGTATCCACCATCATCAACCTGGCGCATTCGCTGAAGCTCAAGGTGGTGGCCGAAGGCGTCGAAACCGAGGAGCAATCACGCCTGCTGCGATTGCTGAACTGCGACGAAATACAGGGCTATTTATTCAGCAAACCGCTGCCAGGCGAGATCTTCGAAACCAGATTCCTGGCCCCGCCTCCCACCGGGTGACGAACAATGGCGCGGTTCTCCTTCCGCCATGGGCAAACTCCCGACAATTTCAATGCGAATTAGTCTGTGAGTCGCAAATTGATAATCAAGTGGCCACTGGTGTTTTTATTTGGGCGTGGCTGTGCTGCCGTAGGGCTCAATAGTTCCGGCAAATTTAGCCGTAGACGGAGTGGAGAAGAAAAACCCTGTTTTTCCCGACAAATTCCCTGATAGGCCCGAATTAATTCCGTGTTCCGCATCTTGCCTGGCGACGGGGAAGATGGCCTGAGAATCGTTCTGGATGCGGGTTTTGGCTCAGTGGCGCACGATTTGAACCGCAAAAGCGAGTGAAATTCCCTGTATTTTTCCCTGTTAGCGGCGACTTTGGACTGGAGACGGGTTCGCTTGAGCCTGCCACCACCGCCAAATAAAAAGGACCCCATGTGGGTCTTTTTTATTTGGCGGAGAGGGAGGGTACTTCGAGAACCCTCTGGTTCGTCAACACGGTCGCGCCACGTCAACTATGGCGCGCGGGGCGGTTCCCGCGCTCTTCCCAATATGGATGCGATCTCGTTCAGGCAGCGACTAACCTTTGGCGGCGCAGCCGATCAAGGTTATGACGGCTGCCACTCCCTCCCGGCCGCCTGATCCCTTTCTCCACTGCATTGGCGGAAAGAGGGTACATCGAGAACCCTCTCTCGTTTGATTGGCGGCCTATTGACCAGTAACATGTCACATGCCACACTGGGACGTCAGATTTCGCGAGGAGTAAATGATGTGCACACCGGGAATAGTGAACGAAGCGCAGAAGAAAAAGATCGCGGCCTATAGCGCCACGTTCCGAAAGGCGACGACCAGTCCATTCGGCTCGAAGGATGAGATCGGGATGCTCAACCTGATCGATCGTGCTTCGCGCGAAGCCGTCGTCGGCCGCGCCGATGCGTCAAAGATGTTCGATCTCGCGGTGGATTATTTCGTGGGAATGCCAAGCTGGGACCAGGCCGGTGATCCCGGCTACCAGGTCTGGATGACCCACACGCCCAAGGGAGAGCGAATCGACGATCAAATGGGAATCGGCGAGAAGGCGAACGAACTGGTGTCCTATTCGGGTGACGCCATATCCATGTACACGCATTGCGGAACACACATCGATGCGTTGAATCACTTCGGCTATCACGGCGAGATTTTCAATCACTTCAAGACTGACGAGCATATCGGGAGCCGGACTTGGGACGTATGCGGGGCGGACAAGCACCCGCCGGTGATAGCTCGCGGCGTGCTCCTGGACATCGCCGGTATGCATCGTGTCGATGAACTTCCCGACAGCCATCCTATTGGACCGGAAGAGATTACCGCCTGTCTCAAGCATCAAAAAATCCACCTCTGCGCTGGTGATGTGGTGCTTCTGCGCACAGGACGCATACGGGCGTGGCCCGATCCGGTCCGTTACATGTCCAATCCTCCAGGTCTGACACGCGAGGGAGCTGTCTTCCTTGCACAGGCCGGGGCGGTCACGATCGGCTCCGACACGCATACCCTGGAGCAATTCCCGTCTGCCGACCCGGAAAACTGGCAAGTGGTGCACACGTATCTCTTGGCCGAAGCGGGCATTCCGATTCTCGAGATTGCCAATCTGCAGGAACTCGCAGCGGACAAGGTTCACGAGTTCGCTTTCTTCGGCGCGTGTCTCAAGCTCCGCGGAGCCACTGGAGCACCCATGCGCCCGGTCGCCATGCCGCTCAAGGCCTGAGCGCGCGCGCCGCGGACGCGTAAGGAGTTCGATCTGGTTCAACGTATCGTTGATTCGCTATCCTAACGAAGGGGAGATTAAGTGATGCTACAGCGCAGAAGAATCGAAAGCCTGACGCGCCTGCCGGTGGTAATCGGCGCAATGGTTGTCGCAATTAACTCGTTCGTCGGCAGCGCAAGCGCCGCCGATTCGGTCCTCAACGGTGGAACGGTGAGGATTCTGGCCATTGGCGACCCTGCATTTCAGGCCATGCAAAGAATCCATGGCCAATTGGAGAAGGCGGCCGGCGGGAAGATCGAACTACGCGTAGTCGATTTCGACGCCTTGCATCAGCAGACCCTCTTGAATTTCCAGAACAAGGTTTCGAGTTATGACATTGTCGCGGTCGAGGCGTCGCAATACGGGGAGTACAAATCGGGTCTCGTCGACCTGACGTCTTACATCAAGAAAAGCGGCATCGATGGCACCGATTTTCAGGAAGCTGCCTGGCTCGGTACGCAGTTCGACGGAAAGCAGTACGGTATCCCGATCCAACCTCACTCCGAGATCCTGGCGTACCGAAAGGATCTGTTCAAGGAGGCAGGGCTGCAACCGCCGAAGACGACGGACGAACTGCTCGCCGCAGCGAAAAAACTGCACAATTTCAAGCCGGGTGTCGCCGGCATCTGCTGGAACGGAGCCCGTGGCACGCCGCTCGGGCAGACGTATCTGTACACGATGGGGGATTACCACCAGCCGCCCATCGCTTTGGCGAAACAGGGGAGCGGATTCGATATTCAAAACATCAAACCCGCCAACATGAAGCCGATGATCGACAGCCCGGCTGGCCGTGCGGCAGCCAACTATATCAAAGGCCTGATGGACTATTCCCCACCAGGCATCCTCAACATGGCATGGGACGAGAGAAACCGCGTATTCAACCAGGGCAACTGCGCGATGCTCTACGTTTGGTCGGCGTTGACGGCGATGTGGGATCTCGACGCTTCTTCTTCGGTTCACGGCAAAGTCGGATACGTTCCCAAGCCTTCGGGCCCAGGTTTCCCGCCTGCCTCGTCGCTCGGCGGATGGTTCCTGTCGATCCCGGCGAACATCGAGAAGAACCGGATTCCAGCTACCTGGAAGGTGATCGAGTGGCTGACGACCAAAGAAATGTTGACCGAGTTGACGAAGCACGGCGACTGTGTGGCCCCCCGCCACAGCGTTGCCAGTGATCCTCAGGTGGTCGCGCGATGCCCCGTAATATCTGCCGTGGACGCCTTCTCGAGGCAAGGCGTGTTCAATGGCTGGGAACGCCCCCCGGTCGCGGAGCTGCAGCAGATCGTCGATACCGTGGGAACCGAGATGCACCGGATGACCTCCGGGCAGGTCACACCCGAGCAGGCGGTAACGAACTCCCAGAAGATCCTCGACCAGTTGATGAGGCAGGCCGGGTACTATTAAGTGTCGGCGCGACGCCCCGTATTTGGGAGACCATCACCCTTTGCCGGCGGCGTCGCGAGCGCGCAGACAGTCAGGCTCCGGGGCGGCGGAAGGGGGCCGCAATGAGTCTTGATCGAGACGCGCGCCGCGCCGCGTTGCTTCTCATCAGCCCGGCCCTTCTGGTGTTGTTGGCGCTCAATGTTTTCCCCATGCTCTACGCCGTCGATATCAGCCTGTACTACTGGCGGCTGGCGGGTCTGCAGGCGCGGCGATTCATCGGGTTGCAGAACTACGAACTGCTCTTCGGTGATGACCGGTTCGTCAACTCGATATTGGTGTCCCTTGGTTTTGTGGCGGGGGCTGTGACTGTCCAGCTCGCCCTCGGTCTTGCCCTGGCGTTCGTGTTCAATTCGCGCTTGCCGGGATTGGCCACCTTGAGAAAGCTTTCACTCCTTCCGATCATGCTGATGCCACTGGTGGTCGGCCTGGTCTGGTTCTATATGTTCAACGAGAACTTCGGAGTCGTGAATTGGTTTCTCACGGTTCTGGGCGGGCACGGCGTTCCGTTTCTGACCGGCGACAAACTGGCGCTGTTGAGCATCATTGTGGCCGACACGTGGCAATGGACCCCGTTCGTCATGCTGGTTCTGTTCGCCGCACTGCAAGGGTTGCCTGAGTATGTCTACGAGGCGGCGCGAATGGACGGCCTGAACGAGTGGCAGATTTTCTGGCGCGTTACGCTGCCGCTGCTGCGGCCGGCGATCCTGATCGTTGGCGTGATTCGCGCCGTCGATGCATTGCGGACGGTGGAACTGGTGTTCATGATGACCAAGGGAGGGCCAGGGGGCCAAACCGAGGTGGTGCCCTGGTATCTGTATGCCACAGGTTTCACATCCCTCAACCTCGGTTACGCTGCGGCCATGGCGGTTCTGATGATCATCCTGGTCACCATCATGAGCCAATTCCTCGTCCGCCGCTTCACGCTCCATGAAACCTAGTCGCAGCGCAAGCGCCACCGCGACAGCGAAGGGCGGCGAGCCCGCTGGGGGCTTTCGCCTCTTGCCCGCCGCCGTCCTGGCCCGCTATCTCGTCGCGGGCACCTTTGTAGGGTTTTGTCTTTTCCCCTTCTATATCATCTTGACCACGTCACTGAAGGCGGAACGCGACATATTCGCGTGGCCGCCTGTCTGGCTCTTTGATCCGACGTTCAAGAACTTCTACCAGGCGCTGTTCGTGTTCGGCGGACAAGGGGCATTTGCATTCATCGTCAACAGCGTGATCATCACCGCATTTAGCACCATACTCTCCGTCGGACTGGGTTCGATGGCGGCCTACGGGCTCGCGCGCTTTCCCTTCCGCGGCCGAAAGCAGCTGTCGTTCTGGATCCTGTCGACCCGTTTCGCGCCTCCAATCGCGTTCGTAGTACCCGTGTATTTGATGGCCCTGCAACTCGACCTGCTCGACAGCCGCATCGCCCTCGTGCTGATCTACACAAGCATGAATTTGTCGCTCGTCATCTGGCTGTTGCGAGGCTTTTTCATGGAAATTCCAATCGAAATCGAGGAGGCGGCGCTCGTAGACGGCTATACCCGACTTCAGATATTCCGACGCGTGGCGCTTCCTCTCGTCCGGCCGGGCATCGTCACCGCGGCGATCCTGTCCGCCGTTTTCAGCTGGAATGAATTCCTTTTCGCTGTGATCCTGACGCAGACGCACGCGGCGACCTTGCCTGTGTATCTGTCGGGCTTCTCCAATGCCATGGGGCTCGCGTGGGGCGAGTACATGGCGGTTGGCGTGATCGCCGTACTGCCGATCACTCTGTTCACTGCGATGTTGCAGAAGCATCTCGTGCGCGGTCTGACCTTCGGCGCAATACGATAGCTCATGCCCCGGATCGAATTCAGGTCGATCTCGAAGACTTACCCGGATGGGACGTCGGCGATGCGCGATTTGGACCTCGTGATTGAGGATAGGGAATTCGTGTGCATTCTCGGTCCGTCGGGCTGTGGCAAATCGTCGACCCTGCGGATGCTCGCGGGACTGGAACCGATCACCGCTGGTGACATCCTGGTTGACGGCACGCGGATTAATGACGTCTCGGCGCGCAACCGGGACATGGCAATGGTGTTCGAAAACTACGCGCTGTATCCGCACCTGGATGTCTATCACAACATCGCCATGCCTCTGGTCGCCCGACGTGTTCGCAAAGACGAGATTCGAGATCGTGTCTTGCGGGTTTGCGAAACCCTTCGCCTGACCGAACTGATCAATAGCCGCCCCAAAACCCTCAGCGGCGGGCAGCGGCAGCGCGTCGCTCTTGGACGTGCCCTCATTCGGCATCCCAGGATCTTTTTGATGGACGAACCGCTCGGCCATCTCGAAGCTCATCTGCGCGCGGAATTGCGCGCGGAAATTCGACGGCTGCATGAGCAGCGGGGGACCACCACGGTTTACATCACCCACGACCAACAGGAGGCCGGGGCGGTCGGCGACCGCATCGCCGTGATGAACGCAGGCCGGCTGCAGCAAGTCGGTAGCCTGCACGATCTGCTCAATTGGCCCGTAAATCGATTTGTGGCGCAATTCATCGGTGAATGGCCGCTCAACCTGCTGCCGGTCAATTTGATTGCAGATGCTGGATCGATCTCCATTCGTGTCGATGATCTGGCGATTCCCCTTACTCCGATTCAGACACGCAAGGTGACGGGAACAATGCTCGAGGGCCCGTTGGAGTTGGGAGTGCGCCCGGATGACGTGGAAATCGTGAATGTGGACTCGCCGCTGTCGCTAAGGGCGCGCGTAGCGGTGGTCGAGCCGCAGGGCGATACCAGCGTTGTGGTAGCCGAGACGGCTGTCGGGCGGATCAACGCCGTTGTTCCTTCCATCGAAGCTCCCATAACCAACTCGACGGTCGGGCTGAAGCTCGCTATCGCGCAGGTCCATCTTTTCGGTCCGGACGGCACCAATCTGTTTACCGGCCTCGACAACATCAAGTGATGCTGCCACATGGACGAACTGCGGATTGAGAATCTTCACAAATCCTTCGGATCCTTCGCATTGTTCGAAGGATTGTCGTTTTGCATTCAACCATCAGCGTATGTTTGTCTGCTTGGGCCTTCGGGGTGTGGCAAGACGACCTTGATGCGCATAATCGCAGGTCTCGATCAACCCGATTCGGGACACGTGTATATCGGTGGCAACCGGGCGAATGACCTCCCTTCTCACGCGAGAGACGTTGGGTTGGCGTTCCAGAACTACGCACTCTATCCCCATCTGTCGGTACGCCAGAACCTGGAGTTTCCCCTTCTGGCCCCGATTCGGCGCGGACAATATGCGAGAGCATTGATCGACCAACGAGTTGCGGCCATTGCCAGCAAGCTCAAGATCGAGCTACTCCTCGAGAAGGCGGTGAATCAACTGAGCGGAGGTCAGCAGCAGCGCGTGGCACTCGGACGTGCACTTATCCGCCACCCGCGCGTACTGCTACTGGATGAACCGGTTACGCACCTGGACGCCCGATTGCGTCACGAAATGCGGGCGGAACTCAAACTGATTCATCGGGAGATGGGGACCACAACAATCCACGTGACCCACGACCAGCAGGAAGCCCTGGCCGTCGCCGACACCATCGTAGTCATTAAAGACGGGAAGATCGAGCAGATCGGCGCTCCGCTTTCTCTTTATCATGAACCAGATACCGCGTTCGTTGCCGGCTTTCTCGGCGATCCGCCGATGAGCCTGGTCGCGGCGCAACTGATCGAACGCTCGGGTACGCGCCTGCTGGAGATCGACGGAGTACCCGTTGAGATTCCGCGCCACCTTGCCGATGCCGCCGCGCCTGCCTCCAGCCCGGAACTACTTCTGGGGCTGCGTCCACTGCACGTGGAGTTGGTCGCCGAGGGGGAGGCCGGAGCCATTGCGGCCACAGTGTACTTCCACGAAATGGTCGGTCGCGATCTGCAAATTTCCCTGCGTCTTGGTTCCGACATCGTTCGGTACCGGACGAGGGTACTTCGCGGCGTAAATATCGGAGATCGACTGCACCTGCGCCTGAAGCTCGATGGCGCGCGGCTCTTCGATCGTCGGACGGGCAAAGCGTTACGACCGAATCGGAAAGTCTGACCATGTGCTTCGGAGCTTTCGCCACCAGCGACGAATAGACGGTAAATTGACGAATCGCGGTCGCCCCTGACCCGCGATCGCCTTGTACCCGTGACCGGGAGGGTTCACAACAATGAAAAAAGTTGTCACAGACAGGGAAAGTCTTACCGACAAGGTTTTCGAAGCGATTCGCAATGCCATCATCCTGGGCGAGCTCGCCCCGGGAAGCCTGCATTCGGTGCAGGCACTTGCGGCAACACTCGAGACGTCACGCACGCCCGTGAGGGAAGCGCTTCTGAAGCTCGCCGATCAGGGCATGGTACGTTTCGAGCGCAATCGGGGCACGCGAATTCTCCAAACCACTGTCCATGATCTGGAGGAAATGTTTTCCCTGCGGCTGTTGCTGGAAGTGCCGGCGACGTATCGCGCCACACAGCAAGCAGGACCGAACGACCTGCGCGAATTGCGCCAGGCATTGAAGGCGATGGATCGCCTCGCTGCATCCAAATCGACGACCCCGCGGCAGCACCTTGAACCGGACGTCCGATTCCATCGGACCATCATGCAAGCATCGGGAAACAAGCGTCTGGCGAACATTATCCAGTCCTTGTTCGATCTGCAGATGGCACGCGGCGTGTCGACGTGGGGAATCAACAGAGGTACGAAGGATATCTACAACGATCACGAAGACATCTATAGGAAGATCGAGGCCCGGGAGCCAATGAAGGCCGCGATCGCGATGCGAGACCATCTTGCGTTGACCGCTCGCATCATCATCGCGCAGGAGATGGGAGACGCGGCCGAGGCGGCGAATTTCGAACTGCCGTACATGGACGTGCTGCAGCTGTTTGGCGTACGGGCTCGTGGCGGATCCCCAAGGGCAAAGATGGGCGCATCGCGGCGCGGAAAGAAACTGTCAAATTAGCGCGCTGATCGAGTAGGCGAGCGACGCGCGCTCTCGCACATTGCAACGAATCCCGCGGATTTACACGGAGATTGCTGTCTTCTGGTTCATGCCCGTGATCGTCGACAAGCGTGGATGCGCCGCCGCATTGGGCCGGCGTCGAACCGCCGGGCGAGCGATACGCGCTGCGCATTCAGTATCGAGTAATCACTGAAATCCATTAGGAAGCCGCTTGCGATTGGGAAAAGAATGGTTGCATCATTTTCCCTTTGTTAGTTCATCACGTAGACCCGGAAACTTTCTCGCGGCATACTACGGCCCGGAGTGTGGGGGGGCGCGACGTCCGTGGAACGGGTGCGCGCGAAGAAAAATTCCAATAATTCAGGGGGGCTTCACCCATGATGCGGATTTTCGTGCAGGTTTTCCGCGGACTGTTGCTGCAGTTGGCGCTGTGTCCGGTCCTCGCGTTGGCGCAACAGCCGGCCGGCGAGCCGATCAAGGTTGGTGCGGTGCTGTCGTTGACCGGACCGGGCGCGGGACTCGGCGGTCCCGAGCGCAACGGCATCCTGCTCGCGGAAAAGCGCATCAACGAGCGCGGCGGCATCCGCGGCCGTCCGCTGCAAATCCTCATCGAGGACGACGGCTCGAAGCCCGACATCGCGAAGAGCAAGGCTGAAGCCCTGATCCATGGGGAGAAAGTCGTCGCCCTGCTCGGGCCTTCGTTGACCGCGAGCACCGGCGCGGTTGCCAGCGTGACCAACGGCATGCAAATGCCGCAACTGTGCATGACCGGTTTCGGTCCGGCGATCGAATCGACCTACAAGTCGCTGTTCCACATGCTGCCGCCGCAGGCGCTCAATGC
>WNFL01414988.1_pt1 | contig 45120 bp, 34 predicted proteins | sample 5400361 | NCBI WGS metagenome assembly WNFL01 (sample SAMN13153351, study PRJNA577476) | soil metagenome | isolation source: 40 cm soil on Douglas fir-dominated hillslope | place: USA:California | collected 2013-09-17 | reverse complement strand
GATCTAGAAGAGCAGGAACAGGTTGATGAGCTGAAGGCGTGGTGGAGCAAGCACGGCACGCTGATTCTCGCCGCCGTGCTGGCGGCAGTTGTCGCGTTCACCGGCTGGTTGTTCTGGCGCAAGTACGAAGGCGGCCAGGCGGCGCAGGCGAGCGCGCTCTACGAAACGCTGGCAAAGGCGGCCCAGTCGGGCGACGCGAAAGCCTTGCGCGACGCCGGCGGGACGCTGGCGGAAAGCCATCCGCGCACCCTGTATGCGTCGATGGGCGCGCTCGTCGCCGCCCGCTTCTATTTCGATCGCAACGACCTGAAGAACGCCAAGGCGCAGCTGCAATGGGCGATCGAGCGGGCGCCGTCGGAAGATTTTCGCGACCTGGCGCGGCTTCGCCTGGGGGCGATCCTGCTCGACGAGAAAGCGTACGACGAGGCTCTGAAGATCGCCGACGCCCCGCACGTGGCGGTCTACGACGCGCAGTTCGCCGCGCTCAAAGGCGACGTGCTGGTGGCGAAGAACCAGCCGGCCGAAGCCAAGGCCGCCTACAAGCTCGCGCTCGACAAGGCGGGGAAGGACGACGCGGCGTTCCGTGAGAGCGTGCGCGTGCGGCTGGAGGCGCTCGGCGGGTGACGCGGCTTTTTCTCGCGGCGCTTTGTGCGGCGCTGCTCGCCTCGTGCGCGAACCCGTTCGCCAAGACCGGACCGCAGCCCGCCGAGCTGCAGCGCATCGACAACGCGCGCCCGGTCAAGGTTCTGTGGTCCGCCGACGTCGGCGACGGCGACCCGTACATCTTTTCGCCGGCGCTGGTCGGCGATGCGATATACACGGCGGCGCGCGCCGGCACCGTGACGCGGCGCGACGCCGCCAGCGGCAAGGAGCTGTGGCGCGTCACGGCGGCGAAACGCCTTTCGGGCGGCGCGGGCGCGGATGCGAAGATGGTCGTCGTCGCCACCGAGGAGGGCGAGGTCGTCGCGCTCGACGCCAAGGACGGCAAGGTGCGTTGGCGCGCGCGCGTATCGAGCGAGGTGCTGGCGGCGCCCGCGCTGGGCGGCGGCCTGGTGCTCGTGCGCAGCATCGACAGCCGCATCTTTGCTTTCGGCGAGGATGACGGCAAGCGCCGCTGGGTGTACCAGCGGGCCGCGCCCTCGCTCATGATCCGCGTCCCGGCGGGCATCACGCTCGACGGCGACACTGCGTTCGCCGGATTTTCCGGCGGAAAGCTCGTGGCGATCGCGCTGTCGAACGGCGGCGTGCGCTGGGAAGTGACCGTCGCGCTGCCGAAGGGCAGCACCGAGCTCGAGCGCGTCGTCGACGTGGTGGGCGATCCCGCGGCACAAGGCCGGGAAGTGTGCGTCGCGGCCTACCAGGGGCGGGTCGCCTGCTACGAATCGGCGAACGGCAGGCAGACCTGGGTGCGCGACATGTCGTCCCTTACCGGAGTGAGCCTGGACGCGCGCTACGCCTACGTGAGCGATGATCGCGGCGCCGTGCACGCGCTCGATCGCACCACCGGCCGCTCGGTCTGGAAGCAGGACAAGCTTTCGCTGCGCCAGCTTTCGCTGCCGCTGGCGGTGGAAAACGCCGCCGCGGTCGGCGATTTCGAAGGCTACGTGCATTTTCTGGCGCGCGACACCGGCGCGTTCGTGGCCCGCTTCGACAGCTCGCACGGCCCGATTCGCGCGGCGCCCACGTTCATCGGCGTGCTGCCGTCGGCTTTCCTGGTGCAGACGCAAGACGGGACCCTTTTCGCCTTGGGGTTGTGATGCGGCGCTGTTACGCGAGCCGCGACCTGCCTTCATGAAGCCCGTCATTGCGCTGGTCGGGCGCCCGAACGTCGGGAAATCGACGCTCTTTAACCGCCTCACGCGCACCCGGGACGCCATCGTTCACGATGTCCCCGGCGTAACGCGCGATCGCCACTACGGAGAAGGGCGCGTCGGCTCGCGCGGGTTCATCGCCATCGATACCGGCGGGCTCGAGCCCGGCACCGAGTCGGGCATCTTCGCCGAGATGGCGCGCCAGGCGGAGCAGGCGATGGCCGAGTCCGACGCGGTGCTGTTCCTGCTCGACGGGCGCGCCGGGATCGTGCCGGCCGACCGCGAGATCGCCGCGCGGCTGCGCAAGCTGAAGGTCCGCATCTGGATCGTGGTCAACAAGACCGAGGGCATGTCCGCCGACACGGCGACCGCGGAATTCCACGAGCTCGGCCTGGGCGCGCCGGCGGCGATCTCCTCGGCGCACGGCGAGGGCGTGAGCGAGCTCATGGAGGCGGTGCTCGCTGAATTTCCGGACGATCCGGAAGCGGCGGCGAGAGCCGAGCAGGGCCACCCGCGCGTCGCGATCGTCGGCCGGCCCAACGTCGGAAAATCCACCCTGGTGAACTCCCTGGTCGGCGAGGAGCGCGTCATCGCCTTCGACCAGCCCGGGACCACCCGCGACTCGATCGAGGTGCCGTTCGAGCGCGGCGGCCGGCGCTACACCCTGATCGACACGGCCGGCCTGCGCCGCCGCGGCAAGTCGTCGGGCGAAGCGGTCGAGCGCTTCTCCATCGTGAAGGCGCTGCAAGCCATCGAGGCGGCGAATGTCGCCGTGCTGATGCTGGACGCAGCCGATGGCGTGACCGACCAGGACGCGCACGTCGCCGGCTACATCCTCGAGCGCGGGCGCGCGGTGGTGATAGCGGTGAACAAGTGGGACAAGGCCGATCGGGAGATGCGCGAGCGGATCAAGACCGACCTGCAGTGGAAGCTCGGGTTTCTGGGGTTCGCCGAGAGCCACATGATCTCCGCGCGGGAGGGCAAGGGCCTGCGCGAGCTGATGGGCTCGATCGACGCCACCTATGCCGCAGCGATGGCGCGGCTGCCCACGCCTCAGCTCACTCGCGCCCTGATCGCCGCCGTCGCGAGGCAGGCGCCTGCGAAGGACGGCATGTTCCGGCCGAAGCCGCGCTACGCCCACCAGGGCGGCATCAACCCACCGCGCATCATCATCCACGGCAACGCGCTCGACCGGGTGGCCGACAGCTACAAGCGCTATCTCGAGAGCTTCTTCCGCAAGGAGTTCAGGCTGACCGGGACGCCCATGGAGATCGAGTTCCGCAGCGGCAGGAATCCCTTCGCGGAAAAGAAAGCCAAGCCGCTGCCCTCGGGCAAGCCCCGCGCAAAGCGCGAGGCCCGGGCGGACCGGAAGCTGCCTTACGTCAAGCGCGAAAAAAAGAAAAAGCGCAGCTAGCCTAGAACTGCGCGATTCCCCGCGCCATGAGGGCGGCGCAAAGAAGGATCAGCGCCACGCCCGCCAGCTCCAGGTGGACGATCCTCCGGAGCGCGCGCAGCTGAGCGGCCGGCGCCGGCGGCAACCGCCCTTCCGCGAGCGATTTTTTCCACGAGAGAAAGACCACGGTGGGATAGATCGAGAGCAGGGCAATGGCGACGAACAGCGAGAGCTTCCCGATGAAGGCGGCGTTGTGGAAGTAGTACGCCGCGCCCTTCTCGAAGTAGACGACCCGAATGAGTCCCACGGCGAGCAGCAGTCCCGCTGAAATGCCCAGAGCCATATCGGCCTTCTGCAGGATGCGGGCGCTGCTCAATGTGAGCTCGGTCCTGAGCAGCACCAGCTCGATGACCAGGGCCGAAACCAGGGCGAAGGCGGCGGCGTGATGCATGAAGGCGAAGAGGGCGGACATGGGCTTTCCTTGACGAAGGGGCGCGGTCGAGATAATGTTGACGACAACAACATCAGCTTAGCGAGTTAATGTAGTCAATGTCAACATCAAGCCGCCGGAAGGCTTCCTATCACCACGGCGACCTGCGTCCAGCGCTGTTGCGGGCTGCAGCCGATGTCGTGGAAAAACAGGGGCTTGAAGCGCTGACGCTGCGCGACGTGGCGCGCCGAGCGGGCGTCTCCCACAACGCTCCGTATCGCCATTTCAAGGATCGCGATGCGTTGCTCGCGGCGGCGGCGGAGGAAGGATTTCGCGCGCTCGCCGGCGCGCTGGAGGGAAAGTCCGGCAACGCGATGGGCGAGGCTTACGTGCGTTTCGGGCTCGCCAATCCGGCGCGCTTTCGCCTCATGTTCGGCGGCCGGCTGCGGTTGAGCGAGCACCCGGGCCTGCGCGATGCCTCCGGCCGCGCCAACGACGCTTTGCTGCGGGCCTTGCGCGCGCGCCCGGATCTGCCCGATCCGGAGGTGGCGGCGGCCGCGGCCTGGTCGCTGGTTCATGGGCTTACGAATCTTCTGCTCGACGGCCACTTTGAACGCGCGGCAGGCGCCGATCTCGAGCGCTTCATCAGGAAAGTGCTCAACAGCGTGCGCTTTGCGGGCTCCGCTCAGCGCGCGGCGTAGTCGCGGAATGCATCCGCGCAGGAGCGCGGCTCGGCGTGGCAGCGAAGCAGCCGGAATGCCGGCGTCGCCGCGGCGCGCGGAATCTTGCCGGAGTGCGCGCGCCATAACTCCAGCGCCTGCGCCGGACGCCGGTCGGCGATGTAGCCTGCCATCGCGGCCATGAGGAGATACTCGCGCGCGTCGCTGCCCATGGACAGATCGCTGCCCAGGAGCTGCGAGCCGAATTCCGCCATGCGCGCCGCGTCACGCCCCCCCACGGCGCGAAAAAGGGCGAGCCAGCGCCGCTGAAAGTCGCGCAGGTCGCCGAAGCAGGGGCTGCGCTCGATGCGCAGCCAGACCGCGCCCGCGTCGTCGGGCGCGAGAAACGGGTTCAGCATCTTCGCGACGCGCAGCGCGCTGTTGAGCCAGACGTCCAGCTCGCGCGGCTCGCGGCATTCGAGCAGGCGCAACTTCATCAGCTCCAGGTCCTTCTGCAGCGGCGGCGAGATGCCGTCCGGAGGCGGCCGGCGCGCGCTGGCGAGGAAGTCGCGCGCGTACCAGGCGAGACGCGAGTTCTCGACGCGCTCGAAGGCGTAGGCGCCCTGGAACAGCGGGTTGACCGGGCGGTGGCTGCGCGCCGGGTCGAGCAGCTCGAGCACCGGCACGCCCAGGTTGAGCAGCCCCACCAGGTCGACGGCGCTCTTCTCCATGAAACGGTGGCGCGCCGCGTTCAGGTCGAGCACCGGCTGGTAGTCCGAGTTCGCGGGCATGCCGTAGCTCGCAAACAGCGGCTCGAGCGTCGCGCGGCCGCCGATGTAACGGGCGTCCATGTCGCCCGCGGTCAGCACGTGGATCGTCCACAGCTCCTTGGCGATCCCCGGATGCTCGAAGATCCTCGCCTGCGGCGGCAGCGGGATCCCGGAATCGGACGCCATGATGAGCAGGTCGTGGTCGCTCGGCGCGAACACCGCGTAGTGCGGAAAGGTTTCTCCCAGCGCCGCCATCACGGAGGCGACGAGCGACGGGTCGATCTCGTAGAGCTGGAACCACTGCACCAGCAGGCCGCCGGGCTCGAGGTGGTTGCGGATGCGCCGGTAGAACTCGCGCGTGAAAAGGCCCGAGACGCCGCTCACCCAGGGGTTCGAGGGCTCGGAAACGATGAGGTCGTAGCGCCGGCTGCGCGCCGCGAAGAACGTCTTCGCGTCGTCGATGAGGATGGCGCCGCGCGGATCGGCGAAGGCGCCGCTGTTGCGCGGCATGAAACCTCGCGAGGCCTCGGCCATCGCCGACTCGATCTCCACCGTGTCGACGCGCTGGATGTCGAGGCTTTGCAGGAGCGTATGCGTGGTGAGCCCGGTGCCGATGCCGATCACCGCTGCGGTGCGCGTTTCCGGTTTGAGCGAGAGAGGCAGCGCGGCGGTGAGCACCATCGTGATCTCATCGGAGCCGCGCTCGCCGGCCGGATCGAGATTGATCGAGCCGTCCGACTTGCCGTTGGTGCGCAGGCTCGTCGCCTCGGGGTATTTCACGAGGTGCACGGTGGCGGTCTTGCCATCCCTGTTGAAGAGGATCGTCGCGTCCTGCGAGGCCGAGAGCTCGCCGTAGCGGAATACTCCGGCGGTCATCTTGTTGACGTCGAGCTGTACGAACAGACTCACCGCGACGAAGCCCGCCGCGCAGGCGGCGGCGACGGCGGCGAAGCTGCGCTGACCGGCGCCGAAGTAGCGCAGCAGCGCGAGTCCCAGCAGAACGTCGATGGAGCTTCCGAGGATCAGCGTTCCCTTGAGGCCGAGGAGCGGCAGGCCCAGGTGAACCGCGATCAGCACGCCGGCGATGGCGCCGAGCGTGTTGGCCGCGTAGACCTCGCCGATCGCCGCTTCCCCGGCGCCGCGGCGCAGGAGCGCGCCGGTAAGGAGCGGCAACGTCATGCCGGCGAAGAACGTCGCCGGCAGCATCACCAGGGCGGCGATCGCCGCGCCGGAAAGATTGAAGAACACATAGCCCGTCTCCGAGCGCGCGAGGCCCTTCATCAAGGTTTCCATCAGCGAGAAGGTCGTGTCGTACAGCGGCAGCGTCGCCGCCGCGGCGAGGCCCATCGCCACCTGCACCGCGCCGAGCAGGCGCTCGGGCGAGCGCGCCGTATCGACGCGGCGGCGCACCGCGAGCCCGCCCAGCGCGAGCCCGAGGATGAAGGTCGCGAGCATCAGCTCGAAGGAATGGGTCGAGGCGCCGAGCACCAGCGACAGCATCCGGATCCAGCTGATCTCGTAGACGAAGGAAGCGAGGCCGGTGAAAAACGCGACCGCCAGGAGGAGGGCGGCGGTGCGCGGCTTCTCCTCGACGAATTTGCCGGCGTGAAGGGCGCCATGGCGCGCCTTGCCCGCGAGCGCCCAGACGGCGATCGCGATCGCGATGTTCAGCACGCCCGCCGCGCGCAGCGTGCCGGGAAGCCCCAGCGTGGCGATCAGCACGAAGGCGCTGGCGAGAACCCCGAGCGCGCCGCCGAGGCTGTTGGTGAAATAGAGCATCGCCACCGATTCGCCGGCGCCGCGCGGCTGCGAGCGAACGAGGCCCGCGCTCATCAGCGGGAAGGTCATTCCGAGCAGCAGCGACTGGGGTACGATCAGCAGCGAGCAAAGCGCGATCTTCGCGCCGAGCACGAGCCCTTCCGCGCCGAGCGCCGGCAGCAGCGCCGCGTAGGCCCAGTCGGTAAGAACCACGAACAGCTCATGGAACACCAGAGCGAGCGCGCCGACCAGCGCCTCCACCAGCGCGTAGACGCGAAGCGGGTTCGCCAGCCGGCGCGAGAAGCGGCCGCACAGCCAGGCGCCCGCGGCCATCGCGCCCATGAACACCGCGAGCACCAGCGATTGCGCGTACGCCGCGTGCCCGAGGAACAGCTTCAGGTAATGCGTCCAGATGGATTCGTAGATCAGCCCCGCGAATCCCGATGCGATGAAGACGAGGTAATAGGCGCCGCGCGGCATCGCGCGATGCTAGCCTAACTGCGATGGTGCATTCGCCGCGTTCGCTTTCCCCGCCCGCGCGCCTCGCGTCGTTCTATTTCGCCTTCTTCGCCTATTCAGCGGCGTACGTGGCGTATTTCCCGCTCTGGCTGGCCTGGCGGGGGCTCGGCGCGGCTGAAATCGCACTCGTGCTCGCGCTGCCGCAAGTGGCGCGCACCTTCGCGCCGGCAGGCTGGGGCTGGCTCGCGGATCGAAGCGGCGCGCAGCGCGGCATCGTGGTGTTCTCGTGCGTGGCGATGGCCGCTTGCTTCGCGCTTCTACCGCTTGCCGAGGGCACCCGGCAGATCGCGGCGCTGGTTGCACTCTCCAGCGTGCTTTCGGCCGGCGCGCTGCCCCTGGTCGAAGCGATGACGCTCGGCTCGCTGCCGGACGGCCCGGCGCGCTACGGCCCGATCCGGCTGTGGGGCTCGGTGGGCTTCATCGTGGTCCTTCTCGCCGGAGGCTGGTGGCTCGATCTCGGTGTCATCGGCGGCCTGCCGCTCGCGCTCGCATTTCTCGCGCTCGGCGCGCTCGGCGTGGCGATCAGCCTGCCGCGCGGCGCGGCGCACGCGGCGGCACACTTGGCGCGGCTTTCGATGCCGGCGGGCGCCATTGCCGTGCTGGGCGCCGGTTTCTGCATGGCGATCGCGCACGGCGCCCTCTACGCGTTTCTGACGCTGCATCTGCAGCGCCAGGGCTACAGCGGGGTCGTCATCGGCGTGCTGTGGACGCTGGGCGTCGCCGCCGAGATTTTCGTGTTCGCGTTCCTGCCCGCGCTGCTGCGGCGCTACGCGCTCTCGTCGCTCATGCTGGCGAGCTTCGGTTGCGCGATCGTTCGTTTCCTGGCGATCGGCTGGGGCGCTGCGTACTTGTGGATTCTTCTTGTCGCGCAGCTGCTCCACGCCGCCACCTTCGGCGCGTTTCATGCCGCGTCGGTCGCCGCGGTGCACCGCGTCTTTCCAGCGCATGCCCAAAGCCGCGGCCAGACTCTGTTTTCAAGCATCTCCTACGGAGCAGGCGGCGCAGCGGGCGCCCTCTTCGCAGGATGGGGTTGGGAAGCGGCGGGGCCGGGGCTCGCCTTTTCGCTGGCAGCGCTCGCCGGTGTGGTGGGCGCGTATTTTGCATACGCTGTCAGACGACTGGGTCTTTGAGCGGATGGCATCGCGCTGTCGGCGCAAACGGCCGTAACTACGTTAAGGACACTATGCGCACACCACTTATCCTGGCGACGGCTGTTTCGGCAGTAGTTCTTTCGAGCTGCCAGACCGTCGATACCACCAAATCCACCGCCGTCGGCGTCGACCGGCCGCAGCACATGCTGGTCTCTTCGGAGCAGATCAACGCGAGCGCCGAGAAGGCGTACGCGGACGTGCTCGGGGAGGCCAAGAAGCAGAACGCCCTGGACCGCGACCCGGCGCTGATGCAGCGGGTGAAGACCATTGTCGGCCGGGTGATCCCGCAGACGGCCGCTTTCCGCGAGGACGCGCCCAAATGGAAATGGGAAACCCACGTCCTGTCCTCGAAGGAGGTCAATGCGTGGTGCATGCCGGGCGGCAAGATTGCCGTCTACACCGGCCTGGTCGAGAAGCTGCAGCCGAGCGACGACGAGCTCGCCGCGATCCTCGGCCACGAGATCGGCCACGCGCTGCGCGAGCACGGCCGCGAGCAGGCCTCGCGTGCAGTGGCGCAGCAAGCAGCGCTGGGCGTCATCGGGGCGGTGGCGAACGTGCCCGCAGGCGCCCTCGACCTTGCGCCGACGGTTCTGGACGTAACGTTCAACCTGCCGCATTCGCGCACCGACGAGACCGAGGCCGACCGCATCGGCGTCGAGCTCGCGGCGCGCGCCGGCTATGATCCGCACGCCGCCATCGGCCTCTGGGAGAAGATGCAGAAGCTCGGCGGCTCGCAGCCGCCGCAGTTCCTGTCGACCCACCCGTCGAACGAATCGCGGATCAACGATCTGCGCGCGTACTCGGAAAAGGTGATGCCGCTCTACCAGGCCGCGAAAGCAGGCGGCAGTTCGACCGCGGGCAAGTAATAACGCGCGCTTCCTGTGCCATAATTTCCTTTTGCCGCACTGCGGCAACGCAGCGCAGTCCAGGAAATGGCACAGACGCTTTACGACAAGCTTTGGGACAGCCACCTCGTTCACAGCGAGGAGGACGGCACGTCGCTGCTTTACATCGACCGCCACCTCGTCCATGAAGTCACCAGCCCGCAAGCCTACGAAGGCCTGAAAGTCGCGGGGCGCAAGCCTTGGCGCGTGAGCTCGGTGGTGGCGACCGCCGACCACAACACGCCGACGACCCACTGGGAAGAAGGCATGGCCGGGGTGCGCGATCCGCTGGCGAAGCTGCAGATCGAGACGCTCGACGCCAACATGAAGGAATTCGGCGCCAAGGTCTATTTCCCTTTCCTCGACAAGCGCCAGGGCATCGTCCACGTGATCGGTCCCGAGCAGGGCGCGACGCTGCCCGGCATGACGCTGGTCTGCGGCGATTCGCACACCAGCACGCACGGCGCGCTCGGCTGCCTCGCGCACGGCATCGGCACCTCCGAGGTCGAGCATGTGCTCGCCACGCAATGCCTGGTGACGAAGAAAATGAAGAACATGCGGGTCAGCGTGGAAGGCCCGCTCGCCGCCGGCGTCACCGCCAAGGATGTGGTGCTCGCGATCATCGGCCGCATCGGCACCGCGGGCGGTACCGGCAGCGCGCTCGAGTTCGCCGGCAGCACGATCCGCGCGCTTTCCATGGAAGGCCGCATGACGGTCTGCAACATGGCGATCGAGGCCGGCGCGCGCGCCGGCATGATCGCCGTCGACGACACCACCATCGAGTACGTGAAGGGCCGCCCGTTCGCGCCGAAGGGCGCCGAGTGGGATGCGGCGGTGGCGTACTGGCGCACGCTCAAGAGCGATCCGGACGCGAAATTCGACCGCGAAGTGAAGCTCGATGCGCGCGAGATCCGGCCGCACGTGACCTGGGGCACTTCGCCCGAGATGGTGATTTCCGTCGACGAGGCGGTGCCCGATCCGGACCGGGAGAAGGACTCGTCCCGGCGCGAAGGCATGGAGCGCGCGCTCGTATACATGGGGCTCAAGCCGCGCACCAAAATCACCGACATCAAGCTCGACAAGGTCTTCATCGGCTCGTGCACGAATTCGCGCATCGAGGACCTGCGCTCGGCGGCGGCCGTGGTGAAGGGCCGCCGGATCGCCTCCAACATCCGCCTCGCCATGGTCGTGCCGGGCTCCGGCCTGGTGAAGGCGCAGGCCGAGAAGGAAGGCCTCGACCGCGTGTTCCGCGACGCGGGCTTCGAATGGCGCGAGCCGGGATGCTCGATGTGCCTCGGCATGAACCCGGATCACCTGGATGCGGGCGAGCGCTGCGCCTCGACCTCCAACCGCAACTTCGAAGGACGCCAGGGCGAGGGCGGCCGCACGCACCTCGTCAGCCCGGCGATGGCCGCCGCCGCTGCGATCGCGGGCCACTTCGTCGACATCCGGAGCTGGCGGTAATGGAAAGATTCACGGTTCACACCGGGCTGGTCATGCCGCTCGACCGCGCCAACGTCGACACCGACCAGATCATCCCGAAGGAGCACCTGAAGTCGATCAAGCGCACCGGCTTCGCCGACGCGCTGTTCGCCGCCTGGCGCCACGATCCGGCCTTCGTTCTCAACCAGCCGCGCTACAAAGCCTCGACGATCCTTCTCGGGCGCAAGAACTTCGGCTGCGGCTCCTCGCGCGAGCACGCGCCGTGGGCGCTGATGGACTACGGCTTTCGCAGCGTGATCGCGCCGTCGTTCGCGGACATCTTCTTCACCAACTGCTTCAAGAACGGTTTCCTGCCGGTGGTGCTCACCGAGGCGGAAGTGGACAAGCTGTTCTACGAGGCCGCGTCGTTCCCGGGCTTCAAGCTGAGGATTGACCTGGACAATCAGACCGTTTCGACGGTGGACGGCAGCCAGCTGATGCGCTTCGAGGTCGATGCATTCCGCAAATACTGCCTGCTGAACGGCCTGGACGAGATCGGCCTCACCTTGCGGCATGCGGACAAGATCAAGGTCTTCGAGGCGCGCCGCAAGACCCAGTTTCCCTGGTATTTCTGATGCGCGTCGCTGTGCTGCCCGGTGACGGCATCGGGCCGGAAATCATCGCGACGGCCCGCAAGGTGCTCGAGAAGCTGAATCTGGGGATCCAGTTTCAGGAAGCCCCCGTGGGCGGGGCCGGCTACGCCGCCGCGGGCGATCCGCTTCCGGCCGCGACCCTCAAGATCGCGAAGGATGCGGATGCCATCCTTTTCGGCGCCGTCGGCGATCCGCGCTATGACCAGCTCGAGCGCGCCAAGCGGCCTGAGCAAGCGATTCTGGGGCTGCGAAAGGAGCTGGGACTGTTCGCCAACCTGCGCCCGGCGCAGGTCCATCCGGAGCTTGCCGCCGCCTCGTCGCTGAGGGCGGAGCTCGTCGCCGGGCTCGACATCCTCATCGTGCGCGAGCTCACCGGGGACATCTATTTCGGCCAGCCGAAAGGCATCCGTGAAAAAAGCGGCGGCGAGCGCGAGGGCTTCGACACCATGCGCTACAGCGAGTCCGAGATCCGGCGCATCGCGCGCGTGGGCTTCGACGCCGCGCGCAAGCGCTCCAGGAAACTCTGCTCCGTCGACAAGGCCAACGTGCTCGAGACTTCGCAGCTCTGGAGAGAGGTCGTAACTCAAGAATCCAAATCCTTCGGAGATGTCGAGCTCTCGCACATGTACGTCGACAACTGCGCGATGCAGCTGGTGCGCAACCCGAAGCAGTTCGACGTCATCGTGACGGGCAATCTGTTCGGCGACATTCTCTCCGACGAGGCGTCGATGCTCACCGGCTCGATCGGCATGCTGCCTTCCGCCGCGCTCGACGCGAATGGGAAAGGCTTGTACGAGCCGATCCACGGCTCGGCGCCCGACATTGCCGGAAAAGGCGTGGCCAATCCCTTGGCGACGATTCTGTCGGCGGCGATGATGCTGCGTTTTTCACTTAAGCAGGAGAAAGCGGCGGCGCGCGTCGAGGCGGCGGTTACCAAGGTGCTGCGCGACGGCCTGCGCACCCCGGATATCCACACGCCGGGAACCCGCAAAGTAAATACTCGTGAAATGGGCGACGCAGTGGCGTCCGCCCTATAAACTACTGTTTATGCTTAGAGTTGGCATCGTCGGATGGCGCGGAATGGTGGGCTCGGTCCTGGTGCAGCGGATGCGCGAGGAGCGCGATTTCGACCACCTCGAGCCGACCTTCTTCTCCACTTCGAAGGCCGGCGGCGCCGGCCCGAAGATCGGCAAGGACGCGGGGCCCGTGAAGAGCGCGACCGATATCGCCGCGCTGAAATCGCTGCCGGTGATCGTTTCCTGCCAGGGCGGCGACTACACCAACGACATCTATCCCAAGCTGCGCCAGGCCGGCTGGAAGGGCTACTGGATCGACGCGGCGAGCGCGCTGCGCATGAAAGAGGATGCCGCGATCATCCTCGATCCGGTCAACATGCCCCTCATCAAGAGCGCGTTGTCGAAGGGCGTCAAGGATTACATCGGCGGCAACTGCACCGTCAGCCTCATGCTGATGGGAATGGCGGGACTGTTCCAGCGCGACGAGATCGAGTGGATGACCTGCATGACCTACCAGGCCGCCTCCGGCGCGGGCGCCGCCAATATGCGCGAGCTCGTGGCGCAGATGGCGATGGTGGGCGACAGCGCGAAGGCGTTGCTCGACGATCCCGATGCCGGGATCCTCGATATCGACCGCGCTGTCACCGAGTCGGTCCGCTCCCCCGCCATGCCCAGGGACAATTTCGGCCACCCGCTCGCCGCCAGCCTGCTGCCTTGGATCGACAAGGACCTCGGCAACGGCCAGAGCCGCGAGGAATGGAAGGGCTACGCCGAGACCAACAAGATCCTCGGCCGCAATGGAAGTCCGGTTCCGGTGGATGGCGTATGCGTGCGAGTGGGGGCAATGCGCTGCCACAGCCAGGCGCTGACCATCAAGTTGAGGCGCCCGCTGCCGCTGCCGGAGATCGAAGGCATGCTGGCCGAAGCCCACGACTGGGTGAAAGTAGTGCCGAATCGCCGCGAGGAATCGCTTGCGGAGCTCACCCCGGCCGCAGTCACCGGAAAACTGACGGTACCGGTGGGCCGGCTGCGGACCTTGCCGATGGGCAAGGACTATCTGGCCGCTTTTACGGTCGGGGACCAGCTGCTTTGGGGGGCGGCGGAGCCGTTGCGCAGGATGCTTCGCATCCTGCTGGACGCCGGGATTAAGCAGTAACGGGAAATTTCCGGGAATAGAAGGCCCGAATTCAAGGGGCCCGGTATTCACGGAAATTCTCGATTTGCCAGCCTAACATCATGATGTTATGTTAGTTGGTCAAGCCTAGAAGAATTTTAAGCGGGGGAAGCGTGGGTAGATCGAGCGCCATCGCAATAGTTGCGGCCGCGTTGTGCCTGGCGGTGTTGCCGGCCGCGCATGCCGCGGGGCTCGGCAAGCTCACGGTTTTGTCCGCGCTTGGCCAGCCGCTGAACGCCGAGGTCGAGATCGTCTCGCTGCAGCCCGGCGAGGAAGACGGCCTGGCGGCGCGGCTCGGATCGCCCGAGGCATTCAAGGGCGCCGGCATCGAATTCACCGGCGTGCTGAACAACGTGCGCTTTGCCATCGAGCGCCGCAACAACCGCTCGTACCTGCGCCTCACGACTACGCAGCCGATCAACGAGCCTTTCCTCGATATGCTCGTCGAGCTGCAGTGGAGCACCGGTCGCCTGGTGCGCGAATACACTTTCCTGCTCGACCCGCCGGAATACAAGGGACAGACCGCGATCGCCGCCGCGCCGGCGAAGCCTGCGGCCCCCGTGCAGGCGCCCGCTGCACCTGCAACACAAGCGCCGGCGGTGCCCGCGGCGCCCGCGCAGGCCGAGCCCGCGCCGCAGGTTCAACCCGCACCGCAAGTAGCCGCGCCGGCACCCGCTGCCGCGGCGCCGCAAGGTGAAGCGCAGAAACCAGACGCCGAGAAACCGGAAGCGCAGAAACCGGAAGCAGGCTCCCCGCCGATCGAGGAAAAGCCCCTGACCCCGGCGCCCGAGACCAAACCGGCGGCCGAGGCGAAGCCTGCCGCGGAAGCGGCGAAATACGAAGTGAAGAAGGGCGACACCCTTGGCGCGATAGCGCGCCAGCACCTGACCCCGGGCGTGACGCTGGATCAGATGCTGATAGCGATCTACCGCGCCAATCAGGAAGCGTTCATCCGGGAGAACATCAACCTGGTGCGCGCCGGACGCATTCTGGCCATCCCCGATGGCGAAGCGGCGGGCACGCTCGACGTCGACGACGCAAAGCGCCTCGTGCAGTCGCATCGTGCGGACTTCAACGCCTACCGCGCGCGCCTGGCGGCGACGCCCGCGCCGGCGGAAGCCAGTCCGGGCCAGCAAGAGGTGGCGGGCAAGATCGAGCCGAAGCCGGCAGCCGTGCCGCAGGAGAAGCAGGACCAGCTCAGATTGTCGAAGGCCGATCCGAAGAAGCCGTCCGCGCCCGCGGCGCGGGCCGCACAGGAGGATGACCTGGCGGCGCGTGAGCGCGCCCTCCGCGAAGCGCAATCGCGCGTCACGGACCTGGAGAAAAACGTCGCCGACCTGCAGAAGCTGCTCGAGCTGAAAAACCAGCAGCTCGCGGAGCTGGAAAAGAAAGCAAACGCGAAGCCGGCCCCGGCCCCGCCGGCCCCCGCGGCGAAGGCGCCTGAAAAGCCCGCGCCCGCTCCGGTGGCGAAAGCGCCCGAGAAGCCCGCCGCGGAAGCACCCAAGCCCGCGCCCGCGCCCGCGCCTGTGGCTCCGGCGCAAGTGGCCAAGGCCCCTGAGAAGCCGGCGGCCGAAACGCCGAAACCCGCTGCAGCCGAGCCGCCGAAGCCCGCCGCCGAAGCGCCCAAGCCTGCGGCGGAAGCGCCGAAGCCGGCCGCGGAAGCACCCAAACCCGCCGCCGAAGCGCCGAAGCCGGCCGCCGAGGCGCCGAAGCCCAAGCCGCCCGCCGAAGCTCCGAAGCCCGCGCCGAAAAAAGCCGCGCCGCCGCCGCCGGAGCCGAGCCTGTTCGACGAGTTCGCCGACAATCCGGTCGCACTCGCCGCGCTTGGAGGCGTCATCATCCTGCTCGCGGGTTACGGCGTGTGGGCATGGCGGCGCAAGAAAAAATCGCAGGCGAAGTTCCAGGACAGCGTGCTCGACGCCGCTTCCGGCGCCGGTGCTTCCTCCGTTTTTGGTGCGCCCGCTTCCGGCGCGTCCGCAGGTCCCGGCGCTTCGCAAACTTCGGCGAGCCAGGCGCCCGCCGGCATGGAGACGGAGGAAGTCGATCCGATCGCCGAGGCCGACGTGTACATGGCCTATGGCCGCGATGCCCAGGCCGAGGAAATCCTCAAGGAAGCCCTGGCGAAAGACGCAAGCCGGGTCACGGTCCACTCCAAGCTCCTGGAAATTTACGCCAACCGCAAGGACGCGAAGTCCTTCGAGCAGACCGCGCTGAAGCTGAAGGGATTGACCAACGGCGCCGGCGCCGACTGGAACAAGGCCGCGGCGCTGGGACGCTCGATCGATCCGCAAAACGGCCTGTATGGCGGCGCCGGCGGAGCGGCACCTGCTGCGGCCGCCGCGGCGCCGGCGATGGCGGCCGCGCCCACGCTGGATTTCGACCTTGGCGGCGCCACCGGGTCGGGCAAAGGTCCCGATATAACGTTCGACGCCGTGCCGAAGGCCGCGGCGTCGATGGACTTCGACCTCGGCGCCGCCGCATCCGCGCCTGCGGCACCCGAGCAGCCGAGCGATTTCACGCCCGAGGGCACGCTCATCATGGATCACAAGGGGCCGGACAGTACCGGCCTCGACTTCGACCTGGGCCTGCCCACGGGAGAAACAAAGGCCGTTACGCCGCCGCCCCCGCCCGCGGCGCCTGCCGATGTGAGCGGCGGGCTCGATTTCGATCTGAACCTGGACGCCGGCGGCGGGGAGCAGAAACCCGCCGGCGGGGACAAGCCGACCCAGTCGGCGTCGATGGATATGGATCTTTCCTCGATCAGCCTCGACCTGGGCGGCGCGGGCGACCTCTCCGCTTCCGGCGGCGGCGCCGATCCGAAGTGGCAGGAGGTCGCCACCAAGCTCGACCTCGCCAAGGCTTACGAGGAAATGGGCGACAAGGACGGCGCTCGCGAGCTTCTCAACGAGGTGATGAAGGACGGCGACGGCGCGCAGAAGGGCCAGGCGCAGCAGTTGCTCGCGAAGCTGGGCTAAGCTTCGGCCAACTTCCACTCCAAGAAGCCGCGGCGCTCCAGTGGGCCGCGGCTTTTGCTTTATGAGAATAGCGCTAGGACTCGAATACGACGGCAGCCGCTTTCTCGGCTGGCAGACGCAGCCCGGCGGGGGCGCCGTGCAGGACGCCGTCGAGCCCGCGCTTGCCGCCATCGCCGGCGAGACCGTGACCGTGACCTGCGCCGGCAGGACCGATCGCGGCGTGCACGCGCGCGAGCAGGTCGTGCATTTCGATACCGCCGCAAACCGTCCCCAGTCGGCCTGGGTGCGCGGGGTAAACGCGCTGCTGCCGGAATCCGTGGCGGTGCTGTGGTCGCAGCCCGTGGCGGAGGATTTTCATGCGCGCTATGGCGCGCAGGCCCGGACCTATCGCTACGTGCTGCTCAATCGCGCGGTGCGGCCCGGACTGGCGGCTCGCTACGTCGGCTGGTTCCACGTCTCGCTGGATCTCCGGAAAATGCAGGAAGCTGCGGCCCTGCTGGCGGGCGAGCACGATTTCTCGGCGTTTCGCTCCGCCGAATGCCAGGCCAAGTCGCCCGTAAGGACCTTGCACTCGGTCGCGATCGAGCAGCGCGGCGAGCGCATCGATTTCGTGTTCCGCGCCAATGCATTCCTGCATCACATGGTGCGCAACCTCGTGGGAACGCTGGTTTACATCGGCAAGGGCAAGCACCCGCCGCGCTGGGCAAAGGAGGTGCTCGACTCCCGCGATCGCGCGCTGGCGGCGCCGACCTTCGCCGCCGACGGCCTGTACCTGGAGCGCGTCGAATACGGTTCACAATGGGGGCTTCCGCAGAAAAGCGCCGATCGATTGAGGATCCCGGTGGAATCGTGAGGACCCGCGTGAAAATTTGCGGCATTACCCGCCCGGCGGACGCGCGCGCCGCCGCGGAGGCGGGCGCCGACGCGATCGGCCTGGTGTTCTACCCGCCGAGCCCGCGCTTCCTGAGCGTCGAGCGCGCGCTCGAGATCCGCGATGCGCTGCCGCCGTTCGTGCAGACGGTCGCCCTCTTCGTCAATCCCGACGCCGCGCAGGTCGCGCAGGTCATCGGCCGGGTCCGGCCCGCGATGCTGCAGTTCCACGGTGAGGAAACGCCGCAGTTCTGCGGCGAGTTCGGCCTGCCCTACATCAAGGCGTGCAGGGTCAAGCCGGGGCTCGATTTGCTAGAATACCTGCGCCCATTTTCGCGCGCGACGGCCTGGCTTCTGGACAGCCACGTCGAGGAATACGGCGGCGTGGGAGAACGCTTCGACTGGTCGCTCGCGCCCGCGGTTCGCGAGCGGCCGCTGGTTCTCTCCGGCGGTCTCGCGGCCGGCAACGTCGCCGAGGCGATCCGCCGCGTGCGACCCTGGGGCGTCGACGTCTCTAGCGGAGTCGAGTCGGCGAAGGGCATCAAGGACGCCGCCAAAATCGCCGCCTTTGTCGCTGAGGTCAGGAATGCGAATGTATGACTTGCCCGATGCGCGAGGGCACTTCGGCCCGTATGGCGGCGTGTTCGTCGCCGAGACTCTCGCGCACGCGATCGAGGAGTTGCGCGTGGCCTACGAACTGGCGCGCAATGACCCGGAGTTCGATGCCGAGTTCCGCTACGAGCTCAAGCACTACGTTGGCCGCCCGAGCCCCGTCTATCATGCGACGCGCCTCTCCGAGCAATGCGGCGGCGCGCAGATCTACCTCAAGCGCGAGGACCTGAACCACACCGGCGCGCACAAGATCAACAACACAATCGGCCAGGCGCTGCTTGCACGACGCATGAAGAAGCAACGCGTCATCGCGGAGACCGGCGCGGGGATGCACGGTGTCGCAACCGCAACAGTTGCGGCGCGCTACGGAATGGAATGCGTCGTATACATGGGCGCCGAAGATGTGAAGCGCCAGGCACAGAACGTATACCGCATGAAGCTGCTCGGCGCGAAGGTCGTCTCGGTGGAAGCGGCCTCGAGAACCTTGAAGGACGCGGTTAACGAGGCGATGCGCGACTGGGCCACGAACGTGGACAGCACCTTCTACATCTTCGGCACGGTCAGCGGACCGCATCCTTATCCGATGATGGTGCGCGACTTCCAATGCGTCATCGGCGAGGAGTGCTTGGTGCAGATGCCGGAGCTGACGGGGCGACAGCCCGACGCGGTGATTGCCTGCGTGGGCGGTGGCTCCAACGCGATGGGCATCTTCTACCCGTACATCAAGCACGAAAAAACCCGCCTCATCGGCGTTGAAGCGGCGGGCGAAGGCCTGACGTCGGGAAAGCACGCTGCCTCCTTGTGCACCGGCAAGCCGGGCGTGCTGCACGGCACCCGCACCTATCTTCTGCAGGACGCGAACGGGCAGATCACCGAGACCCACTCCGTGTCCGCCGGCCTGGACTACCCCGGTGTGGGGCCCGAGCATGCCTGGCTGAAGGACAGCGGCCGTGCCGAGTACACGGCAGTGAGCGACGCGGAAGCCTTGCAGGCGTTTCGCGAGCTGTGCCGCTCGGAGGGGATCATTCCTGCCCTTGAGTCTGCGCACGCCGTTGCGTATGCGATGAAACTCGCGCCGACGCTGCCGAAGAGTGCCATTCTCCTCGTGAACCTTTCCGGACGCGGAGACAAAGACATGCATACCGTGGCCGAGCGTGCGGGGATCGAGCTCTGAGATGTCTCGGATTCAGGCCACTTTCGAGTCGCTGCACAAGTCGAAGCGCAAAGGCCTTATTCCCTACATTACCGCGGGTGATCCGCACCCTTCTCTCACCGTGCCGCTGATGCGTGCGCTGGTGGATTCCGGCGCGGACATCCTCGAGCTCGGCGTACCGTTCTCCGATCCGATGGCCGACGGGCCGGTGATCCAGCGCGCAGGCGAGCGGGCCCTCAAGCAAGGGGTGAGCCTCGCCGACGTATTGCGCCTCGTGCGCGATTTCCGCGCAGAGAACGGCAAAACGCCCGTGGTGTTGATGGGATACGCCAACCCGATCGAGGCCATGGGAGGCGCGAGATTCCTGGAAGCGGCGAAGGCGGCGGGCGTCGACGGACTCATCGTGGTCGACTATCCGCCTGAGGAATGCGTCGAGTTCTCGGAGCTGGCTAAGACGCACGGCATCGATCTCATCTTTCTCCTGGCCCCCACTTCGACCAACCAGAGAATCCAGGACGTTGGACGGCTGGGGACCGGATTTGCGTACTACGTTTCGCTGCGCGGGGTGACCGGCGCTTCGCATATCGATCTTTCTGAAGTGGCTGCGCGCATTCCGAAAATCCGCGCCGCGACGAAGCTGCCGATCGGCGTCGGTTTCGGCATCCGCGACGCCGCCTCCGCGCGCCGCATTGCTGAAATGGCCGACGCGGTAGTCATCGGGAGCCGGATCATCGAGGAGATTGAAGCTGGAAGTGCCGAAGGCGCGGTCTCTCGCGTCAAGTCTTTTCTCCTGCCGATCCGCAAGGCCCTCGACGCATGAGCTGGCTGCAGAAGCTTCTTCCTCCCAAGATCCAGCGCAGCGGCGGTGGCGCGCGCAAGACCGTCCCCGAAGGCCTGTGGACGAAATGCGCCGCGTGCGACGCGGTGCTCTACAGCACCGACCTCGAAAAAAACCTCAACGTCTGCCCGAAATGCGGCCATCACGAGCGGCTCGGCGCGCGCCCGCGCATCGATGCGCTGCTCGATCCGGACGGGCGCTTCGAGATCGGCGCCGAGGTGCTGCCGGTCGATACGCTCAAGTTCAAGGATTCGCGGCGCTACACGGAGCGCCTCGCCGAAGCGCAGGAGCAGACTGCGGAGTCGGACGCGCTGGTGGTGATGCAGGGCTCGATCAAGGCGCTCGGCATCGTGTGCGCGGCCTTCGAGTTCGACTTCATGGGCGGGTCGATGGGCTCGGTGGTCGGCGAGCGCTTCGTGCGCGGCGTGCGCGTCGCCATCGAGCAGAAGCTGCCCTTCGTCTGCGTCACCGCCTCGGGCGGCGCGCGCATGCAGGAAGGCCTGCTGTCGCTCGCCCAGATGGCGAAGACCACCGCCGCGCTCACCGATCTCGCCGAGCGCAAGCTGCCGTTCGTGACGGTGCTCTCCGATCCGACGATGGGCGGCGTGTCGGCGAGCTTCGCGATGATCGGCGACATCGTCCTCGCCGAGCCGAAGGCGCTGATCGGGTTTGCCGGCCCGCGCGTGATCGAGCAGACCGTGCGCCAGAAGCTGCCGGAGGGCTTCCAGCGCGCGGAGTTCCTGCTGGAGAAGGGCGCCGTCGACATGATCGTCGACCGCCGGCAACTTCGCGACCGGCTGCATTCGCTCCTCGCAATGCTGGAAGGAATGCCCGCAGACGCCACGACGTGACGCGGCTGGCCGAAGTGGTGCAAGCCTCGGCGCGCGTCGCCGAAACGCCGAGCCGTCTCGCCAAGATCCGCGAGCTCGCCGCGTGCATGCGCCGGCTCGAGCCCGATGAGATCGAGATCGCGATTCCCTACCTGAGCGGCGAGATCCGCCAGGGCAAGCTGTCGGTCGGATACGGCATGCTTCAATCCGCTCGCGGTGCGCCGCGAGCTTCCGCCGTGTTGAGCCTGCTCGAAGTGGACTCTGCTTTCCAGGAGCTGAAATCCATCAAGGGAAAAGGCGCGGCGATGCAGCGGCAGTCCACGCTGAAGCGGCTGTTTGAAAGAGCTACGGTGCACGAGCAGGATTTCCTCTTCAGGCTCCTCGTCGGCGAGCTAAGGCAGGGGGCTCTCGAGGGCGTGATGCTCGAGGCGGTCGCGGCCGCGGCCGAGCTGCCCGCGGCCGCGGTGCGCCGCGCGACAAGCTTCGCCGGCGGGATCGCGCCGGTGGCGCGAGCGGCGCTGGCCGAGGGCGCGCCCGGACTGTCGCGCTTCGAGATCCGCCTGATGCAGCCGGTGCAGGCGATGCTGGCGCAGCCGGCGGCGGACGCCGAAAGCGCGCTCGCGCAATTGGGCAAGGCATTGCTCGAATGGAAGCTGGACGGCGCCCGTGTCCAGGTCCACAAATCCGATGACGAGGTGCGCGTCTTCACCCGCAGTCTGAACGATGTCACCGCCGCGGTCCCCGAGGTCGTCGCCGCCGCGCGCGCCGCGCCGGCGCGCTCGCTGATTCTCGACGGCGAGGCGATCGCGCTGCGCCCCGACGGCAAGCCGCAGCCCTTCCAGCTCACCATGCGCCGCTTCGGGCGCAAGCTCGACGACGAAGCGATGCGCCGCGAGCTGCCGCTCTCGGTGTTCTTCTTCGACTGCCTGCTCGCCGATGGAGCGCCGCTCGTCGATCGGCCGCTGAGCGAGCGCCGCGCGGCGCTGGAGCGAGCCGTGCCGGGCGCGCACGTGACGCCGTCCATCGTGACCGCGGATGCGGCGCAGGCGATGGCGTTCTATGCCGACGCGCTGCGCCACGGCCATGAAGGGATCATGGCGAAGGCGCTCGACGCGCCCTACGAAGCCGGCAAGCGCGGCGCGGGCTGGCTCAAGGTCAAGCAGGCGCATACGCTTGACCTCGTCGTGCTCGCGGCGGAATGGGGCCATGGCCGCCGCCGCGGCTGGCTGTCGAACCTGCATCTGGGCGCGCGCGATCCATCGACCGGCGGCTTCGTCATGCTCGGCAAGACTTTCAAGGGCCTCACCGACGCGACGCTGGAATGGCAGACGCGCGAGCTGGCGGCGCGCGAGACGCGGCGCGACGAATGGACGGTGCACGTGCGGCCCGAGCTCGTCGTCGAAATCGCGTTCAACGACCTCCAGGAGAGCCCGCAGTATCCCGGCGGGCTCGCGCTGCGCTTCGCGCGCGTGAAGGCCTACCGGCCGGACAAGAGCGCGGCGCAGGCCGATACGATCGACACCGTGCGGCTTCTCTACGAGCATCAAGGTAAAGAGCAGGGCAAAGCCCCGGCGAAAGAGCAGGGCAGAGGATGAAAAGCCTCGCGAGCTGGCTCGAGTTCATCGAGCGCCAGCATCCGAGCGCCATCGCGCTCGGCCTGGAGCGTGTCGCCGAGGTGCTCGACCGTCTCGATGTCTCGCTTCGCTGCCCGGTGATCACCGTTGGCGGCACCAACGGCAAGGGCTCTACCTGCGCGATGCTCGAATCGATCCTCCGGGCCGCCGGGTACCGCACGGCGCTCTATACCTCGCCGCACCTGCTGCGCTACAACGAGCGCGTCCGCATCGGCGGGGCCGAAGCCGGCGATGAGGCGCTTTGCGACGCCTTCGCCGCCGTGGAGCGCGCCCGCGGGGCGACGCGGCTGACGTATTTCGAATACGGGACGCTGGCGGCGCTATGGCTGTTCGCGCGCGAAAAAGTCGAGGCGGCGGTGCTGGAGGTCGGCCTCGGCGGCAGGCTCGACGCGGTGAACGTGGTGGACGCGGACTGCGCGGTGCTGACGAGCGTGGCCATCGATCACGTCGACTATCTCGGCGACACGCGGGAAAGCGTCGGGCGCGAGAAGGCGGGCATCTTCCGCGCCGGCCGGCCGGCGGTGGTCGCCGATCCCGATCCGCCCGGGTCGGTCCTTTCTGCTGTTGGGGAAAAATTCATTTTTAAAAAGGATTTTGGCTACACGGCGGAACCTGCGCAGTGGGCGTACTGGGGGCCGGGTGGAAAGCGCTCCGGATTGGCTTATCCCGCCTTGCGTGGCGCCATCCAGCTTCGCAACGCCTCCGCGGCGCTGTGCGCGCTGGATGCGCTCGCCGTCCGGCTGCCCATCGCGATGCAGGACGTTCGGCGCGGTCTCGCGGAAGTAGCGCTGCCGGGGCGCTTCCAGGCGCTGCCTGGACGCCCGCAGGTGATCCTCGATGTCGCGCACAACGTGGAGGCGGCGAGAACGCTGGCCGCCAATCTCGCGGCTTCCGGCTTCGCCGCCGAGACCATCGCGGTGTGCGGCATGCTGCGCGACAAGGACATCGCGGGCGTGCTTCGCGAGCTCGCGCCGCGCATCGACCGCTGGCATCTCGCTTCGCTGCCGGGTCCGCGCGCGGCCTCCGCCGGCGAGCTCGCGGCTCATTTGAGAGGCGTGCCGGAGGTTCATCAGTACGCGTCCCCGGCGGAAGCGTTCGCCGCGGCGAAAAGCCGGGCGGGCGGGAATGATAAGATCGTCGTGTTCGGTTCCTTCCTCACCGTCGGCGAAACAATGGCATGGCTGAACAACAACAAGACGTCGACACGCTGAAGCGCCGCGGGCGAAGACGCCTCGTCGGCGCCGTCGCGCTGGTGCTGCTGGCGGTGATCGTCCTGCCCATGGTTTTCGATCCCGAGCCGCGGCGCAGCGCGCCGCCGGTGAGCGTGCGGATCCCGGGCGAGGATGAGGGCGCCTTCAAGCCCGCGCCGCCACCCAAGCCGCCGGCACCGAAAGTCCTCGAGAAGGCTGCGCCCGCTCCGGAAGCGAAACCGGAGGAGAAGCCCGAGGCGAAGACGACCGAGGCGAAGAAACCCGACGTGAAGAAACCCGAAGAGAAAAAGAGTCCGGACCCGGAGCGGGCGAGGGCGGAGGCCGCGCTCGCGAATGCCGAATACATAATTCCCGTGGGGGCTTTCGCGAATCCGGAGCCGGTGATCGCCAAGCTCGCGCAGGCGAAGCTTCGCTATTACACCGAGAGCGTCGCCACGGCGAAGGGCACGGTCACGCGTGTGCGCGCCGGTCCCTTCGCGACGAAGGCCGAAGCCGAGAAGGCGATCGGGACGCTGAAGGGGCTCGGCCTCAATCCCGGCGCCGTAAGCAGCAAGACAGGATGACCTGGCTCGATTACGCCTTCCTCGGCGTGCTCGTGTTGTCGATTGCCTGGGGGATATGGCGCGGTTTCGCGCGCGAAGTCGTCTCGCTCACCGGCTGGGTGATCGCCTTCCTCGTTGCCAACGTGCTCTCCGAGCCGCTGGGCGAAAAGCTGCCGGAGTCCTTCGGGCAGCCCGAGCTGCGGGTGGTCATCGCCTTCGTGGCCGTCTTGATCCTGATGCTCGCGGTGACGACGCTCATCGGTCTCGCCTTGTGGAAGGCCCTCAAGGCGGCGGGGCTTGGCGGGCTCGATCGCACGCTCGGCGGTGTGTTCGGCTTCGCGCGCGGACTTCTGATCATGCTGGCATTCGCGTTGTTCGCGGGCCTGACGTCCATGCCGCGCCAGCCATTCTGGACGCAGGCGGTAAGCCGCAATCTGCTCGAGCAGAGCGTTCTCTTCTTGAAACCGTGGCTGCCGCCCGCATTTGCACAGCGCTTGCGCTATCATTGACCCTTAACGACTGCGGGAGAATGCGCTCCCCATGTGCGGCATCGTAGGAATCGTCGGTCGTTCGCCCGTCAACCAGCCGTTGTACGACGGGCTACTCCTCGTCCAGCATCGCGGCCAGGACGCCGCGGGCATCGTCACGTGCGAAGGAAACTCCTTCCACATGCACAAGGGCAGTGGCCAGGTGCGCGACGTGTTCCGCACGCGCAACATGCGCTCGCTGCCGGGCAACATGGGCATCGCCCACTGCCGCTACCCGACCGCGGGATCGGCCTTCAAGGTGGCCGAGGCGCAGCCGTTCTACGTCAACTCGCCTTTCGGAATCGTTCTCGGCCATAACGGCAACCTGACGAATTCGGATACGCTCAAGGACGAGATGTTCCGCACCGACCTGCGGCACATCAACACGGGCTCCGACTCCGAGGTCCTCGTCAACGTGCTCGCGCACGAGCTCGAGCAGGCCTCGGTGAAGCTTCGACTTGAGCCGCCGGCCATTTTCAGGGCGGTCGCCGCGGTCCACCGGCGCCTCCGGGGCGCCTACGCCGTGGTCGCGATGATCGCCGGCTACGGCGTGCTCGCGTTCCGCGACCCGTTCGGCATCCGGCCGCTGATCATCGGCTACAACGAGACCGAGACGGGCACCGAGTACATGGTGGCCTCCGAGTCGGTCGCGGTGGACGCACTCGGGTACAAAGTGCTGCGCGACGTGGCGCCCGGCGAGGCGGTGTTCATCGACGAGGACGGAAATTTCCACAGCGAGCAGTGCGCGGCGAAATCCAGCCTGAATCCCTGCATCTTCGAGTACGTGTACCTGGCGCGGCCCGACTCGGTGATCGACGGCGCCTCGGTGTACGAGACGCGGCTGCACATGGGCGAGAAGCTCGCGGAGAAGATCCGCCGCCACTACAAGCACCTCAACGTCGACGTGGTGATCCCGATCCCGGACTCGAGCCGGCCCTCCGCGCTGCAGCTCGCGCAGGGCCTCGGCGTCCCCTACCGCGAAGGCTTCGTCAAGAACCGCTACATCGGCCGCACCTTCATCATGCCGGGCCACGCGGTGCGCGCGCGCTCGGTGCGGCAGAAGCTTAATCCGATGTCGATGGAGTTCAAGGGCAAGAACGTGCTGCTGGTCGACGATTCGATCGTGCGCGGCACCACCAGCCGCGAGATCGTGCAGATGGCGCGCGAGGCCGGCGCGCGCCGGGTGTTCTTCGCCTCCGCCGCGCCGCCGGTGCGCTTTCCCAACGTCTACGGCATCGACATGCCGACGCGCGCCGAGCTCATCGCCGCGCATCGCAGCGAGGAAGACGTCGCGCGCGAGATCGGCGCCGACGCGCTCGTCTACCAGGACCTCGACGCGCTGAAGGACGCGGTGCGCCTCGCCAATCCGCGGCTGACCAGCTTCGAGACCTCGTGCTTCGACGGCGTCTACATCACCGGCGACGTCACCAGCGATTACCTGCGGACCATCGAGAGCCGCCGCGATGCGGCCCGCGACTCCGGGGACGACGAAGGCGCGCAGCTCGACCTGAATCTGGCGACCGCGCAATAAATTTGTTATAGTGGAATCTGTCGCGCCGATTTGAGCCACAGCTTGCGGGCGCGTAATAAATGCCGCTAAAGCGTGCCGAGAAAACCCGGTCCGCTTAGATTCGAGAGAGGCCGGGTTTTTTTATGGACAAAGAGTTCGAGATTTCCACGCTGGGCGTGCGCGCCGGCCAGGCGCGCTCCGATTTCCGCGAGCATTCCGAAGCGCTGTTCCTCACCTCGAGCTTCGTGTTCGAGAACGCCGCGCAGGCGGCCGAGGGCTTCACCGGCTCGAGCGGCGATTTCGTCTATTCGCGCTTCAGCAATCCCACCGTATCGATGTTCCAGGACCGGCTCGCCGCGCTGGAGGGCGCCGAGGCCTGCGTCGCCACGGCCTCGGGCATGTCCGCCATTCTCGCCACCGCGATGGCGCTGCTGAAAACCGGCGACCACATCGTCTGCTCGGCCGCGGTGTTCGGCTCCACGGTGCAGCTTTTCGGCACCATCCTGGCGCGCTTCGGGGTCGAGACGACGTTCGTTTCCCCGTCGAAGGTGGACGAGTGGCAGCGCGCGTTGCGGCCCTCGACGCGGCTGCTTTTCCTCGAGACGCCGTCGAACCCGCTCACCGAGATTTCCGACATTGCCGCCCTCGCCGCGGTGGCGAAGCGGGCGGGCGCGCTGCTCGCCGTGGACAACGCGTTCTGCACGCCGGCGCTGCAGCGCCCGCTCGAGCTCGGCGCCGACCTCGTGATCCATTCCGCGACCAAGCACCTGGACGGCCAGGGCCGGGTGCTGGGCGGCGCGGTGCTCGGGCCGGCGCAGATCGTCACGGAGAAAGTGTTTCCCTTTCTGCGTACCGCCGGGCCTTCGCTCTCGCCCTTCAACGCGTGGGTGATCCTCAAGGGGCTCGAGACGCTGGACCTGCGCATGCGCGCCCAGTCCGCGGCGGCGCTCGAGCTTGCGCGCTGGCTCGAAAAGCATCCCTCGGTGGCGCGTGTGTTCTACCCGGGGCTCGCTTCGCATCCGCAGCACGCGCTCGCCGCGCGCCAGCAGAAGGCGGGCGGGGCGGTCGTGTCCTTCGAGGTCAAGGGCGGCAAGCAGGCGGCGTGGAAGCTGATCGATGCTACGCGCCTGATCTCCATCACCGGCAACCTCGGCGACGTGAAGACCACGATCACGCATCCGGCGACCACGACGCACGGGCGGATCACGCCGGAAGCGCGCGCCGCGGCCGGAATCGGCGACGGCCTCGTGAGGGTGGCGGTGGGCCTGGAGGCGATCGCGGACCTGCAGGCCGATCTCAGCCGCGGCCTGGGGTGATCTAAGTCCTCGGTTTGCTGTCTATCCTTGTGTGCATAATCCCCAAGTGCACAAGGCAGCGGCTCCCTTGCACCGGCGTTGGCTCTACGTTGGCCAGATCGTCGTGCTTGCCGCCTTGTACTACGGTCTGGCCAGGCTGGCCCTGGCGGTGGCTATTCCGCCGGGATACGCCACGCCCATCTGGCCGTCCTCCGGGATCGCGCTAGCCGGCCTGCTCGTTCTCGGGCGCCGCGTGTGGCCCGGCGTATGGATCGGCAGCTTTTTCGCCAACCTGCCGGTCGACACCTCGGTGTTCGCCGCCGCCACGATTGCCACCGGAAGCGCGCTGCAGGCGATCGTCACCGCGGCCCTCGTGCGCCGGCACCTAGGCGTTCCCTACCGTTTCATGCAGGTGCAGCAGGTCGTGAAGCTCGTCGCGATGACGGCGCTGGGGGCCGCGATCGCCCCGACCATCGCGCTGCTGCCGCTGGCGCTCGCCGGCCCGGCTTCGGGACGCGAGCTGTTCTGGAACTGGTGGACATGGTGGCAGGGCGACACCTCGGGAATCCTCATCGTCACGCCGCTGGTGCTCAGCTGGGTGGCGCCCGATACCGTGGCGTGGACGCTGCGCCGGGCGATCGAGGGCCTGGTTTTCTGGCTCCTTCTCCTGCTCGCGGCCCACGTGGTGTTCAGCGCCACCGCCGGCGTCGCGAGCCCGTATTCCACGACCTTCATCCTCGTGCCCTTCGTGGTCTGGGCCGCGTTTCGCTTCGGGCAACGCGGCGTGACGACGGCGACCGCGGCGATCTGCGGCGTCGCGCTCTGGTACACGCTGATGAAGGAAAGCGGGCCGTTCTCGGTCGAGCCGATGCACCAGTCGCTCCTGCTGCTTCTGACCTTCATCAGCACGCTGGTGGTGACGGGCCTGGTGCTCTGCGCGGTGCTCAACCAGCTCGACGCCGCGATGGCGGAGCTGCGCGGCCGGCAGGCGGAGCTCGAGTCGCGCGTCAGCAAGCGCACGCAGGACCTGGAGGAAGCGAACCGGCTGCTGAAGGAAGACGTCGCGGCGCGCCGCCGGACCGAGCAGATGCTCACCGAAAGCGAGCGCCGCTTCCGCCTGATGGTGGACAGCGTCGTCGATTACGCCATCTGCAGGCTCGACACCGAGGGCCGGGTCGCGAGCTGGAACGCCGGCGGCCAGCGCATCACCGGCTATACCGCGCACGAGATCATCGGCGAGCATTTCTCGCGCTTCTATCCGGACGAGGAGCTCGAGCGCGGCAAGCCTGCGCTGGAGCTGGGCGTCGCGCGCGAGCAGGGACGCTACGAGGAGGAGGGCTGGCGTGTCCGCAAGGACGGCTCGACGTTCTGGGCGAGCGCGGTGATCACCGCGGTGCGCGACGAGACCGGCGAGCTGATCGGCTTTTCGAAGGTGACGCGCGACCTGACCGAGCGCAACCGCACCGAGGCGGAGCTGATCCGCGCCAAGGTCGCGGCCGAGAAGGCGAGCGAGGCGAAGTCACAGTTTCTCGCGAACATGTCGCACGAGCTGCGCACGCCCCTGAACAGCCTGCTCATCCTCGCGCGCCTGCTGGCCGACAACATGGAGGGCAACCTGCGCACGAAGCAGGTGCAGTTCGCGCAGACGATCTACGCCTCGGGCATGGATCTGCTCGCGCTGATCAACGATCTTCTCGACCTCGCCAAGATCGAGTCCGGCGCGGTCGCCTCGGTCAACGTCGCGCCGACCTCGCTCGGCGAGCTGCGCGACGAGCTGGAAAGGACCTTTCGCCAGGTAGCCCAGGGCCGCGGCCTTCAGTTCAGCATCGCCCTCGACCCGCGGCTACCCGCCTCGATCCCCACCGACGCGGCGCGGCTGAAACAGGTGCTGAAGAACCTGCTCGCCAACGCCTTCAAGTTCACCAAGCACGGCAGCGTGTCGCTGCGCGTGGCGCCGGCGAGCTCGGGCTGGACGCCGGAGCACCCGCGCCTGAAGGCCGCGCGCTCGGTCGTCGCGTTCACGGTCGCCGACACCGGCATCGGCATTCCGCCGGAGAAGCAGGGCATCATTTTCGAGGCGTTCCAGCAGGCCGACGGCACCACCAGCCGGCAGTACGGCGGCACCGGGCTGGGGCTCTCGATCAGCCGCGAGCTGGCGCGGCTGCTCGGCGGGGAGATCCGGCTGGAAAGCGAGGTCGGCAGGGGAAGCGCGTTCACGCTCTACCTGCCGCTGTCCGAGCAGCGGTCTACCGCCGCCGCGTGAGCGAGGGATCCCTTTCGCCGGGCTGAGGCGCCCGTGACGTCGAGGCGGGCACCGGGCCCGCCGCCTTTTCGGTCTCGCCCATCAGCTCTTCCCGGCGCTCGCGCATGCGCGCGCCCAGCGACGCAAAATCGAGGCCGGTCTTCCTCGCGGCGGGAAACATCTCGCCTTCCTCTTCGCCGATGTGGTGGCGGACGTATTCGCCCAGCACCTTGAAGGTCGCGTGATAGTTCGGGTCGTCTTCCGGCATGTTCTCGAGCTGCTCGATCAGCATCCGCGCGGTCTCGTGCTCGACGGCGGCCTCGCTCATGATCTCCTCGTCGTCGATGGCGTCGTACACCGCCGGATAGAAAATGTCCTCCTCGAGCGTCGTATGGATCTTCAGCTCCTCGCATACGCTCATGACGAGATCGTGGCAGGCCTCGGCGTCCTCGTGCGCCAGGCGCTCGAACTCCTTGAACGCCTTCTGGACCCGGTCGTGGTCCTGCTTGAGCATGTCGATCGCCTCGACGCTCTTGCGGGGATTCTTTGCCATTCGCGGACGTCCTTTCGGGGTTACCGAAAAGCCGCAGCAACCGCCGTACTACTGAAGGGCGTAAGAATTACTAGAAGCGCACCAGGCGCGGCGCGCCGCCGCCGACTTCCAGGTAGCCGCCGCGCCCGTACCAGTCCGGCAGCACCCATCGCTCGCAGCGCCGGCCGTCCACCTCGAGCTCGTGGCGGCCGGGGCGATGGGTGTGCCCATGGATGAGGCGGCTTACGCCGTGATTGTGCAATGCATCGCGCACCGCCGAGTCCGCGACGTCCATGATGTCCGGCGGTTTTTCGCCGACCGCGCCGCTGCTCCTTTCCCGCAGGCCGCGGCCGATCGCGCGCCGCTCGGCGAGCGGCTTGGAAAGGATGTCACGTTGCCATTCGGCCGAGCGCGCGACGCGGCGCCAATTCTGGTAGTCGGTGTCGCCGGTGCACAAAGTATCGCCATGCATGAGCAGGGTCGGGACCCCGCCGATGGGCGCCACCACCGGATCCTCCAGGAGCTGCGCGCCGGTGGCGGCGCAAAAGCGCTCGCCGAAGAGGAAGTCGCGGTTGCCGTGCATGAGGGCCAGCTTCACGCCGCCGCGGGACAGGGCCTGCAGAAAGCCGGCGATCAGGGAATTGAACGGGTCGGCGAGGTCGTCGTCGCCCGCCCAGTACTCGAACAGGTCGCCGAGGATGTAGAGGGCTTGGGCGCTGCGCGCCTTGCCCTCCATGAAGGAAAAAAATGCCTCGTTCGCGCCGGGCCGGGTCTCGCTGAGATGGAGATCCGAGACGAAGAGATCCAACTCTACTTGCCGCCCACGAGCGTCATTGACTCGATCACTACGGGCTGGCGCGGGACGTCGCGGGGAAACGGGCCGCCCGAGCCTGTCGGGGTCTTCGCGATTTTCGTGACCACGTCCTGCCCCGAGACCACCTTGCCGAAGACGGCGTAGCCGTTGCCGTCGCTGCGCGGGTCGCCCCAGTTCAGGAACGCGTTGTCGCCGACGTTGATGAAGAATTGCGCGGTTGCCGAGTTCGGATCGGCGGTGCGCGCCATGGCGATGGTGCCTACCGTGTTGGTCAGGCCCGCCTTCACCGCCGGCTGGGCCTCGTTGACAACCGGGGAACGCGTTGGCTTCTGCTTGAAGGCGCCGTCAAAGCCGCCGCCCTGGATCATGAACCCGTCGATCACCCGGTGGAACACGGTGCCGTTGTAATGCCCGTCGCGTACGTACTGGAGGAAGTTCTCGACCGTCTTGGGCGCCTTGCCGGGGTAGAGCTCCAGGCGGATCGTGCCCACGTTCGTGCGCACGTCGACCTGCGGATCGGCGCTGAAGGCGCCGGGCGCGGCCGCGGCGGCGGAAAGGACGACCAGGGGCTTCAACAGGCTCTTGAGGTTCATGCCGCTCCTTCGTATAGGATTTTCCAGCCGCCGGCTTCCTTGATCCAGTACTGCCGCTTGCGCATCGCTTTCGAGAGGTTGCTCGAGCGGTAGTCCTGGTCGAAGTTCACCACCACGAAATCGCCCTCGCGCGGATAGCGGAACATCGAGACGCGCGACAGCCCGACCTTGACCCACTTCTTGCCGGCGTTCACGCCGCGCTTGTGCGCGGACCAGGCGGCGAGGTCCTGGCCGTCGGTGTTGAAGCGGGTGGAATAGTGCGCGAGGTAGCGCTCGGTATCGCGGCTTTGCCAGTCGGCGCGCCATTGCTCGAGCGCCGCGGCGAGCGAGCTGCGCTCCGCCTCGACGGCGGCGGCGTCGCTCCACTCCACATCGTCGGCGATGATCACCGGCGTGAGGCCGACCTGCAGGTAGGCACCGAGCGTCAGGAGGTCCGGATTTGCGAGCACGATGCAGCCGTCGCTCGCCCGCGGCGGCCGGCTGTAGAGCGCCGAAGGCGTGCCATGCAGCCAGATGCCGTGGCCGTTGCGCCCTTTGCGGCGATCCCACTCGTTCGGATAGTTGATCGGAAACGCGCCGGCGCCGTAGAAGTCGGTCAGCTTCTGCCTGGGCAGGTTGGCGGTGACGTGATAGACGCCGATCGGCGTTTTCTGGTCGCCTTCGCGCGTCTTCTCCATGCCGTTCTTGCCGAGCGTCACGTAGTAGTCGGCGACGAGGCGGGGACGCCCGTCGGCGTTGGCGAATACATAAAGGCGCGAATGCTTGGAATCGACGAGCAGAGCGTACTTCTGCTGCGAATGAAGCTGCAGCATCAGCCGCGGCAGGCGCCCCTCGGCGGGCCGCTGCCGCTGCGCGCCAAGGCGCGCCAGCGCTTCGTTGCGCAGATCGTCGATGCGCTCCTGGGGCACGGTCTTCGCGACGTTGCCGAACGTCTGCAGCGGTCGCGAGCGGGCGAGGAGGAGATCGCCGCGCACGAGGTGCGCCAGGCGGAAGTTGGGGTAGTCGTGAAGGAGGGCGTCCACGCGCTCCAGCGCGACATCGGGCTGCTTCGTCTCGATCGCCTGGAACACCGCCGAGAGGCGGCTTTCCGGCGTGGCGTCGAGCGCCGCGGCGGCCGGGGCCGCCATCAGCACCAGGGCGAGGGCGCGTATCGTGGAAAGCAGGCGTTTCATCAGCCTCCCGAGCGCTCCTGCTGGATCTGCCAGCGGCCCTCGTTCTTCACCATCACGAGGGTTTTCGTGTTCGAGCTCTTGAGCACGTCCGAGCGATAGGTCTGCCGGAAAGTCACCGTGGCCCGGTCCGCGCCGCTCAGGGTCACTTTGGGCGACCCGATCGCCACGGAGATCGACTTGGGCGCCGTGATCCGGGAGCGCCGGGCCTTCTCCCACTCCGCGCGCGACTCGTTCCCCGGAGTCTTGAAATCCTTGGCGTAGTACGAGAGGTAGCCATCGGCGTCCTTCTTGGACCACGCCTGCGCCCAACCGTTTACCGCCGCCACCACCTCCCCGCCGGCATTGTCGGCGGGCTTCTGGGCCGGAGCTTTCTCGGCAACGGGCTTCTGGGCGGCCGGCTTCTCGGCAAGCTTCTCCGCGGGTTTTTCGGCCGGCTTCGCCGCGGGCTGCTTCTCTGCCGCTTTCTCCGCCGCCTTCTCAGGGGGCTTCTGCGCCACGACGACCGGCGGCTTGGCTGCGGCGGCCGGGCCACCGACCAGCTCCCTCACCAGCGAGAGCTTGTTCTGCGCCCCGGCGTTGGACGAATCGATCTGCAGGGCCTTGTCGTAGGCCTGGCTCGCGAGCTTGGCGTAGACGTCGCCCAGGTTCTCATACGCGGTGGCATAGCTGGGATGCGTGCGGATAGACTGCTCGAGGGCGGTGCGCGCCTTCTCGTACTGCCCCTGCGAGGCGTAGATCACCGCGAGGTTGTTGTAGGGCTCCGGAAGCTCGGGAAAATCCTGCGTAAGCTTGGAGAAAATGTCGATCGCTTCCCGGGTGTTGCCCTGCTCCGTGAGGATCAGGCCCTTGAGAAAGCGCGCCTGCGGATCGCGCGGCTTCGAGGAGAGCACCCGGTTCACCCGCTCGAGCGCTTGCGGGTGCTGGCCCGCCTTGAGCAGCTTGGTCGCGTCCTGCAGATCGTCGGCGCGCGCGGGAAGCGCCATGACGAGGGCCGCCGCAGCCAGCGCGACCAAGCCCTGACGCAGCCCGGATCGTGGAGCGGCGGAAATCAGCATTGTGTTATATTTTCAAGGCCCTACGAAACGTCGCATTTTAGACTAACCCCCGCGGGTTCACAACCGGCCCGGCGGTTTTTCCGATGCTGAAAATCTACAACACGCTTGGCCGCAGCAAGCAGGAATTCATTCCGCTGCGCGCGGGCGAAGTCCGGATGTACGTGTGCGGCATGACCGTCTACGACTACAGCCATCTGGGCCATGCCCGCGTGCTCGTCATTTTCGATGTGGTGCGGCGCTGGCTGCGCGCAAGCGGATATCGGGTGACCTACGTGCGCAATATCACGGATATCGACGACAAGATAATCCGCCGCGCGCTCGAGAACCGCGAGACCGTGGGCGAGCTCACGGCGCGTTTTATCCGCTTCATGGACGAGGACGCGGCCGCTCTCGGCGTCGAAAAGCCCGATTACGAGCCGCGGGCAACGGGCTACGTCCCTCAGATGCTCGAGATGATCGACCGGCTCGAGGAAAAAGACCTGGCGTACCAATCGGGCTCGGGCGACGTCAACTACGCGGTGCGGCGTTTCCCCGGCTACGGCAAGCTGTCCGGCAAATCGCTCGACGACCTGCGCGCAGGGGAGCGCGTGGAGGTCGATTCGACGAAAGAGGACCCGCTCGACTTCGTGCTCTGGAAGCGCTCCAAGCCCGACGAGCCGCAATGGCCGTCGCGCTGGGGCGCGGGCCGGCCGGGCTGGCACATCGAGTGCTCGGCGATGAGCCGCGAGCTGCTCGGCGCGCAGTTCGATATCCACGGCGGCGGTCAGGACCTGCAGTTCCCCCACCATGAGAACGAGATCGCGCAGTCGGAGGGCGCGAGCGGCGGCAAGTTCGTCAACTACTGGATGCACAACGGCTTCGTGCGCGTCGACGAGGAGAAGATGTCGAAATCGCTCGGCAATTTCTTCACCGTGCGCGACATCCTGAAATCCTACGATCCCGAGGTGGTCCGCTTCTTCATCCTGCGCGCGCACTATCGCAGCCCGCTCAACTACTCGGACGCGCACCTCGCCGACGCCAGGCAGGGACTGAACCGCCTCTACATGGCGCTGAAGCAGGCCGGCGAAGAAGACGCCCCCGTCGACTGGGAAACGCCCCAGGCGCGGCGCTTCAGGGAGGCGATGGACGACGACTTCGGCACGCCGGAGGCGGTGGCTGTGCTGCACGAGCTGGCGAACGAGGTGTTCCAGGGCCGCCCGAAAGCGGCGGCGCAATTGAAGGCGCTGGGCGGCGTGGTCGGCTTGCTGCAGCGCGATCCCGAGAAATTCATGCAGGGCGAGACCACGGTTCCGGACGCCTGGATCAACGAGCGCATCGCCGCGCGCCAGCGGGCGAGGGAGCGTAAGGATTTCAAGGCCGCCGACGACATACGCCAGGAACTGCTGGACAAGGGCATCGTGCTGGAGGACAGTGGTTCGAGGACCACCTGGCGAAGGAAATAGGCATGCAGCAGCAGGCGGCAAACGGCGGCTGGATCGAGGTTCACCCTCTGGTTGTGCGCATCACGCACTGGATCAACGTCCTCGCCGTCCTCATCATGGTGACCAGCGGCTGGCAGATCTACAACGCGTCGCCGCTTTTTCCCTTCAGCTTTCCGGGCGCGATCACGCTCGGCGGCTGGCTCGCCGGCGCCCTGCAGTGGCATTTCGCCGCGATGTGGCTGCTTGCCCTGAACGGGCTGGTCTACGTCGTCTACGGCCTGGTGTCGGGACACTTCCGGCGCAAGCTGCTCCCCATATCCCCGCGCGGTTTGCTCCACGACATAGCGCAGGCGCTGCGCGGCAGGCTGGCGCACGAAGATCTCTCGGTCTACAACGCCGCCCAGCGCGCTGCGTATGTCGCGTTGATCCTCATGCTGGTGCTGCTCGTCGCTTCGGGCCTCGCGATCTGGAAGCCGGTGCAGCTCTACTGGCTCGCGGGCCTGATGGGAGACTATGAAGGCGCGCGCCTCCTGCATTTCTTCGCGATGGCCACCGTGGCGTTCATCGTCATCGTGCACGTGCTGATGGTGGCGCTGGTGCCGCGCACCTTCCCGACCATGATCACCGGAAGAGCGAGAAGGGCGCGATGAGCAAGAAGCCGGAAATGGGCTCGAGCTTCCTCCGGCACCGCTCGCCGGGGCTCGCGAGCCTCGAGCGGCGCCTCTTCCTGAGGCGGGGATTGTCGCTGGGCGCGCTCGCGCTGCTGTCGGGCTGCGATCTCTCGGGAGACGAGAGCGTTCAGAAGATCCTGACGGCGATGTCGGGCTGGAACGATCGGGCGCAGGACTGGCTTTTCGATCCGCGGCGGCTCGCCCCGGAGTTTCCCGAGAGCCGGATCACCACGCCTTTCCCGTTCAACGCCTATTACAGCGAAGACGAAGTGATCGAGGTCGACGGCGCGAGCTACAAGCTCCAGCTCGGCGGCGCGATCAAGGACAAGAAGCCCTGGACGCTGCCCGAGCTCTACGCCCTGCCGCAGGTGTCGCAGATCACGCGGCACATCTGCGTCGAAGGCTGGAGCGCCATCGGCAAGTGGAGCGGAGTGCGCTTTTCCGACTTTCTCCAGCGAATCGGCGCCGATCTGACGGCAAAGTACGTCGGCTTCAAATGCGACGACAACTACTCGACCAGCATCGACATGCCCACGGCCCTGCACCCGCAGACCCTGCTCACCTTCCGCTTTGCCGACCAGATCCTTCCCCCGATGTACGGCTTCCCCATGAAGCTGCGCATCCCCACCAAGCTCGGGTTCAAGAACCCCAAGCACATCGCCGAAATCTTCGTTACGAATACCTATCCGGGGGGGTATTGGGAGGACAAAGGCTACAACTGGTTCAGCGGCTCGTAGCGCAACGCTTCGAGCTCTGCCGAAAAATCACTAAGCCTAGGGTTTTTCGAGCCTTTTCCTGAGGTTTTCCCCGATTCACCGACCCCGCGCGCGGCGCTAGCCTGTGCAGGACCGGCGAATGTCATTTTGCGTACCCAACCACCCGCCGACCCGGGTTTGGAAGAACTTGTAAAAAGCTTGGAAAAAGCTTTAGATAATAAAGTTAAGTCGAAGAATATAAACAAGTTTTATCCCTAGGTGTTATTACCAAAGTTGTCATTTGGTTGCGTTCAGCGGAGCAGAATGGCTATTGACCGGGAAACCCTATCCAGAGGGTCCCGGGACATAGGGGAGATGAAGCTGAAATGATCGAGGCGAAGGCCAAAGGGGGGGCTTCGAACGGCGCTGCGCAACCGGCCGCGCTGCCGCCTTTGCGCGAGGACTTGCGTCTCTATCCGGGACCTGCCCACCGGGACGGCTCGCCGAGCTGGCGGATCCTCGATCCGATCCGCAATTCGTTCTTCGAGATCGGCTGGCTGGAGTTCGAGCTGCTCGCGCGCTGGAAAGAGCACCGCGATGCCGCGACGCTCGCCGCCCGCGTGTCCGCGGAAACGCCGCTCAAGCCTTCGTCCGAGGAAGTCCAGGAGCTCATCGACTTCCTCGCGTCCAATCAGCTTCTCGCGCCCAGCAGCGCGCTCGCGAAAGAATCCCTCGCCCGGCGCGTCCAGGGCGCGAAGCAGTCCTGGTACCAGCAGCTTCTGCACCAGTACCTGTTTTTCCGGATTCCGCTCATCCGGCCGGACGCCTTCCTCCAGCGCACCGTCGGCCTGACGGACCTCTTCTTCACCCGCGGCTTCGTCCTGCTCGTGGTGGTGCTGCTCGGGCTCGACCTCTATCTCCTGTCGCGCGAGTGGTACAGCTTCGCCGACGCGACCGCGCGCCTTTTCACGCCGCAGGCATTCCTCTACTACGCGATCGCGGTGACGTTCTCCAAGGTCGTGCACGAGCTCGCGCACGCGTACGCCGCGTGCCGCTATGGGGTCCGGGTGCCGACGCTGGGCGTAGCGTTCCTCGTCCTGTGGCCGTACCTGTACACCGACACGGGCGAGACCTGGAAGCTCGCCGACCATCGCAAGCAGCTGGTGATCGCCTGTGCCGGGATGGGCGCCGAGCTGGTTCTCGCGGTGTTCTCGACGCTGCTATGGTCGCTCTCGCCCGAGGGCGCCGCGAAGAACGTCTTCCTGGTGCTCGCGAGCACCACCTGGGTCATGACGCTGGCGGTCAACCTCAGCCCGTTCATGCGCTTCGACGGCTACTTCGTGCTCTCGGATCTGCTCGGATTCCCGAACCTGCACGAGCGCGGCACGGCGTGCGCGAAGTGGTGGATGCGGCGCACCTTCTTCGGCCTGGACGCCACGATGCCGGAGCCGACGCTGCGGCCGCGCCAGCGGGCGGCGCTCATCGCGTTCGCCTACATCACGTGGGCATACCGGCTGACGGTGTTCCTCGGCATCGCGTTCCTCGTCTACCACTTTGCCTTCAAGCTGCTCGGCATCTTCCTGATGCTGGTGGAGCTGGTCTGGTTCATCGCCAAGCCGGTCTGGGTCGAGGGCGGCTACCTGTGGAAGCAGCGGCAATCGGTCCGCATCGCGCTTCGCCCGGCGCTCGCCGTCGTCGCTCTCGCCGTGGTGTTCACCTGGGTGGTGCCGATATCCAATCAGGTCAGCGCGCCCGCCATCTTGCACGCGCACCAGGAGCACGCCGTGTACGCGCCGTTCGCCGCCAGGGTGACCGCGGTGCGGGTTGCGGACCGCGAGCAGGTCGCCGACAACGCGGAGCTGATCAGCCTGGAAGCAGTGGACATCGACGTGCGCGAGAAGAAGGCCGAGATCGCGGTCGCGTCGGCTCGCTTCGAGCTCGCGCGGATGCCCGCCAGCGAGCGGCTGCAGGAAAACAATAAAGTGATGCAGGAGCGGCTCGCGCAGGCGGCGGTCGAGCAGCAGGCCATCCTCGCGGAGCGCGGGCGCCAGCTGGTGCGCTCGCCGCAGCCCGGCCGGATCCGCGACATGGCGCCCGACCTCATCGTCGGGCGCTGGGTCGGCCCGCGCCAGCTGCTCATGCGCGTCGTGTCGGATTCCGAGCAGAGCATCGAGGCCTACGTCGGCGAGCGCCAGGTGTCGGCGATCAGCCCCGGGCAGACGGTGCGCTTCTATCCGCACCAGGCCGGCCGGCCGGTGCTGAGCGGCGAAGTGATTTCCGTCGACAAGACGCCGCAGAAGGAGCTGTCCCGCCCGCTGCTGGCCTCCATCTATGGCGGCGACGTTGCCGTGAAGCAGGGCGCGCGCGGCGCGCTCGTGGCGCAGGACGCAGTCTTCCGGGTGACCGTGAAGCCGCTTGGCGAAGTGCCCAAGGCGGACGCGGTCATCCACGGCACCGTGAGGATCGAAACCGATCTTCGATTCGTCGTCGAAAACTTCGTTTACCGCACTCTATCCGTACTCATCCGGGAGAGCGGGCTGTAGCCGGCCCGCCAGGCAATCACCATGTCCAAAAAAACCACCTCCAAGACGTCGAAGCCCGCGGGCCGCAAGGCGGACATCAAGGCGCACGCACCGCGCCGCCGCACGCGGATGATCGCGCTCGAGCCGCGGATGCTCTTCGACGGCGCCCTGGGCCTCGACCTCAGCGCGCAGGCGACCGCCGTCGCGATGGGAGACGCCTCGGCTAAGGCCGACGCGATGGTCACCCCGGCGACGCCGGAAGCCCCCAAGGACAGCTCGACGACCGTCACTGCGGCCCCGGCTCCGCTCCCGGGCGCCACGCCGGCCGAGAAAGATGCGGCGCAAAAGCCCGGCGCGGAAGCGCTCGATGCCGCGACCAAGCCCACCGAGCCGAAAGAAATCGTGTTCGTCGATGCGCGGGTGAAGGACTACCAGGGCATGCTCGCCGATATCGATCCGAAGGCGCAGGTCGTTTTCCTGGATGCGAATCGCGACGGCGTCACGCAGATCGCGGACGCGCTGGCCCAATATTCAGACGTCACCGCCGTGCACATCATCGCGGAAGGCGGCGCCGATCGGCTCGAGCTCGGCAGCGGCAGCCTCACCAAGGAGTCGATGACGGGGTTGAATGCCCAGCGGCTCGCCTCGATCAGCGACCACCTCACGGCGGACGCGACGATCCTCATCCACGGCTCCGACTTCGGCAAGGGCGACGCCGGCAGCGCGGCGGCCAACCGGCTCGCGCTGCTCACGGGCGCGGACATCGGCGACGTGGACGAGCACGGCGCGGTCGAGAAAGTCGGCACTGGCGCGAGGCAGGAGATCGTGTTCGTCGACCCGGCGGTGCGCGATTTCCAGACCCTCATCGACGGCATCGACAACCCGAACGCGCGCGTCGTCCTGCTCGACTCGACCAAGGACGGCGTGAAGCAGATCGCCGATGTGTTGAAGCAATACCAGTCGGTCGACGCGGTGCACATCATCTCGCATGGCAGCGAAGGCCAGCTCGACCTGGGGTCGGGCGCGCTGAACAGCATCACGATGTCGAGCACCTACGCGAAGGACCTGGTCATCATCGGCCAGCACCTGAGCCAGGATGCCGACGTGCTGGTCTACGGCTGCGATTTCGGCAAAGGCGCCGACGGCGCGGCCGCCGCGCAGACACTCGCGCAGATTACCGGCGCCGATGTCGCCGCGAGCACCGACGCCACGGGCGACGCGGCGCGCGGCGCCAACTGGGACCTCGAGCTCAAGACCGGCGCCATCGAAAGCAAAGTTGTGGTGGATCGCGTGGCGCAGGAAGCGTGGCACGACGTGCTTGCGCTCCATACGCTCGATTTCGACACCGTCTCGACGTGGACGAGCGGCACCAGCAAGACCTACACCGTCGACGGCTACCCGGTCACGATCAGCTATAGCGGCACTCTGAACGGCAATCCGACCCTCGCCAACAACTATACCGGCGGCGTCTCGCCCGCCCAGAACGCGCTTCAGTTCATCGTCGGCCCGACCGGGTCGAACACCATCACCATCGATTTTTCGGGTCAGCCCGGCGGCAGCGTGGCCAACATCGGCTTTGCCCTCTATGACGTCGACAACGCCGAATCGGCCGTCTTCAGCGCCACCAAGGCGGATGGATCGACGATCGCACCGACGCAGGTTGCGACGAGCGCCTATAACTCCGTGACTGCGAGTTCTGCGACGAGCACGACCGTGGCGGGCAGCGGCTCGGACTCCGTGGCCACGACTCCGGACGGCAACACCTACGTCTACTTCAACACCACGGACGTCACGAAAGTAACGTTCACCTACAACGGAACTGCGAACACGACCCTGGTGGTGCTGAACGACATCACGTTCATGGGCAAGACCACCAACCCGCCGGTCGTCGATCTGGACGCGGCGACGACGGCCACCCAGACGGCCGGCGACGGCTTCGCGACGCAGGTCTATAGCGGTAGCAGCGGCACCATTCCCTGGGCGGCGAACTGGGTCGAGACAGACGCGACAGCGGGCGGGAGCGCGACCGCGGGCCAGGTGCAGGTCGTCGACACGCCCACCGCCGGCACCGACTATGGCCTTCGCCTGAACAACAGCGGTACGCCGGGCCAATTCACCGGCGCCGCGCGGCAAATCGACCTGTCGGGATATGTCACCTCGACGATGACCTACAACTACGTGACTTCGGCCGGGTTGAGCGCGGCGGATTCCGTGGCGGTCGAGGTTTCATCCAACGGCGGAACGAACTGGACGCTGCTCAAGACCTATACCGGAAGCTCCGCATCCACCACGACTTACACCAGCGATTCGGTAAGCCTCTCCGGTTACGAATCCACGAATACGATGGTCCGGTTCCGCGTGTCGGGAGGCGCAAGCTATACCGGCGCGGCCGAATACTTCTATGTCGACAACGTCCAGATCTCCGGCCAGCCGACCAGCTCCTCCAATGCATACACGGAAGGGGACGCAACCGGAGTCCTGATAGCGGCGACGGCCAATTCGTCGGTCACCGATATCGACAGCGCCAACATGGGCTCCGCGCGCATCGTGATCGGCAACTTTGCGGCCGGCGATACCCTGACCTGTTCGACCGCGGGCACCAGCGTCACCGCTAGCTACGACTCGGTCACCGGCATTCTCACGCTGTCGGGAGTCGATTCCAAGGCGAACTACCAGCAGGTCCTCGACACGGTCCGTTACCTGAGCACCAGCGACGATCCGACGGTCGGCGGAACGCTCACGACGCGCAGCATCGGGGTGACCGTCCGGGACTCGGGCGGCAACGAAAGCAATTCCGCCATCAGCAGGATCACGGTCACGGCCGTGAACGATGCGCCGGTGGACACGATACCAGGCGCGCAGTCGACCGTTGTCGGCGCTGCGTTGTCATTCTCCTCGGCCAACGGCAACGCCATCAGCGTCGCCGATCCGGACGCCACCACGGTGCAGGTGACGCTGTCGGCCACGAGCGGCACGTTGTCCCTGTCCGGCACGGCGGGCCTTACGTTCACGTCCGGCGACGGTACGGCGGACGCCACGATGACCTTCACCGGCACCCAGGCGCAGGTCAACGCCGCGCTCGCGGGGCTGACCTACACGTCCGGAGCGGCGGCAGGCACGGCCACGCTGACCGTTCTCACGAGCGATCTTGGCAGCACGGGCACCGGCGGCACGCTCACCGACTCGGAGACGGTGACGATCAACGTACTTTCGAACAACATCGTCGATCTCGATTCCTCGCCGGCGGTTTCGGTCAATTCGTCGCCCGTGACCTCGGCCTTGGCGATCACCAATGGGGCAATGACGGGGGGCAATGGCACCGTGCCGGCAGGCTGGACCGAGGTCGACCCCGGCAACATCGCGAGCGTACAGACGAACCGCTATACCTGGCGTGGGAACAGCAACGGCAATACCACGACGCTGTCACAGGCGGTGACGGTCCCGGCCACTTCGACGACGACGACCGATGCATCGACGGGCTCGCAGCTTGTCGAGACGACCGCCGTGACGACCAATGCGATCAGCTCGATTACATTCGATTTCGGCTGGGAAAACCAGGACAACACCAACTCGAGCAAGTTCGACGTCACATACAACGGCGTCGTGTACGCCACTTTCACGACGGGAACGAACACGACCACCGGGTCGTGGGCTTACTTCAATGGCGCCAGCGGAACCCTCGCGTCGGTCACCGCGATAGCCGACGTCAGGTCGACGGCGATGGGCACCAACACGATTACGCTGGGGACACCGGTCGCCGCGTCCGGGAATCTTGTCTTTACTTTGCGCAACGGCTCGGCCGCATCGACCGACCGCATCGGCATCGACAACGTGGTGGTCAACAACACCGCGACCACCACGACGACCGTCAGCACGGTCGATCTGGCGAGCAATAACTGGACGGCGACCTACACCGAGAACGGTGCGGCGGTGTCCATCGCCGACACCGACAGCTCGGTCTTCGACAGCGCGAACGCCAACATGCAGAGCGCGAGCATCACGCTGACGAACGCGCAAACCGGCGATCGTCTGCTCGTCAACGGCTCGGCGGCCGCCAGCGGCGTGCTGGCGAGCGGCATCTCGTGGACGCGCACCGCGACGACGGTCGCCCTGTCCGGCGCCTTTACCAAGGCGCAGTACGCCGACGCCATCGAGCTGGTCCAGTTCGAGAACACCACGGACAACCCGGCCACCGTGGCGCGCACGATCAATGTGACGACGAACGACGGCACGACGACGTCCAACACGGCGGTCGCGACCATCAACGTGATCGCGGTGAACGACGCGCCCGTGCTCGCGACCGGCTCGACGCTGAACTACACCGAGAACGGCGCCGCCACGGCGATCAACGCGACGCTGACGGTGGCGGACGCGGACAATACGACGCTCGCTTCCGGCGCGGTGTCGATCACCGGGGGCTTCGCCTCGAGTGAAGACATCCTGACCTTCACGAACGTGCCGGCGACGATGGGCAACATCGCGGGCTCGTACAACGCGGGCACCGGCGTGATGACGCTGACCTCGGCCGGCAGCACGGCGACCCTGGCGCAGTGGCAGGCGGCGTTCCGGGCGGTGCAGTACTCGAACAGCTCGGACAACCCCTCGACCAGCGCACGCACCGTGAGCTTCTCGGTGAACGACGGCTCGCTGGCCTCGAATGCGGTGACCTCGACGGTGAACGTCGCGGCGGTGAACGATGCCGCGACGCTGGCGACCGGCTCGACGCTGAACTACACGGAAAACGGCGCGGCGAGCGCGATCAATACGGCGCTGACGCTGGCGGACGTCGACAACGCGACGCTCCCGTCGGCGACGGTCTCGATCACCGGCAACTTCGCCTCGAGCGAGGACGTGCTGGGCTTCACGAACGTGCCGGCGACGATGGGCAACGTCGCGGGCTCGTACAACGCTGGCACGGGGGTGATGACGCTGACCTCGGCCGGCGGCACGGCGACCCTGGCGCAATGGCAGGTGGCGCTGCGCGCGGTGCAGTACTCGAACACGACGGCAGCGCGAACTCGAACACGCTGAGCTCCACGGTGAACGTGGCGGCGGTGAACGACGCGCCGGTGCTCGCGACCGGCTCGACGCTGAACTACACCGAGAACGGCGTGGCCACGGCGATCAACGCGACGCTGACGGTTGCCGATGTCGACAACGCGGCCCTGTCCTCCGGGACGGTGTCGATCACCGCGAACTTCGCCTCGGGCCAGGACGTTCTGAGCTTCACGAACGTGCCGGCGACGATGGGCAACATCGCGGGCTCGTACAACGCTGGCACGGGCGTGATGACGCTCACCTCGGCCGGCGGCACGGCGACGCTCGCGCAATGGCAGACGGCTTTCCGGGCGGTGCAGTACTCCAACAGCTCGGACAACCCCTCGACGACGGCGCGCACGGTGAGCTTCACCGTGAACGACGGCACGGCGAACTCGAACACGGTCGCCTCGACGGTGAACGTCGCGGCGGTAAACGACGCGTCAACGCTGGCGACGGGCTCGACGCTGAATTACACCGAAAACGGGGTGGCGACGCCGATCAATACCTCGCTAACCGTGGCCGACCTGGACAACGCGACGCTGTCCTCCGGGACGGTGTCGATCACGGCGAGCTTCGCCTCGGCCGAGGACGTCCTGAGCTTCACCAACGTGCCGGCGACGATGGGCAACATCGCCGGATCGTACAACGCGGCGAGCGGCGTGATGACGCTGACCTCGGCCGGCTCGACGGCGACTGTCGCGCAGTGGCAGGCCGCATTCAACGCGG
>WNFL01119605.1_pt1 | contig 45149 bp, 42 predicted proteins | sample 5400361 | NCBI WGS metagenome assembly WNFL01 (sample SAMN13153351, study PRJNA577476) | soil metagenome | isolation source: 40 cm soil on Douglas fir-dominated hillslope | place: USA:California | collected 2013-09-17 | reverse complement strand
AGATGGCGCTCCTCCTCGACACGCTGTGGGGCGGCGACGAGACCCTCATCGTGGTGAGCTCCGACCTCTCCCATTACCTGCCGTACGATTCGGCGCGCGGGCGCGACCGCAACACCGCGCGCGCGATCGTGGGGCTCGAGGCGACGCTGGTTCCCGAGGAGGCGTGCGGCGCGGCTCCCATCAACGGGCTTCTCCAGGCGGCGCGCGCGCGCGGCCTCGCCGCCGAGATCGTGGACCTGCGCAATTCCGGAGACACCGCCGGGGCCCGCGACCGTGTGGTGGGCTACGGCGCGTTCGCCTTCACGGAGCCCGCGCGTGCGTGACATGCGCCGCGGAACGCTCCTCATCGCCATCGCGCGCGAGGCGATCGCGCAGGGGCCGGAGCTGCGCGACGGCCTCGCGTGGGACGAGCCGTGGTTGCGCGAGCCCGCGGCGAGCTTCGTCACGCTGCGCGACGCGGGCGAGCTGCGCGGCTGTATCGGCTCCGTCGACGCATACCGTCCCTTCGGCGACGACGTCGCGCACAACGCCCACGCGGCCGCCTATCGCGATCCTCGCTTTCCGCCGGTGGCGACTCACGAGATCCCGCGCCTGGAAGTGGAAGTGTCGGTGCTGAGCGCGCGCATTCCGCTGGGTGTCGCGAACGAGGATGAGGCGCTCGCGCGTCTCGAGCCCGGCCGCGACGGCGTCTACCTCGAGTACCGCGAGTTCCACGCGACGTTCCTGCCGCAGGTGTGGGAGAGCCTTCCCGACCCGCGCGATTTCCTCGACGAGCTGCGCCGCAAGGCGCGGCTGCCGGCGCGCTTCTGGCATCCGGAGCTGCGCCTGTCGTGCTACGCGGTGGAGAAGTACAGGTGAACAACCGCACCCACGATCCCATCGAGGGCGACCTGCACCCTGGTCGCTGGTGGCATCGCCTCGAAGACGGGCGCGTGCAGTGCGACCTGTGCCCGCGCGATTGCAAGCTGCACGAGGGGCAGCGCGGCGCATGCTTCGTGCGCGCTCGTGTGAACGACGCGATGGTGCTCACGACCTACGGCCGCTCGTCGGGATTCTGCGTCGATCCCATCGAGAAGAAGCCGCTCGATCATTTCCTGCCCGGCTCCGCGGTCCTCTCGTTCGGGACGGCGGGTTGCAATTTAGCCTGTAAATTTTGTCAAAATTGGGACATCTCCAAATCGCGCGACATGGACCGGCTGATGGACAGGGCCTCGCCGGAAGCGATCGCGCGCGCGGCGCTGGAGTCCGGCTGCCGCAGCGTGGCCTTTACCTACAACGACCCGGTGATCTTCGCGGAGTACGCGATGGACGCGGCCGACGCTTGCCGTGAAGCCGGCATCCTCACGGTGGCGGTGACCGCGGGCTACATCTCGCCCGAGCCGCGCCGAGAGTTCTACGCCAAGATGGACGTGGCCAACGTCGACCTGAAGGGCTTCACCGACGAGTTCTACGTGAAGCTCACCGGCGCGAAGCTGGCGCCCGTGCTCGACACGCTCGTGTACCTCAAGCACGAGACCGACGTGTGGTTCGAGATCACCACGCTCCTCATTCCCGGCAAGAACGATTCCGCGGAGGAGGCGCGCGCGATGTCGCAATGGATCATCCGCGAGCTGGGTCCCGACGTGCCGCTGCATTTCACCGCGTTCCATCCCGACTTCAAGATGACCGACCTCCCGCCGACGCCGGCGGCGACGCTCACGCGCGCCCGGAAGATCGCCATGGACGAAGGGCTGCGTTACGTCTACACCGGCAACGTGCACGACACGGAAGGTGGCACCACGTTCTGCCCCGGATGCGGCACGGCGCTCATCGTGCGCGACTGGCATCGCATCGAGAGCTACACGCTCACGCCGGACGGAAAGTGCCCGCGGTGTTCAGCGGCGATTCCCGGGCGGTTCGAGGAGTTTCACGCGTCGCGGCAATTCGGGCGGCGGCGGATTCCGGTGGCGATCGGCCGCTAGGTTATTTCTTCCACTCGGGGTGCTGTTCGTGCAGCTCCCGATGCTGCTCGATCAACACCTGGTAGAACGAGAGCCGCGCGGGGCTCACCTCGCCTTTTGCGGAAGCGGCGATGATCGCGCAGCCCGGCTCCGACATGTGCGAGCAGTCGTTGAACTTGCACGCGCCCAGATAGGGCCGGAATTCCGGCATCGCGTCGGCGATCTGGTCCTCGGTCAGGTGAAAGAGCCCGAAGGACTGGAAGCCGGGCGTGTCGATGATCGAGGTGTCCTTGTCGAGCCGGTAGAAGCGCGAGAAGGTCGTGGTGTGCGCGCCCGAGTCGCGAGCCGCGGTGAGCTCGCCCACGCGCGCGACATCGGAGAGCACCAGCGCGTTCACGGTCTTCGACTTGCCCATGCCGCTCTGGCCGACCAGCAGGGTGAGCTTCCTGTCCAGGTGCGGCAGGAGCGGGGCCACGTCGAACTTGGCGGACATCGTGATCACGGTGTAGCCGATGCGCTCGTAGGCATCGAGCTTCTTTCGCGCCTCGGCATGCTCGGGAAGGTCGGACTTGTTGAGCGCGATCACCACCGGGATGCGCGCCGCGTCGCAGGCGACCAGGCTCATGTTGAGGAACGCCTCGCTGATGGGCGGCTTGGGCGCGAGGAGGATGACGACCTGGTCCACGTTCGCGGCGAGCGTCTTCTCGCTCCACTGGTCGGAGCGGAAGAGGAGGTTCCTGCGCGTGCCGACGCGCTCGATGGAGCCTTGCGCGGAGCCGGTCATGCGCACTTCCACGAAGTCGCCGCAGGTCGCGTCCTGGCGCTTGCCCTTGCGGGTGCAGACGATCTGGCGTCGGTCGGCGAATTCCACCAGGAATTCACGCCCGAAATCGGCGACCACGCGGCCCTCGATGACGACCTGCTCCGACTTCTCGCGCCGGGTCGTCATCGGGAAGCGCGCATCCCCATCAGATCTCGAAGAGCGCGTCCAGCTTCGCCGCGCAGATGAAGTCATTCTCGCTCAAGCCGCCGATGGCGTGGGTGATGTATGACACTCGGCACATGTTGTAGCCCACCAGCATGTCGGGATGGTGGTCTTCGCGGTGGGAGATCCACGCGGCGGCATTCACGAACGCCATGGTCTCGAAGTAGTTCTTGAACTCGTAGGTCCTGGCGATCATGCCGGCGTCGAGCGCCCAGCCCGGGAGCCCCTTCAACAGGGGCCCGACCTGGTCGGCGCCGAGCGCCGCCACGCCGCCCTCGCACGGTTTGCATTTCTTGCGCGCCAGCTCGTTCATGAGGCCGCTCTTCTCAAATGGTCGATGCGCAGCGCCGCCGGGGGATGCGAATCATACACCAGCGAATGCAGCGGATCCGGGGTGAGCGTCGAGGCGTTGTCGCGGTAGAGCTTGGCGAGGGCGCTCGCGAGGTCGGCGGCCGACGCGTGCTCGGCGGCGAAGGCGTCGGCCTCGAACTCCTGGCGCCGCGCGACGAGGCTCGCGAGCGGCTGGAACGGGAAGGTGAAGACCGGAATGATGAGGGCGAAGCCCGCGAGCGCGGCCCCGATGTGCGGCGCGGAAAGCCCGAGCGCTTCGTAGAAGGCGCTCTCGCGATAGAGCCAGCCGAGGATCGCGAGGAGGAGGAGGGCGAGGGCGAAGCGCACCGCGAGAAGGCGCGGGATATGCCCGCGCGCGAAGTGGCCGAGCTCGTGCGCGAGCACCGCTTCGATCTCGGGGGCGGTGAGCCGGTCGATCAGCGTGTCGAAGAAGACGATGCGCTTCTGCGTGCCGAACCCGGTGAAATACGCGTTGCCGTGGCTGGAGCGGCGCGAGCCGTCCATCACGAAAAGTCCTTTGGCGTGGAAGCCGCAGCGCTCGATCAACGCCTCGATGCGCTGTCGCAGCTCGCCTTCCTCGAGGGGCGTGAAGCGGTTGAAGAGCGGCGCGATCCAGCGCGGGAACACCATCACGAGGACGACCGTGAAGGCGATCCACGCGAGCCACGTGTAGAACCACCAGAAGGCACCGGCGGCCTGCACCAGCCAGAAGACGGCGAGCAGAAGCGGCGTGCCGATCGCGATCGCGAGGAGGGTCCCCTTGGCGATGTCGAGGGCGAAGAGCGCCGGCGTGGTGCGGTTGAACCCGTGGCGCGCCTCGACCACGAAGGTGCGCCAGACGTCGAAGGGCAGCGCGATCACGGTGGTCACCACCAGCACGCCGAATACGGTGGCCAAGTCCCGGGCGTAGCCGTCGCCGAACGCGCGCTGCGAGAGGTGGTCGATGGCCGCGATGCCGCCGCCCAGCGTGAGGGCGAGCAGCACGACGCCGTCGACCACGAGCGTCTCGGCGAGGCTCACGCGCTGGCGGTCGAGCGTGTAGTCGGCGGCTTTGCGATGGGCCTCGAGCGGCACGAAGGCGGCGAAGTCGTCGGGCACGCGATCGCGGTGCTTCGCCACGTGGCGCATCTGGCGCACGCCGAGGAGCACGCGCCAGGCGAGCGCGGCGAGCACGAAGGCGACGAAGACGAGCGAGAAGGCGGTGGCGCTCACGGCGATCGGCGGGGACCCGGGTGAATTTGGAGAAGCACGAGGCGGCGTGACACAATCGGCACCCGATTTTCGCGGAAGCGAAGGCTCAAGTGGCGCTCGACAAGACCCCGCTGGTTTGGATAGACATGGAGATGTCGGGGCTCGTTCCCGACCGCGACCGCATTCTCGAGGTGGCCATGGTGGTCACCGACTCCGAATTGAACACCATCGCCGAGGCGCCGGTGTACGTCCTGCACCAGCCCGAGGAGGTCCTCGAGGCGATGGACTCGTGGAACAAGTCGACCCACGGCAAGTCGGGCCTGGTGGACAAGGTGCGCCTATCCACGTTCGCGGAAGCCGAGGTCGAGAGGCGTCTCATCGAGTTCCTGAGGCCCATCGTGGGCGAGCGCCTGGCGCCGCTTTGCGGCAACACCGTGCACCAGGACCGGCGCTTCATGGCGCGCTACATGCCGGCCTTCGACGCCTACCTCCACTACCGCATCATCGACGTCTCCACGCTGAAAGAGCTCGCCAAGCGCTGGCGCCCCGAGGTGCTCGCCGGCGTCGCGAAGGAGGGCCGGCACGAGGCGCTTGCCGACGTCTACGAGTCGATCGAAGAGCTGCGCCACTACCGGCAGCACTTCCTGCGCGCCGATCCGCCGCCGGCCGCGGGCTGACGCATCAGGCGTCGCGCGCCCAGTCGCGCGAGCGCGCCACGGCGCGCTTCCACTCATCGAGCCGTGCACGCGCGGCGTCTCGCGAAAGCTGCGGATCGAACACGCGATCGCGCGACCAGAGCGAGGCGATCTCGGCCTCGTCTTTCCAGAAACCCACCGCGAGCCCGGCGAGGTAGGCCGCGCCCAGCGCCGTGGTCTCGGTGACGCGCGGGCGCACGACGGGAACCCCGAGGAGATTCGCCTGTGTCTGCATGAGGAGGTTCGACGCCGTGGCGCCGCCGTCCACGCGCAGCTCCTTCACCGGGATCGCGCTGTCGGCGGCCATCGCGTCGATCAGCTCCGCGCACTGGAAGGCGATCGCGTCGAGGGTCGCGCGCGCGAGGTGGGCCCGGGTCGTGCCGCGGGTGATGCCGACGATCGTGCCGCGCGCGTGCGGGTCCCAATAAGGGGCGCCGAGCCCCGAGAGCGCGGGGACGAAGTGCACGCCGCCCGTGTCGGGAACGCTCGCCGCGAGCGCCTCGATGTCGGAGGCGCGCTCGATCACGCCCAGCCCGTCGCGCAGCCACTGGATCGCGGCGCCGGCGATGAACACGCTTCCCTCCAGCGCATAGGCGGTGCGTCCCCCGCGTTGCCACGCGACGGTGGAAAGCAGGCGATTCTTCGACACCGGGGGCGCGTCTCCCGTGTTCATCAGGAGGAAGCAGCCGGTGCCATAGGTGTTTTTCGCCATGCCCGGCTGGTGGCAGGCCTGGCCGAAGAGCGCCGCCTGCTGGTCGCCCGCGATGCCGGCGAGCGCCAGGCCCGCGGGCAGCCCCTCGCACGCCGAGACCGCGATGCGCGCGCTGGACGCCACCACGCGCGGCAGCACCGCGCGCGGGATGTCGAGGATCGCCAGCAGCTCGTCATCCCAATCGAGCGTGTGGATATTGAAGAGCAGCGTGCGCGAGGCGTTGCTGGCGTCGGTCACGTGCTCGGCGCCGGCCGAAAGCTGCCACGCCAGCCAGGAATCCACGGTCCCGAAGGCAAGCTCCCCGCGCCCGGCGCGTTGGCGCGCCCCGGCGACATTGTCGAGAAGCCAGGCGAGCTTGGTGCCGGAAAAGTACGCGTCGAGGACAAGGCCCGTCTTTCGGGCAAAAGTTTCCTCGTGGCCCGCCTGTCGCAGAGCGTCACATCGGGACGCGGTGCGTCGGTCCTGCCACACGATGGCGTTGGCCACGGGGCGCCCCGTGGCGCGTTCCCAGAGCACCGTCGTCTCGCGCTGGTTGGTGATGCCGATGGCGCCCACGTCGCGCGCGGCGAGGCCCGCCGCGCTCAGCGCTTGGGCGGCCACCTCGCGCTGCGTACGCCAGATTTCGAGCGGATCGTGCTCGACCCAGCCCGGCCGAGGGAATATCTGGCGGAATTCTTGCTGCGCACTGGCAAGGACCGCTCCATCGCGCCCGAAAGCGATGGCGCGCGAGCTCGTGGTGCCCTGGTCGAAGGCGAGGATGGCCTTCATGAACTATGCCCTTAGGTGAGGACTTTTGGTTTTTGCGGCGATCATACGTTAAGATTCGAGGGTGATTGGCCGGAATCTCAGGAGGGTTCCGTGGGATTACTAGACGACCTCAAAAAGCAAGCCGATGCGCTGAAGGCCCAGGACACCGACAAGACGGAGAGCCTGCGCTCGACCGCGGTCGCCATCGACCATTCGCTGCGCCGCCTCTTCCTCTACCTGAACGACCTCGGCAAGCAGCTGAACGTGGTGCAGATGCCGAGCCCCTTCGCCTTCGACCTGCCCACGGTCGGCAAGATCGACGGCCTCATCATCAAGGATTTCTTCTGCGATTTCCGTTCGAAGCATTTCATCGACAAGGACTACTACGGCGAGGTGCACGTCGCCTACCGCTGCTGGTCGGACAAGGTGCTCACCATCAAGAAGGGCCCGGACGACATGGAGAAGTTCCGTGACGTGCTGTGGCAGTCGAACATCGAGCACGCGAGCGAGCAGTTCCGCAACGAGCGCAAGGTGATCACCCACGAAGTGTTCAAGGTGAAGTGCGATTTCCGCGTGCAAGGCAAGATCGAGGGCGACCACGAGACCGGCCGCCTGAAGATCGTCACCAAGAACGTCGGCGGCTTCAACGTCGATCTCTTCAACCTCCTCGCAATGGAGATGAACGACCAGGGCGTCGAGGAATTCGCCAAGAATTTCATCGGTCGGCCCAACAAGTGGGACGAGCTGGTGAAGCGCTCGGTGCTGACCCAGCGTCCGGCCGGGCCGATCACGCCCAAGCCCAAGGTCGAGCCGAACTACGTGGTGCACAAGACGCCCGAGCCGCCCGCCGCCGAGGAAAAGCGCGGCCTGCTGGGCTCGCTCAAGTCGATCATCAAGAAGGACCAGTAGGCCCCTTTCTTCAGCGGAGCGCCGATGGCCCGGCTCGCAGTTCTCATCGGCACGCGCAAGGGGCTCTTCGTCCTCGCCTGCGACGCGCAACGGCGCAGCTGGTCCCTCGAAGGGCCTCATTTCCTCGGCCAGGTGGTCAACCACGCGGTGCTCGATCCGCGCGACGGGCGCACGCTCCTCGCCGCCGTGCGCGCCGGTCACCTCGGCCCGACGGTGTATCGCTCCGAGGACTTCGGCGGCACCTGGAAGGAAGCGCAAACGCCCCCGGCATTCCGCAAGGCGCTCGCCGGCGAGCGCGGCGAAACGGTGAGCCACGTGTTCTGGCTCACGCCGGGCCATGCTTCGCAGCCGGGCCGATGGTATGCGGGGACCTCGCCCCCCGGGCTCTTCGTTTCCGAGGACGCGGGGCGCAGCTGGAAGGGTGTGGCCGGCTTCAATGAGAATCCCGAGCGCATCGCGTGGTGCGGCGGGCTGCAGGACGCCCCGCCCGACGGCGCCACGCTGCATTCGCTCAACGTCGATCCGTTCGACGCGAATCACCTCTACATCGGCATTTCCGCGGGCGGCGTGTTCGAGTCGCGCGACGCGGGCGCCACGTGGACCCCGCTCAACGCGGGCGTGGCCGCGGATTTCCTGCCCGACCCCGACGCGCCCTACGGGCACGATCCGCATTGCGTGCGCGTGCATCCCGCGGCGCGCGACGTGGTCTACCAGCAGAACCACTGCGGCATCTACCGGCTCGATCGCGCGGCCAACCGGTGGCTGCGCATCGGCGAGCGCATGCCCAGGGAGATCGGCGACATCGGCTTTCCGCTGGTTCTGCACCCGCGCGATGCGCGCGCGTTGTGGGTTTTCCCGATGGACGGCGGCACGGTGTGGCCGCGCGTGCCCATCGGCGGCAAGCCCGCGGCGTACGGCTCGCGCGACGCGGGCGAGAGCTGGAAGCGCCTCGACACGGGACTGCCGCCGGAGCAGGCGTGGTTCACGGTGAAGCGCCAGGCGATGACGCACGACACGCTCGACCCGGTGGGACTCTACTTCGGCACCACCAGCGGCGAAGTCTGGGCGAGCTTCGACGAGGGCGAGCGCTGGGAATGCCTTCGCGCGCACCTTCCGCACGTCTATTCGGTCGAGACCGCGCGCGTGGCATGAAGGTGCTGCTGCCGACGCCGCTCGCCGAATACACCGCGCATCGCCGCGAGGTCGAGGCCGAAGGCGCCACGCTCGCCGATCTCCTCGCCGATCTCGAGCGGCGTTATCCGGGCATCCGCTTCCGCGTGATCGACGAGCAGGACGCGATCCGCCCGCACATCAAGATCTTCGTGAACCGCGAGCAGGCCTGCGCAATCGCGCAGGCGCTGCACCCCGCGGACGAGGTGCTCGTGGTCGCGGCCCTGTCGGGCGGCTGATGTACCATGGCCGCACAAAACAAAATCTCCGAGGAGACACATTTCATGATGCGCAAATCGCTGTTCGCGTCCTTCGCGCTGGCCCTCGCGGCGACCATGGCGCAGGCGCAGACGGAAATCCAGTTCTGGCACTCGATGGGCGGCGCGCTCGGCGACAAGGTGAACGAGCTCGCGACGAATTTCAACAAGTCCCAGCCCGACTACAAGGTCGTGCCGAGCTACAAGGGGCAGTACCCCGAATCGATGACCGCCGCCATCGCCGCGTTCCGCGCGGGCAACGCGCCACACATCCTGCAGGTGTTCGAGGTCGGCACCGCGACCATGATGGGCGCCAAAGGCGCGATCGTGCCGGTGGCCAAGGTGATGAAGGACGCCGACGAGCCGTTCAACCCGAAGGCCTACCTGCCGACGGTGGCCGGCTACTACACGGACTCGAAGGGCAACATGCTGTCCTTCCCGTTCAACAGCTCGACCATCGTGTTCTACATCAACAAGGACGCGTTCAAGAAGGCGGGCCTCGACCCCAACAAGGCGCCGCGCACCTGGAAGGAATTCAACGCCGCCGCCGACAAGCTGAAGGCCGCGGGCCAGCAATGCGTATACACGACTGGCTGGCCGTCGTGGATGCACATCGAGAATTTCTCGGCATGGCACAACGTCCCGATCGGCACCAAGGAAAACGGCATGGCGGGAACGGACACGCGCTTCACATTCAACACGCCGCTCCACGTGAGGCACCTCACCATGCTGGGCGATCTCGCCAAGCGCGGCGAATTCACCTACGCCGGGCGCCAGAACCAGGCCGAAGCCAAGTTCTCGAGCGGTGAATGCGCGATGCTGACCTCGTCTTCCGGCGCGCAGGCCAACATCCGCCGCAACGCCAAGTTCGACTGGTCGGTGAGCTTCATTCCCTACCACGACGACGTCCCCGGCGCTCCGCAGAATTCGATCATCGGCGGGGCGTCGCTGTGGGTGATGGGCGGCAAGACCAACAACGCCTACAAGGGCGTGGCAAAGTTCCTCGCCTACCTCTCCAGGCCGGAAGTGCAGATGGACTGGCACACCAGCACGGGCTATGTGCCGATCACGCTCGCCGCCTATGAGATGACGAGGAAGTCGGGCTACTACGAGAAGAACCCCGGCGCCGACGTCGCCATCAAGCAGCTCACCAACAAGCCTCCCACGGCCAACTCGAGGGGGCTGCGCTTCGGCAACTACGTGCAGGGCCGCGAGGTGATCGAGGAGGAGATGGAAGGCGTCTTCGCCGGCAAGAAGGACGCGAAGACCGCGCTCGACGAGGCGGTGAAGCGCGGCAACGAGATCCTGCGCAAGTTCGAGTCGTCCAACAAGAGTTGATCGGGACACCGGACGCCATGCTTTCGGTGCCCGATTAACTGCGCGCGTTCGAACGGACCCGAAGCCGTTCAACGCGCGCGAGCAACGGGGACCCATGGAAAAGAAGGTCGTCTTCCAATCCGCGTGGCTGCCCTACGCGCTCCTCGCGCCGCAGATCGCGGTCACGGTGATCTTCTTCTTCTGGCCCGCCGCGCAGGCGGTGTATTGGTCGTTCCTGGTGCAGGACGCCTTCGGCCTCAGCACCGAGTTCGTCTGGTTGCGTAATTTCACCGACCTCTTCCACGACGCCAACTACCTCGAGTCGTTCAAGGTGACGGCCCTATTCAGCACGCTGGTCGCCGTGTCGGGGATCTTCATCTCATTGCTGCTGGCGACGATGGCCGATCGCGTGCTGCGCGGCGCCCTCGCCTACAAGACGCTCCTCATCTGGCCCTACGCGGTGGCGCCCGCCGTCGCCGGGGTGCTGTGGGCATTCATGTTCGCGCCCTCGATCGGCATCGTCACCTGGTTCCTGCGCCGCATGGGCGTGGACTGGAACTGGATCATCAACGGCGACCAGGCGATGCTGCTGGTGGTGATCGCGGCGACGTGGAAGCAGATCAGCTACAACTTCCTCTTCTTCCTCGCCGGGCTGCAGTCGATTCCGCGCTCGTTGATCGAGGCCGCCGCGATCGACGGCGCGACGCCGTTGCGGCGCTTCTGGACCATCGTGTTTCCGCTGCTCTCGCCGACGACGTTCTTCCTGCTGGTGATCAACATCGTCTACGCGTTCTTCGAGACCTTCGGCGTGATCGACGCGACCACGCAGGGCGGCCCCGCGGGCTCGACGCAGATCCTGGTCTACAAGGTGTACTACGACGGAGTGAAGGCGGCCGACCTCGGCAGCTCGGCCGCGCAGTCGGTGATCCTCATGTTCATCGTGATCTCGCTCACTGTGATCCAGTTCCGCTTCGTCGAGAAGAAAGTCCAGTACTGACATGGTCGAGAACAGGCCCTGGGCCGATTTCTTCGCGCACGCGGTGCTCATCCTCGGCGTGATCCTGGTCGCGTTCCCGCTCTACGTCACCTTCGTCGCCTCGACGCTCAGCTACGACCAGATCATCGACGTGCCGATGCCGTTGATTCCCGGCGACCAGTTGATCGAGAACTACAGCCAGGTGCTGAGGGCAGGGTCGAACAAGGGCTCCGCGGCGCCGGTGTCGACGATGCTGGTGAATAGCTTCGTGATGGCGATCGGCGTGGCGCTGGGCAAGATCGCGATCTCGATCCTGTCCGCGTTCGCGATCGTCTACTTCCGCTTCCCCGGCCGCAACTTCTTCTTCTGGATGATCTTCGTGACGCTCATGCTGCCGATCGAGGTGCGCATCATCCCGACCTTCAAGGTGGCTGCCGACATGGGCCTGCTCGACTCGTATTCGGGGCTCATCCTGCCGCTCATCGCCTCGGCCACCGCGACCTTCCTCTTGCGCCAGTTCTTCCTCACCATCCCCGATGAGCTCGCCGAGGCCGCGCGCATGGATGGCGCCGGTCCCATGCGTTTCTTCTGGGACGTGGTGCTGCCGCTCTCGAAGACCAGCATGGCGGCGCTCTTCGTGATCCTCTTCATCCTCGGCTGGAACCAGTACCTGTGGCCGCTCCTCATCACCAGCCAGGAGTCGATGTACCCCGTGGTGATCGGCATCAAGCGCATGATCAGCGGCGGCGACGCGCCCACCGAGTGGAACCTGGTGATGGCTACCGCCATGCTCGCCCTGGTGCCGCCGGCGCTGGTGGTGGTGCTCATGCAGAAGTGGTTCGTGAAGGGCCTTGTCGAGACGGAAAAATAAATGAATGCTCGAGACTGCGCATCGACATCGGGGCGGCCGTTGGAGCGGACAGCGGCCAGCCGCTCAACGGCGCGAAGCGCCAGGGAATCCTAATGGCCGAGATCACGCTCACCGGCGTCAAGAAGACCTACCAGAAGCTCCAGGTGATCCACGGCGTGGAAGTGGCGATCGCCGACGGGGAATTCGTCGTGATCGTCGGGCCCTCGGGCTGCGGCAAGTCGACGCTCTTGCGCATGATCGCGGGCCTCGCCGCAACATCGCGATGGTGTTCCAGAACTACGCGCTCTATCCGCACATGAGCGTGTACGAGAACATGTCGTACGGGCTTCGCATCCGCCGCATGCCGCCCGCGGAGATCAACGAGCGCGTGCAGCGCGCGGCGAAGATCCTCGAGCTCACCAACTTCCTCGACCGGCGCCCGCGCGCGCTGTCCGGCGGGCAGCGCCAGCGCGTGGCCATGGGGCGCGCCATCGTGCGCGAGCCCGCCGCCTTCCTCTTCGACGAGCCCCTGTCGAATCTCGACGCGAAGCTGCGCGTGCAGATGCGCCTCGAGATCCAGAAGCTGCATCGCGAGCTGAAGACCACCAGCATCTTCGTGACCCACGACCAGGTCGAGGCGATGACCCTCGCCGATCGCATGATCGTGATGAACGCCGGGATGGCCGAGCAGATCGGCAGGCCGATCGACGTCTACGACGATCCGGCGAGCATCTTCGTGGCGGGCTTCATCGGCTCTCCGGCGATGAATTTCCTGCCCGGCAAGCGCGTCGGCGACGAAGTCGAAGTGGGCGGCGGCGTGCGCGTGCCCCTGCCCGCCGGGCTCCGCGCGAACGCGCCCGAGGCTGTCAGCGTCGGCGTGCGCCCCGAGCACCTCGTTGCCGGGGAGGGCGCGGGCGGCCCGGTGTTCCGCTTCAAGGTCCAGACCGTGGAAGCGTTGGGCGCGGACTCGCTGGTGCACGGCGAGTTCGGCAATGGCACCGTGGTCGCGCGTGTGGACGGGCATGCGACACCGGCGCTCGACACGGCGCTCATGTTTTCGGTGATGCCCGGCAAGCTGTATTTCTTCGACGCCGCCACGGGCAAACGCATCCGTCCATGACGCCGGACGCCCGGCGCATCGAGGAGCTCGGCCTCAACTCTTCGGCGCCCCCCGGCCAGATCCTCTATGACGGCTGGATCCTGCGGCTCGCGCGCGGCAAGGCCAAGCGGGCGCGCTCGGTGAACGCGGTGTATCCGTCGAGCGTCCCCCTGGACGAGAAGATCGCCCATTGCGAACGCCTCTACCGCGCCGCCGCGCTCCCGCCGATCTTCCGCATCACGCCGTTCTCGCACCCACCCGAATTGGACGGCGCGCTCGAGCGGCACGGTTACCAGCGCTTCGAGACGACCGCGGTGGAAGCCGCCGCGATCGATCGCAGCCGGCTGGGCGAGCCCGAGGCGCAGCCCATGGAGCTCTCCTCATGGGTGGAGGCGGTGGGCCGCATGCGCGCCTCGCCGATCGCGCATCGCTCCGCGCACCTCGCGCGCCTGCAGGGCATGCCGCTCACGCTGCGCGCGGTCGCGATCAAGTCGCAGGGCGACGTGCTCGCCACCGGCCTCACCATCGTCGAGGACGATTGCGCCGGGCTCTTCGACATCATCACCGCGGACGAAGCGCGGCGCCAGGGACACGCGAAGCGCGTGGTCGCAAGCCTTTTGCGCGTGGCCTGGGAACTCGGCGCGCGCCACGCTTATCTTCAGGTGAAGGACGACAACGTCGCGGCGCGCCGCCTCTACGCCCAGTTCGGCTTCGAGGAGAAGTATCTCTATTGGTACCGCGGCCGGCCCGGAGAGACCGAATGACCGAAGATGACGTGACGCGCCTCGCGCGGAGGCTCGCGCGCGCGTGCAAGAAGCGCCGCGTGGACGTGGTGACCGCGGAGTCGTGTACCGGCGGGGGCATCGCCACCGCGTGCACGCGCATCTCCGGAAGCGCCAAGTGGTTCGAGCGCGGCATGGTGACCTATACGAACGTCGCCAAGGAAGAGATGCTCGGGGTCTCGCGGGCGACGTTGAAGGCGCATGGCGCGGTGAGCGAGGAAGTGGCGCGCGAGATGGCCGCGGGCGCGCTGAAGCGCAGTCACGCCCACGTGAGCGTCGCCGTGACCGGCATTGCCGGCCCCACCGGCGGCGTCCCCGGCAAGCCCGTGGGCACCGTTCATTTCGCCTGGGGCGTGCGCGGTGGGCCGATCCAGACACGCTTGTTCCACTTCAAGGGCGACCGCACGGCAGTCCGGCTGCGGGCGGTGTCGGTGGCGCTCCAGGGGCTGATCGACCTGCTCCGCTAAAAAGTGGTGTCAGGTACAACTTAAAAAGTCGTACCTGACACCACTTTCAAAGGCCTTGACACCAGAACGATCGTTCTGTAGCTTCAGAACATTCGTTCTGTGTCATCGAAAGGCGCCCCGTGGCGTTGAATTCCCAGAAGCCCCAGCTCGATCCCCAGTACCTGGAAAAGCTCCAGGACTACTACTCCGAGCACAAGGTGATCCCGTCGTATTCGGTGCTGGCGGGGCTGTGGGGCATATCGGCCAAGTCGTGGGTCTCGGAGTGCGTGAAGCGCTACGAGGAGGCGGGCTACCTCGATTGGACCCCCGACAAGCAGCTGAAGCCCGGAGCGCGCTTCTTCGAAAGGAAGCTCGCGGATTCCACGGTCCAGGCGGGCCTGCCCAACCCGGCGATCTCCGATGGCTACGACTTGATCACCATCGACGACTGGCTCGTCAGGATTCCGTCCAAGACAGCGCTGGTGCGCGTGAAGGGCGATTCGATGATCGACGCGGGAATCCACGAAGGGGACCTGCTGGTAGTGGAAGTGCAGCCCAACGCCAACGTGGGCGAGATCGTGGTGGCGATCGTGGACAACGAGTTCACCGTGAAGTACCTGCAGAAGGAGCGCAACGAGTTCGTGCTGAAGCCCGCGAACAAGGCGTATCCCGTCATTCGCCCCAAAGGGCGGCTGGAGATCTTCGGAGTCATGGCCGGGCTGGCCCGGCGCACCCGGTAGCTCACGCCATGAGCCGCTCGCCGACTAGTCTCATGTCCGTAACCAACAATCATTGATGGGATAATTCACATGCTCAAAGTCATCTCCAGCGGCAACTCCGAGACCTCCAAGATGGACGAAAACAAGGCGAAGGCCCTGGCGGCCGCGCTTTCCCAGATCGAGAAGCAGTTCGGCAAGGGCTCGATCATGAAGTTGGGCGACGCCGATGTCGAAAAGGGCATCGAGGTCGTCTCCACCGGCTCCCTCGGCCTCGACATGGCGCTCGGCGTGGGCGGGCTGCCGCGCAGGTCATCGCCAACATCCAGAAGCTTGGCGGCACCGCCGCCTTCATCGACGCGGAGCACGCGCTCGACCCCCAGTATGCGCAACGCCTGGGCGTCGATACGTCGGAGCTGCTCCTCTCGCAGCCCGACAACGGCGAGCAGGCCCTCGAGATCGTCGACATGCTGGTGCGTTCCGCCTCGGTCGACTGCGTCGTGATCGACTCGGTGGCGGCGCTCACGCCGAAAGCGGAAATCGAGGGCGAGATGGGCGAGCCGCAGATGGGCCTGCAGGCGCGCCTCATGAGCCAGGCGCTGAGGAAGCTCACCGCCAACATCAAGCGCTCCAACACGCTCGTCATCTTCATCAACCAGATCCGCATGAAGATCGGAGTCATGTTCGGCAACCCCGAGACCACCACCGGCGGCAACGCGCTCAAGTTCTACGCCTCGGTGCGCATCGACATCCGCCGCATCGGCTCCATCAAGCGCGGCGAAGAGGTGATCGGCAACGAGACGCGCGTGAAGGTCGTGAAGAACAAGGTGGCGCCCCCGTTCAAGACCGCGGACTTCGACATCCTCTACAACGAAGGCATCTCGCGCGAAGGCGAGATCATCGAGATGGGGGTCAACCACCGCATCGTGGAAAAGTCGGGCGCCTGGTATGCCTACAAGGGCGAGAAGATCGGCCAGGGCAAGGACAACACGCGCGAATTCCTGCGCGAGAATCCCGCCATGGCGAACGAGATCGAGATGAAGATCCGCGAGGCCGTCGGCATCGCGGGCGGCATGCCGCAGGCGCCCGCGGAAGCGGCCGAGGGCGACTGAGGGCGGGCGCGGCGAATTCGCTGAAGGTGGTGACCCATGGCCTGGGCATTCGTGGCTAAGACCGAGCCGTCATTACGGGCCCGGGCCATGCGGTTCCTTGCGCGGCGCGAGCATTCGCGCGCCGAGCTGGCGAGAAAGCTCGCACCGATCGCCGCGGCGGGCGAGGACATCGAGGCTTTGCTCGACGAGTTGTCCGCCAAGGGTTGGCTGTCCGACGCGCGTTACGCGGAGCTCGCGGTACGCTCCAAGGCGCGGCGCTTCGGGCCGCTCAAGGTGGCCCACCAATTGCGCGTCAAGGGCGTCGGCGAGGAAACCATCACGCTCGCGTTCGCGAGCGCGGGCATCGACGGCACGGCGCACCTCGAGAAAGTGTGGGGGAGCCGCTTCTCCACCGCGCCCGCCGACGATCGCGAGCGCGGCAGGCAGGTGCGCTTCCTGCAGGGCCGCGGCTTTCCCCTCGAAGACATCCTGCGCTTCCTGAAAGGAATGCGAACATGAGCTGGAAGCAACAGAAACTGATCTCGCTCGCGGCCATCGCCGCGGCGCTCGTCGTGAATTGCCTGCCTCCCTATCCGGCAGACTCGCCGGCTGCGGGAAGCAAGGTCGCGGCCGCCGCGCCGTGATGCCTTCGCAGGCCGAGAAGGCCGCGCGCTTCAAGGCGCTGCACCAGGGATCGAAGGCGTTCGTCATCGCGAATCCGTGGGACGCGGGCTCGGCGCGTGTGCTCGCGGGCTTGGGCTTCATGGCGCTTGCCACGTCCAGCGGCGCGTCGGCGGGCACGTTGGGCCGGCGCGACGGGCAGGTGACTCGCGAAGAGGCGCTCGCGCACGCACGCGCTATCGTCGATGCCACCGATCTGCCCGTGTCCGCCGACCTCGAGCGCGGCTTCGGCGACGCGCCCGAGGATGCGGCCGAGACCATTCGCCGGGCCGCCGCCGCGGGGCTCGTGGGCGGCTCCATCGAGGACGCCAGTGGCGGCAAGGAGCAGCCGATTTATCCGCTGGCACATGCCGCGGAGCGCGTTGCCGCCGCGGCGCTCGTCGCACGCTCGCTGGGCTTTCCTTTCATGCTCACCGCGCGCGCGGAGAATTTCCTGCACGGTCGGGCCGACCTCGACGACACCATCCGCCGCCTGCAGGCCTACGAGAAGGCCGGCGCCGAGGTCCTCTTCGCTCCCGGGCTTCCCGACCTCGCGTCAGTGAAGGCGGTTTGCGCCGCGGTGGCGAAGCCGGTCAACTTCATGGTCGGCATTCGCGGCAAGTCGTTCAGCGTGGCCGAGCTGGAGGCCGCCGGCGTGCGGCGCGTGAGCCTCGCCTCGTCGCTCTGGCGCGCGGCGATGACCGGGCTCGTCGAGGCCGGCCGCGAGATCCGCGAGAAGGGCACCTTCGACTATCTCGAGCGCACGCTCCCCAGCGCCGAGGTGAGCCGCTACATGCGGGATTGAGGCGTCGCTTTGGTATCCTTACGGTTTCGCCCGCGCCTGGCTTCGAGCGCGTGGCGCGAGACCGCAAGGCCATGAATACCAGAGAGATCCGCAGCAAGTTCATCGACTACTTCGTGTCGAAAGGGCACCAGCGCGTGCCCTCGAGCCCGCTCGTCCCGGCGAACGACCCGACGCTCCTCTTCACCAACGCGGGCATGGTGCAGTTCAAGGACGTCTTCCTCGGGATCGAGAAGCGCCCGTATCACCGCGCCGTCACCGCGCAGCGCTGCGTGCGCGCCGGCGGCAAGCACAACGACCTGGAGAACGTGGGCTACACCGCGCGCCACCACACGTTCTTCGAGATGCTCGGCAACTTCAGCTTCGGCGACTACTTCAAGCGCGACGGGATCAAGTACGCGTGGGAGCTCCTCACCGTCGAGTACGGCCTCGAGAAGGAAAAGCTCTGGACCACGGTGTACGCCACCGACGACGAGGCGTACGACATCTGGACCCAGGAGATCGGCGTCCCGAAGGAGCGCTGCATCCGCATCGGCGACAAGCCCGGCGGGCGCAGGTACGAGAGCGACAACTTCTGGCAGATGGCCGACACCGGCCCGTGCGGCCCGTGCTCGGAGATCTTCTACGACCACGGCCCGGACGTGGCGGGCGGCCCGCCCGGCTCGCCGGAGGAAGACGGCGATCGTTACATCGAAATCTGGAACCTGGTCTTCATGCAGTTCAACCGCGACGAGGCGGGCACGATGCATCCGCTTCCGAAGCCGTCGGTCGATACCGGCCTGGGCCTCGAGCGCCTGACCGCGGTGCTGCAGGGCGTGCACTCCAACTACGAGATCGACCTCTTCCAGTCGCTCATCCAGGCCGCGGCGCGCGAGACGCACACCCAGGATCTCGAGAGCCCGTCGCTGCGCGTGATCGCGGACCACATCCGCGCCTGCGCCTTCCTGGTGTGCGACGGCGTGATTCCGAGCAACGAAGGCCGCGGCTACGTGCTGCGCCGCATCGCCCGGCGCGCGATGCGCCACGGCTACAAGCTCGGCCAGAAGAAGCCCTTCTTCTACAAGCTCGTTCCCGACCTCGCGCGCGAGATGGGCGATGCCTATCCCGAATTGAAGCGCGAGGAGCAGCGCGTCACCGCCACGTTGAAGCAGGAGGAGGAGCGCTTCGCCGAAACGCTCGAGACCGGCATGTCGATCCTCGAGACGGCGCTCGCCGGCAACGCGAAGCGGCTCGCCGGCGACGTCGCGTTCAAGCTCTACGACACTTTCGGCTTTCCGGTGGACATGGTGGCCGACATCGGCCGCGAGCGCGGCTTCGAGATCGACATGGAAGGCTTCAACGCCGCCATGGCCGCGCAGCAGGAGCGCTCGCGCTCGGCCTCCAAGTTCAAGGCGGGGGCGCAGCTCGAGTACAAGGGCGCCAAGACCGGCTTCCGCGGCTACGAGACGCTCTCGGAAGAAGGCCGCGTGGTCGCGCTCTATAGCGGCGGCGCCAGCGTCGAGCGGCTCGGCGCGGGCGAGGAGGGCATCGTCGTCCTCGACAAGACGCCCTTCTATGCAGAATCCGGCGGCCAGGTCGGTGACAAGGGCGAGCTCACCAGGGGCGGCAGCTGCCTCACGCTCTTCGAGGTGCAGGACACGCAGAAGATCCAGCCCGAGGTGTTCGGCCACCACGGCGTGGTGAAGACTGGCGAGCTCAAGGTGGGCGACGTCGTCGCGGCGCAAGTGGATCTCGACAAGCGCATGCGCACCATGCGCCACCATTCGGCCACGCACCTCATGCACAAGGCGCTGCGCGAAGTGCTCGGCCCCCACGTGCAGCAGAAGGGCTCGCTGGTCGACGCGGACAAGACGCGCTTCGACTTCAGCCACAACGCGCCCATGACCGCGGAGGAGATCCGCCGTGTCGAGGACCTGGTGAACGCCGAGATCCTGAGGAACGAGGCGACGACGGCGCGCGTCATGCCCATCGACGACGCGCAGAAGCTGGGCGCGATGATGCTCTTCGGCGAGAAGTACGGCGACGAGGTGCGCGTGCTCGACATCGGTTCCTCGCGCGAGCTGTGCGGCGGCACTCACGTGGCGCGCACCGGCGACATCGGCCTTTTCCGCATCACTTCCGAAGGCGGCGTCGCCGCGGGCATCCGCCGCGTCGAGGCGATCGCCGGCACGGTCGCGCTGGCGCTCGTGCGCCAGGAAAGCGAGCGCCTCGCGCGCGTCGCGGCCACGCTGAAGGCCCAGCCGCAGGAGGTCGAGTTCAAGCTCACGCAGGTGCTGGAAAGCATGAAGCTCCTCGAGCGCGAAGCCACGCGCGCCAAGCAGAAGATGGCGGCGAGCGCGGGCGACGACCTGGCCGGCACCGCCGTGGACGTGAAGGGCGTGAAGGTCCTCGCCGCGCGCCTCGACGGCGCGGACGTGAAGACGCTGCGCGAGACGCTCGACCAGCTGAAGGGAAAGCTCAAGTCGAGCGCGATCGTGCTCGCCGCCTCCGAAGGCGACAAGGTGAGCCTCATCGCGGGCGTGACGCAGGACCTGATCGCGCGCGTGAAGGCGGGCGAGCTGGTGAACTTCGTCGCGTTGCAGGTGGGCGGCAAGGGCGGCGGGCGGCCCGACATGGCGCAGGCCGGGGGCACCAATCCCAAGGGCATTCCCGCGGCGCTCGCTTCCGTGAAGGGATGGGTGGAAGAGCGCCTCTAGCTCGCGATCCCGCGTCATGGATTTCCGGTTCTGCCCCCGTTGCGCCTCGCCCCTCGCTCCCCGATCCGTTCCCGGCGACGGCGAGCCGATAGAGCGCCTCGCCTGTCCCGCGCAGGCCTGCGGATATGTGAGCTGGAACAATCCCACGCCCGCGGTCGGCGCCATCGTCGAGCACGAGGGCGAGATCATCCTCGCGCGCAACGCCGGTTGGCCGCCGGGATTCTTCGCGCTCGTGACCGGCTACCTCGAGGCGCGCGAGGACCCGGTACGCGCGGTCGCCCGCGAAGTGAAGGAGGAGCTCGACCTCGACGTGGTCGAGACCCACATCGTCGGCAACTACATCTTCGAGCGCAAGAACGAGGTGATGCTCTGCTACCACGTGGTGGCCACGGGCACGGTGAAGCTCGGAGCCGAGCTCGCCGAGTATCGCCGCCATAGTCCCGCGAGCCTGAAGCCGTGGAAGCGCGCGACGGGGCTGGCGGTGGCCGACTGGATGCGCTCGCGCGGCCTCGCCTTCGAGTGGGACGAGCGCCCGGCGTTGCGCGCGGAGCACGACCGAACATGACGCCCGAGGACAATCGCGAGCGCATCCGGTCCTACCTTCGCACCGCCGGCCTCGAGTCCCTGGTGGGGCGCGAGGAGCACGTGGAGCGCGCGGTGCGCGACCTGATCGACGCGATGAGCGAGAAGGTCGCCATCGCCGATCCCGCTTCGCTCTACACCTACCGCGTGCCGATGCTCACCGAGGATGGCACGTGCTCGATCGTCGATGAGCTCGCCCCGGTGCCCTACGACCTCGCGGGCATCCTCGGCGGGCGCTCCGAGCAGGCGACGCGGCGCCTGGCGCTCCTCGAGCGGCTGGTGGAGCGCGCGCAGGAAACCACGGGATCGGACTGGGTGGGCGTGTACCAGCGGCGCGCGAGCTCCGCGGGGGTCCCGGTGCTGGTGAAGCTCGCTTACGTCGGGCGTCCCAGCCGCGCCGAGTTCCCCCTCACGCAGGAGTTCGCCGAGAGGAGCACCAACAGCACCGTCGGGCTCACCGGACGCGCGACGGTGATCGACGACGTGGGCAAGCACGTGGAAGCGGGCGGCGGGTTCTACGTGTGCGACGACGGCATCCAGTCCGAGGCCTGCGTTCCGATCCTCGACGAGGGGCGCCAGGTGAGCGGGATCGTCGATGCCGAGGCGAAGGCGCGCGGATTCTTCGGCGCCGATCGCCTCGCCGTGATGGCGGCGCTCGCGATCGTGGCGAACGCGGTCCTGCCCTAGGCGGGCTTGGCCGGCGCGGATCCCACGAAGGGCTTCTTGCCGTCGCGCCAGCGGCGTAGCGCCCTCGGATTGTCGAGCGCCTCGAGGAGCGCGAGGTTCATGTCCATCGGCGTCGCGTCGAGGCCCGCATCGCGCACGGCATGTTGCGCCTGGGTGATGATCACGTCGGCGTTGTGGGTCACCACCGGATGGGCGGGGCTTTCCACGGAGTCGTCGGCCGGGTTCGCGTAGGAGGCCTTGCACACGGCGAGGCGAGTCGAATGGAAGCGCCGGCATTGCGCGGGACGCGCTTCGTACGCGGTGCACGCGCCGTCGTCGCCGAGGAGGGCGCAGGCGAGGTTGGAACGCTTGCGCGCCGCGTCGCCCATCTCCACAGTCTTCGCGGCGTTGGCGCGCAGCTTCGACAGCACCTCGGCCAGGCGCGCGGCGCTGGAATGGCGGCGCAGCCAGGCGGCGAGCGTGAAGGTCTCGTGGGGCTGCACCTGCACCTGCAGGCTGCAGCAGAAGCTGCACCCGCGCGTGCACGCGATCTTCACCGCATGGCCGGCGAGGCTCGCGTCGATCACCTCGTCCAGGCGGCGGTGGAACCTGACCACCGCCGCTTCGAGGCGCTCGCCGTCTCGGGCGCCCGCGAAGGCCGCGCGCGCCTCGGCGTCCCAGGTGGAGCGCTCGGCCATCAGCGCTTGGGCGGCATCAGGTCCGTGATCGAGCCCTCGGCCATCTCCGCGGAGAAGAACACGGTCTCGGAGAGCGTCGGGTGCGGATGGATGGTGAGCCCGATGTCCTCGGCGTCCGCGCCCATCTCGAGCGCGAGCACGGTCTCGGCGATGAGCTCGCCCGCGTTCACGCCGACGATGCCGGCGCCGAGGATGCGCCGCGTGCCTTTCTCGTAGACGACCTTGGTGAGGCCTTCCTCGCGCCCCATGCCGAGCGCGCGCCCGCTCGCCGCCCACGGGAACACCGCTTTCTCGTATTCGACGCCTTGCTCCTTCGCCTCCGGCTCGGACAATCCCATCCACGCGACCTCGGGATCGGTGTAGGCCACGCTCGGAATGGTGCGCGCTTCCCAGGCGTGGTGGCTCATGCCGGCGATCACCTCCGCGGCGAGCTTGGCCTCGTGGGTCGCCTTGTGCGCGAGCATGGGCTCGCCGACGATGTCGCCGATGGCGAAGATGTGCGCGACGTTGGTGCGCATCTGGCGATCGACCGGGATCCAGCCGCGCTCGTTCACGGTGACGCCGGCCTTCTGCGCGCCGATGTTGTTGCCGTTCGGGCGGCGTCCCACCGCGAGCAGCACGCGGTCGTAGATTTCCGGCGCCGGCGCTTCTCCCCCGCCCGCGCTTTCGAAGAAAGCCTTGAGTCCCACCGAGGTCGACTCGATCTTCGCCACCTTCGTCTTCAGCAGGATCTTCTCGTAGCGCTTCTCGATCCTCCGGGCGAGCGGCTTCACGATGTCGGGATCCGCGCCGGGGATGAGGCGATCCAGGAACTCGACGACGGTCACCTTCGAGCCCAGCGCATCGTAGACCGTCGCCATCTCGAGGCCGATGATGCCGCCGCCGATGATGAGGATCCTCTTCGGCACGTCCTTCAGCTCGAGGGCGCCGGTGGAGTCCATGAGGCGTGGATCGTCATAGGGAAATCCGGGGATGCGCGCCGACTGCGAGCCCGCGGCGATGATGCAATGGTCGAACGAGACGACCTTGCGGCCTTCCTTCGTCTGCACCTCGAGCGTGTTGGGGGTGGCGAACGCGGCCTTGCCCTCGACCACCGTCACCTTGCGCGCCTTGGCGAGCGCCGTGAGCCCCTTGGTGAGCTTCGAGACGACGCTGTCCTTCCACGCGCGCAGCTTGTCGAGGTTGGTCTTCGGCGCGCCGAACTCCACGCCGAAGTGGCCCATCTCCTCGGCGTCGGCGATCACGCGCGCGGCGTGCAGCAGGGCCTTGGAGGGAATGCAGCCCACGTTGAGGCAGACGCCGCCCAAGGTCGCGTAGCGCTCGACCAGGACCACCTTCTTGCCGAGGTCTGCGGCGCGAAAGGCCGCCGTGTATCCGCCCGGGCCCGCGCCGAGCACGAGGACCTCGGCGTGCAGGTCGGCATCGAGGCTTGCGAGGGTCGACGTGAGGGCCTGGCGAACGGATTGCGACGGAGCGGAGGCAGGGGGAGGCGCGGGCGCGGCGGCGGGTGATTGGGCCCCCGTCTGCGCGGGGGCGACGGAATCCGACGTCTCAAGGGTCGCGATGAGCGTGCCCTGCGCGACCTTGTCGCCGACCTTCACCTTCACTTCCTTCACCGTGCCCGCGTGCGTCGAGGGCACTTCCATTGTCGCCTTGTCGCTCTCCAGCGTGACGAGGGAATCCTCCTTCGCCACCTTGTCGCCGGGCTTTACCAGAATCTCGATGACCGGCACGTCCTTGAAGTCGCCGATATCGGGGACCTTGATGTCGATGGTCGCCATCGCGGGCCCTCTAGAGGATGCCGCGCCGCAGGTCGGAGATCACCTGGGCGAGGTAGGCGGTGAAGCGCGCGCCGAGCGCGCCGTCGACGACGCGGTGGTCGTAGGACAGCGAGAGCGGCATCATCAGCCGCGCGGCGAACTCCTTGCCGTTCCACACCGGCTTCATAGCCGCCTTCGAGACGCCGAGGATCGCGACCTCCGGTGCGTTCACGATCGGCGTGAACGCGGTGCCGCCGATGCCGCCCAGCGAGGAGATGGTGAAGGTGCCGCCCTGCATCTCGGCGGGGCCGAGCTTGCCTTCGCGCGCCTTCGCGGCGAGCTCCGAGGATTCCTTCGCCAGCTCGACCACGCCTTTCTGGTCGGCGTTCCTGATCACCGGGACCACGAGGCCCCCGGGCGTATCGGCCGCGAAGCCGATGTTCCAGTACTGCTTCACGACCAGGTTGTCGCCGTCCAGGGAGCTATTGAGGATCGGGTATTTCTTCAGCGCCGCGATGACGGCTTTCATCAGGAAGGCGAGCGGCGTCACCTTCACGCCCGTCTTGGCGATCTCCTCGTTCACCCGGGCACGAAACGCCTCGAGCTCGGTGATGTCGGCCTCGTCGAATTGCGTGACGTGCGGGATCATCACCCAGTTGCGCGTGAGCGCAGGCCCGGAGATCTTCTGGATGCGCGTGAGCGGTTTCACCTCCACCGGGCCGAACTTGGCGAAGTCCACCTTCGGCCACGCGGGAAGGCCGAGGTCGCCAAGGCCCCCACCGGCGCGCGCCCCGATCGAACCGGCGCCGCCGCCGGCGACCGCCTGCTTCACGTAATTCTGGATGTCTTCCTTGAGGATGCGGGCCTTCGGCCCCGACCCGGTGAGCTTCGACACGTCGACGCCCAGCTCGCGCGCGAAGCGGCGCACGCCGGGGCTCGCATGCGGTGGCGCTCCGGACGATGGCTCCGCGGCCGGCGCGATGGGTGCGGGCGTCGGTGCGCTCTTCGCGGCGGGGGGCGGCGCGGCGGCCGGGACTTGCGCCGGTGCGGGCGCGGCAGCAGAAGCAGCGGGTGCGGCCTTGCCCGGCGCGGGCGCGGCGGCGGGCGCGGCCTTTGCGGCGGAAGCATCGGACTCCATGGTGACGATGGGCACGCCCTCGCTCACCTTGTCGCCGACCTTCACGAGAATGCTCTTCACCGTGCCGGAGGAGGGCGCGGGAACCTCCATCGTCGCCTTGTCGCTCTCCAGCGTGACCAGCGAATCGTCCTTCTTCACCGTGTCGCCCGGCTTCACCAGGACCTCGATCACCGGCACGTCCTTGAAGTCGCCGATATCGGGGACCTTCACTTCGATTGCGGCCAACTCGCTTCTCCTTTTTTTCGTTGTTCTTGCCGCGCGGTCAGACCGTCCAGGGCGCGGGCTTCTCCGCGTCGATGCCGTACTTCCCGATCGCCTCGGCGACCTTGGCGGCGGGCAGCTCGCCATCCTCGGCGAGGGCCTTCAGCGCGGCGATCGCCACGTAGAAGCGGTTCACCTCGAAGAAGCGGCGCAGGTTCTCGCGCGAGTCGCTGCGCCCGAAGCCGTCGGTGCCGAGCACCTTGTAGCGGCGCGGCACGAACTCGCGGATCTGGTCGGCGAAGGTGCGCATGTAGTCGGTGGACGCGATCACCGGCCCGCGGGTCCCGGCGAGGCATTGCTCCACGTGCGAGGCGCGCGCCTTCTGCGTCGGGTGCAGCAGGTTCCAGCGCGCGCAAGCGATGCCGTCGCGGCGCAGCTCGTTGAAGCTGGGGCAGCTCCATACGTCGGCGAGCACTCCCCAATCCTTCTTCAGGAGCTCGCCTGCGGCCATCACCTCGCGCAGGATCGTGCCGCTGCCGAGGAGCTGCACGCGCGGGCCCGGCGCCGTGCCGGCGTCGGTGAGCTTGTACATGCCCTTGAGGATGCCCTCGCGCGCGCCCTCGGGAAGGCCGGGGTGCGGGTAGTTCTCGTTCATGAGGGTGATGTAGTAGAAAACGTCCTCCTGGTTTTCCACCATGCGGCGCAGACCGTCCTGCACGATCACCGCGACCTCGTGGGCAAAGGTGGGATCGTAGGAAATGCAGTTGGGAATCACCGACGACATGACGAGGCTATGGCCATCCTCGTGCTGCAGGCCCTCGCCGTTCAGCGTGGTGCGCCCCGCGGTGCCGCCCATGAGGAAGCCGCGCGCGCGCAGGTCCCCCGAGGCCCACACCAGGTCGCCAACGCGCTGCATGCCGAACATCGAATAGAAGATGAAGAACGGGATCATCGGCACGTTGTTGTTGGAGTACGACGTCGCCGCCGCCATCCAGGAGCACATGGCACCGGCCTCGTTGATGCCTTCCTGGAGGATCTGGCCGTTCTTGTCCTCCTTGTAGAACATCAGCTGGTCGCTGTCTTCAGGCTCGTAGAGCTGGCCCACCTGCGAGTAGATGCCGAGCTGGCGGAACAGACCCTCCATGCCGAAGGTGCGCGACTCGTCGGGCACGATCGGCACCACGTTCTTGCCGAGCGCCTTGTCCTTCACGAGGATGCCGAGCATGCGCACGAAGGCCATGGTGGTCGAGATCTCGCGGCCTTCGGCGGTCGCGTCGAGGAGCGCCTTGAAGTTCTCGAGCTTCGGCGCATCGAGCTTCACGCTCTTCCTGCGTCGTTGCGGCAGCGACCCGCGCTGCGCGCGCAGCTCCTTCAGGTACTTCATCTCCGGCGAATCGTCGGCCGGCTTGTAGTAGGGCAGCTCGGCGAGCTTGTCGTCGGGGATCGGGATGTTGAAGCGGTCGCGGAACTGCTTGAGCGCCTCGATGGGCATCTTCTTCTGCTGGTGGGCGACGTTCTTGCCTTCGCCCACGGCGCCCATGCCGTAGCCCTTCACGGTCTTCGCGAGGATTACCGTGGGCTGGCCCTTGTGCTTCACCGCCGCCGCGTACGCCGCGTACACCTTGTGCGGATCGTGGCCGCCGCGGTTCAGGCGCCACACGTCCGCGTCGGACATGTTGGCCACCATCGCCCTGAGCTCCGGGTACTTGCCGAAGAAATGCTCGCGCACATAGGCGCCGTCGCGGCTCTTGAACTTCTGGTACTCGCCGTCGACCGCCTCTTCCATGCGCTTCAGCAGGAAGCCCGCCTTGTCGCGGGCGATGAGCGGATCCCAATAGGAGCCCCAGATCACCTTGATCACGTTCCAGCCGGCGCCGCGGAAATCGGCCTCGAGCTCCTGGATGATCTTGCCGTTGCCGCGCACCGGGCCGTCGAGGCGCTGCAGGTTGCAGTTCACCACGAAGACGAGGTTGTCGAGGTTCTCGCGCGCCGCCATGCCGATCGCGCCGAGCGATTCGGGCTCATCCATCTCGCCGTCGCCCATGAAGGCCCATACCTTGCGCTCGGCCGTCTTCGCGTGGCCGCGATCCTGCAAGTAGTGGAGGAAGCGTGCCTGGTAGATCGCCTGGATCGGGCCCAGGCCCATGGACACCGTCGGGAACTGCCAGAAGTCGGGCATGAGCCACGGATGGGGGTAGGACGCGATGCCCTTGCCATCCACTTCCTGGCGAAAGTTGTCGAGCTGCGACTCGGTCAAGCGGCCCTCGAGGAACGCGCGCGCGTAGACACCCGGCGACGAGTGGCCCTGGTAGTAGATCAGGTCGCCGCCGTGCGTCTCGCTCGGCGCGTTCCAGAAATGGTTGAAGCCCACGTCGTAGAGTGTGGCGGCGGAAGCGAAGCTCGCGATGTGGCCGCCCAGCTCGAGATCCTTCTTGCCCGCGCGCAGCACCATGGCCACCGCATTCCAGCGCACGTATGAGCGAAGCCGCGCCTCGATTGTCTGGTCGCCGGGGATCGCTTCCTCGAGGTGGGGAGGAATCGTGTTGATGTAGGCGGTCTGCGCGCGATAGGGAAGGTACGCTCCGGAGCGGCGCGCCTTGTCCACCAGCTGCTCGAGAATGAAGTGCGCGCGTTCGGGCCCTTCGATTTCGAGAACGGCGTCGAGCGAATCGACCCATTCGCGAGTCTCCAGCGGATCGATGTCTTGCAGGCGGTCCATAGCGGCCTCGATGGAATGCGGCGGGGAGGGATAAAGGGAATTACGCAGGGCGGCTGAAGCCCCATTAAACCGAATCGTATAATGACTGGCAACCAGAGGGGGAACCCCTTGCGGCGGCCCGAAAGTATCCCTAGAAATCATGGACATCGGGCCGGAAGCGGGATTGTTTCTCAAAAAAGCTTTTTAAGTTATTATAAAATCCGAGATTTTGCGGGTTTGCTGCCTACAAGAAGACAGGATGAGACAACAGGCGCATTTGCGGCGGGAGGGCGATCGCACGGGCCATCGCGAGGCCGGACCACGGCGCGCCGCAGGAGCGCGTCCATGAGCCTTTCGCAGGCGCTCCAGTCGGCGAGCCTCACGGATCCGGGCCGGGTCCGCGACCACAACGAAGACTGCATCGAATCGCGCCCCGAGATGGGTCTCTTCGTCCTCGCCGACGGCATGGGCGGCTACAACGCGGGCGAGGTCGCGAGCGGCATGGCCACCTCGCTCATCTCCGACGGATTGCAGGAGTCGTGGGACATGCGCGAGGTCTCGCACCTGGGCCGCGACGACGCCAAGGGACTTTCCGAGAAGCTCATCAAGGAACATGTCGGCCGTGCCAACAGCGCCATCTACACCACGTCGCAGAACAATCCCGAGTGCGCGGGAATGGGCACGACGCTCGTGGTGACGCTCTTCTACGACAATTTCCTGACCGTCGCCCACATCGGCGACTCGCGCCTGTATCGCCTGCGGGGCGAGTCCATGGAGCAGGTGACGCGCGACCACTCGCTCCTCCAGGAGCAGCTCGACTCCGGTCTCATCACCCCGGAAGAGGCGAAGCTCTCGCAGAACAAGAACCTGGTGACGCGCGCGCTCGGCATCGATCCCACGGTCGAGCCCGAGGTGCACGTCTACGAGACCCAGCCCGACGACACCTATCTCCTGTGCTCCGACGGGCTGTCGGACATGGTCGAGGACGAGGAGATCCGTCTCACCCTCATCACGCTGAAGACCAATCCCAACCTCACGGTGCAGCAGCTGGTCCAGGCGGCGAACGACAACGGCGGACGCGACAACATTTCGGCGATGCTCATCAGGGTCGCCGAGCCATTTGGAGTGCCGCGAGGCTGGCTCGCGCGGTTGAAGGCACTTTTCCGGTAACACAAGGACAACGACTATGGCCAAGCTCATCCTCAGCGTCGACGGGCAAGTGCTCAAGGAGTACCAGCTCACCAAGGAGCGGACTCTCATCGGGAGGAAGCCCCACAACGACATCCCGATCGACAACCTCGCGGTGAGCGGCGAGCACGCGGCCATCATCACTATCCTCAACGACTCGTTCATCGAGGACCTGGGCAGCACCAACGGCACCATGGTGAACGGCAAGCCGGTGAAGAAGCACTTCCTGCAGAACAACGACGTGGTCGAGATCGGCAAGCACAAGCTCAAGTACTTCAACGACGCGCCGACCGCGGCGACCGCGGCGGACTTCGAGAAGACGATGATCATCAGGAACCCGGCCAAGGCCGCGCCGCCGCCGCCGGCAGCCGACAAGGGCATGGGGGACACGCAGACCAACCTGAAGGCGATGGCGCCGGAGACTCCCAAGGCCGCGGCGGCGCCGTCCGCGACGACCACGGCCACTTCGCCGCCGGCACCCGCCCCCGCGCATGCGCCCGCGCCCCCACCGCCGCCGCCGGCCGCCTCCGCGACTTCGACCTCGCCGCCGGCGCCCACGCCGAGCTCCGCACCGGGCGCCGCCGCCGGCGCGACGCCGCTGCGCGAGGCCGCGATCCAGGTGCTCTCCGGGGCCGCCGCCGGGCGCACCCTGGACCTCACCAAGAACCTCACCACGATCGGCAAGCCGGGCCTGCAGGTGGCGGTCATCACCAAGCGCCCCAACGGCTACTTCATCACCCACGTAGAGGGCGCGACCTACCCGACCCTGAACGGCGCCTCGCTCGGCGCCCAGGCGCGCGCGCTGGGCGACCACGACCTGATCGAGATCGCGGGCGTCAAGATGGAGTTTTTCTACAAGCCGTGAGCCTCCAGAGGGCGCCAGGCGGTCCCGCAACGGGGTCTGCCGGCGCCCGCGCGAGTCCCGTAAACTGTGGAATGCTCCACAGCACCCCCGTTCGTTTCTGCCGATAATGGACCGAGAGTCCGTTCTCCAGCGGGATCGCAGCCAGGGCACGGAAAGCCGTAGCCAGGCGGCCGGCGTGGCCGTGGGACAAACGATGAAGATCAGGGTGTTGGGATGCAGCGGGGGCATCGGCGGCAGCCTTCGCACCACGTCGTTCCTGGTCGACGACGATGTGCTGATCGACGCGGGCACCGGCGTGGGCGACCTCACGCTCGAGCAGCTCGCCAAGATCGACCACATCTTCGTCACCCACTCGCACCTCGATCACGTGACGAGCATCCCGTTCCTGGTGGACACCGTGTGCTGGATGCGCGGCAGCCCGATCAAGGTTTACGGCATCAAGGAGACCCTCGACATCCTGCGAGCTCACCTTTTCAACTGGAAGATCTGGCCCGACTTCACGCAGATCCCCGATGCCGAGAAGCCGTTCATGGCCTATCGCGAGATCCGCGTGGGCGAGGCGGTGGAGCTGCGCGGGCGCAGGTTCACCGCGATCCCCGCCAACCATACGGTGCCGGCAGTGGGCTACGCGGTGGACAACGGGCGCAATTCGTTGATCTTCAGCGGCGACACCGCCACCAACGACGCGTTGTGGAAAGTGGTGAACTCCACGCCGAACCTGAAATACCTGATCATCGAGACCGCCTTCTCGAACAAGGAGCGCGACATCGCGGCGGCCTCGAAGCACCTGTGCCCGCAGATCCTCGCCGAGGAGCTCGAGAAGATGCGGGTGAAGCCGGAAGTCTTCATCCGATGAAGGAAGTGAGCGATGCCGCGGGGCGCTGGCGCCCGCGCATGCTCGAGAACAACCAGGAGTTTTCGCGGTGACACGCGGCAAGCGGGGAGAACCATGAGCGCACTACTCGACACCAAGATGCCCGCGTCGGCGAACGTCGCCGACATGAGCGTGAAGCTCGCCTTTTCGAAGAAGCTTCAGGCGGTGACCAACCGCATCCACTCGACCAGCAACATCGACGAGATCATCCTCGACGTGTCGCGCGACATCTGCCAGCTCTTCGAGGCCGACCGCATGACGGTCTACATCACGAGCGAAGACCTGAGCTCCATCGTCTCGAAGGTGAAGACCGGCCTGAATTCCTTCAAGGACATCAAGCTGCCGATCTCGGAGTCCTCGCTCGCGGGCTACGCGGCGCTCAACAAGCGCCACATGAACATCAAGGACGTCTACGACGACGCGGAGCTGAAGCAGTACTCGGCGAACCTCACCTTCCTCAAGGCCGTCGACCAGCGCACCGGCTACCGCTCCAAGCAGATGCTGATCGCGCCGATCCTCGGCGGGGACTCGGGCACCGAGCTGATGGGCGTGATCCAGCTCATCAACAACCTCGCGGGCCAGCCGTTCTCGGCGCTGCACGACGAGGGCGTGGTGGAGCTCTCCAAGACGCTCGCCATCGCTTTTCGCGTGCGCCAGCAGATGCCGGGCTCGGTGCAGTCGAAGTTCGAGTACCTGGTGATCGACAACGTGATCGCCGCGGGCGAGCTCGACCTCGCCACCAAGGCCGCGCGCCGCAAGAACAAGAACGTCGAGGAAATCCTGGTCGACGAGTTCCAGGTGAAGATCCCCGCCATCGGCGCGGCGCTCGCCAAGTTCTTCGGCGTCGATTACGAGCCGTTCAAGCCCGACCGCATCAAGCCGCCGGACCTGCTGAAGAACATCAAGCGCGATTACGCCGAGGGCAACCACTGGGTCCCGGTCGAGGATTCGAAGGCCGGCATCATGGTGATGTCCACCGATCCCGAGCGCGCGAAGAGCTCGCGCATGGTGGAAAACGTGTTCCCGCGCTCCAAGGTGGTCTACAAGGTCACCACCGAGCGCGACTTCAAGCTGACGCTCGACCACTTCTTCGGCGCCGACTCCGGCGCGGGCATGGGCAGCGAGTCGATCGGCGACCTCCTGGGCGGCCTCGACAGCGACGAGGACATGGGGGATCCGGGCGCCGACGACGTTTCCGCCGCGGCCGACAACGAGCTGGTGAAGCTCGTGAACAAGATCATCGTCGACGCCTACCACCAGGGCGCCTCCGACATCCACGTGGAGCCGACGCCGGGCAAGGGCAAGGTCGGCGTGCGCTTCAGGAAGGACGGGTCGCTCTCCAACTACATCGAGGTGCCCGCCGCCTATCGCTCGCCGCTCATCACGCGCTTGAAGATCATGTGCGACCTCGATATCTCGGAGAAGCGCCGCCCGCAGGACGGCAAGATCAAGTTCAAGAAGTTTGGCCCGCTCGACATCGAGTTGCGCGTGGCGACCATTCCCACCGCGGGCGGCGTCGAGGACGTGGTGATGCGCATCCTCGCGGCCGGCGAGCCGATCCCGCTCGACAAGCTGGGCGTGCTGGCGAACAACATGGAACGGCTGAAGGGCTGCATCTCCAAGCCCTACGGCCTGTTTTTCGTATGCGGCCCCACCGGCTCCGGCAAGACCACCACGCTGCACTCGGTGCTGGGCTCGCTCAACAACGTCGATACCAAGATCTGGACCGCGGAGGACCCCGTCGAGATCACGCAGAAGGGGCTGCGCCAGTGCCAGATGAACCCCAAGGCGGGGCTCACCTTCGCCACGGCGATGAAGGCGTTCCTGCGAGCCGACCCGGACATCATCATGGTCGGCGAGATGCGCGACAAGGACACCACCTCGATCGGCATCGAGGCCTCGCTCACCGGCCACCTGGTGTTCGCCACGCTGCACACGAACTCCGCGCCGGAATCGATCATCCGCCTCCTCGACATGGGCATGGACCCCTTCAACTTCGCCGACGCGCTGCTGGGCATCCTCGCGCAGCGTCTCGCCAAGCGCCTTTGCAAGTGCAAGGAGGCCTACACCCCCGGCCAGGACGAGATGAAGCACTTCATCACCGAGTACTGCAACGAGCTCATGAACACGGCCGAGTTCAAGAACGACCTGCAGGGCAGCTACAAGAAGGTGTTCGAGCGCTTCGGCAAGGACTACGGCTTCGGCAAGCCCGACTTCAAGCTCTACAAGCCCAAGGGCTGCGACGCATGCGGCGGCACGGGCTACAAGGGCCGCGCGGGCCTGCACGAGCTGCTGGTCGGCACCGATCCGGTCAAGAAGCTGATCCAGGAGCACGCGCGCGTGGCCGAGATCCTCGCCCTGGCGCTCGCCGAGGGCATGCTCACCCTCAAGATGGACGGCATGGAGAAGGTCCTGCAGGGCGTCACCGACATGGCGCAGGTCCGGGCGGTTTGCATCAAGTGACCGCACGCCAGACAACGGACAGTGCGGTCGTCCCCGTGGCGGCGGGGATCCAATCTCCCGGTCCATCGCACGCGCCGAAGGCGCCCGCGGAGCTGGCGCGCGCCCTCGAGTCCCAGGAGCGCGACATCCACAAGCTCCTCGAGACGATCCTCATCGCGGCGAAGAACCTCACGCACGCCGACGGGGGCACGCTCTACCGCCTGGACGGCGACAAGCTGCAGTTCGAGATCGTGCGCACCGATTCGCTCTCGATTGCGATGGGCGGCACCTCCGGGAACCCCGTGCCGTTCTACCCGATTCCGCTTCACAACAAGGATGGCGAGCCCAACTACACGATGATCGCGGCCTACGCCGCGCTCATGCAGCGCACGGTCAACATAGCCGACGCCTACCTCGAGGAGGGCTTCGACTTCTCCGGCACGCGCAACTTCGACAAGCGCACCGGCTACCGCTCCACCTCGTTCCTCACGGTTCCGATGAAGAACCACGAGGGCGACATCATCGGCGTGCTGCAGCTGCTGAACACGATCGACCCGGCGAGCGGGCTGGTCACGACCTTCGGCGAGGAGGACCAGCGGCTCGCCGAGTCGCTCGCCTCGCAGGCGGCCATTGCGCTCACCAACCGGCTGCTGATCCAGCAGCTCGAGGTCCTTTTCGAATCGCTGATCGAGCTCATCAATACCGCGATCGACGACAAGAGTCCGTACACGGGCGGGCACTGCAAGCGCGTGCCCACGCTCACCATGATGCTGGCCGAGGCGGCGTCGAGCGCCACCACGGGGCCCCTGGCCGAATTCCGCATGTCGGCAAAGGACCGCTACGAGCTGAAGATCGCGGGCCTGCTGCACGACTGCGGCAAGATCACCACGCCGGTGCACGTGGTCGACAAGGCCACCAAGCTGCAGACCATCTACGACAGGATCGAGCTCGTCGCCACGCGCTTCGAGGCTCTCAAGCGCGACGCCGAGATCGAGATGCTGCGCGCCAAGGTGCGCGCCCTCGAGGCCCACGACGAGGCGAGCGCGCGGCGCGCCGAGGAAGCGTGCGCGGCGAAGCTTCGCCAGTACGACGACGATCGCGAGTTCCTGCGCCGCACCAACGTCGGCAGCGAGCGCATGAAGCCCGAGGACCAGGCGCGCGTCTCGCAGATCGCCCGCTACCCGCTGAAGAACGAGCGCGGCGAGGTGGGCCGCTTCCTGTCCAAGGACGAGGAGGACAACCTCAACATTCCCTACGGGACGTTGAACCCGGGCGAGCGCGAGATCATCAACCACCACATCGTCGCCACCATCAAGATGCTGGAGGCGCTGCCGTGGCCGCGGCACCTGGACAACGTGCCTGAGTATGCGGGCGGCCACCACGAGCGCATGGACGGCAAGGGCTATCCCAAGGGCCTCACGCGCGAGCAGATGAGCGTGCAGGCGCGCGTCATGGGCATCGCCGACATCTTCGAGGCGCTCACCGCCAGGGACCGGCCCTACAAGCCCGGCAAGACTCTCTCGGAATCGCTCGGCATCCTCGGGCGCATGAAGCAAAACGGGCACGTCGATCCCGACCTCTTCGACATATTCGTACGCGACAAGGTGTACCTCGGATACGCCCGCGAATTCCTCGATCCCGAGCAGATCGATGAAGTCGACGAGAGCTCGATTCCGGGGTACCGAGCCTGAACCCGACAAGAGTTCCAGCCGCGGTCTTCTTCGCGCTGTTCACGGTCTCCGGCTTCGCCGGACTGATCTACCAGTCGATCTGGAGCCATTACCTCAAGCTCTTTCTCGGGCACGCGGCCTATGCGCAGACGCTCGTTCTGGCGATCTTCATGGGCGGAATGGCGATCGGCTCGTGGCTGGTGAGCCGTTACACGCAGCGCATCCGTAACCTCCTGCTCGGATATGCGATCGCGGAGATGGGGATCGGGCTGCTCGCGCTCGTCTTCCATCGTGCTTTCATCTCGCTCACCGGGTGGGCGTTCGACACGGTGATGCCTGCGCTCGGCGCCTCCGGGGTGGACCTGTTCAAGTGGAGCCTCGCATCGGCGCTGATCCTGCCCGCGTCGGTCCTGCTGGGAACGACGTTTCCGCTCATGAGCGCCGGGGTCATGCGGTTATACGGCGATCGCGGCGGCCGCTCGCTGTCGATGCTTTACTTCACGAACAGCCTCGGCGCGGCGATCGGTGTGCTGGTGAGCGGGTTCTTCCTCATCGACAGGTTCGGCCTGCCCGGAACCGTGCTCACGGCGGGCATCATGAATGTCGTGCTGGCGCTCATCGTGGGGCTCATCGCCCGGCGCCTGCCGGTCTCCCCCAACCTCGAGGAGGCGGGGGGTGGCACGCCGGCCGCGGCCGGTGCATCTCTCGCGAGGGTGATGCTGGCGGTGGCCTTCTTCACCGGCGCGGCGTCCTTCATCTACGAGGTCACGTGGATCCGGATGCTGAGCCAGGCGCTCGGCGCCTCGACGCAGTCGTTCGAGGTCATGCTCGCGGCCTTCATTTTCGCGATGGCCATGGGCGCCTACTGGTTCCGCAATCGCATTGGAGCCCTCAAGAACGACATCGGCGTCGCGGTGGGACTGCTCTTCGCCAAGGCATTCTTCGCGGTTTGCGCACTCTGGGTGTACGGCGATGTGCTGCGGCTCGTCCAATGGCTCATGTCGGCGACCGCCAGGAGCGACGGCGGATACGTCCTCACGACGTTGGGCGGCATGGCGGCCTCGATGCTGGTGATGTTCCCGACCGCGTTTTGCGCCGGCATGACGCTGCCCCTGGCGACCCGTGTACTTACTTCCAGAGGCTTCGGCGAAGCCTCGATCGGCCGGATCTACGGCGCGAACACGGCCGGATGCATACTCGGCGCCGTATTCTCCACGCACATCGGCATGGAGCTCGCCGGCGTGAAGGGGCTTACCGGCGTGGGCGCGCTGCTGGATGGGGGCGTTGGACTTCTGCTGCTGGTTGTCGCCCTGCCGCGCGTTCGAGCCCGGTGGACAGTGCCCGCGGGCCTCGCCGCCGCCGGCGCCGCGGCCATGTTCGCCTTCACGCAGTTGAACCTGACGATGATGACTTCGGGCGTGTCCCGCCATGGCCAGTTCATCGACCCCGCCGAAATCAAGATGTTGTTCTACCGGGATGGCAAGACGGCCACCATCTCCGTCCTCGATAACGGAAGCATTCGCTCGATTCGCACCAACGGAAAGCCGGACGCCGGCATCGAGCTGGTGGCGGGGCGCCGCGCCACTTCCGACGAGTACACGATGGTGCTCGCCGCGGCGCTGCCGCTCGCGACCAAGCCCGGCGCCCGCGACGTCGCGAACATCGGATTCGGATCGGGCATCACGTCCCACGGGATCCTGGGGAGCGCGAAAGTCCGGCAGCTCGATACCATCGAGATCGAGCGGATGGTGCTGGAAGGCGCGCGCCACTTTCAACCGCGCAACGAGCGCGCCTTCCACGACGCGCGCAGCAGGTTCTACGTCGAAGATGCCAAGACGTTCTTCGCGGCGCGCGCAAAGCGCTACGACGTGATCGTGTCGGAGCCGTCGAATCCCTGGGTGAGCGGAACGTCGACCCTCTTCTCGGAGGAGTTCTACGCGCAGTTGCGCCGTTACCTGAAGGACGACGGCATTCTCGTGCAGTGGGTCCAGGCTTACGAGATCGACGTGGGCCTCATGTCGACCATCTTCAAGGCGCTCGGCAGCCAGATGGGCGATTACGCCGTGTACGGCACGGGTACCGACCTGCTGGTGGTCGCCACGCCGGCAGCGCGGTTGCCGGAGCTGTCGCCCGACATTTTCCTCGAGGCAGGCGTCAAGTCCGATCTCGCCTTTCTCGGCATCCGCGACATCGACGATCTACGCGCCCAGCGTGTCGCGGGGCGAGGCACGCTCGAGCCCCTCTTCGCGCGCAGCGGGTATCCCGCCAATTCCGATTATTTCCCGGTGCTCGATCAGAACGCGCCGCGCGCGCGGTTCAAGAACGAATCGGCGGCGGGCATTCACGCCATGCGCAGCCAGCTCGCGCCCGTCGTGGCGCTGTTGGACGGCGAATCGCGCACGCGCCTGTCCCGCATCAGCGTGGGTGGCATGAACCGCCCGGCGCGCATCGACAACGCGCTGCTCGGTGCGGAAGCGTTGGGAGTCGCGTTGAGTGGAAACGCCCAGGGCGCGCGCGCTCTCGATGGCCTCGGCCGCGCCTCGGCCCTCATCGTCAACGCCTCGTTCGACGATTGCAAGGGACGCGAGCGCGATTGGGTGGACGCCGTGACGGAGGTGTCGCGCCTCTCGATGCCCTACCTCGATGCGGCGGAAGTCGCGCCGCTATTCCGGCGAATCCGCGCATCGCGTTGCTGGAAATCGCTGGGCGAGGTCGAGCGCGCGAGGATCGAGCTGCTGGAAGCCATGAATGAGCGCGACCCGCGCCGCATCGTCGAGGCCGCGCGCAAGGCGCTCGACGAATCGGGGGGCGTGTCCGCGCCGGATCGCGCCTCCATCGTTGCGGTCGCCATCGTGGCGAGCATCGTGCGCGGTGAGGTCGCAGCCGCTCGCGAGATACGCGACCGCTATATTCCCGGGCTTGCGCGCAGCGACGGCGAGTCGCTGCTCCTCAACCTCGCGCTGGCACACTTGAGTGCCCGGTCCGGATGGCCGCGGTGACGTGCGTCGTCACTTTTAGGCGAATTCGCGTGGCGCGGGGCTGCTGCTGCGGGACCACGCCCGCGCGGTGTCTCGAAAGATGAGCCAGGGAACCCGTCTCGCCCGCCCAATATCTACAGTATCCCATTGAATTAATGTATAAATATGACGAATACCCACTGCGGCGCCTCACTGTAGGAATTCTCTGGCACGTCGATTGCATTCTTGCCTGGTGCATTTGGTTTTTTTCCTGTCCTTACTTACTACTTTGGGAGTCCTATGAAAGTCCAAAAAGGTTTCACCCTGATCGAACTGATGATCGTGGTCGCGATCATCGGCATCCTGGCTGCGATCGCCATTCCTGCGTACCAGGACTACACGATTCGCGCCAAGGTGACGGAGCTGATCAACGCCGCCGGCGTTTGCAAGACGACGGTTGCCGAGTATTACCAGGCCAAAGGCGCGATGCCGACCAACGAAACCATCGCTGGTTGCTCCGACGTGGGTACGGCCAACTCGCTCGCGCCGACGTTCGCGCCGGACGTCATCACCGTCAAGGCCACTTCCGGCCTCGCCTCCCAGCTTGGCGCCAAGGTGTCGTACATGCTGAAAGCGGCCTGCCAGGCTGGCACCTGCAATGGCCCGCCCATCATCGCCTGGGATTGCACCTCGACCTCGGGTACCGACATTCTTCCGAAGTACCTGCCGGCAAGCTGCCGTTAACGCAATAGCAGCGAAGGAACGGGCCGCATAGCGCGGCCCGTTTTTTTATGGCGACGGCACGAATCGATAGTCACCCAATGAACGCAAGAGCCTCGGCGGTCCTTTTCCTGTTCTTCGTGTCGGGCCTGTGCGGCCTCATCTACGAATCGGTCTGGACGCATTACGTGAAGCTTTTCCTCGGCCACGCGGCCTATGCGCAGACGCTGGTGCTGGTGGTCTTCGTCGGTGGCCTCGCCCTCGGATCGTATCTTTGCGCGCGCATGGCGCAGCGCATCGCCAACCCGCTGCGCGTCTACGCGGCGATGGAAGCCGCGATCGGCTTCTTTGCGCTCGTGTTCCATCCGATATTCCTTGCCGCCGTGGAATGGGGCTATCGATCCTTGCTGCCCTCGGCTTGCGAGCCGGGTGCCGCCTACTGCATGCCGCAATGGGCCCTGGCGGCGGCGCTGCTCGCCCCACAGTCCATCCTTCTCGGAGCATCTTTCCCGTTGATGAGCTCGGCGGTGCTTCGCATGTCGCCGGAGGAACCCGGCCACCAGATCGCCGCCCTCTATTTTCTAAACAGCCTCGGCGCGGTGATGGGAGTCCTGGCCTCCGCCTTCCTCCTCATTCCATCCATCGGGTTGTCCGGCGCGCTGATGACGGCGGGCGCCGGAAACATCGCCGTGGCGGTGGCGGCGTGGTTGTTGTCGGCGAGCCCGCCCCGCCGAGCAGCCGATGGCCGACCGCAAGCTGCTCGCCATCCTTCTGGGCGCCGCGCTCCTCACCGGGCTCTCCTCGTTCATCTACGAGATCGCGTGGGTCCGCATGTTGTCGCTGGTGCTGGGTGCATCCACGCACGCGTTCGAGCTGATGCTCGCGAGCTTCATCCTCGGCCTTGCGTTCGGGGGCCTGTGGATTCGCCGCCACCTCGATACGTCCGAGGATCCCATGAGGCTGCTGGGCGTGATCCAGATCGTGATGGGCATTCTGGCCGCGCTCAGCATCCCGATCTACAACGGCTCCTTCGACCTCATGGCCTGGCTTCTCTCGGCCCTGGACCACAACGACGCCGGCTACGTCCTCTTCAACCTGAGCTCCACGCTGATCGCGCTCCTCGTGATGCTGCCGACGACGTTCTGCGCGGGAACGACGCTGCCGCTGGTCACCTATCGGCTGTTGCGCTCGCCCACCGGGGAGCGCTCGCTGGGACTCGTCTATTCCGTGAACACCGCCGGATGCGTGCTCGGCGTGGTGATCACGGTTCACTTCCTGCTGCGAGCATGCGGCCTGAACGGCACGCTCCTCATCGGCGCGCTGATCGACGTGGGGCTCGGAGCGCTCATTCTCGTGTTCGCCACCGCCGGACCGAGGAGGGCACAGCTCGCGCCGGCGTTGGGCGGGCTCGCGATGCTCACCGTCATCGCCTTCGCCTTCCAGATCGACGTGCGCCGCTCCTCATCGGGCGTGTTCCGCACCGGGCAGGCGCGGCTCGCTCCCAACGACAAGATCGCCTTCCACCGCGACGGGAAGACCGCCACGGTGGACGTCCTCGAAAGCCGGGGAACGCGCGCCATCCGGACCAACGGAAAGACCGATGCGGCCCTGAGCATCGATCCGAAGGGGCCCGCGAGCGGCGACGAATACACCATGGTGATGCTGTCCGCGCTGCCCCTCGGCCATCATCCCGATGCGCGCACCGCCGCGGTCATCGGGCTGGGCTCGGGAATGTCGACCGCGGTGCTCCTGGGATCGCCCAAGCTCGAGCGCGTGGACACCGTGGAGATCGAGCCGGCGATGGTCGAGGGAGCGCAGTTCTTCCGGCCGATCGTCGAACCCGCGTTCACCGATCCACGCAGCCACATCGTCATCGACGACGCGAAGTCCTATTTCGCGCGCGGGCGCACGCGCTACGACATCATCGTATCGGAGCCCTCGAACCCGTGGGTGAGCGGCGTCGCATCGCTCTTCACCGAAGAGTTCTACGCGCGCCTTTCCGAGTATCTCAACGAGGGCGGCGTGCTGTCGCAATGGGTGCACACCTACGAGATGGATTCGGCGACCCTCGCCTCGATCTTCAAGGCGGTCGCCAAGACCTTTCCCGATTTCGCGGTCTACTCCACGATCGACGCGGACATCATCCTCATCGCCCGCAAGGGCGGCCCGCCCGGGCATTTCGATCCACGTGCGCTGCAGATCCCGGCGCTCCACGCCGCGCTCGAGCGCTTGAAGATGGCGGACGCCGACGTCCTCGAGCACCGCAGGATCGTCTCGTGGAAGGCCATCGAGCCGCTCATGCGCACCTTCGCGATGCCCGCGAATTCCGATTACTTTCCGGTGGTGGAAACCCGGGCGACCAAGACGCGCTTTACGCGTGACCGGGCGAATGTACTCCTGGAGCTCGCGGCGGCGCCGGTGCCGATCCTGGAGATGCTCGACGCATCGCATGCGCCTGCCGGACCGCCCCGCGAAGCCTCGCCCGTCACCGCTTCGGAATCGGCGCCCTTGCAGGCGTGGGGAATCTATCGCGCGCTGATGGGCGAGGATCGGGAAGCGCTCACCTTCGCCCCGGGCTCGCGCTCTTCGTCGGCGATCGTGGTGCGCTCGTGGGCGACGAATTGCCGCTCGGATCTTCCTTTCGAAACCCTGCTGCCTCACATGATGGCGGTGGCCGAGGCGACCAACCCGTACCTGCCTGCGGACGCCGCGAAATCGATGTGGTCGTGGATCGCCTCGTCGAAATGCGGGAGCCGCCTCGCGGCAGCGGACGCATGCTGGCTCGCGTTGTTCGACGCGGTGGCGCAGCGCGACCCCGAGCGCATGGTCTCCACCGCCAGGGCGACCGCCCCGGGCAGGGACTCGCCCGGCCTGGATCTCGCGGTGACCGCCGCCGCAACCGGCTACGTATGCCTGGGTGAATACGCCAAGGCCGAAAAGCTGCTCACGGACTATTCCGGGTCCATGAACACCCATCTGTTCTACCTGCTGTCGGTATCGAGGGCACCCGCCTCGCGTGGAGGGCTCTCCGGACCCTGCATCGCGAGATGACGCTCGAAAATCAGCCAGGACGCCAGGCGCCGGCCTTCAAGGGTTGGCCGTTCGACAGATAGGTCAGAAAAAACTCGATCTGGTTCAGCTCCTCGGAGCCCACCGGGAAAGGCGCGGCGCCCATCAGCTCGAGGCATTCGCGCATGCGCGCCTGCAGCATCACGGGCTTGGCGCCGCGGATTTCGGGCCAATGGGTCGCCTGGCCGATCGGCGCGGAGAGCGCCACGTCGCCGTAGCGCTTGCCCGCGCTCTGCAGGTGGCAGGAGGCGCACGCGAAGTTGCGCTGGCCCAGGCGCGTGAAATACAGGCGTCGTCCCTGCTCGAACTTCTCCTCGGCGGCGGCGGGCACCCGCACCGCGATTCGCTGCCCGAGCGCAAGCGAACGCACATACGCGACAATGGCGCCCATGGTGGCGGGGTCCGCCGGATCGTAGAGCGGTTGCTTGTGAACCTTCAGGCACTGGTTGACGGCCATCGCGATCGTCACCACCCGCTTCAGCCCGGCGTCGTATTGCGGATAGTTCTGGGCGATGCGCCGCCCGCCGTTGGGAAAACACGAGGCGAGGGACTTTGCGTCGCGGAACTTCGCATTCCAGAGCGCGCGGCCGGCGTCGATCGATTCGGCGGCGGCGTTGGCATGCTCTTCGAGCGCCGCGCGCAGCTCCGTGTCGAAAGCCGCTGATCCGAGCGCGTAGTCCGCGCCCTTCAGGTCCGGATACTGGCGCTCGAGCCGCGCGGCGATCTCCTTCTTCACGGGCTCGGGTGCGGCAAGCGCTTGGGCCCCGCCGAGAACGCACACCCACGCGGACAGCAGGCGCGCGAACGTGCCGCGATGAAGGCGGGCGTTCACGGAAGCGCCAGCAGGAATTCGACCAGGCGCTCGATCTCGCCGGCATCGAGAATGCGATGCCGGCCGAAGGGCGGCATCACCGTGTCCGGATTGGCGACGGTGGGATCGGCGATCGATTGGCGCAGCCCGGCCTTGCCCAGGGCGCGCATGCGCCCGCCATCCAGGCGCGGCCCGATGTCCGCGCGAGTCGCGGCGCCCGCGCCTTCGGGGAGCTGGTGGCAGGCGATGCATTGGCCCTTGTCCGCGCGAACGAAGAGGTCGCGCGCCGCGACCTGCGCCTGGGTGCCGGTGGCGACGGCGCAGGCGAACGCGAGGATCGCGAGGTCATGGCGCATCAAGTGATCTTGAGCGCCTTCTCGGCGGCGCGTTCGTTCTCGAGGAGCGAGCGCAGCTCGCGCAGGCGCGATTCCGCGATCGACATCTCGTAGAAGTCGCTGCCGCGCATCTGCTTCACGGCGAGCTCGAGCTGGTCGACCGCGGCGGCGAGGTTGCCCTTGCGGAAATAGGCTTCGCCCTGCGCGCGATGCTGGGCGATGCGCCGGCCCGACGCCTCGTAGGCGCGCGCCTGCAGCTCGTAGAGGCGCGCGTCGTCCTGCACGGTGCGCAGCCTCTCGTCCAGGTCGGCGAGAACTTCCTTCGGGTGGCCGGTTTGCAGCAGCTGGTCGAGATAGGCGTAGGAGAGCGAGCGGTAGTGCGGGTTGGCGCGCAGCGCCTTGCGATAGATCGCGAGCGCCTCGTCGTGGCGGCCCATGTCCGCCATCAGCTGGCCGGCGAGGACCTCGAACGCGGGATGCGACGGCAATGCCATCCCGAAGGTGGGCATCTCCTTCGCCTCGCTCTTCGGGTTGCGCAATGTCTCGAGCGTTTTCCAGGCGCCTTCGAGGTCGCGCGCGCGGCGCTGCGCGAGGGCGAGGCCGTACACATCCTCGCGCGGGCGCAGCACCCCCTTGTCGTCGAGCATGGTGCGGAAGAGGGCGACCGCTTCGTTTCCGGATCCGCTCGCCGCGCGCAGCTTCGCGCGCGCCAGGCGATATTCGAAGGAGTCCGGCACCATCTTCGCCGGCAGGTCCTCGACGCGGCCTTGGATGTCGGCGATGCGCTCGGTGGTGAGCGGGTGGGTGCGCAGGTACGAGGGCGCGCCCTTCAGCTCGTTCAGCCGGTTGGAGCGCAGCAGGCGCTCGAAGAAGGTGGCCATGCCGCGCGGATCGAATCCCGCCCGGTCGAGGAGCGTCAAGCCCACCCGATCGGCCTCGCGCTCGTGGTCGCGCGTGTAGTCGATCTGGTTCTGGATCTGGACCGCGCCCGCGGTGGCGACCGCCGCCTCGGAAATCTGGCTCCCCTGGCTGCCGCCGCCGCGCGAGGCGAGGATGGCGAGGGCGAGCGCGGCGAGCGAGGCCCATTGCGCGCGGCTCGCGCCGTGGATCATGCGCGCCTGGTGCTTCTGCAGGATGTGGGCGATCTCGTGCGCCATCACGCCGGCGAGCTCCGACTCGTTCTGGGTGAGCATGATGAGCGCCGAGTGCACGCCGATGTGGCCGCCTACGAGGGCGAAGGCGTTGATGGTTTCGTCCTGAACCACGAAGAAATCGATGTCCTTGCGCGAGCCTTCGGCCACCGCGAGGAGGCGCGCACCCACCGACGAAACGTAGTCCGCCACCTCGGGATCGTCGAGATACGCGGGATCGATGCGCACGTCGCGCATGATGCGGTTGCCGATGGTGCGCTCCTGCGCGTCCGAGAGCGAGGCGGACGAGGCGTCGCCGAGGTCGGGCAGGCCTTGTGCGGGCGCGGGGAGCGCCGCGAGGGCCATCAACAGGGATGCGATGACGGGGCGTAGGGTCACTGAAGGTGGGGAAGGGTCGAACTGCTAAGATCAAATTATGACGGAAAAACTCACCCACTTCGACGAACGAGGTGCGGCACGTATGGTTGACGTGGCGGGCAAGCCGGAGACCCACCGCGTGGCGATCGCCGCGGGGACGATCCGCATGCAGCCGGCCACCCTCGCCATCGTCCTCGCGGGGACCGCCAAGAAGGGCGACGTCCTCGGCGTCGCGCGCATCGCGGCGATCCAGGCCGCCAAGCGCACCTCCGAGCTCATTCCGCTATGCCATCCCGTGCCGCTCACCTCGATCGCCGTCGATTTCACGCCCGACGAGGCGAGCTCGCGCATCGAATGCCGCGCCACCGTGGAATGCACCGCGCGCACCGGGGTCGAGATGGAAGCCCTGGCCGCCGTTCAAGTGGGCCTCCTCACCATCTACGACATGTGCAAGGCAGTCGATCGCGGCATGACGATGGATGCGATACGCCTCGTCGAGAAGCGCGGCGGCAAATCGGGCACTTATGTAGCCGCTTGAGATTTGGACGCGTGGTCTAGACGACTCGCACCGCGTG
>WNFL01339692.1_pt1 | contig 45172 bp, 38 predicted proteins | sample 5400361 | NCBI WGS metagenome assembly WNFL01 (sample SAMN13153351, study PRJNA577476) | soil metagenome | isolation source: 40 cm soil on Douglas fir-dominated hillslope | place: USA:California | collected 2013-09-17 | reverse complement strand
CGCCGGATCGTTCGATAGCCAAAGTCCACAGTTAGACCCATAGCAACGCCATTGCGCTCGAAGAAATCCAACATGTCATTGCGCTCTGAGTCCCCAATAAACTTTGGGTAACGGGTGCCCCGAAAACCCAGGTCAATTGGTCGTTGAATATTTTCTCGAGAAAAATACAGATCAGGTTTTAACGCAGCCGGCATTGCCAACACGCGGCTTTTTCCGCACTCTTTGTACAACCAACGGGCGGTCTTCTCCGGCAACTGACTACAGATATAGTCCACCTGAGCTTCTTGAATAAACTGGATCTTTTCATCCAGCAGCAGGTATTCGTTCCCGATGAACATGACGAGCCTGCAGCTCCTTTGGCCGAAGCGGCTTGCTCTCCTAAGCAGAAGACGCATGCTATCGCCAGCCGCAGAATGCAGGATAACGATCAATGAATAATCCTTAATATCAGCCAGCGCCTTGTAATACGCCACCAGGTTATTGATATTGACCACATCGATATCCAGATCAGCCGACTCGCGGAAAGCTTCCCGCCAATCCATGACGTAGGAGAGCGCTTCATATCTTTGACCCAGCACGGTACGCACCAGGCGCATTTTTCGAAGCGACTCCGGAAACGTAGATGCATCGCTTTTTACACCAAGAACCCCACGCAAGGCCGTGTCGATCAAAACCGTGTGCCAGCCAAATCCGTTTCCTTCCAGGATCAGGGTTTTGATCCTTTCACTCATACAACATCCATATGCATGGCATGCTTGCGGATACAACTTTCGATGAGCGGCAAGTTCTGGCGCGTCCAATCGACTGTGCGTTTAAGTCCCTCGTTCAGGTTGACCTTCGCCTCAAACCCAAGCTCGCGCTTCGATTTCTCTACACTCCCAAAACGCCGCCCGGAATGGTCCCAATCGCGCTGCGGGAGAATTTTTATGGGCGTGCGATTGCCGGTCAGCGAGTTGATGGATTCAGCCAGCGTCTGAATGGAAGTTTCCACCCCGCTGGCAAGGTTATAGACATCGCCCGGCCTCCCTTTAATCGCAAGGGTCAGAAGTCCGCGCACCACATCTTCAACATAGATGAAATCCCGGCCGGCTTGTCCACCACCCTCCAGTGGCAACGCTTCGCCTTTGAGTGCTCGGTAAATAAAGGAAGGCGTTACATTCCTCCAAACCGTGGCAGGTGTTCCCCTCCATCGACCAGCACCGAGAATCTCTCCCGGTCCATATACATTTTGAAAACGCGCCCGCACCACAGGCAAACCATGACGGTCATGGTAATAAACTGAATAGAACTCCCCCACGATCTTTGAAATGGAATACGGGCTGTCCATTTTCAGGGAAATGGGTGCATCTTCAAGCGTTGCCTGGGCCTGGTCGAAGGTCTTCTCGGCCACCGCACAACCTGCGCCGGAGTATACGATCTTCTTCATCCGCTTAAATGCCTTTATTTTTTCGAAGAGCTTCAGGGTTGTGAACAAATTGTTCTGATGATCTGCAATTGGATCATGGATGGAGCTCTGGTTGCCATGATAGGTCGAGAGATGAAAAACATAATCGTATTCGTCTTTTAGATCATTCAAAACCACATCGTCAGCAATGGATCCATTCGTAAAACGTACGCGCGGATCTTCGGGCACATTCGATCTCTCCGCAGAGAGAAGATTGTCGATGATGTGAATCGATTCAGGATCCAGGTCTAGCAGATACCGTACCAGATTGCCACCTACAAATCCCGCACCTCCGCTGACCATGATCCGTGTTTGCTTGAGTTCTTCCATCACGATCACTCTCCAGATATTTTCAGGTGTGTATAGGTTTCGCTAATGCCGAACTTCTTGTAGTATTCGATGGCCCGCGCGACACCATCCACCAACGGCGTGGAGACCTTCCATTCAAAGTCTTTATTGGTCTTTGCGGGATCGAGCAGGATGGAAAACACATCGTCCGGATTCCGTTCGCGCACCTCGACCGGTTCCTTTTCCTGGATCTGGAGAGCCCTGATCGTGGCATCATATAATTCCTGGATGGAATAGTCACTGCCTGACGAGATATGGTAGTAGCCCTTGTGGCCCTTCCCATTTAAGGCTTTCAGTACCACATCCACCAGGTCATTTACGAAAATGAAATCCCGGCGGGTATTCATTACAAAGCATTTTTTATTTTCCGCAAGGCGGTGATAAAAGGTCGGCAGGGGACCGCTCAGGTTGCGAGGTCCATAGGCATTTGCCAGGCGGAAGGAGATGAAATCCAGCCCGCTCAGGCTGATGTAATACTCTCCGGCGGTTTTACTGATCGAGTAACTACTCCCGTCGGGGCGTATCGGATGGTCAAGTGTGATCGGTTGTTCGATCGGATGCAAACCGTAACACAGGGCTGTCTGAAAGTAGATCAAGCGTTTCACCCTTGCATTTTGCGATGCCTGAACGATATTGGCCGTGCCGAGGACATTCGTACGCGAGTCTTCTGACCAATTATTTGGATCCTTGTAGGAGGCAGCCGCATGCACCACCTGCTCCGGCTTGAATTCCTCAAAAATCTTTCGGACCAGTTCTGCATCCGCGATCGTCCCTTCGACAATGCGCAGTTTTGAATGGGAGGGCAGGTTATCGCGCCGGCCCGTGGCGAAATTATCGATCACCAGAACTTCATCGCCCTGCTCTAAAAGGCGGTCGGCCAGATGAGAGCCGATGAACCCCGCCCCCCCCGTGATTAAAATCTTTCCGCTCATGCTGTAATCTCCTGTTTTAACATATTCTTGAATTTTGCTTCCTGATCATGAAATTCCTGTTGCCAGATCTCGAGACATAACAATCCCCAGGCCTTACGGCCATAGCGCGGTTCGTTATCCAGGCTATCAAGAACCTGGCGGTTATCGACCAATTCGCGGCCAAGGGCTTTTTGACTCGAGAAAATTTCTCTTACAAAATCCCTTGCATCCCCTGCCAGCCACTCAGAGAGCGGTGTTGGAAAGCCCATTTTATCCTTCCTGTTGATGATCACCTCAGGAAGGAACGGTGTTACAACTTCCCTCAAAATATGTTTCATTTGACCATCCTTAAATTTTACATCGGCCGGGATGGTGGCGGCCAGTTCTACAATGGGATGGTCTAGTAGAGGCACGCGCGACTCCACACCATGTGCCATACTCATTCGATCTTCGACCTGCAGCAGGGCAGGCAAAAGGGTTTTAAAATCAAAGTGTGTCATCAAATCAAAATACGACTCTCCATTGACATTCTCCCCATTAAAAATGGTTTCAAAGGATCCGCGCGCCGAATACGGCTCCAGAGCCGACCAGTTGATTTCCGTATTCAGGGAGGGTGCACGATTCACAAGGCGGAAATAGCGCCGGTCCATCGATTCAAATAATCCCTCCCGCCAAAATTCCTGCAGCATCGGTTTGTAGTTTTGCAGTGAGATCAGATTCGGAATGATCGATTGATATGTCACTACGAAATTGCCAGAATCCATCGTGCCATCAATGGCCCCTTTGATACATTGCTCAAAATACGCGACCAGGTATCTGGTATATCCGCCAAAGATTTCATCCCCACCCTGGCCGCCCAGTACTACTTTGCGATGTTTCGCTGCCAGGCGGGAAACCATATACTGCGGAAAGGATCCCGGCCCGGCTACGGGATAATCCAAGTGATAGATCACTTTACGGATATTTTCGATGAAATCCTGTGCGTTAATATCCTGCTCGAATAACTGAAACCCCTTCTGATCTGCGAGCGCTCGGGCATACATACTCTCGTCGAATTCGTTCCCGTAAGAGGAGAATTTTCCTGTAAACCCGATCATTGCACCTGCAGCTTGTTGATCGCTGGCAATGGATGCAACTGCACTTGAATCCAAACCTCCACTTATATATGCTCCTACAGGAACATCGCTTCTCAAATGAAATTGGATCGATTCCACAAGCAAGGCGCGAAGCTTTTCTTCAAAATAAGCCGCCGTATGACTGAAATCAGGTTCGAAAAAGACTTCCCAATATTTACTAATTTGAACATTTCCGTTTTTGATTATCAGCAAATGTGCTGGCAATAATTCGCTTATTCCTTTAAACAAAGTCTTGCCAGCCAGACAGAATTGGAATGTAAGGTAATCCTTGAAGCCATCAAGGTCAGTTTCGATTCTGTCGACAAAAGGCATGAGCGCCTTGGGCTCAGAGGCAAAATAGAAAATACCTCCCTGAATCGTGTAATAGAACGGTTTGATACCAAAACGATCGCGGGTACAAAACAGGGTGTGATCCACTTCGTTCCAGATGACAAATGCAAACATCCCTCTCAGGTGGCTTACACAATCCCGGCCCCATTTTCTATATGCGGCCAAAATAACTTCAGTGTCCGAATGGGTTTTGAAGTTTTCCGGGCCGAGTTCCTGACGCACTTCGATATAATTGTAGATCTCGCCATTGAAGACAATCCAATTGCCCTTATCATCGGTCATTGGCTGAGAAGCAGATGTGGACAGGTCAATGATGCTTAATCTTCGGTGAACCAATCCCAACGCATTTCCGGGATTTGCCCAATTTTCATTTCCGTCCGGCCCGCGGTGAGCCAGCAGTGTATTCATCACCGCCAATTTACCGTTCAGTTCAGGTATTTCTTCGCCCTTCAAGGCCAGCATTCCAGCAATACCACACATACAAATAATCCTTTCTCAGGCAGGCTTGATCGCCTTTGTATACAAAAACCATCCCCAGCGAGTTTCAAAGGGCTTTAATAATTGATCAGGAATGTACCTACCAACCCAGGGCAATATCATCCATCCCTGCAGCAAACCTGTAAACATTTCGAATTGATCGAAACGTTGTAATAAATGGCGCAATTCGTCCCTGGTATAAACATCCCCTTTTGGATTCCCAACACCATCCACCTCGTTCACAAGTTGTTGCATGGATTTTCCGGTCAACAATTTCAGAATCTGGAACCGCCAGCGGTACAACAATGAATTGCGATAATACATCATGACAATTAATCGCCCGCCTGGTTTCAGAACTCGATGGATCTCCTCGACCGCCTGGGCAGTATTTGGAACGTGATGCAAAACGCCCATTGAGCAGACACAATCAAATTCCTCATCATCGAAGGGCAGCCTTTCAGCGTTCGCCTCCTGAAAATTCCCTTGTAAATTCATATAATTAAAACGTTCACGGCACACTTGAATGGCTTTAATAGTCAAATCCACTCCGTATACTTTTGCGCCTTGCAGGGCATATCGGCTGAGGACATATCCATTCCCGCAACCCACATCCAGCACTTTTTTCCCTGCAAATCGGTCATACTCATGCAGCCGGGCGGAAAAGGCCGGCGATTCATTTCGCTCCCGAAGCTGGTCATAGATATCAAAAAATTCGGGCGACCCAATCGGATGTTGGATGCCTGCAGCCAAAAGGGGATTTGCCTCCCAAAAAGATTGTACATCTTGAAGATTCATATCAATAAACTCCGTTTTTGCTTTGATCTTCATCAGGCAATCCCAATAATTCGGAATAGATTCGATCAAAACGGCGGCCACCCGCCTCCGCGGAATGCCATTTGACGGCGAATTCACGACTGCGTTTTCCAATCTCACGCCGTTTTTCCGGGTGTTCAATCAGATCCTTTAATACTGCCTCGACCGTATATGGGGTCGCGCTGATGACAGGCAGCTCATCAACATATTCCGGAATCTCGCTTCGCATGCTCTCCAACCATTCCGGGCGCAAAAAGCACACTGCTGGCTTGCCCAGCATCATTCCTTCGCGAATGGTTGCCCCAAAAAAACCAAATGTCAACATATCGACGAAGATATCCGCCTGCGCCTGATAATAACGCAACTTTTGATTGGGCACGTCTTTGAAGAAGATCAGCTCAACATTGTAGCCTTCACTTTTTAGCCGTTCTATCAGTGGAACGTAGATATGGGTCGACTTGATATTATGATTGGAAATCGCCTGCGTCCGGGATTCGAATTCCCCGACCGCATGGTAGATCTTAACAGTATCCTTCGGGTAGGGAAGCAAGTAATTTCCCGGGATTAACATTTCTGGGTGCCAGAAGTTCGGATCCAGACAGTAAAATTCCGGGACCTCGTGGACCTGGGGATCTACATTAAAATCCTTGCGGTTTCCACCCAGCAGGATCTGATAATCTGCCAGCCCATTTCGCAACTCTCCCCAGGCAGCATTACGCTCGTCGCTGCACATGTCGGGGCGGTGCTGCCACGGACAAATATCGCAGACCGGCTCAGGCTCCCAGGCTCGGAAGGAACTTTGCAGCACGCCGTCAAGACAGCCATTATTGGAGTATACGATCTTCTTCCCCAGCCATTTCAAAAGCCTTACATCCAATCGCCTTGAATATTTTCTGGGATAAAACTTTGGGAATAACTTTATAAGGAAATCATCCAAATCAAACACAAAACGGAAACTCCAGGCGCCACTGAAATGGAAGATGTCATATTTAAACAACGCGCTTAGATAGAAAAAGTATTGTTTTATCAAATCGATGAATACGTTGCCTGGCCAGAATTGAAAATCCTGGCCATGGTAATATTTCGCATTCCCCTTATCCATATCCTTATTAAGCGTATCGGCCGTCCAACCCAGTTTTCGCAATGCCCGGGAAAGATACCAGGTATTATAGTAACTATGACCCACGAATAACACACGACCCTTGGATTTTGTGGAGGAAATCATATAGTTGGTTTCACCATTTTCATTTTGAGGTATTGCCATACACTTCCGCGTTCGGAAGTGCTAAAACCCGTCCACATCACATACAGCACATAAGCCGACAAGGTAAACAATGACAATAAAAATTGGAGCCAAAGACTGTTCAGCCCATTCAAAAGCGTCAACACGAATGCAGTTGTTAAGAAACCGGCAACCCACCACCCGATTTGACCCCAGGGATATTCCACCTTCAGATATTTACGGCCGATCAGATAGCTCAATATCGGGAGCGACAGATAAGCCAAACTGGTCGCGAGAGCCGCTCCCTCTTTATGAAAGATGGGGATAAGCGCCAGATTTAAGGCCAGTGTTAATAGTGCGGCCATCCATTCGATGAAGGTCTGCATGATTAACTTCTTTTCAAAATAAAATCCCGGCAGCAGGATCAAGTAACATCCTTTAAGCATATAGGCCAGGGCCACCAGTCCAACAACGGTGTACGCTGTATGAAACTCAGGAGCGGTCATAAGAAAAACAACCGGCCGGGCCAGGGCGAAGAAACACAGTGTCAAAGAGCCGAATATGGCAAGATAATATTTTAGGACCTTCCCAAATAATATCTCTGCTTCGTTTCGTCTATTCAGGAATGACGCAAAATAGGGCGGCCATGCGCTGGCAAACGAATCCACCGCAAGTAACATAACCAGGCCAAAGCTATAACCTATGGCATACAGGCCAACCGTCTCTACATTGGTTAACCATTGCAACATGGCACGATCGGCATAATCCACGATGTAGAAGGCCCCCAAACCAAAAATAGATGGGAAGCCGATCCGTATAAGGGCCGGTATCATCTTGAACTGAATACCAAACTGGAGGCCCGATGCAACGATAATTAACACCAGCGCCAAAGTGATACTCTGAGCGATCACGCCAACTTCAAAAAGGCTATTTATACCTCGGTGCCAAAACACAATAAACAATATGTTTCCGCCTAGAGTAACTATGGTTTGGATTACTGTGATAGCGACATATTTTCTAGGACGTTCCATCAAGCGGAGATAGGACAAAAAAGGGGTCGCTACCATACTAATACCCAAAGAAATAAGGGACAGACGGATAATATACTCATACCCTGCTGCATGAAAGACAAAAACACTGATTTGTGGAGCCAGAACAAATCCCAGGGCACACCATCCAAAACAATTCACCAGCATCGTAAACGCAGTCGTCCAGATCACATGCTGTTGTTCAACAGGGTCGGTTTTCTCAAAAAAACAAATGCCCATCGAGTTGCCTGTACCCAATGAAAACACTCCGGATAGCGCCAGTGTCACAAGACCAACGAGGGCGCTGACTCCATAATCCTGTGGCGTCAGATAGTATGTAAACAACGGCAGCAGTATGAAAGACAGGGCGCGATTGAGAACAGAGCCCAGACCATAAACCAACATCCCATTAGCCAGACGGGTAAGCTGTGACTTCATCTTATGCCATTTCCATTTGAAACCAATGCAGCAGTTCCATCAAATCCGCAATTCATCAGCGCATCCACGATGGAGAGGCCGGGAATTACAGCCTTGGCATTGTACTGAGAATAAGATGGATGTTGAAAATCTTGATAAAGCAGGTCCAGCCCGGCGGCAGAAAACATATCATCCTGCTGGTATCCTCCTGCGCCCCCACCAGATAAGTAGGCCGAGCCATTCACAATTTTTACCATTTCTATCAAGAGCTCTGTGGCATTTCCGTGTACATTCAAGGTCGAACCGAGAACAAACTTTGTAGTATCAATATGCAAGACCCCTGTTAAAACCCGGATGGCATTAATATTTAACTCCGCAAGTCGACTGGTCGGGAAGTTGATCAACTCTTCAAGTATCGGGAACACCTTTTCAAAAAACGGGGCACGTGCATAGTTTGCTTGAAGCGTCCTCAGCATTTTTATTCGCCAGGGAGTAGCGCCATTGATCTCAATCTCATAAATACAGTGGGTGCCATGATAAGAGCGAACGATGGGTAATGTGATCCAGGCTGGTTCTCCATGAACCAGAATCTGGACGCGGTTCACCCAGGTGCCACCTGTCTTTTGGAACTGTACATTATCCATCAAAATAAATACATCTGCGCGGGCAATCTTATTGAAATAACCCAGCCATGGGAGAAAGTTGGGTTGATGGATTGCCACAATCCGTTTACCCGGCATAAAATTCCTCTTGTACGATACCCATTAACAAAATGTCTGTATTAACTCCATTAATATGGAGTGCTTGGCGCAGCAACCCTTCACGGGTAAATCCGATGGTTTCGCCAGCCTTTATCTTCTCATCGTCATTAACAGATATGTACGAATAAACTTTATGTAAATTAAGATCTTTGAAAGCAAAATTTAGCAACAGTGAGACGGTCTCTACGAAGCAAGTAAATCGATCAAGCGAAGGAGCATGAATGTAATAAGAAAGTTCCACAGTGCCCTGTACTGGATTGAAGCTTTGCAACTGGCAATAACCAATTAATTCCTCAGTCTTTACATGTCGGATGCAAAATATTATCACCTCATTATGATCTTGTAGTGATTGAAACCATTCTTCAACCTGGCCCTCGCAAATCGGATAATACGGTGTATCAACTGATTCGCGCAGATGAGCATTAATCGATTTCTCAAGCTTGGGGACATCCTCCAAATTTAGAGGAAATAAAGCAAGGTTCTGAGATTGAATCTTCTGTCCACCGGCGATGCCATATTTTAGCTTTACAATCTGAGGGATCGTCAAATACTCATCCAATATAATTTCATGTGCATCAGAAGAATAAAAAGCGCCGGGATGAGGTTTGACCAACGCCCGTGTCAAATTGTAGATATATCTAACGCTACTAGTCCACTCAAATCGGCCATCGATTGCAAGTCGTCGCCTATAATAATTTGCCATTTTTTCATCCTGCTTGTAGGAAGTATTCGTTCCCTTGAGAACATTGGGCATTTCTTCCAATAACATTTTTTTTGTAGTCAAACCAATCCGAGCTTGAATATCGCGCCAGGTGTCAATAAAATTAATCGGGACACGCCTCTGGGCAATTATGTCGCCTAGATCAAAATGTTCACTCATATAATGCATGGTCACGCCCGTTTCCTGCTCATCATTCAGCAAGGCCCATTGAATAGGATTAGACCCGCGGTATTGTGGTAAAAGTGCACCGTGCACATTTATTGCCCCATAACGAGGAATTTGTAAAACATCGGGGCGAATCAACATAGAATATGAATTCACGAAAATTAAATCGGGCGCCAAATCCTTGACTTGATCTAAAAAAGTATGATAGTCTGGGGAAGAGTACTTTGGTTGAATGAGGAAAGGTTTTCCCAACTCTTCCGATAAACTTCTTAGGAAAGAATGCTGTTTAGGGCGAATTTCAGCACCTACAACAGCGCAGATCAACGAGCGAGGAACAACCTCGATGGATAGTGGGACTCCAAAATCATCTCCAAAAATTAGGACACGATGAATGGTAGAATTTTTTTCTTCAGCGGACATTTATACGACCTGATTTTTCCAATATATCGTCATACCATTCGATCTGACGCGTGGCCCGACCATCAACACATCTTTTGACGCGCGCCCACGGACTCATCGGCTCAGGGGTCCACAGTTCAGGATGAGTAAGTACCTGCAGTTTATTATCCGTCGCAGCTTCCAATACATCCCTCAGGCGCCGAAAGCGCCAATAACCATTTGAATCGGAACAATAACCGAATTTTTCTTTGATTTCCTGCCCATATGCATTGATCATTCCATTGATTTCCTGCTCGTCGACGTTTATCCAACCGCCGGCATCCGGTATATGAAATGAAAAGGTGCGAACATCAACGTTAAAAAAGTGCTGTAAGATCTGCTTCTCGAATTCCATTTTGTCCAGGATCGCAGTCCGATCGTAAATGGATTTGGCGTAAAATTGCGCGTCGAAATGCAATCCTAACATGTGCCCCAGGTCCAAAATTTCTGCCAAACGTTCAGCCACTTCATCTTCCAATAGATTATAAAATTTGCCATGAAGAAGTACATAGTAAGTGGCTTGTACGCCTTCCTCTGCTTCGATGCGCGCCAGTTTAACGGCGCGATGCATTGAAAAATCGACATCGTGCCGCCACAGACAAACCCGACCGGGTTTTCCATAATCGGGGAAGTTTATGATCTCCCAATTGGCCTTCGCCAGCCGCAATAAGCTGCGGTATTCGTTATCCGTAAAGTCTTCAAAGTGATAGTTCATGAACTTACTCTCTTTCCGTGATCTTCTCGATTCCATCTGTGAATGGAATAAATGAATGAAGATCCAATGCGGCTTTCAGTTTTGAGTTATCTGCAATCCAGCCCAGAGACTCAGCCCCTTTAACGTATTCAAATTTAGGGGCTAGCTTTAAAGCTGCACCGATGGCAATGCCAAGTTCATAAATTCCAAGCATTTCGTCCCCTCCAACATTGAAAACTTGAAAATCCGGAGTGGGGTTTTCACGCTTCAAGAGCTTATCGATAATCCTTTTTAGATCATCAACATATAGCGGGCTGGTCTTGAAGCCATGTTTTCCCTGCACCTGGAGTGGCTGCCCATTTCGAATACGCTCAACCAAATTAGGGATCAGCATTTCCTTCTGTCCGGGGCCGTATACGGTAAATAATCGCAGCACAATGCAATTAAAGAATTCAGCATAAGACTCGATCAACATTTCTGCCATTCTCTTTGTGCTGGCGTAAAAGGAACGCGGCTCAAGGTCAAATTCCTCATTGATCTGTGAACTGCTTTGTCTGTAAACGTTCGCGGTCGAGGTAAAAATAAAGGTACGGGCACCTGCGCGGCGCGCATAGTCCAGAAGAACAAAAGTGCCAAGTACATTAACATTAAAAATGTCGTTTGCCTTTTCGGGGAATTGGCGATACGCTCTTGATTGGGCCAGGCAGACAACTGCATCTATCTTTTCCGGGAGAGAAGCTGGCAAGTCCGGCTGGGACAGATCGCCTGAAATCCAACTCAAGCCTTTTCGCTCAAGCCTTGAGGGTTGTCGTGTCAGGGCAAATAGCTGATGCTTTTGGCTTAACTGTGTGACAAGATGGCCGCCAATGAATCCACTTGCACCGGTCAAAAGAATATCCATATTAATGAGTGGCGATTCGATAAAAATGGTTGGCGCGATATGGATCAACATCATGTGTTTCGGTTTGGACAATTTTTAGCCCGGCAGTCTGTATTACTTCAACAAATTCAGCCTTGGATAATCGTTTAACGTGAAATAGGTCATCTGCATGTTGTGGCTTCTGCAGGCGAAGATACCAGTCCGGCGATTCAGCTGGTTTCGGAGCATCGGCACTCTTTTCGCCGAGCCAAATATCGATTTCACCGCCCGGCTTACAAACCCTTGCGGCTGCCCTTAACGCCGTAACCGGATCGACAAAATGATCCAGCGTGGTGCTAAAAAGAACATGGTCAAAGGTTTCGGGGCGGAAAGGAAGGAATTCACCAAGTCCCTTAATCCTCAGGTATTCACCCGGGGCATCATCGATCAACGGATCAATTCCGACGTAAACGACCTCGCGATCCCGCACAAAATATGCCGGCCAGGGTTGAGGTCCACAACCGACATCAAGAACAAGACCATGATATCGGCAGAAGGTGGCAAAACTCCGCACGTCCTCTCGTTCAACGATCGCCAGGTTATGTTCAGGATCGGATCGATAGCCAGCCAGCCCGTTTTCCTGCAATTGCTGCCATGTCTTCCACATCGGTGAGGACCAGTCAATGTTCGCCGGAATGAAATTCCAAATATGTTTCCCCTTATTAAATTCAGCGCCACATGCTGCGCATCGAAGTTTCAGGTCGGTATCCATGATGGATAAGTCAGCGCCACAATTTGAACAAGCCATGATGATAGCGAGGGGATTGGAACTCATCTTCTTAATACTCCTTGTCGATCCTAATTTTCATGACTACAAGAATTAGATAAAATACCTGCGCAGCCACCATTCGAAACTGAGCGCTGACCATATGAAGAGGCGTTGATTCTTTCTGCCAGCCATATGTTCATCCAATTTCTTACCTATAAATGCGGGCTGAAGGAATTCGTAAATCCTGGCCTTGGGATCTCTTAAAAGCTTGTCTACATAATCGATGCTCTCACCCCGGAACCAGCTTGCATCCGGGGCGCTAAATCCCTGTTTTGCCCGATCAATGATGGCTTGCGGGATGATCTGCTTCATGGCTTCTCGCAAGATAACCTTACCATCCTGATTATATTGATCATATCGAATTCGTTTACCCGGGTCGTTCTCGTCCATTAATTGGGCATCTTCTCCAAGGTGGCGCAGCTTATATTCAGGTGGCAGCTGACACGCAAAATTCACAAGGTCGTTATCCAAGAAAGGCACGCGTACTTCCAGGGAGTTTGCCATACTGACTTTATCTTCTACTACCAGCAATCCATGCAGGAAGGTTTTCAACTCAAAATAAAATGACGCATTGATGAAATCTGCCGGTGCATTCAAGGGAAGTCGTGCGTGCTCAAATACGCTCCGGAAAACATCGAACGTGGAGTGACCATTCATCTGATGCTGTATATGCGGAGTCAACAACTGATCCTTGTCTTCATCTGCAACCAGTCGTTGCCAAAAATCATAATAATTGTGGTAATAATTATCGGCGCCCTTGCTCTGCGCCCCGCGATAATACCTCCACGGGTAACCACCAAACAGTTCATCCCCACCTGCGCCCGAGAGCGATACCTTTACAAACTTGCTTGCCAGGCGGGAAACATAATAGTTCGGATAACATTGTCCTACGCGGAGATCCTCCAGATGCCAGATCAGCTCCGGCATAATATGTTCCATATCACCGGCATGCAACACCATCTCGTAATGCTCGGTTTTGAACAGGTTGGCCAGCATTTCCGAATTTGCACGTTCATCGAAGCCAAGCTCGAGACCAGATGCGGAGGAAAGATCAAAACCGCCAGTAAACGTGGCAAGCCTGCCCAAATGCTGGCGGGCGACTGCAGTGATCGAACCGGAATCCATGCCGCCGCTTAGAAAACTCCCAATGGGTACATCGCTCATCAATTGGCGGGTGACAGATTGGTTGAACAATCGATAGAGCTCCTCGGTTGCTTCCGGCAGGGATATATTCATTTTTCTGGAAAAGTCGAAATCCCAGTATTGATGAAGCGATGGAGCTTTATTTTCATGTAGATCGATGGTTAAGAAATGGCCCGCCGGAAGGATTTTGATCCCTTCGAAAAGGGTATGATCTGTGAGAACATTTTGGAATGTGAAGTATTCATTGAGCGCCGGGTAGCAGACTTGTCGCGGAACATCAGGATGGGCGAGGATTGCTTTAATTTCGGAGGAAAAAAGAAACGTCGTGCCATTGAAGTAATAGTAAACAGGTTTCACACCAAAGCGGTCGCGGGCAAGAAGGAGTCGGCGGGAACGCTTGTCCCAAAGTGCAAAAGCGAACATGCCGTTAAAATGGTCAAGGCAATCTGTTCCCCATTCTTCATAAGAGTGAATGATAGTCTCTGTGTCCGACCGTGAATGGTAAAGATGGCCGGCTGCCTCTAATTCAACCCGCAGAGTGGGGTGATTGTACAACTCACCATTGAAAGTAATGATCACATCGCCAGCTTCATTGCTCATGGGTTGACGCCCGGTTGGAGTCAGATCAACGATCGCCAGTCGCCGGTGTCCAAAACCAACCGACCCATCAGTCCATATTCCATCGCCGTCCGGCCCACGATGTGCAATCACACCAGACATTTTGGCGATGATAGTCGCAGATACAGGTTGATCATCCAAACGGAGAAGGCCGCAAATGCCACACATATATCTACTTTTTCAACGCTCTTACCGAAAAACCGCTCTCCTGCTCATGAAACCATTTGACCGAAAGATTCGCTTCATTACACCACTGCTGCACTTCCTCCGCAGTCTGGCGGTGAGCATAACGAGGGCGGTACCAGTCAAAGTTAACGTGAACGTTATCGTCGAAAGATAGTTTTTCGTTCCAATAGAGTTTGGCGAAATTCCAGTAGACGACCCGCTGCACATCATACTTCCCGGCTTTTATTCCAAGAAGGGGAATATCGGATTGAAGCTCGACTTTTGCACCCGTCTCCCATAACACCCTACCGAGTTGAGTTAATGAACGCATAGCCTCCCAGGCTTCCTCATCAGAGAGTGGCGCTATTTGCTCGCGAATATAATCATCCGAAAACTCGCGGACGGGTCCTTTGAGGCGATAGACATAGAAATGAATTTCACCTCCCTGGCCGAGAACACGCGAGGCGGAAAGCAAAGCTGACCTTGTAGACGGGGTATGATGCATTACACCTTGTGAGATAATCGTATCGAAACAACCATCAGGGAACGGTAGAGCAAGAGCATCTCCCTGAACAAAATGGGTGTTTGCGATAATTTCCAAATTTCTCTTTGCAACATCAACAGCTTCCGAGATATCTATGCCCACCCACATCGAATGCCGATTCCGTTCAGGTGCAAGAAGCCATGGCGAGGACGCGTATCCCCGGCCACAACCTAGATCCAGTATTCTTTTACGGCTGGCGAAATAATCTGCCTGATCTGTCGCCGACGAAAACCCGTAATTTTCTACAAGCCATTCGGCATAACTATCCTGTGCTATCTGGGAGCTGAAGCCCTCGCGTTCTTTCCATAGATATTGAAACGCGCTTGTGGTTTCCTGCTGCCCTCTGTCTGACTGTTCAACAAATCTTGGAATGCCGTTGCTTATCAGATACACCTTGCCATCTTCGGCGCGAAGTGAACCAGAAACTACACTTTCCTTTTTGGATTCAGAGGAGCTCATTTGTAAAGGTTTTCGAAGGACCGGGTCAACCAGAATGGAAAGAAGTGATGAGTTCATCAGGGATTGCCTTTCTTAATACTTGCGCAGTCAACCGCTATTTACAGGTGTGTATTTCAATCAAAAAATAATCAATTTGATAACAACAATCTATTCAGGACCATTGAATATTGGTCTCAATAAACGGTTGAGAGAAGGAGGAAATGCATTCCTGCTATGTATTGAGCAAGCTCTTGCGCCATTCGACGACCTGGCGCAAACCTTCAAGCAGGGGGGTCCTGGCTTTAAAACCTATCAAGCGTTCGGCTTTGTCTATGCTACCTATCCGCTGGGTGACAAAACTTTGGGCCTGCGGGCGATATTCCGGTTTTAAATTCGATCCAGTCAACTCCAATAACATGTCGACCAGTTCATTGATGGTGGTCCCGATCCCCATGCCGATATTAAAGAACTCATCCGCACAATCCGCTTTCATCCCCAGGATATTTGCCTCGGCAACATCTTTCACATAAATAAAATCATACATTTGTGAGCCGTCGCCAAAGATGATCGGCGGCTGTCCTGCAAATATGCGGTCCAGCGCTTTCATGATCACACTGACATAGGTTCCTTCGTAATCCATACGAGGGCCATAAATATTCATGTAACGATAGCCAATATAAGGAAGCTTGTGTTGCTCATAAATCGCGCGGAACATCTGCTCGATTGCAATTTTCGTGGCACCATAAGTGGTGCGGTTGTTAAATGGATGTTCTTCGGTCATCGGGGTGAACAATGCATTGCCATAAACAGAGGCAGAGGATGAATAAGCCACCCGTTTAATGCCCAGTTCACGGCAGGCTTCCACCACATTCCATGACCCCATGACATTGACTTCCCAAGCGCTGCGCGGTTCATTGACACATTCGCCCAGCCACAAGGAGGCCAGCAAAAACACTCCGTCCACTCCTTCCAGGCTCCGTCTCAAGGCACCGCGATCCATCATCGAGGCCTCTGCTATTTTTACCTTCCTGCTCTTTACCGCCTCCGAGAGATTGGACTTTGAACCGCGCACAAAGTTGTCGTAGACAATGATCTCAGATACAGGTTCCTGTATCAATTGATCCACAATATGAGATCCAACCAGCCCGGCCCCGCCGATCAGCGCAACTTTCTTATCCTTCAGATCCATGAGCCACCTTTTAGAAAATACGTAGATATTTCTTGCCACCAATACGGCCGGCAATAGGTTGAGCATTCATTTTCTGAATTCTCACATGGATGACCTGTTCTGTCAAGAGACAAAGTCGTGCATGGCTGTAATACCGCCATGATTGCTCAGAACAAGACGCACTAACGAAATACAGTTGCCGGAATCCATTGCTAATTCGCTTATGGAACAATGGAGAGCTTCACAACAAGGTCCTTCATCGAAGCAGGACAAAGTACGTGAATTAATTTGAAATTAATGGGTGGAATTATCGATCGCTAATGTCTTATGGTCTACCAGGGTTTCTCTAAAGAAATCCAGGCGCTGATCTTCCTTGGCGTGCAAATCAATTCTATTAATAAGTTTTTCTCGATCCGCTCGCTGGCCTCTCATGCGAAAGGCAAAGTCGTGAATATGCTCGCCGTGAGTTTCAATGTTGCTTTCCCTATTAGGTATTTTCAACAGGAATGTACAATCAAGGTCGTCCAGGTCGGTATCGGTATAAGCCATCACCACAGGAAGCCCAAACGCAAGACATTCGCGGGTCTTTAATGGAGAAGCTTCCTTCATATTTTTTCGATGCAGGGCCAGCGTGCTTATCGCGACATCAGCCTGCCCGAGAATCTTTTCATATACGGTGGATGGCAGATATCCATGAAGGCGAATATTGGAAGGCAGTTCTCCGCTATCAATGATCTCCTGATAGCCCACCACGTCGATGATCATATCCGGATACCTCCTCCCCAGCATTACAAGTTTATCGATGCCATGCCATGCATAGTCCGGGGTGGCCATAAAGAACAAACGTGGAGTTTTATTGCCCGGTGCCGGAAAGGGCCTGATCGAACCTAGGTCGATGCCATTGGAGATCACCCGGGTAGGCTTGTGAAAAGTGGCGAATGCTGGGGAAGTTGATAATTCGCGCGAGACAGTTACCAACCCGCGCACTCCACGAAGGATTATTCCACGTGTTATTCGGTTATACAAGCTATAAAACCCGCCCAGTGTTTCATGCTGTGCCAAGTCGTCGGTATTGATCTCCTCGACTACAGGTGCGATGTTCATTAATAAATGGGCAGGAAAAACATAAATGCCATATCGCAGATAGATCAGATCTGGTCGAAAATAGCGTATTGCAGTAATCATCCTTGCCATGGCCCGCATACGGGCAATTTCTGTTCCGGCTTTTCCTGAGTTGGAATAATAAAAACGCTCAGCATCGATCAATTCAGTTTGAGGCTGATACGCAGATGTATGCATAAATAAACGTGCATCGTGCCCGCGCTCAATCCAGGCGGCAAGCTGCGATTGGATCTTTTTCCCTACACCGCTATTCTTCGTACGTGGCCAATGCAAACTAACATAAGCAATGCGCATGGGATCTTTCTTAATGGGAAACCTAGTCAGGATGTGTATCGCGTTTTCACTTCGCCTTGGCCAACAGATATCGCGAACGGGTCACTGAATTCTGCTCTTAATATCCCGGCAAACCGGATTTTCGCTGGCTGAAGGGCTTCCACAGAGCAAGAAGAGAGCTTGCCAGCCGGCATGTGACACATGCCGGCTGGCTAAAATTGAACATCGAAAATCTCGACCCAGCGAATGAAATTCAACCAACGCCAGAATCGGCGGTCATACTTGTGCTTCCCATCCAACATCTGAGAATATTCCCTTGTCAGCTGTTGGGTGTTAAAGACTGGAATATCGCCGACCCGGTCCGAATTAAGTACTTTTTCTGTCCAGGGTCTGAGGGATTTCAACAACAGCCGTTCAGGTGTCTGGAATCCAATTTTATCGCGTCGATCCAGGATGAGGTCAGGTACAATCCCACGCATAGCTGCGCGGAAGACCGATTTGGTTTGACCTTGCTTGTCAATAATATATTCTTCCGGAAGGGAAAAAATAAAATTGGCAATCGCTGGCGTAAGAAAGGGGAAATGCGCCATGGAATTATGATCTTCATAACGCAGTAACATCGGCAGGCTGGTTTTGGTCAATTCTTGATGTAACAGGTCGCGCAGGGCATGCTTACTGTTCAGAGTGGGCAAGGATACAATTGGACGGCCTTGCACCTCATGATCCCGGAACCATTTATCGTTCAACCAGGATGGATACAGGCTCTCTCCAATGATCCCATACCCGAGCGCCTGCAAGGGCCTGGGCGTAATTAAACCGGCAGAACGCAGCAAGATTCGCCATCCGCCCAGATCAGCACGATCCCACACATTGCGCAGAAAGGAGAATGCCTGCCCGATACTCCCTCGCGCAAGCAAGGAAGATAATCTGCCCGAAACAGAAGACGCATATCCACCGAGCAATTCGTCAGCTCCCTGCCCATCCAACATCACCTTAATATGTTGCTGATTGGCCAGCCGAAACACACAGTATTGGGCGTAAATACTCGTACCCCCAAAGGGTTCATCGAGAGCATAAATCAGGGTATCGATATCCTCTATGAGTTGATCAGCAGAAAAAATCGTTTTGTGGATCATTGCGCTGGCACTTCTGCCGGCGAGGTCTGCCCACCTTTCCTCGTTCAAAGCCGGGTCGTCAGCCAAATAACTAAACGTATGAAGATCCAATCCTTCACCCTGGATCTGTCGCATGGCGGCCACAATGGCGGAGGAATCAACCCCCCCCGAAAGCGCAGCGCCAACCGGCACATCACTGCGAAGGTGCCAACGAATTGATTGCATAAATAGATCACGGAGCTGGCTGGTCGCATCCAGAAAGGAAACATCCAGATGCCGCTCCCCCTCCAATTGCCAATAACGTTGCGGCTTAGCTATGCCCGGGGTATCCAACGAGATTTCAAGGAAATGGGCCGGGGGCAGTTTGCGAATATCCTTCCAAAGAGAGGTCCCATCATGATCTGTCAAACCATGACGTAAATATAAATAGACAGCTTCCGCGTCTGCTGTTCTATCAACATGATCCAGTTTAAGCAGGGCCTTTGCTTCAGAAGCAAAGGCGAAACATTCGTTTTTCAACAGGTAATATAGCGGTTTGACCCCAAAAAAATCTCTCGCAAGGAACAGTTTTCTTTGGTGAAAATCCAGGATTGCAAACGCAAACATCCCTACCAGCTTGTTCAACATTCCGTTCCCCCACTCGATGTACCCATTCAACAAGACCTCGGTATCCGAAGTTGATGCAAATTGATACCCCAGTTTTATCAACTCACCTTTCAGTTCCAAATAATTGTAGATCTCACCATTAAAGATGATCCAATATTGCCCATCCGCCGTGGACATGGGTTGATGGCCCTTGGTAGACAGATCCAGGATCGAAAGGCGGCGAAACGCCAACGCCAGTGAGAATGGCTTATCATAAAAACTGGTAACATCGGGCAAACCCAGGCCCGGATCACTATCCTGCCCCCGACACGGGATGACTTTTTTTCCGCCCAGGTCCACAAGCAGATAACCCTCATCATCCGGCCCCCGATGCCGAATCGACAGAGAGCTTAAGTGGAAATTCCGGACGTTTAAGGGGTCTTGATGAATATTGTATAGGCCGAGAATTCCGCACATGGTCATTCCTTATTCAAAATTAAGCAGGTGATGCCAAGCTTATTCGGTTTGTCGGATAGATTTCAATCTGCTCGCAAAGGAATCAAAATTATTCCCAGCATTAAATTTCTCCTGCCAAACTTTTCGGCTGCCCTCACGCCATTTCCCCACCTTCTCAGGATTGTCGAGAAAAGTGAGCAATGCAGCAGCGATATCCTGTGGGGTCGGGTTTTCACCGAGAAGAATACCATTTCTTTCGGAAACAATTTCTGGATTACCACCCACATGAGTGGCAATGATAGGAATAGCACAACTGATCGCCTCCATGATGGAGACAGGCGCGCCGCCCTCCGTAATACTAAGATTCATAAATACGTCGACCGGCTGATCCCTGTAAAATCTCATAACTTCCTCATTCGGGAGATAACCCAAAATATACCCACTTGCGTTGGGAGGAAAGATGTTTCGCGCCCTCTTCTCAAATTCCATTCTTTTTTTTCCGTCCCCAATATGAACCCATTCAAAGGACTGCCTAGGACGCAACCTTGCAGTTTCCGCAATACCAGCGATAAGTAGCTCGAGCCTTTTTACAGGCACGATAAGAGAGCAGGAGACAATTCTGAAAACGCCGTCCGATGAAGCTTTCGACCTAAAATTTGGTTCCGACACACCCAGGTATGCAGTCTCATATTTTTGCCTGAATTTGGGATAACGGTTTATGAAATGGTTTTTTCCCGCTTCGGAAGCAGGAAAAAGTCGATCTAAAGAACCGATGGCTGCCCGCCTACAAGGCCAATAATAGGGATAATAAAATTCTTCATATATATCATACCCGTGCGCCCGGGAGACCGCCTTCAAGCCCGGAAATTCTGGTCTTAGCAATCCAAGTCCCATTGACACATGGTCAAACCAATAAGAGTACAGGATGCACTCCCTGGGATTGAGCTGGCGATTCCTCAGGTAATCTGACACCCATTGGCGGGTCAATTCTGCCCTAGCCACAAACAGGATCAGCATCAGCAACTTGGAAGGATACAAGAGGATCGCAGGACGTTCGTATAGCTCTCGATAGAAATCGCGCGAGGCGAAGGCCAGCTTTAGCCAATTTACCGGATGGGAGTATTTCGTAAGATAACTGGCATAACCCTCTTCAACTTCCACGGTGGGCGGGACAGACAGTTTTTGGCCCTGGATTAATCTGGGGATCGAAACAATATTATCAAATTGCTTCGCTATGTAAGGGATTTCACGGCTAATGAAAATATGCTCGGCATGATAGTCAAACGGGTAGGACTGCGTAAAAATGAGCACTTTCATCGTATTTGATTCATCCCTGTCTCCAAAACGCGGTGTTCTCACAGGAACCCGGGTATTGACGTTGCAGCCTGATTCTGTGCTGTACTGAATTTGTCCGATGCACTCTGCATGCATGCCAGATTATTCTTATCTCAGGTAACCCTCTGATACAAACAGATGGATGAGCTATTGGAACGATTCATTCGTTTCAGCATCCGATCCAGATATTTTAGGAAAATGCTCAAGAACTGAGTTATTTGCTCCGAACGATAGAACACACAAAGTACTTTCCAAGCCTGATCCATCACAAAATAACCCAAGGGGCCTTGCGCTTCAACACGACCATTTAGAATGAATGAAACCGCAGGATATATCGCGCAACGTCTCAAACCAAGTTCCAGCAGAATATCATCCATGAAATACAAATGTCTGGGTATCCCATTTCCGCGATAAGAATAGTAGTCAAAAGTATCAAAACTTGAGTACGGCTTTGTTAAGACGGGATCCATAACCAGTAAATAGCCGCCCTTCTTCACACTTGAACCCGCAAACTTGAGGGCATTGATAAACTCGTCTGTTTTAACCAGATGGTGGAAACAATAGCAGGATGAAACGAGATCGTACGTGTTAATAAGTCTGTCTTCGGAAATCTTTGTGAGGTCTTCGTTAATCGCATGTACGTGTGGAAGTCGTTCCCTGATCACGTCCAACGCGTCACTAGACACATCCAAAGCAGAAACGTCGGTTCGATACCCACCTGCGAGGAGCAGATCGGCTAAAAGCTCAGTCCAAAAGCCTGTACCGGCGCCGATATCCAAAAATGTTATCTCGTGCATGTGGTTTTTCTGAAATGCGTCAGTAACTATTAGCATGGCCCGCTCTGCGGCAAAAGCTTCGCTTTCATACTTCAAGCGGTTTAAGTTTTCAGAAAGAAACGGGTGCCCAACTGCCTTTAGTTGACCTTTTAGTCTCTCATGTAGTTTAGACCAGTATTGACGATTATCATAAGTCATAATAATTCAATTGTTTATGCAGTAATACCTGGACTGAATTTTTCTGTTGGCAATTCATCTGGTTACCAGGCGTTTGAATACTGCAGTCGTTCCCTCATTTTTGATTGCCTGGCATACGTACCATATCTTAAAAAGAAACCGATAGATCGTATTAAAGATACCATACAATAGCCTATTAATCCGGTGCGCTGCGATAACGCTTTCAGTTTCCAATATACTATCATCCTGATATTTTTTGGATGTTTGATCAACATGAAGTCGAACTTTCGACAATTCCTGCCTTAACAAACCCATCCTCAACCCCTCTTTGTAAATACGAATCATCCAATCATAATCGCCCACATATCTTAACGATGGATTAAATAGGAGGGCCCTATCCAGAAGAGATTTGCCTTTAACATATAGAGAACAATGGGATATATGAGCAAAGTATGGGTATAAGGAAATTGGTGCGGTTCGAAAGGGAATATAATAGGGAATGGGCTTACCCAGCGAATCAATTCGAGCAGTAAGTCCAAATACACCATCAGAATATGGGTATTTCTTAAAATAACTCACTACACGTGACACAGCTCCTGGCGAGATAACATCGTCTGCACTAACAAAACAAAGAATATCTCCCTTTGCAGCCAATAGACCCTCGTTCATTGTGGCATATTGCCCTTTATTTTTTCGGCTCCACCATCGTACATGTGGAAAGCGCTTCAAAATGCCAAGGGTCGCCCCCTCATCGTTTGATCCATCATCAATGATGATATGTTCAATATGAGGATAGTCTTGCGATTGTACTGAGTGGATCAGTTCTTCCAAATAAGATGCGCCATTATATACTGGAGTAATGATCGATATTAAAGGATATAAACCAGTTTGGCTCATTTATGGTGATACCCCATCAGGAGACCAACGACTGTTGAACTCACATTTTCAAGCATGTATTCAACTGGTGGAGTCCAATTTGCAGGTCTTGATAAAACCGTCGCAACACATCGCAGGATCTGGTCCGGGTTTGAACCGCTGAGAATATTGCTGCCGCATTCCAGGGTCTCGGGTCGCTCGGTCACATCCCGCAAGGTAACGTTGGGGACCTTGAAAATGGCACATTCTTCTTGGACCGTGCCACTATCGGAAAGTACGCATCGAGCTTTTTGTTCAAGAGCAATAAAATCGAAAAATCCAAACGGCTCAAGCAAACGGACATTTGGATTTTCCACGTTGACGCCAAAGGACTCAAGTTTGTTGCGCATGTGAGGATGCACACTGACAATTACAGGCAATTCGTAGTTTTGATTTAGCTGCTGCAAGGCACTGGCAAATTGCCGCAGGCGGGATTCATCGTCCACGTTTTCAGCGCGGTGCAAGGTTACAAGAAAATATGCCTTCGGCTGGATGTTGAGCGTTTTATGAATGCTTGATTCCGCAATTGCCCCCGCGTGATGATTGATTACTTCCAAAATGGGGTTGCCAGTCACATAAATTCGTTCGCCTGGGATACCTTCATCCAGCAGGTTTTGACGGCTGCGTTCTGTGTAAGGCAGAAGCACATCACTGGAATGATCAATAATTCTACGGTTAACCTCTTCCGGAACGCGATCATCATAACAGCGATTACCCGCCTCCATATGATAGACCTGGATACCCAGTCGTTTAGCGATCAGAACTGCGAGCCCGCTATTCGTATCCCCAAGGACCAAGAATTTATCCGGCTTTTCGGCCAGTATTATCCTCTCGATTTTGGCGAGTATAACACTGAGTTGCTCTCCAAACGAGCCCTTTGCGTCCAAAAATACATCTGGTGAACGAACGCTTAATTGCTGAAAGAAGATGTCATTCAAGTTAGGGTCGTAGTTTTGTCCGGTGTGGACGAGGACCTGTTCGCCAGCCTGATCCAATTTTTCAATGATAAGACTCAGGCGGATGATTTCAGGACGGGTTCCCAAGACCGTAAGGATCTTCATACGACAGGATAATACTTTCGATATTTTGGCCACTCTCCGACAAGACCCTCAATCCCACGATGGTGCCCGCCAGCCCGTTGCAGCCGTGAAGCGAACCCCCGAAAGGCTTCGGTCGCAAAAAAAGTTCTCATCTGAGTCAATGCTGATATCCTTCCAGGCAAGCATGTCACGGAGTCGAATCAGCAATTCGTATTTAGAAATTGGTTCGCTTGCGACTTGATAAATGCCGCTTACATCTGGACGGGTCAACAGGATGTCGCCGACAAGTTTGGATAATACTGCGGTGGAAAATCCGCTATAAATGGCTTTGAGATAGCCTTTGATACGTTTGCCCCTTTGCAAAGCAAACCAACTCAGCAAGCTGGAGAAGGAATTCAACTGCCAGCCGATGATGGATGTACGCAGAGTTAGCGTACCAGGCCGATTTAATTCACCGAGCAATTTCGAACGACCATACAAATCCACAGGGTCCGGGTTGTCAATTTCAGTATAGTTTCCCTTGAAACCAGAAAAAACACAATCCGTCGAAATATGAACAAGGCGGACATCACATTCAATGCACAAATCGGCCAGTTGGTGAGGAAATAAAGAGTTGATCTGAATGGAAGGTACAGACTGCCTGGCTTCGTCCCGCTGTTTAACAATTCCTATTGCGTTAACCACCGCATCGGGCTTGACCATATCCAGCGTTTCTTTCAAGCGATCGATGTTTTCCACATAAATATTATCAATCCGTCGTTCGCTTGGAAGAAAATCAAATCCGTTTGGAATAGCACGAAAGGTTGCCCACAGATCCATTCTTTCCTGTAATAAACGGCAGAGTTGATGCCCTAACATACCACTGCCACCAAGGATGAGAACACGCATAATTATTCCTAGTACTGATCCAAATGTTTTTGATAAATTTTGATTAGCTGATATTTAACGATATTACCGTTGAAAAGTTAGAGGGCTGTTTCGGCTACCAGATCTTTAAGTGTATCATTACATAATGCTTTACGAACCAACTCCCGTGGTTCCTCATGACTCCCAGCGATGACACGGCAATGTTGAGATACCTCTCTTGGTCGGTTCTGCAACAATTCGGGGCGCCTCGCGCGTCACGCAGTGAATAACATCATACTCTAATAGTCTAGCTTCGCCCAACCATGGAAGTGTAAAAATCGATCACTTTGGGTGCCAATAATTCCCTGTCAGCTATTTGGCGAACAAGTACCAAATTACTGCGAGCCACTTCATCCACTAACCAATCATTATTCATTGCCTTAATTAGCGCTTCAGCTATTTCGTTCGCATAAAGATTCCGTGCGAAGAGCACGTTTTTCTCATTTTTCACTACGGATTGAATAGTCTCGAGTGGGGAGACAATTGGCATGGTGCCGCAGGCCATGGCTTCATATAAGCTGTTTGGAATGCCATCGATTAGCGAGGGGATTAAAAGCACCCGCGCTCGTTTCATTAGAGCAAGCACTTCTATTCTTGGTATGCGGTCATGAATCTTGCAATGCTCCCGAATTTTTGCCGGCAGTCTCAAATAATTCTTGTATATCCCCGGCGTAACCGCAAGCATATAAATGTCACAAGGAGCGATTTTATCCCATGCGATGAGCAACGCGTCAAGCACCGGTAGCGCTTTTGACCACAAACGATGCTCATATGCTTTAGGCCAGAGTACAATGCGTTCACGCTTGGAAGGCGGTGTTAAACCCTGTGAAAGCTCACGAACATTTACTCCACCCGTTCCCGGGATCGGCACAATTGCCGCAAACTTTTCAGCAGAGATGCCTAGTTCTTCAGCATACTGTATATTTATGATGTTATCACTCACAATCTGATCAGCCTCCCCAAGTATCTGCCTAATAAGAGTGGCAAACTTGCGGCTATGCCGGCGAAGAGTTATATCAGAACCACCACGAATATGCACAACCCATTTTCCAAATCCCTGCAACTTGAACTTCCGGCGCGCATGAAAATAAAACAGACCACCCTGGTCATCGAATATCCCGAGCGTATGAACTATGTCGGGCTGCCATTCGCGGATTATTTCTGCCAACCATTCTTCACTTCTGCTGACTGGCTTTCGAATCAACTTTGATGTGATTTTGTCAATAAACAAAATCGACTGGCTTTGCCAGCCCGAATACAAATAACATCTTTCGCCGGTATCACTGCCCTGTGTTAAGCCAGAGAGGTAAGTCATCACATGCCAACCGTCTGGAGGAGGACCTCCAGCAGGAGAAAAAACGCGCACATTGAATTCTGATTTTGAGAGCAGGTCAATCCATGCATGCGTATGTGTGCTTTGAGATAACCCGATAAACAGGATCTTTATATTACCGGGATATTTATCATGAAAGGCTGTTGTTCGCATGAATGTCTTTGCGAAAGCTAAGAAAGCAAGCTTGAAGCCCACAGTTCGGTGATCATCAATAACCAGGGTCGGGGCCAGGCAAGGTCCCCTTTCAAGAACTGGTTTTTGACCCGGGTCACCTCAGACGGAGCAAACCAGCCGCGTGCACGAACACGCTCTTCAGAAACTGCTTCCATAAAGATTTTTCGAATTGGGCCTTTCATCCAGGCATCGAACGGCATACCAAAACCGCGTTTTGGTTGTAAATCGAAGTTCTCCGGTAGATATTGCCTGCCGACATCGATCAAGATGCGCTTCGCGCCCGAATCCCTGTAGGATCTTTCGGTCTCAGGCAAACCAGTTGGCTTGCCGATCTTAGTCGAGTCGGGCAACGAAAGAGCCAGGTCCACCAATAGATGATCTAGATAAGGAACGCGCACTTCAAGCGAATGCGACATTGAGACTGCGTCGATATCTCGCAAAAGTTGATTGGCGGTATAGCCGCGCAGGCATAATGCTGAGACACGCTCCACTGATGTCCCATGTTCCAACTCATCAATACTGAGCAAGTCCAAGGCTTCAGATCGTCCTACGTGCACTTGGGCCTGAATATCCCGGCTCAATATTCCTGTTGTTCCCAGAGAGCCAAATATTTGATATTCCTGGGCGTATTGTGCCAGAAATCCTCCCCTTTGTCGCAATTTCGATAACAGATACTTCAAACGTGTATGCATCAAGCCATCCAGGGCGGAGTTCTGTGCCAACTCGGAAAGTGCGCGCACCACAACCCACCCTGCATCCTTGCGCGATAGCCAGGGATGGTGTGCCATATTCAGGAACCAGGGATAGCCTGCGAAAAGTTCGTCTCCACCAGTGCCGGAAATAGAAACCGTCACGCCGCGCCGCGCCGCTATAGAGACAAAATACGAATTGACTCCATCCACAGATGGTTGATCGAGCGCAGAGGGAATACGCTCAATGTGTTCTGCAAGGTCGCGGCCAGTCACAAGCACATGTGTATGATCAGTGCCAAGATGTGCAGCTGTGACAAGTGCCTCATTGCTTTCGTCGATGCTTGCACCTTCAGATTCGAACCCTACTGAGAAAGTCTTCACCCGTTGCGCACTATGGCGTGACATCATGGCGACCAGGATTGAGGAGTCAACGCCGCCGCTCAAAAACGCCCCGAGGGGTACATCGCTGATCATTTGCAGGCGGACCGACTCTTGCAATGCTGCCGACACCGCCTCAACCTGGTCAGGATAAGCGAGGGACCCGATTTCCGGCCTGCGATTCACACCAAGAGACCAATACTTTTCACAACGCGTGTTCCCGTTTTCGAGGACTAGGCGATGAGCAGGCAATAACATTTTGACGTCGCGCAAGATCGTCCTTGGCTGGTAGATGGAGCCGTATGTAAGCAACAGTCGCAGCGACTCCGCATCAATTTCCCGCTCAACCAATCCACTGGCAAAAAAAGCTTTGATCTCAGACGCAAAAACAAAACTGCTTCCGATCTCAGCATATAACAGAGGTTTGATACCTAAATGGTCGCGCGCGAGTAGCAGGCGTTCTTTACCATGTCCCGCTCGCAGATCGTAAATCGCAAGAGCAAACATACCTCGCAAACGCAGTAGAAAATCGTCGCCATAATGTTCATATAACCGCAGGATGACTTCGGTATCGGAGGAGGAGATAAACTGGTATCCAAGTTTTTCAAGATAGTCCCGTTCACTCTTAAAATTATAGACTTCTCCGTTGTACACGATCCAGATGGTTTTTTCTGAATTAGACATGGGCTGATGCCCGCTGGGATTCAGATCGATCACAGCCAGCCGCGTCATGCCTAGTGAGACTTTTTCATCGTGAAACGCGCCAGAATCATCCGGGCCGCGATGATGCATGACTGTCACCATTTTTTCCAGCGCAACCCGGTCCGGCCGATTCCAAATTCCGCAAATTCCACACATATTTCTAAGTTTTCATGGGCTTGCAGGCCCGTGCCTCCACGCCATTTCCACCCTCAATTGTTTCAATTTTCTCCATTCCCATACTTTGCAATGTCATCTCAATTTCCTCGGCGCTGCGAAGATGTTTATAATGATCCGTTAAAGTATCATGGGTGTCCAACATTGCCCATGCATATAATAATTCATTTCCCAATTCAGCATATGGAAGTTGGTAATCAACAACCGGCGACCAGATAACAAAGCCTTGCCGCAGTTTATTTACATAACGATTGCTTCGAAACCTCCACAAGCTGCGGTGAATCGGCCATAGAACGGCAACCAGGAGCCGGCAAAAACCAATTGAAAAAGATGGGGATGTCTTAATGAGATAATGCCGGAGAAACCTGCGCAATCCCGTTAAAGGATAATCCCTGGAATAATGGTCGATCAGCAATAATCCACCTGGCTTTACATAACCACAAAGCGCTGCAATCGTGTTCTCCGGGCAGGGAGTATGTTGAATTACCCCAATGCATAAAACCACATCAAACTGGCTGGGAGCTACGGGTAGACAGGCTAGATCTGCCTGGATCACCGAATAATTTTCATATTGATGACAGTTGGCATAGTTTGCCTCGACCGCAGTGGAGAGATCTACTGCCAGGACTCGGGCATGTGATTGCAGTAGAATTTCCGTGAACCGGCCCGCACCACAGCCAGCCTCAAGCACAGTCTGATCTCTAAAAATATCCAAACTTCCTCCCGCAATGCGCGTCAGACGGTCGCGCGAAATAGAAAGCCCAGTGAAGGAATCGAGTTGGGTTAGGCGGAACTGGTTCCATTGCAAGCCAAATGATTCTGCATAATTTTCTGGGCCAACGAACCGAGGTATCTGGTTCTTCGTCTCAAAATTACAGCCTGTCTCGCACACGTAACTGGCAGTTTCGGGAACCCACTCCAGTGGTGTTTTGTGGTGTGGGCAGATCAGGTTAAAAAATAGAGGTGTCACAATCTATCAATAGCCTTTCTTGCCTAAGCTGATTCCATTAATTATTATGTTTATTGATGCGTTACACATTTTTTCAAGCGAAAAGTTGGTCATAGCTCGTTCGATGTTTTTTGATCCAACAGTCCTGCGCAAATCTCGATCATTTGCCAGTCTAATGATTAGTTGCGCAATTTTGTCACTAGCGCCAATCGGGGCCAGAAATTCATAATTTTGCTGGCCCAACGCTTCTCGTATCCCCGGTATATCCGTTCCTATGACGGGCAAACCGGCCAACATATATTCAAGGATGGTATTTGGTATTCCTTCATAGTTGGAAAATGGTGAAAGTAGAATTCCCAAATCTGTAGAAAATAATAGATTGGGAATATCCTTTACTGACCCGAGAAAAGTAACAGTATGTTCAACTCCAAGTTCCTTTACCAATTCTTGCAGTTGATCGAAGGTACTGTCAAATCTACCTGCAATCAATAGTCGTGCTGGACGGTTAATTTGTTTTACGGCCAAAGCCCATGCTCTAATAAGCGTCTCGTGGTCTTTGCCAGGATGCAGATTTGCGACCATGCAAGCTACGATTTCACTTTGCTCGCCGCCGTCTGTTTTATCACGCATTTCATTCCCGGCGAGATCAAACTTTACTCCATTATGAATAACATATACATTTTGAGAGCGAACTTGATAAGTAGATATTAAGAAATCAGCACCTTGTTGCGAATTTGAGACCAGCACAGAGGCGTTTTTAGCGGCCATCTTTTCAAAAAAGGGATTGAGTCGTTCAATCCCGGCATTTCTCTGATTCCAAACACAAACTCTGGCTCCAGTGAGCCGCCAGATTAGCCCGCAATAGATATTTGCAGGCGTCATATAAGGCATAAGAATATCGGGACGGGCCAGCCACAATTTCATCCCAAGATATATCGTATTGATAATTACTTGCTTATTATCAAAAGCGATCTTTAAAGGAATGAGTCTCCACTTAATCCCATATTCCTCACACATCTCAATCAAACGGCCCGGATTACAAAATGCCCAAACTTCAACATAAGCCTTGCATGTTGTCTGTAGGTAATGAGCAAGGTAGAGCGCCTGCCTCTCAGCCCCACCAATCTCAAAACTGAACAGAACAAATATTATTCTCTTTCCAACAAGCATGGTTCCAGATTGTTGTAGTGATTTAGACATTTTTCAAGGTGCTATGTAAGCACTAGTTAGTTTGACAATCGTGTCAGGAAGCTTTGTAACACTCATACTGGACCTAGCTCGTCACGCAACATCGTCAACTTCCACCCTCATCCGAGGGCTGACAATCCAGGCTTCGCCGAACCTTGATCTCTTCAAGTGGATTTCTCCGTGGTTGATTTTGCCATTAGTTTTCCACTTATATATTACTAATTTCAGGGGGGAGGCGATATCGATATCGGACTTATATTGTTCACATAACCAATTGCATAAACTCCCTACAGTATTCTATCACCCACTTGCTGATCCATTCCGTAACTTACCTATCACGATAAAGAAACCACCTTCTGCACCACCGGTCAATGCAAGGCGAATTTGGGCAAGCAAATGCTCAAACCGCGTGCCCCTAGGTGTAGAGTCGAATAAGGATTCAAATTGAGAGAACTTGGCAAAGGGACTCGGTTTCGGTATTGCGTTCATATATTCAAATCCCGTTTGGTCGAACCATCCCAGGACTTCATCAAGCGTATGGCTGACTTCATGGGGGTGCAAATACTGATCATTGAACCAGGTACGTTTTTTTATTTCATCCACATCCGAACGGTTCAAATAGGAATCGAGAAATTGAAACCGATTTTGTGTGAGGCGAAAAATAGCCCGGCGTAGATTCGTCCAAACACGTCCAAATTTATTATATAGGCCGATGACAATATATCCGCCGGGTTTCACCAGCCTGGAGATGGATTGAAAACCTGCAAACGGATCTTGTGTATGATGTAAAACCCCATTACATAAGACAAAGTCAAATCCGCCTTCTATGAAAATTGGGCGAAAGAGATTCATTTGGACAAATTTCACCGAATCTATCTTTTGATCCTGACTAAAATTCCGACCTAACGTCAGTGAATTTAAACACATGTCCGCGCCATACATTTTACGGCCACCGACAGCCAAATAATTGCTTAATTGTCCAGTACCACAGCCCACTTCAAGGACAGAAGCAGTCTCCGGAATTTGATCGTCGAGTAGCTTTGCGAAGATGGAGCGCTCTGCTTTCTCTATTAGCCGGTCGACAGTATCCGTCTCATCGTAATTTGGAAATGGAGTTTCCTCATAAAACGCCTTGACCATATCACTGACATTATCGATATCCGTTTCTTCAGTTGGCCAGTAAAGCAACGGAATACCATTTGAAACCGAGAATTTCCGATTGCAATGAGGGCAGGTTAGTTTGTCTGAGTGATTATCTGATGCAATTACTTCGACTTTGCATATTGGGCATAACAATTTCATTAATTCCAACTTTCTCTGACAATAGAAATCGTTCCTTACACCATTTGTATAGTGGTGAGGATGACTTAATTTGCCGTTTGCTTCGAAGTACTTGATTTGGAAACCAGGAAATTCCCCAAAACCAAAGCATCAATCTCGCTGTTCATATATGTATTAATTGCATTGGCCGGCGTGGTCACAATTGGCTCTGCACGCAGGTTGAAACTGGTATTCAGCAGCACGGGTACGCCCGTGGCTTCGCCAAAGCGATCTGTGATATCAAAGTAAATGGGATTCCACTCACGGCGAACCGTTTGTAGGCGCCCGGTTCCCATGTGGCTGACTGCAGGAATTCTATTTTGTGCCTCGGGCAAAACCGGGCAAACCATTTGCATAAAGCGTGGAGGATATTGACCATTTGCCTTACCGAGATCAAACCATTTAGGTGCTTCCTCTTCTATCACCACCGGAGCGAACGGTCGGAAGAGCTCCCGAAACTTGATCTTTGTATTCACCAACTCCTTCATTTCAAATCGGCGTGGATCGGCAATAATGGAGCGGTTTCCCAAGGCGCGGGGCCCCCATTCAAACCGACCTTGAAACAGGCCAACAACTTTCTGATCCAGCAAAACATCAACCACGCGGTTCACTAACTTATCTGGATCGTCAAACTGTTCGTACTTCAATCCTTTCCCATCCAACGAGCGTCTAATCTGATCATCTTTGTAGGATTCCCCGTAATAGGCGTGCTCCATCACAAAGCGCCTTGGCTTCCCGAGCAATACATGCCAAACATATAAGGCGGCTCCGAGGGCGCCACCGGCATCGCCAGCATTCGGTTGTATAAATACCTGCTCGAATGGGGTCTCGCGCATAATTCGTCCGTTGGCCACACTATTTAGCACAACACCACCCGCCATAACCAGATTTTTCAGGCCGGTTTCCCTGTGAAGATCCGTTGCTATCTTAAGTAAGATCTCTTCGGTTGTACGTTGGACGCTCGCAGCAATGTCGGCATAAAACTGGTTGAGATCCGCTTCTTTTTCGCGTCCGTCAATATTCTCGCCGGTTTGACGGGTGAAAAATGGCGATTCCGGAACCCGCGCCGGGCCGAATAAGTCCAGGAATTTTTGATTAAAGGTATGGTTCAGCGAGTAGTGAAAACTAAAATAATCCATATTGAGCCAGAAGCTGCCATCAGGGTATATATGAATTAATTTTTCGATCTTGTCTACATATTTTGGCTGACCATACGGCGCCATACCCATCACCTTGTATTCCCCACTATTCACTCTAAATCCGAGCCAACCGGTAAATGCAGAATACAACAAACCCAGGGAGTGGGGGAAGCGCATTTCCTTTGACAGTTCGAGATGATTCGATTGCCCATCAGCCCAGTGCGCGGTTGCCCGCCCAAGTGCAGTCGTCGTCCATTCACCGACGCCATCCACTGTAAGCACCGCCGCGTCTTCAAAGGGTGAGCAATACATTGCGCTCGCAGCATGACTCAGGTGATGCTCGATGAAGAGAACACGATCCGTAGGTACGGACAATTTATCCGCAATTAACGACTTCAACCACAACTTGTCACCGATCCAGGAGATTTGTGCCTCCCGGAACACCTGCCACGATTGGGGAAAAGTGCTGAGATGCGACATAAGTATACGCTCGAATTTGGGCATCGGCTTTTCGTAAAAGACAACGTAATCCAAATCCCTAACAGTGATTTTGGCCTCTTTCAAGCAATATCTGATCGATTCGATCGGAAAATTATGATCGAACTTGATTCGACTAAATCGCTCCTCTTGCGAAGCAGCGATAAGATCACCATCATGCAACAATGCAGCCGCCGAGTCGTGGTAAAAAGCGGAAATGCCTAAAATATACACAGTGATTTTCTCCTAGTACGGCTTCTTCGCTTCTTCCACGCCGACTTCCATGGAATCTTTCCGGGAAATCCATGCCGTGCCCCTCGGGGGACGACGAATGCTCAACAGATCCATTCCCAGACGTGTCAACAGACCAAAGGGAAGGACAATCGTAAAGTAGAAAACTGTTAAGAACCAGCGGGACTGAAAGTCACCAAAGTAACCGGCCAGTTCCTTCCATCCGGCCCAAATTCTGGAAAAGAATGCAATCATTTCCTTATACCGGCACTTTCTAGAACAGTGTATAAATCAAGGGGCCAATGCCTGATGCACTTCCCAAAATAATCAGCGCTGAACAAAGCAATAGCAGCACGATCATCGGAATCAGCCACAAGCGCTTCCTTTGCAGGAAAAACGCAAGAAGGTCCTTTAATGAAGAGAGTACACCTTTTATCATGGTCATGAGAGTTACCTTACTTTCATCGGGGTGATCTTAATCTCGAGGAGCAACGACATCCATTGGGCGATTGCCCTCGGAAACTATTGAGAAACAGGATAAACAGATACCATACAGCAGGGTGTGGACAAGAAATGTCCAGGAACGCAAGATGGCACGGATCTCTTCACCGAGGAATGAACCGAGAATGACCCCTCCAAATACCCACAGGATAAAGCCATAGAACAAACCGTCTGCAACCAATCCTTTTACTGGAATGCGTTGTTCACTGAGTGCATAAAAAAGGCCAAGCACACATCCACTTAGTACGAGCAGAAAGGCACCGGCAGCGATCCGGCCCAAATCAGTACCCAAACCAAGCGCTGTTAGAAAAGGTAGATGGCTTCCAAACACTTCGAGGATATCAACTGCACTTTTCTTCGAAAGCGGTTCCGCCAAAGTAATCGAACCGATCATCAAAACCGAGCCAGTCAATCCTCCAAGAATCCCGACAAATGGTTTTAATACCAGTTCACCTGTTTTATAAGGGGAATCTGCAATCATGATCATCCTCCAAAAAAATAATCGGCCAATTGTACCATAATCAAAAAGTGCAGGGATCAGTCGCAAATCTCCGGGTGCGATCGAAAGTATTCCCAAAGTGCCTCAGCGCTGGTCTGATGCCCAAGAACATTCAAGTGCCCGTCATGCGGAAAATGTACATCATCGTAACCAAATCCTTTTGAGATCATGTAATCGTATTGGTCTGCAACCGGGATGTCGCGCTCATTTGCCAGATGAAATATACGGTCGTACATTTTGCGGCGTCCGCCATCAATCGCTGAAACGCTAAAGTTTGTTAGAACAACTAATTTAAAGTTGTCTTTCTCAGCTCTTTCTTTGAATTGATCCAGAGCATACCCGGTTTCAGCAATGGCATCTTCAAAAGCGGGAGGTAACTCCTGCTCCTCCGCAAACATGTTGTCGAAAAAAATGGATGTTGGATCCCAGTTACCAAAATCGTTGGTATATTTATCCATCTTCTTAATTTCATTCAGACGCGCTTTGTAAATCTCTGATATAGGCAGGTTTCCACTCAAGAAAGTAGATAGTTTTGGCGAGCTTGCAAAAAACATTGCGTTCATCCAGTTATACAAATAACTGTGTTGTGAAAGCCATGATGTTACGCGGCTGATATTTGGCCTTACGGGCGGGAGTATAGGTAATAAGTAATTCTGCCAGTTTGGGTCAATCTCAATCGCGGAGAAGGTCTGTGTCTGGTGGTTATACTCAAAAAAAAGTCTCGGCGGGTGCAATGGAGCCCATCCATTACGGATGCTCTCAAGAGTTGTAGAGTTGTTTGCAAAATCATTTGCCACAAAGACCAGTACAACTACATTGGGCTTCAAAGGCTTGGCGAAAACATCATAAAATGGGATTTGGTTGACCTGCCCGGTTCCTGAAAAACCAAACGCAACCGTTTGAAATGTTCGACCATCCTGAGACTCCCGGTTGGCGATTTCTTCGAATCGAACCTGCATTTTATCCTTAATAGGGACTTGCGCGGCTTCAACCATGGAATCCCCGATAAAAGCAACTCGGCAAGTATTCGGCGGCTTTCCAACCGGTGGGGGTTCGCGATCCAGAAATCCTAGTGAATTTGCCGGCGTGGATGTCCAAAAATCCGTATAATTTGTCAAGTTTACAGTTGCGCCCGGAATAAAATTCCATCCGTAACGCTGATCGAACTGGCTTGACCAATACGGTTGATTAAAAGGCAATTTTATTCGTAGATATATCTCGCCGGCTGCATACAGGACCAGTAATACAAGAATGGTAACGGAAACGCCAGGGACAATATTCACCCAGATCCATTCCAACATTAAGGTGAAGTAGCGCACCACAGTATTATCGCTTGTCGCCCATCGTTGAATCTTCTGCTTCGCATGGTATGCATAGCCCGGTGAGACAAACATCAAATAGCCAATCATTACCACCCAGCCTAAGAACGTAAAGCCGTAGAGAATATATGCCCAGGCTGACGGTAAAGCATAAGGCACTTGAATCAAATATTGTCTTCCATTGTCAATCGGGTTTGTATTGTCAGATGCCGAAAAATACACCCCGTTTTTCCAGAAAGAATACCTCCCATTTCCTAATACACGGATATCATCATGAATTTCGTTTCCTGAAGAAAGCGGCTTGCCATCCTCTATGACAACACCTACAGACGGCGTGCTCCCAGAATGAAATCGGTCCGTGTTAGCTTTAATCCAATAATTATGCCCAAGCTCATGTTGAATCGTGGCGTTATTTATCCGGATACTCCTCCATAATGAATTTGGCAAAACACCCTTGAAACTAATAAAATCGGCCATGCTTAAAAAAAGCATCACAACGCACATCATTGCTAACCGAGTAAATAACGGGGCTGTTTTCTTCTTTTCAGTCGTTCGATCATCGATTTCCGGCTCATTACCCTGTCTGCTTGGCATATCCATCTCTATCCTCTAATACTGTTTGGAGTGATTTTTCATACTCTATGTATATTAATACACCGAAATTCATACTCATATCTCCTAAGACAAGAACGGACCGGATATATTAAGTCTTTGTCGCGGTAAATTGTTCACAAGGTGTAGAGTAGATATACTCTTACTGATATACAAAACATCCTTGCGGGTTTCGTCAACTTAAGCTGCAGGCACACCTCTTCTCAAAATTAATATCTGCGTATTCAAACGTGTCTGAATTCATGAAAATCCCATTTCCTACAAGATCATATATTGAATCTTATTACTTCTTAAATAGATATTCTGTGTTGGCTTCCCCTGCTTTGATATTGATTAGCATCATACCCAACTTCTCAGTACAGAATTGTTTAACTTGCTCGATCCCGGCAAATTCCATGGGCCAGCCGCCCAACCAATCAACAAGATCTGTATACAAATCCATTCCGCGACTCTTTTTATACTCATAATATCGTTTGACTAGATAAGGTATGCTTCGAACCCTCTTGTAGAGCATAAATTCCCAAACATACCATAACTCCATCCGGCGTTTCTTCGCCCATCCACCCAGATTGTATTGCTGCTTCACATCAAGCCAAAATTCATCCGAGGGCGGCATGATGCCTGCTGTATACAAGGCTAGATATAGGTATCCGCCTTTTTTGACCAGACGGGCCGTATTCTCGATGGCATTCCACATATCACCAGTATGATGCAACACTCCCCACGAATAAACAATATCAGCTGGTTCAAGGGCATCAACAAACTGAAGGTCGAGGATCGAGCCCTGCTTTATTTCCCAATATGCCGGATTTCCCACATATTCTCTTAACATCCGCGTTGTGGAAACGGATTTTGGATCATAATCAAAACTTACAATTCTTGATGCACCTATTTTAAACGCCGCAAGGGAATGCAGGCCACTGCCGCAGCCTACATCCAAAAAGTACTTGCCTTTTAGATCATTCAATTTGAGGAAATTAAGCAGGTGCTGTTGGGAAATTTGAACACGCTCTTCGCTAAAATGTTCCTTTATGTAACGCTCCCAATTTCGCCCAAAACCAAAACGCAACCCATCATTATTCATTGTTCACATTCCAATTCCATTATCACATTTTCCTCCAAAAACCAAGAGTGTCTTTCAATCTTGCAGCAAATCATTGGGTCCCGGCAAGTGGCGGGGATGTCGAACAGAAACCAACACATCCTTCAAACCACCATCCAATATGAAGACCCACGTAAAAGACAACCAGTAGAAGGCTGCCCAAAAGGGTTTGTTCTGTATTAATGAGATCCATATTCGCCTTGCCCAACGAAGAGGTAAAAAAAGGAAATAGAGAGTAACGCCCAGAGCATGCAAACCAATGAGCGAGCGCATATCTAGTTGTGACGAGGCAAGTGAGATACCATTGATCTGTTCTTGAATCTGATTTAGTCGTGACTGCAGCGCTTCAAGGTCCTGCAATGACAACCCTGCCGGATTTTGTTCATCAGCCTGAAACCTGGATTTCCTTCTTCGCACTCGCAACATATGAGTATCCTCAACCTTTATATTGGCACAGACGAGAGTATAGATCAGAGTATTGCCCGGCCACATAGTCAAGAGAAAACTTGTCTTCAACTCTGCGGCGGGCATTCTCCCCTAAATATTGACGCAGGGTAGCGTCGGTAATCAACCGCAGCATCGCCTTTGATAATGCTTCAGACGATTCGGGCGGAATCAACAATCCGTCCTGGCCATCGGTTACTACATCTACAGTTCCACTGACACGCGAGGCAATGACCGGCAATCCTGTTGCCATCGCTTCCAATAAAGAATTGGATAGTCCCTCACCACGACTGGGTAAAAGGAACCCGTCCGCCTGCCGATATACACTGGAAATATCATTGTGAAAAGGGAAAAATGATACACAATCGTCCACGCCAAGGTCAGATGCCATGCTGCGATAATCATAATCAGCATAATCAATGCCATATAATTGCACCTCGAAACTTTCCCGTAAGCCAAGTGACTTCAAACTACGAACTGCATTAAGTAATAAATCTACACCTTTTTGAGGGGTACGGCGCCCAATGAGAACGAAGCGCAGTTTCTTTCGCTGAATTGCCTGCCTATACGGCTGAAAACCGGTTGTATCTACTCCATTAGGGATATAAATAATCTGTTCACGGGAAAACCCGTGCGCCAGCAGTTCATCAACCATCTCGTAGCTGATGGCTATCACAGCATGCGCCCGGTGCAACACATGTAATGCCTGTGAATAGCCCTTAAATTTCTTTATGACACCAAGCTCACCGATTTCACCAGTGCAGGCGAACTTAATCACACATCGCTTTCCAAAGATCCTCGCCACAATGGTGGCTACGACTGCATGGCCAAAAGCCATATGGCAGTGAAGGATATCATACGAGTCTCGATTTTTCACCAGGTACCGAAAAGTATCCGCATACCCTTCGGTAAATTGATAAGCCATAGCAAATGGCACGCGATGGATATACACCGCCTTCCCCGATAAGGAGGGTCCCTCTTCAGTACAATAACGAACCTCTTCCGTCGGTGCGAAAGAGAACTTATCGCTGGAATCAATCCATGGCTGACTTCTTGAGACAGGGTTGGTCATAACTTGTATTGAATATCCCATACAAGCCAGTTTGCAAGCGAGACGTTCAGCCTGTAATTCGGCACCCCCAACCGGCCCGGGAGTATAGCTTTGAACAAGCATTAATGCCCTCGGTTTAGCAGTTTTTCTCATAGCGATCTTACCAACGCATTCCCTAAAACGATTCGGCTAAAACCGATGCCGAGGGTGGTGTCAGCGTTCGGTCGATGAACATCAAGTGCCACATTTCGAGCATCAATACATTCCAGATCAAGTACTGCATGTTCTCGCCTTTTTGATGACGGTCGAGCAAGGATCGAACATATTCACGGTTAAAATAGCCGCGCTGAATGGCGCGCTGGCTCAACAAGGTATCGTAGGTCATCTGCTTCAGTTCATCGCGAAACCAATGGTCGATCGGTACTCCAAATCCCATTTTGGGCCGGTAGATAACATCATGTGGCAGATATGGTTCGACGGCCTTCTTAAAAATATATTTGCTGATGGTTCCGTCTTTTAATTTCAATTCGGGAGGAATAGTCGCGACGAACTCCATGAAAAGATGATCCAGAAGCGGCATTCGGGCCTCAAGAGAGTTTGCCATCCCGGCGATATCCGTCTTGGTCATTAAAGTATCCGGCAGGTAAAGGTTGAAGTCCAAATATAATGTGGAGTCGAGGAAATTTGTTGCATCCGATTGGCGATATTTATCCAGCATAACGTCCACCCCGAACTTGCCGTACAACTTTTCCACGAAGGCGGGAGTATATAGATATTGCTGATAATATTCAGCGAAATGGGTGATCCGTTTATAGTACAGCAGTCGTTCCTGAGTGAGGTCCTTCAAGCGCTGCATATCCTTCATGGAACCAAACAGCCTGCGCTTATACAAGTGCATTTCTGAATTCGGCTTGATGCAACGCAAGTACCAGGGAGGATAGATCTTCTTGAGTGCATAATCTCCCTGGTTTTGGTAACGCGGGTAACCCGCAAAGTTTTCATCACCGCCATCGCCGGTTAATACCACCGTCACATACTGCCGCGCCAACTTGGAAACATAATAAGTGGGGATGGCGGAAGAATCCGCGAAGGGTTCGTTGTAATGCCAGACCAGTTCCGGAAAGATGGCCTGCACATCCGGTTTGACAATGAACTCGTGGTGCTCAGTTCCGTAACGCTCGGCTACCATGCCCGCATAAGGCAGTTCGTTATACTCCTGCTCGGCAAATCCAATCGAAAATGTTTTGACAGGTTGATCCATCAACCCGGCCATGAGGGCCACCACGATGGAAGAATCCACGCCGCCGGAGAGAAAGGCGCCCAGGGATACCTCACTCATTAAACGGATACGCACAGCCTCGCGCAAGCGCTCGATAATTTCTTGCTGCAAATCTCGCTCGGCTGCTTCACCAACAACGCTTCGTTTTTGACGATAAGATAGATCCCAGTAGCGCCGAATCGTCACCTTACCATCCTTCACCAACAGGGTATGCGCCGGGGGTAATTTCTGTACCCCTTTGAAAGCGGAGTACGGAGCTGGTACGGATTGATAAGTCAAATAGTAATGGATGGCCTCCAGATCGGGGGCAACCTCAAAATCCTCATCTTGCAAAATGGCTTTGATTTCAGAGCCGAAAATAAAACGATCCGGCAGGGAGGCATAAAAGAGAGGCTTTTTGCCCATGCGATCACGCGCAAGGAAGAGCGTCTGCTTGTTCGAATCCCACAGCGCCAATGCAAACATGCCGCGCAGTTTTTCCACACAGCGCTCTCCTTCCTCCTCCCACAAGTGTATGATCGTTTCAGTGTCGCTCCGTGAGTGGAATCGATGGCCCTTCTTCAAGAGTTCATCGCGTAATTCAAGATAGTTGTATATTTCGCCATTGAATACGATCCACACCGAACCGTCCTCATTCGTCATGGGCTGATGACCGGTTGGCGAAAGATCGATGATGGCTAGGCGGCGAAATCCCAGGCCGATGTTGCCATGCACGTAAACACCACTATCATCCGGCCCGCGGTGCTCCAACACCCTGTTCATCCGCTCAATAAGTTTTTCTGAAACAACTTGTGCTCTATCGTGATAGAGCATGCCGTCAATTCCGCACATACTTTATCCTATTCAAATGAATTTTCAATACATTAACATCCACGAGAGTTTATTTTATCATCAACCCATGACAACTCAACATCATATCAAGTGGAATATACGATTCGATATATACGTCCGTTTGTGTTCGGGTTTGAGTTATCCGAAGTCGAGAAAAATAAGGTTTCATTCCAATGAGAATAACATCCGCGGCCCATGTTGCGAATATCCTCGTGCATGGCATGCGCCGGTTGAAGCAAAACATCATCTTCAAAGAGAAGCAGAGGCGAACGATACAGGTATTCTTCGTTATCGGCAATGGACCTCAAACTCGTCAATGAAACGGCCCAGGCTTGCCCGATGTCCTGCTGATAAGGTTTCTCAAGGATCGTTCTCTTTAATGCTTTCTCACCAAATAAAGCATAGGACTTCAGATAATCCAACAACGCAGGCTCGCGCATAGAAGCTATTCTTGACAGCTCGGCTTCACGTTCAGAAGCTATTCTTGACAGCTCGGCTTCACGGTCTATTTGCCTCAAATTTAATTCAGATTTTCTCCAGTCGATCGGTTCTCCCTCTTTTTCAAACGAAGCAAAATAATTCGGAATAGCCATTTTTGGCACATAATTCAAGCTCTTACACAATTCTTCTAAGCCTTCTATATGTTTAAACAAATATCCAATATGACCCAAGGTTAAAGCAGAATTGTCGTCTTTAAGATCAGCCGCGTTAGATTTCATTACTGGCTTTTGCAAAGGTCCGAGACAAGCCTCGGACCATCTGAGGCCAAAGCTATCGAGAACAGGTTGAAGTACTTTTTGAGGTGTATGTATTAAATCTTCAAATCTAATTTCATAATATCGTCGCGTAGCATTTCGTTCACGCGAAAACTTCACAACGCCGACCCATTCATTCAATTGTCTGGTTAGAAAGCTCATATCCAAATTATGTCTTACCCATTGCGAACAAGACTTGACAAACGAAAATGGATCGCGGACAAGATGCAACCACATGGCATTCGGAAAGACATTATCGTAAATCTTCCACTCATACAAGAAGCTTTCTGATCCATTCCATGGTTCCTTATATCCCCAAACTAGAGAGTCTTCTGTATCCAGTAATGTTTTGATAACCGACTGAATTACACTCGTTACTTTCTGTCGAGATCTCTCCATAACTTGAGTAGGAATTTCAAGATCAGTTTCTGATCTTAGGTTATATAGCGACTGGTTATCTCTTCGACTTACTCCTGAAGGAGATAAACTCTCTGCCTGCATTTTCCAGTGAAACCAAAATCTATTTTCCCAGAGTTCAGCCCATAACCTTGGAGCAAGAAAGTCTGTTTCACCTCCAAATTTAATATTCGGATGTTCATTTAGAATTCTGGTTAGCAAAGTTGAGCCAGATCTCCCTGCTCCGATTACGATTATCACGTTATTTTTAGCCATATTATAAATAATAAAACCCGTAGAATTATTATGGACAATTGTTAAATCACGACTTAGTAAACATTAACATCTTCTGATTCCTCGGATGAGACCAATCGCCAATATAAGCAACGGTTAATCCACAACGATTTGCAAGGTCTTCAAAGCATGGATAATCATAATGGAACGGATCTCTATCTAAATAAGTAAATCCTCCTCCCTGGAAAATATTTGGTATGCAAGGATTGTTTGTAGGATTTTCAAAAAATGTTGCATAGAATTTGCTGTTTTCGTGCATTACTATACTTGCTCTATGTAAACACATTAAAATTGAATTCCATGTCAAATGAGTAAATACTGATTGCGCAATCAAAAAGTCAAATTTTTTGTCGGTTATAGAGAAATGGAAATCATCTCGAATGTATAGATGAGGGTGTTTCTCTTGAAGTTTCATTCGAGGTATTTCATATTCTAACGCGGCTGTTATCAGAAATGCACTTTTGTCGAAGCCATAATAATTACCTTTATTAAGGTAATTGATAAGATGGATACCCGCCCTGAGACTTCCACAGCCCATATCTAATAATGTATGAGATGCCAATAATCCGTTTTTCAGGAGGAATTCAAATTGTAGTTGACCAATTTCATCCCACATTTCCCCTACGCCAAAACCAGAATAATATAATTCGCCTGTTGTTAGTTTGTAATGATTATCCATATACTATCCTTTTCAAAACGAGATAATATTCATTGAAGTTTTTTTATAGAAAACTCTTCGTCTAAATTTACTATAGATGCAACGAGAATTCCATTTCGGTATTCTACTTCGAACTGAAAAGCATCGACCCACTGATCAAGTTGCACATTTTCCTCAGCTTCTGCATCTGCAATTGCAACCGATAAAAAATAAGTGCCGTTTGTGATCCACATGGTTATTTCGGCCTGCGTTTCGATAATCTCGCCTTTTAATGCCCGATAAATAACTTTTTCCTGCCCCGAACAATTTACGCCGTAAAGTATGGTTCCGTATATATTGTAAATAGAAAACCCAGCTATTACTGCGTCTACATCCTCATAAAACACAGCGCGTGAAAACAGCGTATACTTCCGACCTGATATTAAATTTTTGACTCTCTTTCCATGCTCGTCTAAAATCCCGAAATCCAAAAATTCCGCCTTGCCACTTCCGTAACGTGTTAAGTGAGTGTTTCCCTGATCAAAGAAAGGTCTCGTCAAACCAAGTTTCTTCAAAGCCATCTGGCGAATTGCACGACGTTCTGGCGATTCGCCCGCCCGATCTGCCTCCTCCAAAACATCTTCTCGCTTCAGGGAATATCTGCGCCCATTGGTACGCGGATCAGTGTTGTCGCTGGTTGAAAAGTACAAGAATTTGTCCCAATACGAATACTTGCCTCGTCCAATATTTCGGATCACGTCATGCGAAGAATGCCCAGGTCCTAAAGGGCGTGCGTCTTCACATAAAACGAAACTCGACCGTTGAGGTTCTTCAGAACTATCTCCTTCGATGGGGAGATCGGCAAGATCGATCTGCCAACAAAAACCAATTTCTTCCTTGAAAGTATTTGCATCCAGAAAGTATTCTGTTTCGCCGTCCTGAATTGTTTCAGTGCCCAAGCCAGATACAAATTTCGCATCTTCTTCGGGGTCTTGCGTTTCTGCTGAAACTGAGGTGGAAGCGATATGTTGATCTCCCTTGCCAAATAATAGATCATAATATACACCGCGTAGGCGCGCAGGGTCTCCTTGGTCAAAGACCCGCCCGTTCTCAAGAATGAGGGCATGATCGCAAAACGAAGCCACCTGATTGGTATTATGTGAAACCAATAGAATGGTTCTGCCAGCTTTGCGAAAATCCTCCATTTTCGCAAAGCTCTTGCGTGAAAAGCGTGCGTCCCCCACAGAAAGTGCCTCATCCACGATCAAAATATCCGGGTCAATGCATATGGCAGTGGAAAAGGTCAGGCGCGCCTGCATGCCAGTG
>WNFL01322032.1_pt1 | contig 45185 bp, 54 predicted proteins | sample 5400361 | NCBI WGS metagenome assembly WNFL01 (sample SAMN13153351, study PRJNA577476) | soil metagenome | isolation source: 40 cm soil on Douglas fir-dominated hillslope | place: USA:California | collected 2013-09-17 | reverse complement strand
AAGGACCAGAAGCTCTCGGGACGCAAGAGCTGGTCGTATCTCTACGACTGCATGACCAAAGCCTGATCCGGCCCTGGCGGGACCTCGGGTATGGCGGTCCCGGGGAGTGACATGCTTGGTGAGTTCTCTTTCAGAGCGATTTTCGGATCTGCTTCACGTGTCGAAGGTGCTGGAGGGTTTGAAGACTTGGCTTCGATCGATGAACGATGCGTCGGCGTCGGATGTCGTCGTGGGCGAGACGCCCGAGAAGCCCGCCGAGGCGCCTCCCCCCGTCAGGGCTAGTGCGCGCCTTCAGTCTGGAGCGATCGTCGGCATATTCGCCCTGCTAACGTTTTACTTTCTCAATTTCGCGTCGCCCATTCTCATCCCGATCATCGCGGCGTTGCTCCTGAGCATGCTATTGGCGCCCTTTGTGGGCCTGCTCGAGCGGGTTCGCGTACCGCGTACATTGGGCTCCTTGATCGTCGTGGTGGCGGCCATCGGAGCACTGTTCGGCATTGCGGCTAGCCTCAGAGGCCCAGCTCAGAGCTGGCTGAGCGAACCGCAGCGGTTCTCCCGTCTTGAGGAGAAGCTACGTCCCATAACGGCGTCGTTCGAAATACTTCAATACGCGACCGAACAGCTGGAAAAAGCAACGGCACCGAGGGACGCGCCTTCCATCCAGAAGGTGGAACTTACCGGGTCGGGATTGTCGGGCCTCCTCTCGACTGGCATTGGGCATGTGGCATCCACGATCGCCGCCGTCATCGGCCTCCTTTACTTGTTTCTGGTCTCGGGGGACACTTTCTTGAGGAAACTCGTCTTGGTAACTCCTTCCCTCAAGGACAAGAAACGCGCCGTAGAAATTGTCAGAAATATAGAGACCGATATCTCATTCTATCTCCTGATGGTCGCATCGATCAATATAGCGATAGGTTTCATAGTGATAGCGATGACCGGAGTTCTGGGCATCTCCGATCCATTTTTGTGGGGTACGCTTGCGGCGGTACTGAGCTTTGCGCCTTATGTTGGCGAGTTTGCGATCGTCATTCTATTATCTCTAGCCGGCATTCTGACTTTCGACAACCTCGTCCAGGCTTTCGTGGCTCCCGCAGTCTATTTCGTCCTGATGACGATCTGCTGGCAGGGCGTCGTCCCTTTTGTGGTTGGTCGACGAATGACACTCAGTCCGGTAGCCGTATTTATCGCGATCATCGTGCTCGGCTGGATGTGGGGAGTTATCGGCGCTCTGGTTGCCGTACCGGTGCTCGCCAGCTTGAAGATTATCTGCGAACGTATTGGGCCGTTGCATCCGGTTGCCGAGTTCTTGAGCCCTTAGGAGGTGCGTTCCGGCTTCACGGAGATCAGCTTCTCTATGGCGAGCACTTTGCGGTCGACGAAGATGACGTTAGGCATTTCGATCGTTGCCCCGTGCTCGCCCGCCGCTGTCGCCTTGAGATCACCGGCACCGAGACCCAAAGCCGCCCGGAAGAAATCCGAGCTAAGCTTCTGGAATCGCAGCCCGTTGGTATCAAAGCTCTCCGCACCACCGCCAATAACGTGCTCTACGGTCATCTGCCCTGGCCGTATGCGCCAATAGGCCAGTCGGTCAAAGACAAAGAACATCATCAGCCAAATGATCAGCAAACCCGCCGAAAACACGAGATAGAAGCCGGTGTTCATATGCACCGACAGGTAAGGGATCAGCCTAGCGATATCGTCCCACCAGCCGAACCAAGCCAGCAGCACAGCGATAAATGCGATAACGAGTAATGCCACAACCGAATTAATGCCGCGCAGTCGGACGTTGGTGAAAACAATCAATAGCAAAAGGATCGACAGGTAAGTGAGACCAAGCGCTGAACTCGGCTGGCCGCCTTCAGCCGCAGCCAGGAACTTTTCCTGACCGGCATTGAGAAGTGCGATGACAAAGCCGAAGGCCCAAGCCGGCCACCAGTAGAGAAGGGTCGAGTGGCTGTAGACGTAGATCTCTTGCAGAGCGAGCGGATGAGGTGACGCCGCAACGGTCGCGGCATTCGTTTGGTCGATCGTGAGCTGTTGTGTCATGGCTTTACCTGATCTTCGATGAGGTCGGCCCCGAAGCAAACGAACCCGTTCGACGGCGGAGGCTATCGGCCGGTGGCCTGATCCTTACCGGCCGAAAGTAAAGGACGCTGGGACTGCGCGAAGGCAAACCGGGCTGCGGCTTCTAATTCTTGGGCGTCTCCCACGTGTCGAAAAGCATTCCGCTCTGCTTTCATGACATGCGATTCAAGGATCTTTGATTGCGGAGATCCGGCAAGGCGACAGCCTGGCATATTGAGGCTAGGGCGCACGCTGACGGCGAGTCTGTGCAATATTGGTCACTAGCTACCTTCCGGCGCAAAAATGAGACAATGTCTTTGAGCATTGCGTTGTCGCCGTCACCGCCCATGGCTGCGACTACACGGTGCATGTGGTGGTCGGGGATACAGTCATGGCGGTGCGCCAAGCGACTGCTTGTGCGGCCCTGCAATCGAGGGATGTAGCGATGGTCGGGCCTCCTAAGACGAAACTGACCGACATGCCTTCTCCGGGTCCACCGAATGTGCCTGCGCTGAAGCCGGTCGGATTCCTGAAGAGTTTGGGACCGGGTCTGGTGACCGGGGCGGCCGACGACGATCCAAGCGGCATCGCCACCTACAGCCAGGTGGGCGCCCAATTCGGCTACGGCCTCGCCTGGACCATGCTGTTCAGCTTTCCGCTGATGGCCGTCATCCAGGCGGTCAGCGCACGGATTGGCTGCGTTACTGGCTATGGCATCGCTCAAAACCTTCGCCGTCATTATTCCCCATGGCTTCTGCGCGCGGTCGTGTTTCTGCTGCTCGTCGCCAATGTGATCAATCTCGGCGCTGACCTCGGCGCTATGGGGGCGGCTTTGGGCTTGCTGATCGGCGGCCCGGAACACCTCTATACCGTATTGTTCGGGGTTGTCTGTCTCCTGCTCGAAACGTTCATGAGCTACGAGCGCTATGCCGGCGTGCTCAAATGGGCAACGCTGTCCCTGTTCGCCTACGTCGCCGTTGTCTTCGCCGCGCACGTGCCCTGGGGATCGGCCCTCTACGGCACCTTCGTTCCGCATTTCGTTTTTGACGCTCCTCATGCCATGGGCATGGTCGCCGTCCTCGGCACAACGATCAGTCCCTACCTGTTCTTCTGGCAAGCCGGGCAGGAAGTGGAAGAGTTGCATCGACGCCACGTCAAGGCGCTTTGCATCGCGCCCCGTGACGCCGGGCCGGAACTTTCGCGCATTCGCACCGATACCATCGTCGGCATGGGAATCTCGAACCTCATCGCTCTATTCATTATCTTCGCCACAGCGGCGACACTGAACGCCAGCGGAGTGACCGAAATCCAGACATCCTCTCAAGCCGCAGAGGCGCTGCGGCCGATTGCGGGCGTGTTCACATTTGCGCTGTTCGCGGTTGGCATCATTGCAACCGGTATGTTGGCCGTACCGGTACTCGCCGGTTCTGCTGCCTATGGAATAAGCGAAGTCTTTGGTTGGACCGAAGGCCTTGACCGCCGTCCAAGAGAGGCGAAATCATTCTACACCACGATTGCGGTCGCAACGCTGGGCGGTGTTGCGCTGAACTTTACATCTCTCGACCCTGTCAAGGCACTCTATTGGAGCGCCGTCGTCAACGGCGTGCTCGCCACGCCGCTGATGGCCGTCATGATGGTGATCGCAATGAACCCGCGCATTATGGGCCGGCTGACCCTCCCGCGCCCAATGCTCGTGATCGGATGGCTGGCCACATCGGTCATGGCGCTTGCAACAGTCGGATTCTTCTCGATCTGAACCTTGCGCATAAAAACGATGAAGAATCAAACCGTAGCCAAACAGACCGGGACAGGTCACGGTGACCAATTGGCGGGTCCATTCCTGCCCCTCGCCGATTGCGGCGGTGCGCCTATTGGGAAGCGATCGAGGGGTAAGCGGACTCGTCACGGACTGCGTTGATCCGACGTTTTTGACCCAACTGAGACATTTCGAATCTATGTTCTGGCCCACAGCAGCACAGAACTTCTGCGGCGGCTTGTCCGGACTTGGCGGAACCGGAAATGGAGAGGGCTGAAAGGACGTTCGGGTTTTCACCCGTTCCCTACATGCGGGCAGCGGTTTGGCGGAGTTTCACGCTCGTAAAGCGCGCATTTGAACGCGCCGGCAAGCGGCGCTCCGAGGTCCGGTTTGGGCACGTCTTCTCCCTCGGCACAAAAACGAGGTCCGGCCGCTTTGCGCGGGCCGGCCCGTCTCTCCGTCAATTGTCGCCGCCAGCCTCGCTATCTCAATACCGCCGCCCCCCGCGGCTGCCCCAGCGCCAATGGCCCCCGCGGCTGCCCCAGCGCCAATGACCCCCACGGCTGCCCGATCGCCAATGGCCCCACTGGACCTGCGCGACGGAATCGGTCGCATTTGCGAGGTCGCCGATAACCGCGCCATTGACCGGCACCGCCGACCTGCCTGATGTCCCGGCCAGCCCGATCGCGGCCGTTACCAGCATCGCCAACAAGATCGTTCGCATCGTGATGTCTCCTCCTCACAGTCGTTTGCTCGCCCCCGTGTGCGTTTTGCCGATGCCGCCGCCTCGAGTGGCCCTGGCGATCGAGCATCTCAGCATAATTGCGATGTCGTATTGCCGGCGCCTTCCGGATCAGCGCAGGCCCGCAACATGAACTTCAACCCGACCTCGATGTCCCCACGCTGGAAGGCCGAAATTCCGAGTTCGTGTACATTTTTCATTACGCGGCATTCGGGCGCCCACGATCGGGCGGCGCGCCACGGTTATCGCGACGCAACGCTGCGTCGGTGTTGGACTCGTTACGCCCCGGGTCCCGGTGCCACGCACATGAAGGAACCGATCTTCTTGTCCCAATCCGGCGTCAGCGTCGGATAGGTGCCGGCAGCGAGGCGCATCGTGTTGCCGCCGTAGTTGTTGTCGATGAAGAAATCCCACGTGCCGGCCTGGACCCGGATCGAGGAAATGGCGCTTTGCCAGCCGCTGTCCGCCAAATTCTGCTGATTATCGCCCGTAGGGGCCGAAGTTCCGGCGAAATTGCGATCCGCGAAGATCGTCAATTCACAGGCGCCTTGGGGAGACAGTGGTGACGGCGGCGGCAGGGTGGCGATCTGCGCCGGGGGCGGTCTGGCGATCGGACAATACTGCACGCATTGCGGCTCGCCGCCGCCGTCCATGAAATCGACGACACGCCATTGCAGCCGGCATCCGTCCGGCGTGAAGCCGGTACAGGAGGGCCCCGCGATCGAGACGTAACCATCAGGATTCCAATACGACCCGCCGATCAAGACCGCGCCGAGCGCGCCGAGCGGGACGAAGAATCTGTTGCGCCCGCCCATATGCATCAATTTCTGGCCCCTTAAGATCGGAAAGTATCTGTTGTTGACGGTCACGACCGGGAATTTCGGTCTCACGGGCCGCAGCGCATTGGGTCCTTGGCGCAGATGGGCAGACGTCACAATCGGCCCATGCGGACCGAATTTAAGCCCGGTCGGGCTGTGTCCGACCTGCGTCCCGCCATGCGGGCCTGGCGGAATCGTACGCTGGCCGATCCGCGGTGTCACGATCGGCCCGTTGGGAATCACGGCGCGCTGGGGCGGCGTGATTGGGCGGACCCGCGTCGTGGCCGTCTGAGGCTGCTTGACCGGGCGATTCGGTATGGCGGTGCGCTGAGGCGGCGTGGGTCGCGTCACGCTACGCTGGGGCGCTGTAGGCCGCGACACGCCGCGTTGGGGCGGCGTGGGCCGCGTCACAGTGCGCTGCGGCGTTGCAGGCCGCGACACGCTGCGCTGGGGCGATGGGAACGACGGCCGTGCGATCGCGCGCGGAGCGGGTGGCGCTGGCCGTGCGGCCGGCGCCGCCGAAGCGCCCGGCCTTTTTTGCTGTTGGGCCTGCGCAACGGTGATGAACGCCAAAGATACCGCCGCCGTCAGCGTGACCAGGGCGGTTACGCTCGTGGCCCATATGCCTGCTGATCTGACGCGCCGGCGCCCTGGGCTTTCAAATATGGCGTTCGGAGTTGAGTTCGCGCGGTGCGGAAAGTTCTTCGTGGTCATGTTGCCGGTCTTTCCTGCTCTGTCCGTGTCTCGTTTGCCTGGACATCCGTAACGGACAAGATTTTGTCCGTCTCAGCGCCTACGGCTTCCGCGGTTGCATCCGATCCGTCGTGATGAAGAGACTTCGGTCAATACGCAGCATGGAGCAATGGCTGAGGGCAGTCTGTGCAAGATTGACCACCTGGAGGAATGAAACAAATGCCGAGGCACGACGCCCCGATGCGCCTCGTAGCCGACTGGGATTGCTAGGCCGCCTGCTTGGGTCGCGCTCAGGAAATTTCACTGTATCCCCAAGTGATATCCAAATTAGAGCATTTTCATCTTGGGCTGAATCGGAAAGTTGGTGGATTCCCTCGCCGAGCGGAATGGATGAGTTTTGACCCTCATTGATTGATTCGGGGCCATCGAGCAGGCCTTCGACAAGCTTAAAGCTCGTCTGCGAAAGCGGCCGAGCGCTCGATCGCAGCTTTGCTGGACTGGATCGGCTCCACCCTCGACACCTTCTCACCAGAGGGATGTAAAAACTTCTTCCGCCGCGTAATTCCAAATTGAAAACGCTCTCGCCCGTGCGATGTTAGGGAAGAATTCAAGCGTTCTGGACACGGATCGAAGTAAGGGCGGAGCAAGCTAAAACTGCATGGCGGAAGCGACGGCAACTTCACGGATGTCGCCAAGCTCGAAGCCGATGGCAGACCGATCCGAGCGTCTCTGCAAAAAGATCCCCAAAACTCAGGCCTTGATTTGCGGCTGGTCATGCAGAACGACATTCAGCAAGGAACTGTAGACTTCGATGCCGCCGTTGTAGTCGATGAAGCCTAGCTTTCGAAATTTGTTCATGAAGAAACTCCCGCGCGCCCGGTCGTCCCACCATCTCCGCAAGTGTGTGCTGGCTGATTTTCGCGATCATTGGCTCCGGTTTTCCTTCCCAAAGTTCGCCAGCAGCAAGAGCATCCGGGCAAGACGTTTTTCACTCGAATTGAACAGCTGATCGACGAGGTCTGCTTCAACGCGGATGGTCCGATCCAGAAGATAGGCAATTAACATCTCGCAGAACGATGGTTCCTCACGGATCACGGGGACAATGGCCCGCTTGTTCCAGTCGTACGATGACGGATTCCATCATTGTCGTGACCGTCGCGATCCGCTGCGCCTAGAGCCATGACAAATCCTTGTGCTGGGAGGTACCAGCTGAATCGGTCTTATATCGCAGATTTCTTTGCGACTGAATCTTTGCCGTGAGCAATCTGGAACAGATTGCCGCTCCGCTCGACTGCTAGGTTAGCAGCCTATGCACGGATCGCTGCCGCGGTGGACGCGATCGCGCCTGCTCAGCCGTAATCTGGAGATTTGTCATGAATAGATCGTTTGGAATTATCGTCGCGGCGTCGATAGCGGCTACTGCACCATGGCTCGTCGCGCCTGGTGCCGCCGCACCGATATCGTCGTTGACGGGCCTGCAGAACACCATGACACGGTCAGTCGAAGCCGTGCAGTACCGCCGCGGCGGCTATCGTGGCCGCGGAATTGGGGGAATTGGCCTCGGACTTGGCGCGGGCGCCCTGATCGGCGGGGCGATTATCGGGGCGACGCGACCCTACGGCTATTACGGCTACGGGCCCTATGACCCCAGCTATTATGATCAGGGTTACATCTCGGCCCCCCCCTACATGGGCGGCACGGAAATTGCCTATTGTCAGCAGCGCTTCAGATCCTACGACCCGGCCTCAGGCACCTACCTCGGCTTCGACGGCCTGCGCCATCCATGCCCGTGAGGATGGGGGCTTTTATGTCCCGCCCGGCGGACTCAAGTCGGTGGGCGACGGAAAACGAGCTGTAAGTGTTCATCCGCGTCGCCCACTTTTTCCGTTCTGGGCTTTGCTCGAAGTTGGAGGACGAAATCGTGGACAAGGATCGGGTCGTTGGATCGGCAAAGCAAGTCAAAGGTGCCGTCAAACAGTCAGTCGGCAGGGCAGTCGGCGATGCCAAGCTGGAGTCGGAAGGCCAGGCCGACAAGGTTGAGGGCAAAATCCAGAACGCGATTGGCGGCCTTAGGGACAAGCTCAAAGGGAAATAGGAGTCGCGGCTGTTTGCGGTCTCTCGTGATCGACATAGCCTGCGACGGCGGCGGGGAGGCGCGCGCTTTAGTGAGGATCACATGACAGCGAATGCATTCGGCCGAACTGCGATGTCACGACGCAACATCATTGCGGGTCTAATCGTTCTGGTTCCGATTCCGACGCTTGGGAAGGAGCCAGCCGCTAAGGCATTCCTCGATGAGATCTATCGGCACTATCTCGGCAGTTCGACCAGGGACGCAAAAGGCATCGCACTTACCGACGCAAAGGCCGCGCGCGCGTATTTCACCGTAGGCCTCGCCTCGCTGATCATCGAGGATCGAACGCTCGAACCGCCGGCACTCGAGGGTGACCCGTTCGTGGGGCACCGTGAGTGGGACATTTCCAACCTTGCGATCGAAGTCAAGGGAATCGGTGCGTTCAAGGCGACCGGCACAGTCACCTTCACCAACGATGGCAAGCCTGAGAAAATTGTCCTCGAACTGCAGCGCTCCGGGAATGACTGGCGCATTGCGGATATCGACTGGGATTCCGGCAACCTGCGCGGTACTTTCCGCCGCAAGGCCGCCTATCACAGCGAAGCGCTGCCTCGGTGAGGTTGACGCCATCTGCCCCGAAACCGGCATCGCCACGCAGCAGCCACGGCGGCAGTTCGGCCGGCAGACCATCCAGGAACTCCCACAGGCGAGGCGAGGAATGCTTGGAAGTATGCTGGTTGCCGGGCGCAACGGTTACCCGGAGATTGCGCCGCGCCAAATTCCAACCGCATCACGGCCGGCACCTGTGCGTGCTTGGCATAGCATCAATAATAGTGTGGAATTGGACCGAGCTGAGGCGTTGCGCGATCGGACAGGTCCAGAAAAACTTCGTCGACATAGCACCATCCCCATCCTTCTGGCGGATCATAGCCTTCGATGATTGGAAATGTTTGGTAGCGTGGCGATTCGGCGAATCATCACAACAGCCGACGTGACCGCACGTCCGGCATAGGCGCAAGTGCACCCACTTCGAGCCGGTTTTCAAGCACTCCTCGCAGCCGCGAGCACTTGGCATCACGTCGCGGATCGCTTTTTCGTGACTGCATTCAATGGACATGGTTCCCTCGGTCGATTGTCGGAATTAGTAGATGTCCAGGATCACGTCCATAGCTGCGCTCAGACAACACTGAAGTTCACACAACAGGTCTCTACGACTGGCCGAATCCACTGTCTTGGAGCAGCGATTTCGGCGCTGCCCGAGATCGAAACAGATGACCTCCATCGAAACGTGGACCGCCTTGCGCTCTTCAAAGTGAAGCCGCTGACGTTTGAATGGGCTTTGTGCAGGAGCGCGTCAAGCATTGAGCCGTTCCGAGCCGCGTGAAATAGATGGCGGTCGGTCACCATTAGCCAGGAAGGCGTGGAGCGTTGCCACGACCTGGGCGCCTTCACCGACTGCCGCAGCAACGCGCTTCACCGAACCGGATCTAACATCACCGATCGCGAACACGCCAGGCACGCTCGTCTCCAACGGCCGACTTGCGCCGTCTGCCTCCTTACCGGTCAACACGAAGCCCTTCGGATCGAGGGCGACGCCGGACCCCGCAAGCCAATCCGTGTTCGGATCAGCGCCGATGAAAAGGAACAGGTGGCGCACCGGTCGGTGCATCTCTTCGCCCGACTGGCCCCGCCAGCGGATTGAGTCCAGCATGCCGCCACGCCCTTCAAGGCCGGTGATGCCGGTTTGCGTGAGCGCCTCGACATTGGGCAGTCCCGCAATTCGGTCGACGAGATAGCGCGACATCCTCGCTGCCAGGCTTGGTCCGCGCACCAGAAGCCAGACCTTCGAGACTTGGCTCGCCAGATAAACCACGGCCTGACCGGCCGAGTTGCCCGCGCCGACCAGCGCCACCTCTTGCCCGGCGCACAGCTTTGCCTCGAGGGGCGAAGCCCAATAATGGACGCTCGCGCCTTCGAAGGCTTCAAGGTTTGGGACGGCTGGTCGCCGGTAGCGCGCGCCGCTGGCAATGACGACCGAGCGCGCACTGGCGCGTTCGCCGTTGGAAAGATTGAGGATGAAACGGCCGTCATAGGGATAGCTCGCCGGATCAAGACCGATCACCTCGTCTGGGATTGCCATCTCTACCCCAAATTTCTGTGCCTGGTTGTACGCGCGAGCCATCAAAGCCATACCGGTGACGCCGGTCGGAAATCCCAAATAGTTCTCGATCCGAGCCGAGGCACCAGCTTGGCCGCCGAACGCGCGGCAGTCGAGGACCAGCGTGCGGAGCCCTTCCGATCCCGCATAGACAGCGGCCGCGAGGCCTGCCGGACCGGCGCCAATGATCGCCACGTCATAGACACGGTTGGGATCGATCGGCCCTACCAGCCCGATGCAACGGGCGAGTTCAGTCTCGCCCGGATTGCGCAGCAGCTGTCCGCCCGGGCACAGCACGATCGGCAGCTGACCAGGATCGATGTGAAAGCGCTCGATGAGCGCTTTGGCTTCCGGATCGGTTTCGGGATGGAGGCGCTGATACGGATGGCCGTTGCTGCGGAGAAAGCCCTGCAGACGAAGCACGTCGCCGTTCTCGGCACGGCCGACGATCACCGGCCCGCCCGCCCCCGTCTCCAGGAGACCGACGCGGCGCAGAATGAGGGCGCGCATGATCCGCTCGCCGAGTTCCGCCTCGGCGACCAGCAATGCCCGCAGTCGATCCGGCGGGATGATCAAGGCCTCGACGGGTTCGCGCGCGCACGCATCCACCAATGCCGGCCGGCCGGCGAGCTGCGCCAGCTCGCCCAGGAACGCGCCGGCGCCATGGGTGACGATGGATGCGCGGTGGCCCGATTGATCGTACCAGGTGACTTCGACCTGGCCGGCCAGGATGATACTAAGCCCGTGGCCGACTTCGCCGACCTTGGCCAGCGGCTCGCCAACCTTAAAGGAGCGCACCTCGCCGAACCGTCGGACACGCTCGATCTCGAACGGCTGGAGCGTGGGAAACATCTGTTCGCGCCGCGTGGCGATGATCGACTGCGTCGCGGAAGTCATGTGTCGCTTCTCCGGTGATGTGGCATGCTGCAGCAGCATGTAGGTACAGAGCGTCGGTTTAGCTATTGCAGCAAACCGAGAGCGGCTGTGCCCAATGTCGCAAAGCCGTTAGGCTCCCCTGAGCCAAGAAGATCCCTTACCTGAAGGTCACCTCGCTGATGTCGATTGCGACCATCAGCATTTCAAGGATCGGCCGGTGATCGCGGCCGTGCGTGTAGGCGCGACGCTTGGTCGGCAGGTGAACGCCATTCGCCACCACATAGTCTGAGGTCAGCTGCGCCGCCCGCCGCCGCGTCGGCGAAGGAGTGGCATTCCACAATCTTCGCAAAACTCCGAGCCCTTCAAGGTCCGGCAGTCTGGCCATGATTATAGATTTCGAAACTTAGGGTTTCGACAGTTTCGATTTATAAATTGAGCTGCTGTCCATAAAATCAGCATGAGCTAAATCAGCATGAGCTGAATCCGCTACGCCCCGCGATGTCCGCGGAAGAGCGATCCGAGACGGAGAAAGCCGCTTAAGGAGAGTTCAATGGAGCTGCTAACACACGGAGCAAGAAAGTATCCCACATCAGCCTTGCTGGGTTCGTCCGCCGGGCTTGGCTGGTCCGGAATCTCCGCGGAGTTGCGGTCACACCCGGCGAGTGAAACGCCGGTGATCGTTCCGCAGAACGTCGAGTTGTGTCTTACAGTCGTTGGTAACGACGAGGGTCTTGTAATTCGAACCGGAGCCGGTCAACGCCAGGAGACGAGACCTTCCACCGGAGTTATCTGCTTGTCGCCTGTCGGCGCCGGCGACGACCAGATTACCATCAAGGCTCCTATTCCGAGGACGCTCCACCTTTATCTACCGACGACGCAATTCCACAAACTCGCCGATGACTTTAATCTCCCGGGAGCGCCGGCCCGCTCCATCCGTTACGTTGCCGGGGTGCAGGACGAGGTCATCTATCAAATAGGACTCTCGATCATCTCAGCGATGACGGACGAGACCGCGGCTGGGCGGATGTTCGTGGAAACAGCGTCAGCGACACTGGCCGCGCGTCTCCTTCAAAGATACTGCGACGGCGGAGCCTGTAAGTCCCTGGAACCGACGACGCATCGCATCGATCATGCCAGGCTGCGCCGCGCTCTGGATTACATATCAGCTAACCTGGATGAGGAAATCACGCTGGTCCAATTGGCTCAAGTCGTGGGCGTCAGCGTGTTCCATTTTGCGCGTACCTTCACCCGCGCAATGGGAATCTCACCCAGCCGCTATATCAGCCGAATGCGTCTGGAGAGGGCGATGGCGGAGATAGCGGCCGGCAAACTGTCTCTTGCAGAGATAGCCTTTAAAGCGGGGTTTTCGTCGCAGGCAAGTTTTACACGGGCATTTTATCGGGTGACTGGCTTGACGCCGGGAGAATACCGGACGCACCGGAGTTAGCGACTTGCCGCGCAGATGATTGGGACGCGGTAGAGCGCAAGACCGCTCAAAACAATAGCAATCGCGGGAAAGACAGGCATCGGCGCGGTCGCCCAGAATGGCCGCAAATGCCGCCCGGCCCGTCAAACTTGAGACACTCGTTTTGACGCGGCAATTGGCTTTACACCTGAACGTCGCCTTACCCAAGAGGTATATCTCATGAGCGCCAAGACACTCGAAGAAGTGCGCAACGAACAGGTTATCCGCGCTCTCTATACGCTGGCGGACGGCAGGTCGAAGGACACGCCCAAATTCGTGGCTCAGTTCGCCGACGATGGCTATTTCTACGACGTCGCGGCGGGCAAGAAATATTTCGGTCGCGATATTGGCCTAACGGTCGATGTGTACGCCGCCGCATTTCCGGATATGCACAGGGAACTTTACGACCTGCACACCTTCGGCGATCTGGTCCTCGTCGAGCTGTCGCTCAACGGGACGCACAACGGCGACCTCGTGCTGCCAATAGGAACGCTTCCGCCGACCCGAAAGGTGATACGTGCCCCCTGTTGTGACGTGTTCCATCTGAAGGACGGCAAGGTCGCATCGTTCCATTGTTATGTCGCCGTGCCCATTCTTCTTGAGCAGCTTGGAGTGTTCTTAAATCTCCAAGCGGCGCTCAGACATTGATCGGGTGGTCTGCCATGTCCCCCTCCGACGATCATTCTGATGTCCAGGAAGCCAAGTATTACCTGATATTTCTCCATTCGATCCCGGGAAGGGCACTGTCCCCTGAAGTCATCGACCTGCACGCCGCCCATCTGGCTGAACTTGATGACTGCGGACAGCTCGTCATGGCCGGCCCGCTTGTGGAGCGGGCGGGCGGATTGATCGTGCTTCGAACCGGAAGCGTGGCCGACGCCATGGCGATCGCTGAGGACGACCCACTGGTGCGCGGCGCATACCAGACCTATGAGCTCGGCACCTGGCTGATGAGCAATCGCCAAAACAACTATCGCCCCAACATACAGCCGGGATCCCACAAATGAGCCAGCAGCCTATTCGAATTGGATATTGCCTGTCTCTGACCGGACCGCTTGCGTCAAATGGCAAGACCGCCCGCCTCGCCCATCAGATATGGGAAAACGATGTCAATCGAAAGGGTGGGCTCCTCGGCCGAAAGCTTCAGATGGTCTGTATCGACGACGAAACCAATCCGAAACTTGTGCCCGAAATCTACAAGCGCCTTCTCGACGATGAAAAAGTCGATTTGCTGGTCGGGGGGTACGGAGACAACTCAGTCTCACCGGCCATGCCGCTGATTATTGAGCGAAACCGGTATCTCGTTGCGTTGATGGCCCTCGCCGTGAACGCGTCTTTTGACTACTCGAACTATTTTGTGATGATCCCGACCGGACCTCGCCCCAGCGAGGCCCTCACAGAAGGCTTCTTCGAACTTGCGGCAAAGCAATCCCCGAAGCCGGAGTCGATGGCGATACTTGCTGCGGATGCACCGTTTTCCAAGAGTCCCGTACAAGGCGCCAAGACGCACGCGGATAAACATGGTTTCAAGGTCGTATCGGACGCCAGATATCCGCTCTCGGCGACGGACCTTGCTCCGTTCATCCGCGATCTGAAACCGATCAACCCGGACATACTGTTTCTTTGCTCTTATTTGAAAGATTCGGCCGGTCTCCTTCACGCCATCAATGAGGTCGGACTTGAGCCAAAGATAGTGGGCGGAGCGATGATCGGCCCCCAGAATGGTTCGATCAAGGAGCAGCTTGGTCCGCTTTTGAACGGGCTCGTCAATTACGAGTATTGGCTGCCAGTGCCGAAGATGATGTATCCTGGCATCGCGCAGACGATGGCTGAATATCAATCGCTCGCACCGAACGCGGGTGCGGATCCGCTTGGTTACTATGTCGCCCCGCAGGCTTACGCTCAAATGCAGGTTGTCGAGCAGGCCATTAACGGCACTGGTTCGCTGGACGATGCAAGGTTGGCACAATTTACGCGCGATAGCTCGTTCAAGACCGTTGTCGGCGACGTAAAATTCGGAAATGGCGGTGGCTGGTCGGAGGCGCGCGTTCTTCAGGTACAATATCAGAACATCAAGGGCGCAGGTCTTCCAGATTTCAAGGACGCAAGGACGCAAGCGGTTGTCTGGCCGTCGAGCCTTGCCTCAGGTGCGCTCATTTACCCGTACGCAAAGGCGAAACAGAACGCCTGAGACCCGGCAGAGAACTTATTGCTGTCGCCGCCAATTCAATGAGGAACTCGCTATGCAAGAGGCCGCCAGAGACCGCGCGTCGACGGGTTTTGTCGTAGTACATCCGCTCGATCCCGAAGATGCAACGATCACCGCCGCCATGCGCGCCATGACCAGCTCTATAAAGGGCGCGCGACAAGGAATCGAAGCGCGCGGACAATTCGACGCATTCATGGAGAGCGTTTTGCCGCGCGACGACGTGACGTTCGAAGCGGACACCCTCGGCGGCATACCGGGAATTTGGGTACATCCTGCGAATTCGCGGTCGGACGAGGCGATCGTCCATCTGCACGGTGGCTGGTTCAACTTTGGATCCGCCAGGGCCTACCGCCATCTTGTCGGGCATCTTGCCGCGAGAGCGGGAGCGAGGGCGTTTATCCCGGACTATCGGCTTGCCCCCGAACATCCCTTCCCGGCCGCCACGGACGATGTGCTGGCATGTTATCGGGGGCTTGCCGGGAGCGGCGTGCGCCGGATTGCGCTTACAGGAGACTCCGCCGGAGGGAATCTCGCACTGGGACTTGCATCACGGGCCACCGGTGAAGCCGTCTCCAACAGCGCGATCCTTGTCGGAGCTGCCGTGTTGTCGCCGATTGCCGACCTGACTCTTTCGGGCGCGACCTATGAGACGCGCGCGGATGCCGATCCCCTTTTTACGCGCCCGCAGGTCGCGGAACTCGTGCATTCCTACCTGGCAGGGGCCGACGCGAAACATCCACTGGCTTCGCCACTCCACGGTCAGCTTGCCGGCATGCCGCCGGTCCGCATTCATGTTGGTGATGACGAAGTGCTGTTGGACGACTCGCTCCGCTATGCTGAGCGTGCAGTTACCGCAAGCATCGATGCCCGGCTTGATGTGTGGATGGGGATGCCACACGGGTTTCCCGGGAGCATCGGAAAGTTGAAGGCGGCAGCACAAGCGCTGGATGCCGTCGGTGCTTTCCTTACCGAGAGGCTGCAGGCGCACGCGAGCCCGTAAAGCCCGTAATTGAGATCACGGCGAAGGTCGCCGGAAACTCAATACTCGTCGTCGGCGGCGCTTGCCCGCAAACGCGGTCAAAACAAGCGCAAGTGTGGGAAAGACGCAAGTCGCGCCGCGTGCTTGCTTTGCTCTGTTCTTGAGAAGGGTGAAGTTCACCCTCACCAAGGCCGCCCGAAGTCAGCGAGGAACGAAGCCACCACCATGAACGCCACCCGCTATTTACCGTTCGTTGGCCGCCTGTTCATCGGCTTGCCGTTCATGATGAGCGGCCTAAGCAAGGTCGCGAACTACGCCGGCACGATCGCGCTGATCCAATCCTCTACGCTTCCACTGCCTCCGCCGCTGGCATACGCCGGCGCGATAGCCGTCGAAATCGGCTGTGGTCTCCTCATAATTCTAGGTTATCAGGCGCGCATCGCCGCCGCAGTATTCTGCCTGTTCTGCCTGGCTACGGCGGTGTTCTTTCATGCGAACTTCGCCGATCCCAACCAGATCTTCCATTTCATCAAGAACCTGATCATGACCGGCGGCCTGCTCCAGGTCGTAACCTACGGCGCGGGCGCGCTCAGCATTGACAATCGACGCTCGAAGAACCGCGCGCAGGCCGGCGGCGCGGTGCCCGCCGGCTAAGCCCGAAGCCCTTCAGATCAGGTGCCGTTGGCATTCCCGCGGAGCCAGCTCCGCGGCCGTTTTCAAGAGGAGAAATGAGATGTCCGAGATGCGTGGCGTGACCGAAGCGGACGGCGATCATACAGCGCAAGATCGCGGAGGAGTTTCTCGACAAATTCGCCGCCCGGACCAAGACGCTGCCGTCCGGCGACCCCCAGGATCACAAGACCATCATCGGTCCCTTGATCACACCGGCTGCCGTCAAACTGTGCGATGATCGCGTCAAGGAGGCGGTCGCCAAGGGCGCCACGTTGCACACGGGTGGCGTCTTCGAGGGCCAGATCTACCAGCCGACCATTCTCAGCAATGTGCCGCTCGATACCGCCGTCGCCAATGAGGAAACCTTCGGACCGGTCGTCGTGGTGGAGGTCGTTGATACCCCCGAGCAGGCGGTCGAAGCCGCCAATCGTACGATGTACGGCCTCACCTCATCCATCCTGGCAGGCGATACCTATCGGGCGTTTGAGCTGGCGCCGAGGATTCTGGCCGGCATCGTCAACGTCAACTCGCCGACAGTGAATGACGAGATTCATGCACCGATGGGCGGAGTGCGAGACAGCGGCTGGGGTCGGACGGGTCCTGACAGTCTGAAGGAGTTCCAGGACGTCATCTGGATCAACTCTCACAGTGGCCAGCGCCAATACCCGATCTGAACCGCACTGCAGCTCTACCGGGCTCGGCCACCAAATGGAAGCCCCAAGATGACCAATGCCAATGAAATGATACAGGTCCTTCTGGACCAGGTAGCGAGCGGAGTGTTGAGCAGGCATCGCTTCCTGACCGTCGCCAGCGCTGCCGGTCTTCCTGCTGGACTTTCGGGGGCGACGGTACATCAAGCGCTCGCCGCCGGCGAAACCCAGGCGGCCAACCAAGCGAAGGTCGAGGGCGCTTACGACTACATCGTTGTCGGTGCCGGCTCTTCCGGATCGATCATTGCCGGCGAACTGTCAAAGACGGGCGCCAAGATCCTGGTCGTTGAATCGGGCGGCGCTGACACGGCCCGATCGCGCCGGTTCCCCAACTGAACAACCGCAAGTTCAACATGGCGCTCGGGCACGTTCTGGGCGGTGGCAGCTCCATCAATGCGTTGGTGTGGTCGCGTGGCATGGAGCGCGACTACGATGCCTGGGAGCGAAGCGGCGCGAAGGGATGGGGCTTTAAGGACGTCTTGCCGACCTACAAGGCCCAGGAGGATTGGGAAGGCGGCGCGAACCAATGGCGCGGTGTCGGCGGTCCCGTCCACATTCGCAAGCCGGGCGATCCCCACCCGACAGCCCCAGCATTCGTGGAGGCTGCGCGTCAGATGGGCTTTCCCATCATCGACGATATGAGCGGTCCGATGCGGGCTGGAGCCGGCTATATCAACATGAATATCGCCGCCGATGGCTCGAGGGTGAGCTCGTCCCGCGCCTTCTTACGGCCAAACCTCGACCGTCCCAACCTCACTCTTCTGCTCAACACAAACGTCACCAAAGTCGTCTTCGACGGCGATCGTGCGCGCGGCGTGGAACTTGTCACCGGCGATGGCGCCAGAAGTGTCAGGGCAACCCGCGAAGTGATCCTCGCGGCTGGCGCGATCCATAGCGCGAAGCTTCTCATGCTGTCCGGCGTCGGCGACGCCACGCAACTGCGACAGCTTGGCATCAAGCCGGTCGCCAATTTGCGGGGCGTCGGCCAGAACCTGCAGGATCATGTCCTCGTGTCCGGCGTCGTCTACCAATACAAGGGGAAGATGCCGGACCGCCCCGCGGACAGCAACGCGGTCGAGGCCGAAGTCTACTTGTCGAGCGGCGTCGACAGTCATTCGACCGATATCAACCTTGTGCTCGAGCAGCTTCCGATCGCAACACCGGAGGCGGCCGCTCGTTTCGGCGCACCCCCGAAAGAAGGCTTCACGATCGCACCCGCGCTTATTCAACCGACCAGCCGTGGCCATGTGCGGCTTGCCAGCGCGGATTGGCGCGATGCGCCGATCATCGAAGGCAACCATCTGGGCACCGGCCGCGATCTCGCCGCTATTGTGCGGGCGATCGAAGCGGCCCGCGAGCTGGGCAGCAAGGCCGCCTTCGACAGCATCCGTGCAACTGAGGCCGTTCCGGGCCCCAAAGCAACCAGCCGACAGGACGTTATCGACCTCGCGCGGACTGCCTCGGCCAGTTTCGGTCACGCAGTGGGCACCGCGAAGATCGGTGCCAGCCCCGATGCCGTGGTGGACAGCGAACTTCGCGTCCACGGCCTTCGGGGTCTGCGCGTGGCGGACGCATCGGTCATGCCGTCGATCATTTCCGGGCCAACCAATGCACCAGCCTTCATGATCGGCGGCCGCGCTGCCGAACTGATCAAGGCCGCCAAATGATGAAGGAACGCTACCATGTCCTTCACTATCGACGTTCACCACCACATTCTTCCCGACGTCTTCTCGCGAGCAACGAACGACACGCACAGCCCCGTCGGCGGAATTCTGCCCTCGCCCTGGTCGAAGCAATCGACTCTTACATGGATGACCCGGGATCGACGTTGCGATAAGCTCCATCAGCACGCCGGGCGTCCATATGGGCGATGATGCCGCCGCTCGTGACCTTGCCCGCGGCGTGAACGAACTGTCGGCAGAGCTGATCCACGAACGTCCCGACGGCTACGGCGGATTCGCGGCACCGCCCTTGCCCGACGTAGACGGCGCGCTGCGAACCGTGACACTCGGCCCCGCTACCTATTGCGTAGGTGAGCTCCCGTGGGATGGCCGCGTGGGGCGCACTTAGCACGAAGACTCCTATTCGGGCTCTAATAGCTCGCCCCGTCCATGCGGGCTATCGCTGATAACCTCCGAAAGCGGCCACCGGGGACCACGCCGGGCTTATCGGAGGCAGCGGTTCGGGGGCGAACGTCGTGAATGGGCTGATCTGCTCCTCGGGCACCGTGAGATAATCGGCCGAGAGGATCGCGAAATCAGCGAACTGACCAGGGGCGATCCTGCCTTTCACCTCCTCTTCGCCGCTGAACCAGGCGCTCCCGACGGTGTAGAGCCGCAAGGCCTCCTCACGGGACAACCGGTTCTCCGGCAATGCGAGCTGCATGCCGCCCACGGTTCTGCCCGTCACCATCCAGTAGAGAGAGATCCAGGGATTGTAACTCGCGACGCGGGTTGCGTCCGTACCGGCGCCAACGGTGAGCCCTGCATCCAACATTTGCCGGATGGGTGGAGCGTGTGCTGCAGCCTCCAGGCCGTAGCGCTCTGCGAAGAACTCGCCAGCGAACGCCATGCGGTCCTGGATCGCGATCCCGCCGCCCATCGCCTTGATGCGGGCTATGTTGCGCGGCGAAATGGTCTCGGCGTGATCGATGCCCCAGCGCGCCCGGTAGCCGGTCTCATTGAATATCGGCTCGCGAGATCGACTGGTCGTAGGTCGCATGCTGCCGGATCGGCCACTGTTGCTTGGCGACCAGCCGTGTCACATCAGCAAGCTCTCGCTCCATCTGCGGTCTTAGTTCGGGATGCGGGGCCATGAAGTCTTCGAAGTCGGCTGCCGACCAGACCAGAACTTCCCCGGCACCATCGAAAACGTAACCGTTCAGCCTCGATGCGGCCCGATTGACGTTGCGCTTCTCCTCAACGGTCAATTTTTCATAGAACTCGCGCTCGGTTCCGGGCCGCTGCGAGAACAGCAAGTTCGACACGCGGATTGGAAATTCGGGCCGAGTAGCAAGCTTCACCAGGGCCTGATAGTCGTCGGGATAAGGCAGATTGGTGCCGCCGGCATCAATTGCGCTGGTCAAGCCGAAGCGGTTGAGCTCGCGCAAGAAATGCTGGGTCGAGTTGAGCTGATCCTCGGCCGAGAGCGGCGGCAGCGTGCCGATCGGCGTGTAGGCAGCGGCCGGCTTGCGGAGAATGGCGCCGCCGTCGACAAACTCGAAGCTGCCGCCCTCCGGCGGTGTGCTGTCGGGCGTCCACCCGAGCGCCACGACTCCGGCTCTGTTAAGCAGGCCCTCGCTGTAGGCGAACAGTACGTACGCCGGCGTGTCCGGGGCGGCGTCGTTCAATTCCGCGACGGTCGGCATCCGCTTCTCCCTGAATTGATAGGGAGACCAGCCGCCGAGCACGCGCACCCACTGGCCTTTGGGAGTACGCATCGCCTGCTCGGCAATCATCTGCAGTCCGCGTTGCAGCGATTCGACTCCGTCCCAGCGAAGCTCGAGGTTGTAGTCGCGTGCGCCTCGCACAAGATGGAAATGCGAGTCGTTGAGGCCAGGGATGACCCGTCGACTTCCCGCGTCGATGACGCGGGTATTCGCGGCGCGCAGGCTCATGATGTTGGCCTCGCCGCCGACCGCGACGATCCTTTCCCCGCGAACCGCGAAAGCCTCCGCCTCGGGCGTGCCGCTTTGCAGCGTCGTCACCTTGGCATTGTGCACGATCAGGTCCGCCGATGTTTGGGGGGCGCCCGGCTGGGCCCAGCTCCTGCGGGCTGAGCTGGCCATCGCGATCATCGCGGCGCTGCCGCCTGCCGCCAACACATTGCGTCTCGACATCTTCATGGCCTTTTCCTCCTGGGTTCGGTCCTTTGTGATGAACCGCAATGCAGTGGCATGAGAGCTTTCTTCGAACCCGATCGCGGTCGCGGTGTCTCGAAGGTGATCCAAAATCGGGATCAGCCGTGCAGCTTGTTTGCGGTCTCGGCGATCTTGCGGCCCTGGTAGCGGGCTCCCTGGAGCTCGTTCGCGGTCGGCAGGCGCGAGCCATCGCCGCCGGCGATCGTCGTGGCGCCGTACGGTGAGCCGCCTGTAATCTCGTCGAGCGTCATCTGCCCGGCATGACCGTAATCCAGTCCTACAACCACCATGCCGAAGTGCAGGAGATTGGTGATGATCGAGAACAGTGTCGTCTCCTGCCCGCCATGCTGGGTGGCGGTCGACGTAAACGCCCCGCCGACTTTGCCGTGCAAGGCGCCGCGCGCCCAAAGCCCACCGGCCTGGTCGAGGAAATTGGCCATTTGTGATGACAACCGGCCAAACCGGGTGCCAGCACCGATGATGATCGCGTCGTAGGCAGCGAGGTCCTCGACGTTCGCTATCGGCGCGAGCTGATCGAGCTTGTAGTGTGATTTACGCGCGATCTCTTCGGGTACCAGTTCGGGGACGCGCTTGATGTCGACATGCGCACCAGTCTGCCGAGCTCCCTCAGCGACAGCATTCGCCATCGCTTCGATATGGCCGTAGGAAGAGTAGTAGAGAACCAGAACCTTGGACATGATCTTCTCCTCGACGGTTTTATGCTTGGCGTGTCGGCCACTAAGGTGCGTCGACCATTACGACCTCTGAGTCCTCGATTGCCGTGATCCTGACGACGGCGATATCTTTGATGGCGGCGCCGTCGCGCGCGTCGATCCTCGCGCCGTTGATCTCGACCGCACCCGAGGCAGGCACCAGGTAGCCAAAACGTCGTTCGCCAAACGCGTATTCGACGGTCTGGCCCATCTTCAGCGTCGCACCCAGCAGGCGGGCGCGGGCGCGGATCGGCAGTGCGTCGTTGTCGTTGCGGAAGCCGCTCGCGAGCGTCACCAAACGCCTCGAACGGTCGGCTTTAGGGAACGGTTGCGACGCCCAAGCGGGCGAGCCCCCTTCAGAGCTAGGGGCGATCCAGATCTGAAAAATCCGCGCCGGCTCTTGTTCCAAATTGTATTCGGCGTGCCGGATACCGGTGCCGGCGCTCATGACCTGGACATCTCCAGCCTCGGTTCGGCCTTCGTTACCGAGACTGTCTCTGTGCGTCACTGCGCCCGCACGGACATAGGTGATGATTTCCATGTTGGCGTGCGCGTGCGATGGAAAGCCTGCGTTGGGCGCGATCTCGTCATCATTCCAGACGCGCAGTGAGCCCCAGCCCATTCGCGCGGGATCGCCGCCGCCGGCAAAGGAAAAGTGGTGCCTGGCCTTCAGCCAGCCCCGATCCTCACCGGCGAGCTCATTGAATGGTCTGCGTTCGATCATCGGTGCTTTTCTCGGCAATTCCGTGTTCCTCCAGTACGTCTATGGTCACTGATATGGATTAGATATAGAAACTGTTGAAACTCATCGTTTCTATTTTGAGCCATAGAGTGCCAGACTTCGAAGGGCTAGCGATCTTCGCCGAGGGTGATGGAATTTCGCTCCTTCGCTGGGGCAACAGCGGAGCCGAAGCTCTCCAAAGCCACCGTATTAAAGGCCATCGGAAGGATTGAGGCGCGGCTGGGCGCTGGGCTCATCAACCGCACCCCGCGGCTTGCATTGACCATGCACGCCCCACACAAGCCGGCCCCGCACCCGAGCTTTGTGCCGGTCAGCTTAAGTTGCTCGCGAATGGCCCATAGGAGCGAAGTTTCGGCCGGCGCGCCGGAACTAACTGCCTGGCCGTTGATGCGAAACTCGGTGCCATTTGCTCCTCCGCGTACGGAATAGGTGTTCTGGCCCGATCTTGCTACCTAGAATGGTCCGTTTGAGTTTTTCCACTGATCGCGTGGAGGGATGGGCGTCAAGACATCCCAGTGCTCGACTATCTTTCCGTTCTCGACCCGAAACAGATCGTAGAGCGCAGTAGGTCCGGTGGGGAGATCTCCCTCGGACAGCACAAGCACAAAGTTGCCCTCCGCCACGAAACGACGGGGCTTGAGATAAAGCTGCCCTCCTTCCTTGGCCACGCTTTGAATTCGATCTCTCAACCGCGCAATTCCGTCCCCGATTTTCGAAGCGTGCTGCGCATAGTGAGCGTCTTCAATAAACTCTTCTATGCGATCGAAGCGGAGAGAGACCATGACTGTCTCCCTGTAGGTCCGTACCAACGTGCGATTGGCCTCCGTCTTGTCACGATCAAGGACCTCGGTGGGGCCGTCGACTTGCGTGCGGCCCGACAGATTAGGAGGCGCTTCCGATTCCTGTCCGCCCCAATGCTCAACGATCTTGCTGTCCTTAAAACGGAACAGGTCAAATGCGATCGCCGGCCCGGCGTAACGTTCGACACCTTGGTATCTGGAATGCAGCAGGACGAAATCTCCGTCCACGAGCGTGCGATAGATTGTTATATCGGAGGCAGGTGAGCTCGCTATTTCCGCGGCGAAAGACTTCATTCCAGCGAGACCATCGGCAATGCTCGGGTCATGCTGTATGAACGACTCGCCAAAATACCGATCGACTACAGTCGGATCCTTCTTGCGAAAGATGTCGATCATGGCTTCGCGAGCGTTGGCGCCCAAAGTCTCGGCGGTCGTCACGGCTCGGCCCTGCGGTTGAGCCGGCGCTACGTCCGACAAAGTTGCCATAGCGCTCGCAATAACTGCCAGCAACATGAACCACTTCTGAGCGGTGAAGTGCCAGTTTGCAAAGAAAGCTCTTGCCACGATGCTGTTCCTTTCATTTTGGTGCGATTTTTGGCGACAACAAAGCCGCGCCTCCCACTTTTCCTTTCGATCATCGGAGCGCTTCTCGACAGTCTGCTGTTCCCCCGATAGGTCCTATCGACACCGAGATAAATTAGGAATAGAAACTCTTGAAACTCATCGTTTCTAATTTTGAGCATGGCCAGACTGCCGGACTTCGAGGGGCTAGCGATCTTCGCCAAAGTCGTGGAAACTCGCTCCTTCGCCGGGGCGGCGGCGGAGCTGAAGCTTTCCAAAGCCACCGTTTCAAAGGCCGTCAGACGGATCGAGGCCCGGCTGGGCGCGCGGCTGATCAACCGCACTTCCCGGCGGCTAGCACTGACTGACACTGGACGGCAGCTCGCAGGCCGTGCTGCGCAAATTCTCGCCGACGGCGAAGCAGCTGAGGACGCCGCACTGGCGCAAACTACGGTGGCGCGTGGACTGGTGCGGTTGGCGGCACCCATGTCCTTCGGGCTGCTCCACGTCGCGCCGCTGCTGCCGGAATTCCTTGCCACCTTTTCAGAGGTATCGATCGATCTCCAATTGAGCGATGATCACGTGGACCTCATCGGCGAGGGGTTCGATGCGGCAATCCGCATCGCCGTCTTGCCGGATTCCTCGCTCGTTGCGCGCCAGCTTTGTAAAATGCCGCGCTACCTGGTCGGCTCACCGGCCTACTTGAACAAGCATGGCAGACCGAGGCATCCCCTCCACCTCGCGCAGCACCGCTGCATCGGCTACAGTCATAGGAATGCGCCCGAGACTTGGCGCTTTATTAAGGACGGCAAATCCGCGAGCGTGCGACCGTCGGGTCCGCTGCGCGTGAATAATGGTGAGGCGATGATGCCGGCGCTGCTCGCGGGTACCGGCGTCGGCATCCTGCCCGAATTCATTTTGCGCGACGCACTTGCCGCCGAGCAGCTGGAGAGATTGCTGCCGGATTGGTCTCTTCCCCTCGGCGCTGTTTATTGGGTAACGCCGGCCGCGGGGCCACGACCGAAGCGGGTCGAGGTCCTCGCCGATTTTCTGTCGAACAAACTCGCCCCGCACTCGAAGAGCGGAACGAGAGCGGCGCGCACGAGCACTCTGCGGCCGCGAGGAAAAGCCAGGCAGTCATGAAGTCTCGGTCTTCTTGAACATCCCGAGCTTCCGAGAGCAGCGACGCATCCAATCGCCGTGCGCACTGCAACGACCCAACATTGCTCAAAGCCCAGGTGGCCAAGGAAAAGCTGGGCGATGCCGATTGTCGCCGTTGGATGTGACCTTGGCCTGCGGCTTTGCAGATCACAGCCGCTTGACCGGAATCTTTACCCGCATGGTTGCCGTGAGTCTGGGGGCAGCGTCGAGCGGGTTGAGCTTACTCTGAGAAACTGAATGTTTCGAAGGTTTTCGTTTTCAGAATGAAACATCGGGGCCACCTTATCTAGCTAAGCTAGCCCCACACGCGGACGCTCAATCGGAGCCATCCCTTGGGGACCCGGCCAGAGCCAGTATAGGACAAGCAACATGTCAAACAGGCTTTCAGGGAAAGTTTGCATCATCACCGGTACCGGCGGGAGCATGGGCCGTGAAGCCGCCTTGACCTTCGCTCGAGAGGGCGGTTTGGTTGTGGGCTGTGGTCTGCACGTCGACGACGCGGAAGCCACCGTTGAGGCAGTTCGCGCGGCCGGTGGAACCATGGTCTCCTTGCAGCCGTGCGATCTGAGTAAGCCAGCCGACTGTCAGGCGCTGGTCGATTTTGCGGTGCGCACCTTTGCCCGGATCGACGTGCTCTTCAACAATGCTGCCATGGCATACTTCAACTGGCTCGAAGACATCTCGGACGAGGAGTGGGACCGCAATCGTCGGGACGAAGTGGACTTGGTGTTCTACCTCACCCGCGCTGCTTGGCCTTATTTGAAGGCTAGCCGCGGGGTGGTCGTGAACACCGCCTCCCTGACCGCTCTGATGAGCTTCAAGAACCTAGGCTCCCTTGCGCACACCACGGCCAAGGCAGGTATCATCGGCATGACCCGGCAGCTGGCGATGGAAGGCCGCAGCCATGGGATTCGCGCCAATTCGATTTCCCCGGGGGTGATCGAAACCAACCAGACGCGCGAGCAGCTGAAGGACCCGGAATGGGCCGGCTACATGCTCGGCAAGACGCTGTTGGGTCGCCTCGGCCGCCCTGAAGAAGTGGCACGCGTCGCGCTGTTCCTGGCCTCCGATGACAGTTCGTACGTGACCGGAGTCGATATCGTCGTTGATGGCGGAATGAGGGTTTGGTGATTGGCCCGGGCAGAGCCCATGGACGCGCCCAATCATGCCGGGCTGCCCAGGGCAATCCTTGCGACTTGCGGCTTTGACATGCTCCGCGATGTCGGTCACGCCTATGCATAAAAGCTCGCAGCGGCAGACAATGACATCACTTACGCACATTACCCGGAGCTGCCTCACGGTTTCATCCAGATGACAGCGCACTCCAGGCGCTGCCTTGAAGCAACGCAGGAATTGGCGCGTTTGCTCGGTGAAGCGCTGCGGAAACCGGCTACGGCCTCGCATTCGCGCGATCATCGCCGTCGCGAACCTGTCGCGGATTAGAGTGGTTGGGAGCTTAGTTGCGCAGCGTTCTTCGCCAGGGCGGATCGTGCTCGGCCGCGCCGACGAGATGATCGAGTGAAGCGGGACGATTTCCGGTTATGGCCCGAAGCCGGAGAGGAAGGGCCCCCTCCGGCGCATCCGGAGTTGGGGTGACTCCGGACACACTGGTTACATGCTCGGCACCGCCGCCCTTGACCCAGGGCGGATAGTCACTGACGTTCGCCAAAGGAGATCGGGTAGGCGGCGCTGCGCGGGCACATTATTAGGAAGGAACAGCAGGCTCCTGCTCAATCCCTCCTGGTCGACCGCCATGCCCGTAATCGTTAGTGTGCCCAGTTTCACCAGTTCCCGATTCTCCGGCCAGGGGGTCGATGGGTCATCCGTTTTGTCACTTGGCTGCGCGATCTGAGCAAACCAGTCCAGTATGACGGGGGCCTTGGCGACACGCGCTGCGATCTCTTCCATGAGGTAGTTGGGTCCCTTTGACGCCGCGATTGCAGCATCGAGATACTTTTCACCCGCTTCCGGAATAATTCGATATCGCAGTGCGGTCTTCTTGGCGGAGGCATCGACGAACCCAAATGCATTGACACCGAAATAAGTGGTCGTCGCGAAGCTTTCCGGCGGTGGCTTCTGCTGCGTGACGAAAGGCACAGCGTTGGGGTGCTCTTGCAAGTATTTCTCAATCGGAGTGGGCTTTGCTGCTGCGGGCCCGCTCGCCGCGACGGCCTTGAGGAAGGTGTCGAACTCTGCGGCCGTAGCGGCGGGAAAGCCATTGAAGCTGTGCGTAACCAAATCCATCTCGGAGCCATCCGCGAGCTTGAACTTCACCGCGAGCCCACGAGGGCTGGCATTGGGGTCGGCATCGGGAATCTCGGGTAAGCCTGTCGTATCCGATAGACGTACCGTTGCTTGAAGTTTGCCTGCGAAAACACTCGCTTTGCTGAGCTGGCGCGCCTGCTCTGTCGGTTCGAAGGTCGCGTTTAGAACGACTCCCTTGGAGTGCACGGCACGAGCATGGTGTTCGCCGAAGATGGCGTGAATATCCCTGACCAATTCAGCCGGATCTATGCCTTGTGCCACACCTGTTCCGCTCAAGGTGGGCGCGTCGAGACCCAACAGCATAACAGCGAGTGTGCAAGTCTTGAGGGTCCTTGGCTTCATGGTCACTCCTCTTCGCTCCTGTTTGAGTCTCTTTGCGCGCAAGGCTTGCTGCTCACGATGGCAGCTCAAACCTCGGGCGAACTTGCCGTTCGCCGACCGCGGCGTCTGGAGTACCGCATCGTCGCCGTTTAGGCACCAAATTAATGGCAAACGTGCGAATTTGGGAATCTCCGCTTCTCGCCCCGCTCTGCCGACTTGGGCGCTGCAGCGAGTGGTCTGCCATCTGAGGCGCACCGGTCGAATATGGATGATCGAGCAGAATAGAGAATTGGGGACCTCTGAACACTTCGATGGCTTGTCAAGCTCTGCCGGCTACCGAGCCTGACATCACATCAGGAGGCCGACGTACGCAGGCGTCGCGGATGGTGAGAGCATGAGGCCGCAGTTTGACCGGCGTCAGGCATACCTACCTTGCGGAAGCTGGAGGTGCTCTCTTAAGGCTCGGCCCGCCGCGTAGCCTCGAATAGGAACCATGTGCGCCGCTCGGCCTCATCGATCCAGACTTCCAACAAGCTGGCAGTGGCAACATCATCGTGCTCCTCGCAAAGACCATGGGTCTCTCGCAGGTTCGCCGCCAGCTGTTTGTTGTCGTCGCGCAGTTCAGCGAGCATATCCATCGGCGTAACAAAATCCGAATCGTTGTCTGCGACACGCTGCAATCGGGCGATGTGGCCGATCGAGTGCAAAGTCGTACCGCCGATCTTGCGAACACGTTCGGCGATCGCGTCGGTAGTGGCGAAGATCTGGTCGCCTTGTTCATCCAGCAGGAGATGATAGTCGCGAAAATGCGGACCAGACATGTGCCAATGAAAGTTCTTCGTCTTCAGATACAGAGCGAACATGCCGGCGAGGAGGATATTCAGCGCGCCCGAAAGATCCCGCACGGCATTCGGCTTCAGGTCGCTTGGCGTGTGGAGCGGAACGGGCCCTGCTTTGGCATCTCGAACTCGAACTTGCATTTTTTGCCTTCTTTCGTGTCATTGAATGCCCGAAGTGACGAGCGCCCGTACCTTCATCCCTTCTCGCCAGTTCCAGATCGCGCTGGATAGCGCGAAGGCCAACCTCGCGCAGACCGAACTGACGATCGAATCGATGAAGCAGGATTACCGGCGCATGCTGAGCGACATCGACGCCCAGCAGGCGCAGGTCGAGCTCGACCAGACCACTTTCGATCGCGATGCCACGCTTTTGAAGTCGAACGCCGTCTCCAAGGCCAATTACGACCAGGCGCGCTTCGCGTTTCAAGCCGACAAGAGCAAGCTCGCCTCCCTGAAGCAGCCAGGCGGACGGGCAGCTCGCCAAGCTCGGCGGTAACCCGGACGTTCCCATCATCGCGCATCCGCAATACCTGCAGGCAAAGGCACAGGTCGACGAGGCACAGCGGCAGCTTGACCACACCGTCATAAAAGCGCCGTTCACCGGCATCGTCACAAACGTACCGTCGATCGCGCCGGGCAAGTACCTGCAGGGCTCAATGACCGCCTTTTATCTCGTCGCCACCGATCACGTCTGGGTCGATGCCAATCCCAAGGAGACACAGCTGACATACGTGCAGCCTGGGCAACCAGTCACTGTCACGGTGGACACTTATCCGGAGCTGGAATGGCATGGCACCGTCGAGAGCATCAGTCCAGCAGCGGCCCAGGAGTTTCAGCTCCTGCCAGCTCAGAACACCAGCGGCAACTGGGTCAAGGTCGTGCAGCGAATTCCCATGCGCGTGCGCGTTGATACGAGCGACAAGAGCCGCCCGCCATTGCGAGCCGGCATGAGCGTCGAGGTCGATGTCGACACCGGCCATGCACGAGGCACGCCGCACTTCCTGGCGGCGCTTCTCGGCTGGAAGCAAGGGAGGGCGTGATGGCCGCAGAACGCCAGGGACCATCCGGTAATCGGGCGGCGATTACCGCCTGCGTGAGCCTCGCCACCCTCATGCAGGCGCTCGACACGACCATCGCCAATGTCGCCCTGCCGCATATTCAAGGCAGCGTCTCGGCCAGTCAGGACCAGATCGCCTGGGTGCTCACGTCCTACATCGCCGCCGCCGCAATCATGACGCCGCCGACCGGCTTTCTCGCCGGCCGTTTCGGATCGAAGCGGCTCTTCCTCATCGCCGTCGCCGGCTTCACAGTTGCCTCGATGCTCTGCGGCATCGCACAGTCGATCGTCGAAATCGTGCTTTTCCGGATCTTGCAAGGCATATTCGGCGCTCCGCTGGTCCCGCTTTCCCAGTCGGTTCTGCTCGGCATCTACCCCAAACAGCGGCAGGGCTTTGCCATGGCTGTGTTCGGCCTCGGGGTAATGGCCGGTCCCATTCTCGGCCCGGTCCTCGGCGGCTGGCTGACCGACAATTACAGCTGGCGGTACGTGTTCTACATCAACCTGCCTGTCGGAGTTCTCGCGTTTCTCGGTATCACCGTCTTTCTGCCGGAGTCGGCTCGGAATTCCAATGCGAAGCTCGACTTGTTCGGGTTCGCGGCGTTGAGTGTAGCAATTGGCGCCCTCCAGATCCTGCTCGATCGCGGCGAGCAGAAGGACTGGTTCGGGTCGGGCGAAATATGGATCGAGGCGATCATTGCCGCTTCGGCCCTTTACGTTTTTCTCGTCCACACGTTCACAGCGGACGAGCCATTTGTCAGACCGGGCCTTTTCCGTGATCGCAACTTCACGGTTGGCACACTCTTCATCGCCGTCGTCGGCCTTACCTATTACGCTTCGCTGGCGCTACAGCCTCCCTACCTGCAGGATCTCATGAATTATCCGGTCGTCATCGCTGGCCTCGTGATGGGACCTCGGGGCGTCGGCACGATGGCCGCCATGATGCTGGTTGGGCGCCTGACCGAGCGGCTCGATACACGCCTCCTCCTCGCCGTCGGGCTCGGGCTCACGGCTTGGGCCTTCTACAGCATGACGGGTTGGACGCCAAACGTGTCGCAGGTCGAGGTCGTCATCGTCGGCGTGATCCAAGGTGCCGGGCTCGGCTTCCTCTTCGTGCCGCTCAGCTCTGCAAGTTTGGCGACGCTGCCACCGGAGCGGCGCACCGAAGGTGCCGGGATCTATAATCTGGCGCGCAATATCGGGTCGAGCCTCGGCATTTCGGTCGTCAATGCACTGCTCACCAGGAACACGCAGTTGAATCACGCCGAGATCGCGGCGCACGTCAGCGCCGTCAATCGTGCATTCGAGCAGCCGACGGTTGCGCAGTTCTTAAATCCTGTCAACGCCGCAGGACGAGCGGCGCTCGACGCAATGATTACGCAGCAGGCCCAGATCATCGCCTATATCGACGACTACAAGCTGTTGATGATCGCGACGCTCGCCGTAGTCCCACTGCTCGTCCTCTTCAACAAATCTACCGCTCGGAGCCGCGACCACGCAGCCGTGGAACTATAGAGCTAGCGGCCCAGCCGCCCCTCACCTGCCATCCCGCTGACGGCCGACCAGCTATGCACGGCAACGGCTGCGAAACTGCAGCAACGGCGGAAACCGCCACGCCGCCCGTTCGCCGATTTGAGCGTTCCCGGCGACATCAAAATAAGTTGATCGGTCCTATCGAACCCTGACCTTTCGGCGATGCGTTCACTATGTCGCAAACTCGACAGGTGTCGTATCGGCCGATCAACGTGAAGTCCAATGAAGATGAATATTGGGTCGACATTTTCTTCACGTCGCCGCCTCGTGTTCGGATTTGCCTCTATACTCGCATTTCGAGCCGTTCCAGCGTTCGCCGGATGGAAGCGTCATGCCGGGAAGCCTGCTGCCGAAGAATTTCTTGGCTCCATCTATCAACGCTATCTCGGCAAATCGTCTGCTGCTGGCTCCGGGATAGAACTCGCCAACGCCCAGTCAGTGCGTAGCTACTTCACAGCAGGTCTTGCTTCGCTCATCTTGGAGGACCGTGCTGCAGCGACCGAGCAGGGCGAGTCGCCGGTGCTCGAGAGCGATCCATTCATAGGGCGCTCGGAATGGGACATTTCAGATCTTTCCATTGACGTGAAGGACACGGGTGCGTCCAAGACGGTCGGGACCGTAACATTCTTGAATTTCGGCAAACCCGAAAAGGTCGGTCTGGAGTTGCTCCGCTTAGGAAACGAGTGGCGCGTTGCCGACGTGAAATGGGATTCGGGCACCCTCCGCGGCGCTTATCGCCGCAAGGCCGCTTACCATCCGGCGACTGAAGAGTGAGGTGGCAGCTCAACAGGCAAAACTTTTAAGGCAGGGTTATGAGGGCTGAAAGGGGCGACAGATCCTTGAACTATGCTCAAGTATCGTCCGGTCGCGACCAGAGCATTGCGCACTGGAGTGACGGACGTGGGCACCAGTCCTCGAGCACCGTAACGAGGCGCCCGTCGTCCAGATAGGGTTTCGCGGAGCGTTCCGGCACATACGCGATTCCCAATCCGTCCGCCGCAGCCTCCACCATAAGCCCAATATGATCGAGGGTTAGCGCGCCGGGAACATCCACGTTCACTTCCCGCTCACGCTTTTCGAACTCCCAGCGATAGAGTTTGCCGCTCGGCAGCCGGTTGCGGATGCAGCGCTGGGTTTTGAGGTCCTCCGGCACCCTCGGCACTTTGTGGCACGAGAGATAAGCCGGCGACGCGACGGGTGAAGCGTTTCGAAGGCGACGTGGACACTCCAAGGACTGCGGGAGGCGTCATTGGCATTACTGAGGATGCGCTGTAGTCGTGGATGATATTGGGGCCGCCCTCAGAGTGAGGCGGCGGAATGATCTCTCTGCGTTGCTGACGAGTTGACGTACCGCGCCGACCGGATGCAGGCAAACCAAGGAGCACCAAATGACTTTGAGACCGCGTACCATCAAACTGCAGAAGGGCGATGAGGTCACTCTGCAATACCTTGGGGCAGCTCTTGTCATCCAATGGTCAGAGCTGTCCGAACAGGTGCAGCAAACCATTTTGCGGCAAGCTATGGCCGTGGGCGGATTGCCCACTCTTACGTCATTAAACGAGCAGGTTCGATCACTTATTCGGAGGACCGAGGAGGGCAATTGACATGCCCTCGATGCCCCAGGTGAGAAGCGCCCCGCCGGACTTAGTAACGTTGCGTGATTTGACGGACGCGAGTGATGCACTTACGGTCCCCGCCTGCTGGGGAGAATATCTCCCGTGTGGGGCACTATTCGAGAGACAGACTACATGGCCCAAGGAATCGTAAAGTGGTTCAATTACCAAAAAGGCTACGGCTTCATCCAAACGGATGACGGCAGCAAGGATGTGTTCGTGCACATCAGCGCAGTAGAGGCTGCCGGGATGCAGGGGCTCAACGAGGGACAAAGGGTCTCTTTCGAAGTTGTCCCCAATCGAAAGACGGGCAAGTCCTCGGCGGAGAATTTACGCGCCGTCTGATTCTGTCTGCTAGCGAAAGAGCCGTCGGGGACACCCGGCGGTTCTTTTGTTTGGTGCGTTTGTCTTGCTTGGGTAAACCTCGTGAGACGTTGCGGTGAGGCAGTAATTATCGGGGATAACAGCGTCTCAATAGAGTTGAAAATCATACTTCAAGACACAATTTCCTCTCCGTCTAGAAGCAAATGAGACAAAAGGGCTGTGGATATGGCCGTCATCGGTTACGCGCGAATCAGCACGACCGATCAAGACCTCTCAATTCAGGACGCCGCCTTGCGGGCGGCCGGATGCGATGTGATCCGAGCCGAGAAGCGCAGCGGCACAACCACACAGGGGCATGATGAGCTGCGGACGATTCTCGATTTTCTCCATGACGGCGACGTCCTGATGGTCACACGTATTGATCGACTGGCTCGAAGCATTGTCGACCTGCAGGACATCGTCCGCCAGGTGCGCGCGGGGCGCCTCGTTGAAGGCGACGGAACAGCCGATTGATACCGGGAGCGCCGCGGGCAAGTGCTTCTTTGACATGCTCGGCGTGTTCGCGGAATTCGAAACGAAAGGCCGCGGGCTTTATAAGGGCCGGCGCGCCTCGATAGACGCGGCTACGGTGCGCGAGATGAAGGCTCAGGGCCTCGGCGCCACGGACATCGCCAAGGCGCTCGGCATCGGGAGAGCGAGCGTCTATCGAGTGTGGGAAGCCGCCCACTAGTCGCGCCTCATTGGGAACTTGTGACAGATTTCCGACATAGTAACTTAGCGCTCCTTACCGGGCGGGGCCGGTCTTAGTCACAGTGCCCAAAACATTGAAGCAATGGAGACGACAATGCGGCAGCTTCGTAAACTCATCAAAGATCCAAATCATTGGCGATCTCGTTCGAAGGAGATGCGTCTAACTGCGGAAAAGACTGCGGACCGGAAAGCTAAGGCCACCATGACGGGGGCGGCCGACGCGTACGATCTGATCGCGAAAGAGACTGAATCGAGAACGGCAGAAAAATCTCAGTTGAACCGCTAGGTTTTGCCTCTGGTGGTCTGCGCTAAGCAGCCGACATCTTGGCGAGTGGTAAGCCGTTTAGCGCCGCCGCACGTAAGCAAACCGGGTCAAGCTCACCTTTGCGTGCCGCCGCAATAATTCGTTGGGCGACAACTTTGCACACCATTTGATGCTCGCCGACGTCGCGAAGCTCTTTGCAGGCAGCGTCAAAAGCTTCGCCCATCGCCGCAGTTGCTTCAGGCTCAAACGCGCCCTGTTCTGTAAAGGGATTAATTGGCATGGCCGTTTGCCCCCGTTTACCCTCACACCCCGGTCACAAATTGGACATAGGCTAGGCGGTCAGTCAAATAGAATTATGATTATGCCATCATTTGCAACTGCCTGTCACATTCATAAGGTCGGTCTGCAAATCTATTTGCGGGCGCTTGGACTTCCGAATGTGACAGGTATTCCCTACTCACCGACACTATGCCTTGTCCGCGTCTTGATCGAGTTGCCTTAATTGCTCATCGAGTTGTCTCAGCAACTCGACAATCCAGTCGGGTAGGGGCTCATATAACACGTCAGAATGGAGTGACCGTAGAGCACTGCCGATACCGGCGCGCACCGAGTCGAGCGGAGAGCGCGCTCTAAGTCGGCGTGTCATGCCGACCGATGCTTGGATGGAACAACGAAAAACCTACGTCGACCATTCGTGGCGCGCTCGACTCCCTTTCTCTATCGAATAATCGTTGGCCCCGCGGCGGCGCCGACGATGACTGATCCATGACCGAAGAAGAACGGACGCAAGCTGGCGTCAGTCCTGGTGACAGAGCACCGTTAGGTTTTATTTTCCGTCGGCTTCTCGACACGTTCCACAACGATGCGAACGGCGTGTCCGCCCTGCAACACTCACGCAATATCCCACCTCCCTCCACTTTTCTGCCCAGGGTCAAATGGCCTCCTCGTGGTGTCTTTCGCGTGCGGACACCTACGCGGTGATGAGCGCCACGCGCGGACCTCGGTCCTCTTGGGGGGGGAAGGGGCCGGGGTCTTTTTTGTCACTTTCGGCCCAGGAACGCGCCCGCTGTGGCCAGTGTTGGCTTTCTGCGTGTGGTTGCCAGACATGGCCTCACGCGGCCGCGGCCCACTGGTCCGCTACTGCACGCCAGAGAGGCCGGGGCCTCAAATGTGGTCATGTTCACCTATGCCCAAGCAGCCCAACGCCATCGCGTCTAGTCAGGCCTGAAATTTGCTCGCTCCCGACTCAAGCGCCTTCGCTGCCGGGCAGGTCAGGCGCCAGATCAAGCCTGAGGGCGCATAATCGAGATCGACTTTGCCATCCACGCTGCGCTCCGCCATCGTTTCCATGACGATGGTGCCGAACCCGCGCCGCCTAGGCGCATAAACAGGCGGCCCATCTTGCTCGGTCCAGCTCATCGTAAGGGTATCGCCGTCGATGCCCCAGCGGATGTCCACGCGACCCGCATCCGTCGACAGCGCCCCGTATTTCCCCGCGTTGGTGGCCAGTTCGTGGAGCGCGAGCCCGATGGCTTGCGCGGAAGCGGCCTTCAGGCGCAGCCTGGGACCATGCACTGCAATGCGAGAGCCAATGAGGTCGGCGAAATGCGCGAGTTGGGCGCGGGCCAGGTCCGCGATCTCGACCCCATTCCATTCGTTGCGGACGAGCAGGTCTTGATTGGCTGAGAGCGCCTGGATGCGCTCGGAGAACCGCTCGATAAAATCTTCGGGATTTCTGGTCGCGGTCTGATGAGCGATCGCGTCGACGACACTGAGCATGTTCTTGGCGCGATGATTGATTTCGCGCATAAGGAGGTGCACCTTTTCCTCGCGCTCCTTGCGTTCGGTAACGTCCTGGAGGGTGCCGACGAAGCTCACGGCCCGTCGCTGGCGCCCGTCGCCCTCAAAATATGCAAGCCCCGCAGTCTCAACCCAGCGGACCTCGCCGTCTCGCCGTCTCAGCCGGAACTCGGTCGCGGAGCGCCTCGGATTGACAGGATCGAGGGCCGCCGCGAGGTTCGCCCGAACCATTTCCGCATCGTCCGGATGCACCAACCTCAGGAGCTCTTCGATACTTGCCTCGTTCTTGGGAAAATCGAAAATCTCCTGAGAGCGCGTATCTCCCAAGAATACCCGGTGGTGCGGATCATACCGGTACGACCCGAGCTGAGCGACGTTGAGAGCAATCTGCAGATGATCTTTGCTCTCGCGCAGCCAATCTTCCGCTGCCTGTCGCTTGGCGGCGGTTCGTCGAAGCTCGGTCATGAGCGTGTTGACCTCAGCGACAGGCGTTCCGCTCGTCGGCAGCAGACCGCCCTCGCCCGCCGCAATGGCAGCGCCCGCCGCGTGGCCGACCGAGTACGCAATAATCCGGCCGAGCCATAAGGCCAAGCCAATCACCAGCGCAAATGCCAGCAACGCCGTAACGCCGAGGGTCCGCCACTGTGCCCGAACCGGAGCGTCGAGCAGAGCCTTGGGCGCCCACACGGCGGTGTCCCAGCCGGTCAATTCCGACGTCGTGGATGCCTCCAGAGACGGTCGCCCTTCGGAGTCTATAAACTCGGATATGCCGCCGGTCTCTGCGCGATGCCACTGTGCTGGCGGCAGCTCCTTCCCTATGAACGCATCCTCGTAGCCGGACCGCACGATAATGCGGTGCTTGGCGTCGGAGACCCTCGCCTGCCAACCTGGAGGCACCTTGTTTGCCGCAACCAGGCCTGCGAGGGCGTGCCGACTGGGCGATCTGGCGAGAACGTAGCAGTTCTCGCCATCGACCTGCACGGGCACGATGATGCTGAACACAAGCTGCTTGACGACAGAGCTCATGAACAGGCCGGTTATTTGCGGCTTACCGGTTGCGAGAGCCCTCTCCACGGCTTCCGGAGCAGCCGTCTTTGGCAAGGACCTGCCGAACTGCACCCAGGTGTTGACGAGCTGCTGCATGTTGCGATCGATGAGCATGATGTTGCCGCTTTGGCGCAAGACTAGCGAGGCCTCGGCCTGTCGCTGGAATTCGGGCGAGGCGGCCAACGCCTGCAATCTCTCGATCTCGCCGATGATCTCACGGTCAACGTTCGCCGACAAAGTACCTGCTTCAATCGTCAGGTTTTCCCGAACGTCGCGGAGATGCGCGTCGGCGATGCGAAACGCCGCGTACACGCCGAATAGCAGGAGCGGCGCAACGATCGCGCATCCCAGCATTACCAGCAGATGCCATAGCGGCCGGGACTTGCGGAGCACGGGCATCGTTCCGATCCGCAGGATGATCCCGGTAGCGACGCAGAGCAGCCCGACGGTGGCCGGCAGTGGGGGCGAGTTGATCGACACCGAGCCGTAGAGCGCGTCGATGCCGGTCAGGTAGCCGAGCAGGGCGAACCCTGCAATGGCCCCGGCGAGCCCGGCGAGCAGGGCCGCCGTTAGGCGGTGCCGCTCGAAGCGGCTGAGCGTGAGCGAGATGCCCGCGAATCCAAACGTCACCACCGCCGCGCTCGCGATCCGGAATGAGGCCGGCGGCACCGCAGCTCCCGGCGCCAGCAGGCGGTTGATGATGCCAAGCTCGACGTTGAACAGTACCAAGATCAGGCCGAGTGCAGCGCTCGCTGCCACTGTGAGGCCGACAATGAATGCGACGCGCGAGTCCTTGCCGGGGTGCATAAGCGCTAGGCCCAAGGTCGCGAGGCCAAAAGCTCCTAGAGGTCTCTCGGTGGGGAAGCCCCCGCCCCAGCTCGATAGGACCGGTAGCCCTGCCCACAAGCCGATGAGTACCGCGATTGCAATGGTCACCGCGGCAAAGCCAGCAACTTGACTCGCCTGTTGTCTTTTCAGGATGCCGGCCTGGCCAACAAAAAGCGTCACGTGGGCTCCAACAGTCAAAACCGCTGCGGGCAGGCGCACCCTCAACCGTCGAACCTGTCCAGCGACGTTCTGAACATAAGAAGCTGCCCCAATTGGGCTATGCCCGCGCAAAAATTTTGCCGGAACCGGAACAGAGGCGACGACTGAGAGTTATTTTTTGCTTCTTTGGTATGGCCGTTCCAGTCTGCTCCCATCCGCCGTGGTGAGAGTGATCCTTCCGTTAAAGGGTGGATTGGGAGCGAGCCGTCGACCTACCGGCTGAAGGTCTAAGTCAGTGGCCGAAAGGTCTGAGTACGTCCCACTCATGTGCCGTCGTCGATGACACGATCGCTGGTCGCATCTACCGAGAGATGATCATCGGGAAACCGAAGTGGCGGTGGTTCTTGCAGTACATCCCAGGGAGGCCTCCAGGTGGGCCGATTCCGCCGCCAAATCAAGGAATGGCCGACACGCTGAAGGAAGCGCAGGCAGCGTTTGCAAAGCGTTATGAGGAAGGGAGGTGGGAGGCTAAAATCGGATATCGCGCAAGCGCGGCGTCCGATCCGAACGACGGTCGTGACGGTCGCGTCGATGTGCAACTTGCCGATATGCTCTGCATATCATCTAGTCTAGAGCCGCTCGCCAGCAGCGGGCACGGCGCCAACGAGGAGCTGCTCGTGCTCGGCCATGGATTCAGCCGCCGGATGCTGGCCGGCCTTGTCCGCGCCGGGCGCGCGGCGGCAGACCGTGGGGTGATGATGGCTGGCGGCAAGCCGATCGCGGTCGTCCGGGTCAGCATCACGGCCGCAGGGCGGCGGGCGATCGCTGCCGAAGGTTGACTTCGGCCGGCCACGTGCACGATGCTGTTAAGGCATCGCGGGGGGCGTGGGCATGTCGATTACGCAAAAAGCGTACCTTGTATGGTTCGCAATCATGACGGTGGCGGTTGTCGGTCTCTACATCTACGGAACGAATTGCGGCGGCTGCTTTGTGAGATAAAAATCCACCACCATGAAGTCCGTCGCCAGCGTGCGCGCGAGCTAGTTCCCACCGATGACGGGACCGCGCCTTAGCCCCGAACAACGCCGCGCTCTCGCCATGCTCGCGTCTGCGGGCAACAACGGCGCAACGCAACTGCTGCTAAGCGCGCGCGGCTTCAGCCGTGCCAGGATTACCGAGTTGGTTAACTGCCGCTTTGCGATCCCGACGCGTGGGAAGGTCCGGGGCGGCGGCAAGGTAGTCGGCGGCAAGGTAATCGATGTCATCAAGGTACGAATCACGTCGGCGGGTCGAGACGCTCTCGCGGAAAGCTGAAAGCCTGAGTGCGATCAGGATGGCGCTGACAGCGACCACGGTCCCGCCCAGTGCGATCAGAAACCGCTTCGACCGAGTGGCGTCGAGCAGTTCGCCGGCAGGCAGCTGGCTCAACAGGCCAGCAAAACCGCCAAGACTCAGGACGAAGCCGATGTTCTGTTGGTCCATTTCTCATCAGCCAACAGCACTGCGACAAACGGGCCGACCCCGACTGCATTCCCGCGAGAAAGAAATTGATCCCGTCGAGGCCATTCAGACTCGTACTGGAAGGAGATGCGCCGATCGCGTCGGATGATGCGATGACCGCCATACGAAGTGAACCTCGCTATCTGTTGCAGCCTCCCTCACTGCAAGACTTATGAACGATTTAGCGGCGGCCTAAGAGGATGGCTCGAAAAATCGCAAGACTTGTCGGCCAAATCTACGATATCCCACCCTTCACTTCTGCACCGATTAGACGAGACGAACACGTTCTCGCGATGCTTCGAGCTCATCGCGCCTGGATGTTTTGGGGCATCGAACGGCTTAACTGCGGCCATCCCGACCTGACAAAACGAGGCATGCAGCGCATGCGAAAGTGTATGGACCCGCGCACCGCCTTGACGCGCCGGACGAGCCGTGAGCCGGCGTCCAAGTCTCCAATGCTCATAAAATCTGAAATTTCGGCAACGCCGTCAGAAGACAGGAAGCGAGTAAGCAGAACGTTGGTATCCGGCAGGTAAAGCTGTCGGTGCCTTGCACCGTCCAGCATTGGCATCAATTCAAAGGAGCCACCGCGCTCGTCATCTAAGAGCGAAGCAAAGATGCTGGGACTGTCGAACCGCGGCCAGCACAAGAAGTCGATTGCTCCGTCCAAGCCGATCAGGGCCGCAGTTAGAAGATTGCCCACGATGCCGTGATTTTCGATCGGTTGAGCCATGTCTCGCCTGCGGATGAAGAATTAAAAAAGGCCGGAGGAACCTGTACTTCACATTTCCTATCGATGGTTTCAGCCCGACGCGTGCTCGCCCGATTGACGACGCCGCTCGGTCAGCGCAGCCTTGGAAGCCGATCCATCGGATCTCGTATAATCCTGCTCGCGTCGGCTGGCGCGGGCCTTTTAAGAAGCGTCGCAGCCGATTCTGCACTCACCGGTCTTGGAAGGGCTGCGGGGCGGAAAGCATCCACCGAATAGAGGCAACTGAGTCAGCGGAAAGGTCGACCTTTCCGGACTGCGCCAGACGCCTTTGTCTCTGGAGAACTAATCAGTTCGCAGCGCGTTCCAGCCGAGTTCGGTGGTAGCGCCGGGGCAATGCACAGGCCGTCGAGTAGATTTCGCCAAGCTGATCTGTGCGCTTCTCATCAACGATATAGTTAGGCTTCAAAGCGATGGTTGATGCCGTGGGGCATCGTCGGCGATCGGTGAACGAACGCGCTCCTTGCGACAACTAAGGCACCTCCCTCGGCCAACTCACGCGAGGGTGCTGTGTCGTTTGGCTGCTTGCGCATGTAGCGCCATGGCCACGTCTGAGGCCGGGCCCCTCGAGAGTTGAAGAGCAGGAAGGCGGGGGCCGCGTGAGACGCAAGGGAACGACCACACGCGCCATTCAAACGCCGCCCCATCGTAGCGTTCCGAATTACAATCCAAAGCCTCTCGTCGTGATTGGCGATGAACGTCTATCGCCACGGGAACGTTCTTGATGTTTGTACGTTCCAACCAAGATTTGTTTTGAGGCGACGGTCCTTGCGCTTAGAGTGGCAGGACGAGTGCCATGCCGACCCTTACTATCCTGATTTCACCGCGAGCTGGCACTCGTAGCTTGGCTGGTTGGCAATGCATCCGACACCAATTGCGCAGAATGCCGCCAGCATTATCCGGCTGGCGGCCGAGATCGCCCCTTGTCTCGGGCAGCAGCCGGTACACGCGATCTCGCTCAATCTCAAGCGGCGGAACATCGACCGGATCGCCGTCTCCAAAGAACAGATAACGTGCGGCCTCGCGCAAACTCACGGCAGGCAAGGAGCGAATGACGCGCGCCACCATCAATTACACGCGGTCGAATCGCGGAACCGTCATAACAATTCCAGAGCCTCCGAGGCGGGCGGCATCCGGCTCGGAACGCAAACATCCCGACCGATCCAATTCCCAATCTCCTCCGGTGCAACCCCAAATGTCATCACGAGGTCTGGCATCGGTTGCAACGAATTGCGAAAATCGTCGATCGGCTTGGGCATAGGCAGCTGAGCGCACCACTATGGGACTGTTGTCGGATTTGCAAAGCGAGATTCAAGCAATCTTTCGAGGATCATGGGAAATCACCAAAGCGCAAGTTGTCCCCGATCCATTGTCATTCAAACTATTGAATGAGGCGCGTTGTTTCGACTCCGCAACTGTTTTGTATGCCGATTTGTCTGGATCAACAGCTTTGGTCAACAATTACAATTGGGTCTTTGCAGGTGAGATATACAAGGCGTATCTATTATGCGCCGCAAAAATCGTTCGCCGACAGGGCGGTATCATTACAGCCTACGGCGGTGATCGGATTATGGCGGTATTCATCAATAGCGATCATGCATCCAACGCTGCTGTCTGCGGCCTCAAGATCAACTGGGCAGTCTTGAAGATTGTTAGCCCTGCGTTGAAGACGCAATACCCTCAAAAGGATTATGTGGTGAAACAAGTTGTCGGAATAGACACGAGTGAGTTGCTAGCTGCAAGGGTCGACGTTCGAGGCGGAAATGACTTAGTGTGGATCGGAAGGGCTGCCAATTATTCAGCAAAGCTTACGGAACGCCGAAACGATATCCAGACCTGGATTACCGAACAAACGTATGGCTCATTAGCCGACTGGGCAAAGCTTGGAGGCAATCCACCACAGGATATGTGGAGCCGATACAGCTGGACGGGTGTGAACGATATCCCAGTGTATGGTTCGACTTGGTGGTGGTCTCTCGAATAGGACGGAGGCCTACCGAGATGGCCGTTGCCATTTATCTATTTGGCAACGGTGTTAGCCCGCACAAGGCGTGCCGCCCGCCGTTTCGGCCGACCGGAAAATGGGTTGTTCGTGACGATATCAAGCCAGTATTGACCTCAGCGATCTTGGTAGCGCGGTGGGCCTTCTTCGCGCACGCCGAGGGCGCCCGTCCACCTAGGCGAGGTAGTCGATGTCAATATCGAACGGCGGAAAAGCTAAACCATACCGCTGCGCACACTTCTGCAGGAACGCATCGAGTACCGTTTTCCACCCAGGCCCGCGGACCCGCGCCGTATCAGTCAGCACGCCGTCGAGGTCGCAGATCGCGGCATCGAAGCACAGCCGGTCTATTCTAACCAACTCAACGAGCATCCCGCATCGACGGTGGGTACGGCAGGCAGGTCAAACCCGTAGGCCCAGCTTGACTTTCAGCGCCATTATCCGATCGGGCTATCACATGCTGCAGCCTTTTAGGGACGGACTCTTCGGTAGGACAACGAGTTCGAGCCGTCTTCGATCCAGTCGACACATCATGCCTTCTTCGAAGTCGCGCATGAGCTTGGAGGCAGGAGGCCAGGTCGGGAGCTCGACTTAGGGCAGAGCCGTTAACCCTATTCCTGGATGGCTGGGAACGCGATGTAAACTCGACGGTTGTCGGCGGCGCGGTGATTATCTCACGTCAGGTAAGCGCACCCATTTGAGGGCTTGAGGCAACTGTGTGACCCCCGGCGCCCTCGCAGCCAATACCCTCGACCGGTTCATAATCGCCTGACAGAGAAGTCGGTGCGGCCCGTCAGGAGCCCGCCGTGGCAGCGCCGTCGCAGCGACCGCCCTCCACCGGTACAGAATCCCCGATAGGGACGCCGGTAGTCAGGAGGCCACGATGGCAGCGCCGCCGCAGCAACCGCCGCCCACGGGTCCCGAGTCGCCCCAGAGGGAGCTCGGTGCTGGCCAGGAGGCTGCCGCTGTAGCGCCGTCATCGTCGCCACCCTTCACAGGTCCAGAATCTCCGGGAAGCGAAGCGGGCGGTCAAGACGTCGCTGCGACGCCATCGCAGCCACCACCATCGACCGGCCCAGAACGAGCCGAGAGCGAGGTCGGCGACCAGGAGGCTGCTGCTGCGCCATCGCAGCCACCAGCATCGACCGGCCCGGAGTCGTCCGAGAGGGAGATCGGCGGCGGCCAGGAGGGCGCTGCGGCGCCGTTGGCGGCATCGCCCTCCATCGGCCAAGAACTGCCCGAAGGCGAAGCGGGAAGGCAGGAGGCCGCTGCGCCGTCGGCGGCACCGCCCTCCATCGGCCAAGAACTGCCCGAAGGCGAAGCGGGAAGGCAGGAGGCCGTTGCCGCGCCGTCGGCGGCACCGCCCTCCATCGGCCAAGAACTGCCCGAAGGCGAAGCGGGAAGGCAGGAGGCCGCCGTAGCGCCGTTGCCGCCATCGTCCCTCACCGGTCACGAAGCGCCCGAGAGCGAAGAGGGCAGGCACGAGGTCATCACAGCGCAATCGCCGCCCACCTTTCAAGAAGCGGGTGAGAGGGGGGCCGGCGGCGGCCCAGAGGCCGCCGCTGCAGCGCCGTTGCAGCCACCGCCCTCCACCGGCCAAGAACTGCCCGAAGGCGAAGCAGGAAGGCAGGAGGCCGCCGTAGCGCCGTTGCCGCCATCGTCCCTCAGCGGTCAAGAAGCGCCCGAGAGCGAAGCGGGCAGCCAGGAGGCCATCACAGCGCCATCGCGGCCGCCGCCCGCCTTTCAAGAGGCGGCCGAGAGGGGGGCCGACGGCGGCCCAGAGGCTGCCGTTGCAGCGCCGTTGCAGCCACCGCACTCTACCGGTCAAGAACCGCCAGAAGGCGAAGCGGGCAGGCAGGAGGCCGCTGCAGCGCCATTGCCGCCACCAGCCTACACCGGTGAAGAAGCGCCCGAAGGCGAAGCGGGCAGGCAGGAGGCCGCTGCAGCGCCATGGATCGACCGACTCTTGGCCCGTGGAGGGTTGTGGCCGCGGAGGCAGAAGGCCGCTGGAGCGCCATCGCAGCCACCGCCCTCCACCGGTCAAGAACCGCCCGATAGCGAATCGGGCATTCAGGCTGCTGCAGCGCCATTGCCGCCAACGCCCTCGACCGGGCCAGAATCACCTGAGACGGAAGTACCAGCGGGTGATGGGGCCGTCGGTGCAGCTCCGTTCTCAGCACGGCCCCCCACGGGTCAAGAACCGCCCGAAGGCGAAGCGGGCAGGCAGGAGGCGGCTGGAACACCGCCCCCATCGCCCTCCTCCGGTCCAGAGTCACCCGGGAGGGGAGTCGCTGCGGGCGCTCTGGCGGCTGCCGCTGCAGCGGCATCGCAACCACCGCCCTCTAACGGTCAGGAACCTCCCGAAGGCGAAGCGGGCGTCGCTGAGAGCCATCCGGCCGCGACCTCCGAGGAACCCGTAGAGCAAGCTCACGAGGACGACCGCGCCCGCGACAAGGCAGCCGAAGACAGCCGTAAGCGCCGACGACCCTGGGTCCTGACGATCGGGCTTGTCGTCATCGCGCTCCTCATTGCGGGGGGCCTTTATTACTGGTGGTCAACCCGCAACCTCGAGAGCACCGACGACGCCTATACGGATGGGCGGGCCATCACCATAGCACCGCAGGTGGCGGGAGAGGTCATTTCCCTCGACGTCAACGACAACCAGTTCGTGAAGCAGGGCCACGCGCTGATCCACATCGATCCGCGCCAGTATAAAAACAGTCGGGACCAGGCCGAAGGTGCGCTGGCGACCGCCACGGCCCAATATGCCGGGCAGCAGCTTGCCGCAGAGATCGCCAAAAAGAACTTCCCCGCTCTGCTCGAACAGGCAAAGGCGCAACTTGAAAGCGCCAAGGCGAACCTCGCCAAAACGAAAGCCGATTATGTCCGGCAGATCAGCCTGCAGAAGCCGGCCACGACGCAGCAGGACGTCGATCAGGCGGCGACCGCGCTCTGGCAGTCAGAAGCGCAGGTCAAGCTGGCCGAGGCGCAGGTGAAGCAGAATTCGCCCGTCCCGCAACAAATTGGCCAGTCCGAAGCGCAGGTGAAGCAGCTCAAAGGC